>Ga0187804_10000381_pt1 | contig 10768 bp, 8 predicted proteins | sample NC_wetland_sal_i_3_FD_132961 | JGI IMG/M metagenome (GOLD analysis project Ga0187804, IMG submission 132961) | Wetland sediment microbial communities from Neuse River Estuary, North Carolina, USA - Control_4 | ecosystem: Environmental > Aquatic > Freshwater > Wetlands > Sediment | place: USA...
AGCCCGTGCTCGCCGGCCCGCGCCGCTTCGATGGCGGCGTTCAGCGCCAGCAGGTTGGTCTGCTCCGCCAGATCGTCGATGACTTCGATAATCTTGCCAATGTCGTCCGCCCGCGTGCCCAGCGCGTCAATGATCTCGCCCGAGGAGCGGATGGTCGTGTTGATGCGGTTCAACCCGTCGGTGGCCTTGTCCATGGTCCCGATGCCGCTGTGCACCTCCTCGCGCGAACGGTTGGAAATGTCGAGCAGCACCTTGGCGGTGTCCGCCACCCGCTGAATGGAGGCGACCATCTGATCAATCGAGGCCGAGGTCTCGCTGACACTGGAGGCCTGCGTTTGCGTGCTCTTCACCATGTTCTGCACGTTCACGCTCATCTCGTGCATGGTGCTGGTCACTTCATCAATGGCGGAAGAGGTCTGCAGGCTGATCTTGGCCGATTCATCGGAGGCGCCCGCCACCTGGCTGGAGGCGCTCGCCACCTGCGAGGCCGCGTCCCGCACATTCCGCACCAGGCCCCGCAAGCCCTCGACCATGCGTGCAAAGGCGTTGCCCAGGGTATCGGCCGTGGAGCGCGGCTCCGCCTCCACCGCCAGGTTTCCACCCGCGATGGCCTCGGAGACCGACGCCATTTCCTTGAGGTACTTCACCATCGAATCGAAGGTCCGGGCCAGCTCTCCAATCTCGTCTTTCCCCCGGGTGTCGACCGTGTGGTCCAGGTTGCCGGACTCGCCAATTTGCTTGGCCACGAGATTCAATTGCGCCAGCGGCATGCTGATGCCTTTGGATGTGCGATAGGCGATCAACGTCCCCACAATCAGCGCAATCAGCGTGCTGACCAAGGCAGCCACGATCGTGTACGTGGTTGCGGTTTCATCGGAACGCCGCCGCTCCTCCAGCAGTTTCCGGTTCTGGCTGTCTACTTCCTCCAGGGATTCGCTGGAGCGTGTGACCCAGGAGTTCGGGTCTTTCTGCAGATAAAAAATCTGCAGCTCGGCGACCGTAGCATTGCCGCTGTCCACCTGCCGCCGCTTCTCCGCCAGCGGATTGGCGAACTCGTTCATCCAACTCTGCTCCAGCTGCTGTACGGTCTCGAGCGTGCGGCGCTGTTGGTCGGAACTGGCCAGCTCCTGCGCCCGGTGCAGGGCGTCGCCCAACTGGCGAGCCCCCTCGGTCATCTTCTCCACGTCCCGCGTATCGCCGCTGAGCAGGTAGTTCTGCAGGTGCATGCGCTTCTGCATCATCTGGAAGCGGACCGCCGAGGTGGCCTCGGTCATGTCCAGGGACCGTTGTGCGCCCGCTTTGGTCTCGTGCTCGCGGAACACAGCGCTCAGGTTCACTGCCAGCAGGAACAGAACCATGGTCAGGATGATGCCAAAATTGAGGTAGAGCTTTTTGCTGATGTTCATGCACTTGCCTTCCTCCGCCGGCGTGCGGGCGGGGATTGCTGGTCATTGGTTAGGATCAAAATGAAACTCCACCGTCCCGGTCGTCTCCTCCGCTCCGGGCTCGTATTTCCACTTCTTGACGGCTTCCAGGCTGGCGTTGGCCAGTACCGGATGTCCGCCCACCAGCTTGGCGCTCTTCACGGTCCCGTTCTTATCAACCGTGATCTGGACCTTCACCACCCCGGTGATGTTCATTTTTCGCGCCAGTTCAGGGTAGGTCGGAGCCACCTTGCTCCTCAGCCGACGGGTGACTTCTGCCTGTCCCCAGGCGGGATTCGCGGTCACGACGCATCCGCTGGCCAGCAGCAGACCCAACGCCAACCAATTACTCACGGCTCGAAAGGACACTGTTCCCCCTCGGGTTTAAAGCCAGCCAGAATGGGTGCACCTCCCATACCAGCGGGACCCAAACGGACAGTCCCAGAGATTACTTTGGTTATGGTTCTAACATGTTGAAAACAAATCTAAAATGATCGTTAAGACAGCACAGTATGGGCCCGCGCTTGGCTTGGACGTTCCGAGTCGGGCAGGTGCCAGATCGTTGTTGCAAACTGAGACAGAATCGCCCATCTCTCCCTGCCGTTTCACACTTTGACACCCATCCCCCGTATTCCCTTGACTCAATTTGAGAATCGAGAGTACGGTTTATATTTAATCCGATTGTTTTCAACCCTTTAACGGGAGGATGGTGCGGACTGACCAAGCTCACCGGAGATTCGCCTGTGCCCCCGGCAACTGCGTCTCACTCTGAGGAAGCCTTTCAGAGATTGATGCTTCTGCCGGAGGTGGCGAGCTCGCTTCACGGCGTGCCCGACACTGCGGCGGTCGTGGAGGGCATCGCCGATCGCTTGCGCGTCCTGCTCCATTCCCCGGTGGTGATGATTTTTGTCCAGGATGAAAACCAGTTTCAGCTGCAGGCGGTTTCGACAGACTCGCCCAAGCTGGCGCGCTCCATCCGCACCCGGGATGGTGAAACCGGCCTGCGCTCGGCGGTGGAGGTCGCTGCCCGCACCGTGGCCGCCGGCGAGCGCATCACGGTGGCCATCGATGGGGCCTCTCATCTCGGCGGGGATTTTCCTGCCGGTGTTCTGATTGCCGCCCCCTTCCGCACCTCGCGTTCGCAGGGCGCCATTCTGGTGTACCCGCGTCCGTCCTCCCCGTACAATCAGGAGGAGAAAACGCTGGTCTCGGCTCTCGCCGGTTTTGGCGCGGTGGCCATCGCCAACGCCGAGTTGTACGGCGTGGCTCGGGCCCAGGCCCAGGAGCTGCAGGAGATCCTGGAAATCTCGTTTGAATTGAGCTCGGCCGGGAAACTCGACCAGTTCATGCGCACTTTCGTAGTCCGGGCCGCGAGTTTTCTCGGGTTCCGGCGCAGCGTCCTCGGACTCAACGAGAATGACGTCTTTCGCCTCCGCTGGGGAGTCGAAGACGGCGTGCCCCGTCCCGTGGACATCTCCATCCCCGACGGGATAGCCGCGCGCACTCTGCGGCAGAAGCAGGTGGTCTTCACCGAGGACGCCTCCGCGACCCCCGGCGCCAACCTGGACATGGGCAACGCCTTCACCATCCGCCAGCTCCTCGCCGTACCCCTTTTAGGCTCGAACGGGGAAGTGATGGGGATGTTCGGCATGCTCGACCGGATTGAACCCGGCCACATGACCCAAGAGGACGTTCGGCGGGCGCGTTCGCTCGCCGCACAAGCGGCCATCGCTCTGGAACTGACCCGGAACCTGCACCAAGCCGAGCAGCATCGCCGCCGGGCTGAGGCGCTGGTCGCGCTCGCGGTGGAACTGAACACGGTTTTGCGCCTGCCCGAGTTCACCCGCAACTTTGCGCGGCGCGCCGCCGACCTGCTGGGCGGCCGCGCGGTTGCCCTCAGCCTCTTCCAGGAGACCGCGCTGCAGACCGTCCTGCTCCAGGGCACGGCCGAAGTCGAGGACAAAGCTCTGCTTCGCCGCTTCAATCTTGCCCTCACTGCCGCCCTCTCGAAATACGACCAGGATGTTGCGTATGCTCCCGCTGGCGAGTTGCTCGGCGCTTCGTTCGCCGCCAGCCTGGGATGGACGGACTGCACCCTGGTTCGCCTGGCCGGGGCGTCGGGTGAGCTGATCGGAGTTCTCTGTCTGGCCGACCGCGGCGCTCCTCCCTCGGCCGACGACGACCAGTTATTGCGGGCCCTCGCCGGCCATGCCTCCATTGCTCTGGAGAACGCCTGCCTGTTCACCCGCATGGATCAGGCCAACCGCCACTGGGTGGAGGTCTTCGACGCCATCAGCGACTTCATCATCGTGCACGACGAAGCCCACAACATCCTGCGGGTCAACCGTGCTCTGGCGGAGTTCGTCGGCCTCGCTCCCGAGCAACTGATCGGGGTGAATATGCGCGCGCTCGAGGTCCTCTCCACCGGCGCCCCGCCCCACTCCTGTCCGTTCTGCCGCTCCGGCGATGGCCTCGACGAGTATCTGCACCCCATCCTGGAACGCGCTTATCTGATCTCGACTTCGCGCATTCACGCCGCTTCCAGCGCCCGGATGCAGACCGTGCACGTGCTCAAAGACATTACCGACCGCCGGGAGGCGGAGCGCCGCTACCGCGAACTCTTCGACAATATTCAGGAAGGTATTTTCTTCAGCACGCCCCAGGGCCGCTTCGTGGAAGTCAACGATGCCCTGGTGCGCATTCTCGGCTACAGCAGCCGGGAGGAGGTGCTCCAGCTCGATATACCCAGCCAGGTCTACCTTTCTGCCGAACCGCGGCAGGAACTGGCCGCCTTGCTGGAGCGCCAAGGGCACGTGCGCAACTTCGAGGTAGTGCTGCGCCGCCAGGACGGATCGCCCATCCCCGTCCTCATCAACTGCTTTGCGGTGCGCGATCCCAGCGGGCGAATCCTGCAGTACCGGGGACTCATGCTCGATATCAGCAGCCTGCGCCGCTCGCAAACCGAACTGCAGCGCGAGCGTGATTTCTCCAACAAGATCCTGAATCATACCCAGAGCCTGATTCTGGTAACCGATACGGAGGGCGTCATCAGCTACGCCAACCGGCGCTGGAGCGGCCTCGGCTTCGAACAGAGCCAGCTTTTGGGAGCTTCCCTGCCGGAACTGATCGCGCCCGCGCGCCGCGCCGCGCTACGCACCGCACTGCTCGCCGTTGCCCATGGACAACAGGTGGACAATCTGGATTTGCAATTGCTCCGCGGCGATGGCGGAAGCGGCCAGTTCTCGGTCAATCTCAGCCCCATCGGCGGCGAGGACGGCGCGGTGAACAGCATCGTCGCGGTCCTGACCGACGTTACCGACTCGGCCGTGCTGCAGTCCAAGCTGGTCCACGCCGAGAAAATGGCAGCGGTCGGACAACTCGTCTCCGGCGTGGCCCACGAAGTCAACAATCCGCTCACCGCGATTCTCGGGTTCGCCGACCTGCTGATGGAAAACGAAGATCTGCCGGAGAACGCGCGCCGCGATTTGCGGGTGATCCTGCAGGAGGCGCAGCGCACCAAGCAGATCGTTCAAAACCTGCTCAGCTTCGCCCGCCAGATGCCGCCCCAGCGCCGGCCGGTGCAGTTGAACGCCATCCTCCGCCGCACCGTGCAGCTGCGGGCCTACGACTTCCACAGTCATGGCATTGAAGTGGTGGAGCGGTTGGACGAGTCTTTGCCGGAGGTCATCGCGGATCCCCATCAGTTCCAGCAGGTCTTTCTCAATATCCTGAATAACGCCCACGATGCGGTCCGCGAAACCGGGCGGCCCGCCCGCATCGAGGTGATGAGCGCCCGGATCGGTTCTCAGGTCGAAATTTGCTTCCGCGATAACGGCATGGGCATCGCCAGCCCCGACCGTATCTTCGATCCCTTCTTTACCACCAAGGAAGTCGGCAAGGGAACCGGATTGGGCTTGAGTATCTGTTACGGAATCGTGCACGAACACGGCGGCGAAATTGTCTGCCACAACAACCTGGATTCCGAAGGGGCGACGTTTGTGATTCGCTTGCCTTTGGCCTCGGAAGCAGCCTCCGGAGCGGTGGCGGGAGTGCAACCAAGATGACGCAAACCGATTCGAAACCTGCCCTTACTCCTGTGCTGCTCATTGAAGATGAGCCGGCGGTCATGGCCTATGTCCGCGCCGCCCTGGAGCGCAACGGCTACCAGGTCGTCACCGTCGAATCCGGCGCCGACGCCTTGCGCCTGCTGGCCACTGGACAGTTTCATGGCGTGGTTTCCGACATGCGAACCCCGGGAGGTGTGGATGGCGCGCAGGTCCATGCCTGGATCGCCAGCCACCGCCCCGAACTGGCCTCTAAGCTGGTCTTCATCACCGGCGACATCGCCAGCGAGGAAACCGCAGCCACTTTGCGGCAGACCGGCGCCCCCTGCGTGGAAAAGCCGTTTCGGGTGCAGCAGTTTATTTCGGTCGTCGAAAAGACCATGGGCAGGGCAACGTCATGAAGGAGGATTTCCGAATCCGGTTGCTGATCGTGGATGACGAGCAGAGCATCCGCAAGCTCTGCATGGCCGTCGGCGAGTCGCTGGGGTTTACCTGCCTGGAGGCGGAGAGCGGCGAGGCGGCCCTGGCCCTCCTGGAACGGGAGCCCGCACATATGGTCCTGACCGACATGGTCATGCCCAACATGTCGGGACTGGAATTCCTGGAGCAGGCCAAGCGGTTGGTCCCGCGCATCGAGGTCGCCCTCATGACCGCGCACGGCTCGGTCGAAACCGCCGTCCAGGCCATGAAACTGGGGGCCTACGACTACATCACCAAACCCTTTGCGCCGCTCGATGAGCTGCGCCTCTTCCTGCGCCGCATGGCCGACAAGGTGCGCCTGGAAGAGGAGAACCAGTACCTCCGCGAGCGTTCTGACACAGAGACCGCGGTGCACGGCATCATCGGAAATTCTCCTGGCATCCAGCATGTGCTGCGCTTGATCGCCCGTCTCAAAGACACGCGCACCCCGGTGCTGATCTCGGGGGAAAGCGGAACCGGCAAGGAACTGGTCGCGCGCGCGCTGCATTACCGCGGCACCTTTGCCAGCCGTCCGTTTGTCGCCGTCGATTGCGGATCACTCGTCCCCACTCTGATCGAAAGCGAACTGTTCGGGTATGAAAAAGGCTCGTTTACGGGTGCGTTCCGCTCCAAGCAGGGACTATTGCAATCGGCCGATACCGGCACTATCTTCCTCGACGAAGTCGGCGAACTCCCCCTCGAGATGCAAGGGAAAATTCTGCGCTTCCTGCAGGAGAAGGAAGTCCGCCCCGTGGGCAGCAATCAGAAGGTAAAGGTGGACGTGCGCATCATGGCCGCTACCAACCGCGATCTCGAATCCGAATACAAGAATGGAACCTTCCGCAAGGATCTCTATTTCCGGCTCAACGTCGTGACCATTCATCTGCCCCCTTTGCGGGAGCGCCGCTCCGACATTCCCCTGCTGGCGAACTGGTTTCTGGAGCGCCTCGCCCCCGGGCGCGGCGTCCAAGTCGCCGGCGCCGCCATGAAAGCTCTGCTGGGCTACGATTGGCCGGGCAACATCCGCGAACTGGAGAATTGCCTGGAACGCGCCGTCGCTCTGGGCGACCAGCGCCACATCGATCTCCGCGATCTGCCGCCCACCATCGCCAGCGCCAGTGCGCCGGACACACCCATCCCGGCCGAGCGCGAGGCGTTTTCTCTCCCCTCGACCGACCTGGAGGATATCGAACGCGCCACCATCGAACGCGTCTTCGCTCAGGTAAAAGGGGACAAAGCTCTAGCCGGCAAGATGCTGGGCATCAGCCGCGCCACTCTCTACCGCAAGCTGAAGCGCTACAACATCGGTTCGCCGGAGGAGTCTTCCGCGTCGTCTACTTTGCAGTAGCGAGTAGCGAGTGGCGAGTCGCGAGTTGAGAACCTGGGACCGATGCCAACTCGCCGCGCGCTACTCCTGAGACGTGGGTCTCAGCATGAGACGATCGCCCCCTTGGCCCGCAGGACAATCTGGCGAAGATGCTTTCCGCGATCTCTAACTTCTTTGTCTGCTTTCTCTTACTCTTCAGTCCATGACCTTTGAGTTTTTGGATTTGGGTTTGCACTCTTTCCTGCCGATAAAGCAGAACGGGTCTCCTCGATGCTCTTCCTAACCGGGGAGAGGGGAGACCCGGCTGCTCGACCAACCGAGAGATTCGAGGGTTTCCGTGCCGAACCAGGCCGCCGCTGCGGCGCGCGCTCCGCAACCGAATATCGTGGGCCGTCTGGCCAGGTTCTTTCCCCAGGCTACTCCGGTGCGCATTCCCATCAAACTCAGCCGGGCCGAGGGCAAGCAGAAAGCGTTCTTTCAGGAAACCGTCATCGAGTTCGGCACCCAGCACGAGGTGCTGTTCGCCACCGACCGGCCGCTGGAGTTTGCGGATCGCGTGCTGCTCGAGAACGCCGATGGCTCGTTGCACGCCGAAGCCTCCGTCGTGGCCGTTCAATATCACCCGGAACGAACCGTGGTCGCAGCCCGCTTCCTCCAAGACGTTCCCAACTGGATTGTGAAATCATGACTTCGTCCACAGATACATCCTTGCCGGAGAATTGGCTGCTGCTGGGCTCCTTGCGGCCGATCTACTCCTCGCTGATTCGCGAATTCGTGGTGGAAGTACCGGCCTGCGACGTTCCCGAGGAGGGCCCCGCGCCCTCACCGGAAGCGGTCGAGGCGGTCGAGGCCTGGTTGCAACGGGTGGATGCGCAGATCCAAGTACACCAGTTGCGCCAGTTCCTGCAGACCACCACGCTCGCCAATGAGACCGTGCTTCGCGATCTCCTCGTCCACCACTTGCAGAAGACGGTGAAGACGCCCAGTGACCGGGACAAGATCGACTTCCTTCTGGTCCAGTATTTTTCGTTGTGCGCCCCCTCCGGCATGGACGATTCGGACGTGGATCTGGACTACCTGGCGCAGGTCTTCGAGCCGGTGCTGGGCCCGTTTCAGCCGAAATTACCGGTCTGGTTGAATTCGCTGGATAATCTGATGGCCTCGGCTGCCCGCTGCCGCCGCCTCAGCGAACTGCTCCACAGCGGCATCCTCGACCAGGGACGCAAACTCAAAACCCAGAGCGGCGATCGCTACTACGATTCCTCGGCCATGGTGGCATTCGCCCGCTTCAGCTTCCTCATGCGGCGGGTGTTCTTCCGCCTCATGCCCGGCGATCTCAACGCCATTCAGGACGGCTTGCGCGAACTCGAGCGCCGCGGCATCCACACCATCGACTGCCGCCGCGCCCAGTTCTCCGCCGAAGAACCGGTGGCGCGCCTGCGCATGATCTGCCAGTCCTGGAAGGTGATGTTCCACGCCGAGTATTCTTCGGGCCAGCCGTTACGCATGCTTGTGGATTTGCGCGCTTCGGTGGACGACGCCCTCCAGGGCAGTATCAAGAAGACGGCGCCGGCGGCGCGCGTGGCCGCGGCGCGCTCCGCAGCCGGATCGGCGTCTCCACCCGAATTCCAGGTTTCGCGCGGCTCGGATGACTCCCAATCTCCCGGTAGTGGAAGGGACAAGTAGTTTCGTGCCAGGCGCGACCATGAACCGGAACGGCTCCACTGTGCTGATCCTTTCCAGCGACCCCGCCTTCGCGCGGAAAGTGACCGGAAACTGGCCCGCCGCCTCGGAGGCGCCCGAATTCATCGCGCTGAAAGAGGATCTCTGCCACGAACTCCGGCGCGACGTCTTTGACCTTGCCATCGCGGATGCTCCGGCGGGACCGAAGCGCGACACCTTGACCGCGGTCTTGGCCTCGATTGGAAAGCCAGCGATCCTGATTGGTTCCAACCCGCCTCATTCCGGCGCCGCTTCTGACGGTTGTGGGACCAAGGGGCAGCTGTTCTTCTTACCGCGCGAGCTCGCGGCATGGGCGGCCGTGGCCGGCCTGCTGGGGCGGGAGATTTTGCGCCGCGGTCAAGCCGAGCTGCGCATCCTCGACGCGGAGCGCCTGCGCAGTGCGGCGGAAGCCGAGGCCACGCTCGGTCGCTATATGGTGGAAATGAGGCACAACGTCGGCAACGCCCTTACTTCCGTGCTGGGCAACGCCGAATTAATGCTGCTTGAGCCCGGACTGCCGGCCGCGGTCCTAGCGCAGGCTGACACCATCCGCAATATGGCTCTGCGGCTCCACGAGATTTTCCAGCGCTTCTCTTCGATCGAGAAGGAACTTAGCGCCGTCGCCCGCGAATCCGACAAGGAAGCGGTCGCCCGCGCCGCGGCGAACGCGTCCTAGCCGCTCTCCCGGTCATGCTGAGTGCGAACTAAGTCCCGCGCCGCCCAGCTCCGCACTCGTCGCACTCCGCCGGTTCACTTGGCTGCGCGCAGAAACTTGCCCGTGCTGGCGTCAATCACGCCAATTCCCTTGGACTGGTTCGGCGCGCTGCCGTAAATCACTACCCACAACAGTTGCTTCTGCTTCGCGTTCCAATCCAGCGTGTACAGAACCGGTTGCTGGGGATCTTTCTCCAGCAGTGTGGTCCCGCCCTTCTCCTGGGCGAGCGCATAGGCTTTGTCCGAGTCCGTGGTTAAGAGAAAGGACTGGAACATCAGCGCAGGAACCGTGGGCCCATAGGCCGTCTCCGCTGTGGAAGTCACGCCGATCGCGGCTTCGTCCCGCAGCCGGCTGCCCGAGCAGGTGAAGACCTTGTAGGTTCTGCGGGTGGGCGAGGCAAACATGCCACGCCAAATCGTCGATTTCCCGTCATGTCCGTTGCTCTCGGCGTTCAGACCTGATTCCATGTGAAACGGCACCGCGTCCGGCTGCCAGCGCCCGGCCATGCCTGCCATCTGCGAGAGACATGATTTCCCAGTGTAGAGCACCGGTTCCTTTTTGACCACCGGCGCGGTCTGCGTCTGAGTACTGCCCGCGGGCGCAGTGGTGGTGGAACTGCACGCGACCATCATTACAGTAATCAGGAAAACGGTTACGACTCCCGTCCAACGAATTTTCTTCATTCACGCCTCTCTCTCGAGCACGGTGGATGCTCCCCATGCCGCCGATCATATCTGAGGTAAGAATTGCCGAGGAATCCGAAGCCATCGCGGGCTCCAGACCTCCCAGGCACGCGGAGATTCTAACCCCAGAACCCGGAAAACGCTGTGATGGGCAACCGGCCGCGTTGGGAAAGCACGAGGCTCACGTGAACAGGAACTCTTTTGTCCGGAGGTCTTTGATGGTGTCCCGCAGCTTGGCGGCTTTTTCAAATTCGAAGCGCTTGGCGGCTTCTCGCATATCGCTTTCGAGTTTGGCGATGTAGGCTTCGAGTTCTTCCTGCGACTTGAAGTCTGGGACGCCGTCGGCCTCGGAGGAAGTCAGGTCGGTGTAATCG
>Ga0187804_10000382_pt1 | contig 10767 bp, 7 predicted proteins | sample NC_wetland_sal_i_3_FD_132961 | JGI IMG/M metagenome (GOLD analysis project Ga0187804, IMG submission 132961) | Wetland sediment microbial communities from Neuse River Estuary, North Carolina, USA - Control_4 | ecosystem: Environmental > Aquatic > Freshwater > Wetlands > Sediment | place: USA...
GCTCTTAAGCACCGCATCGCGCATCGCGTGCAGCATTTTCAAGTCTTCGGTGTTGGGATTGTAGTTCGGGAAGGTGTGGTCGAGCTCACAGTCGAGCGGCACCACCTCGCAGCCAATTTTTTCCAGCGCTTGCGGCGCGAATGCGCCGGCGGTGCCGTTGCCGCAGGCGCACACGACCTTCAGGCGGCGCTTGAGCTTGGGCCGCCGCTCGGTGAGGTCGGCAAGGTAGCGGGCGGGAAAATTCTCGACGAATTCGTAAGCGCCGCCGGATTTGAATTTGAACTTGCCGTCGAGCACGATCGCCTTCAATCGCGTCATCTCGTCGGGGCCGAAGGTAAGCGGCCGGTTGGCGCCCATCTTCACGCCGGTCCAGCCATTGTCGTTATGCGAGGCGGTCACCATGGCGACGCAGGGCACGTCAAGATCGAACTGCGCGAAATAGGCCATCGGCGTCAGCGCGAGCCCGATGTCGTAGACTCTGCAGCCGGCGGCGAGAAGACCGTTGGTCAGCGCCATTTTGATCGAGGCGGAATAGGAACGGAAATCGTGGCCGGTGACCACGCGCGGCTCGACGCCGAGCTCGTGGATAAGCGCGCCGAGGCCGAGGCCGAGCGCCTCGACGCCCATCAGATTGATCTCGCTGCCGAACAGCCAGCGCGCGTCATATTCGCGAAAACCCGTGGCCTTGACCATCGGCTCGGATTCGTAGGCGTAAGTGTTCGGCTTAAGCGACGGCTTCGGCTTGGGAAACATGGAAGCTCGGATGAATCGTGGGGCTAGGCCGGACCGCATAACCTAAACGATCAGCCGAGGGAATGGTTGCGAAAAGAAGCGCCGCTATTGTTCCAGCACCAGCTTGCCGTCGGCATATTCGAACCGCCGCAGCCGCCTCAAGAACGACAGGCCGAGCAGGTTTTCATTGGCGACGCCCGGCGGCAGGACCACCGCGGCGACGTTGTGCACCTCAAGGTCCTCGATCTCGACGGTGTCGAGCTCGACTGGCGCCACCCGTATTGCGCCATTTGCGGTTCTTACCATCGCAGCGTAGTCGCGCTCGGCGGGACGGATGCCCAGCATCGCCGCGTCCTCCGGCTTGAGCGCGATCACCGATGCTCCCGTATCGACCATGAAATCGATGCGGCGACCGTCGACCCGGCCTTCCACGCGGAAATGTCCGCCGCGGCTTGGCGCAATGGTGACCGAGCGCGACGCAGCGACGCTCGACTGCGCCGCCGCAGTATCGGGACGCGCCGCCGCGACCGCGGTCGCCACGCTGGGCGCCGGCATCATCTGCGCGGCATAGCGTGGCACCAACGCGCAGGCGACGAGCGAAACGATGGCGACAGGAATGACGGCGCGCATGGCAAATCCGGCTTGGTTCGCCGCATTTATCATACGAGGAGCAAACGCAGCGGTAATCACGGTGCTCCATCGCCGTATTTGGCGGCGCAGGGTAAGCGAAGCGCTAAGACGATCGTTAGATTTTGCGCTATCCGTCATGGCCGGACTTGTTCCGGCCGTCCACGTATTTGCGATTGAACTCAAGACGTGGATTCCCGCTTAAGCGGGAATGAGCGGAAATGGTTTCAGTTATCCTTTCCGCGGCTTGGCCCGGCGGGTCGGCGCGGCTGCGATCGGATCCTCCGGCCACGGATGCTTGGGATAGCGCCCGCGCATCTCGGCGCGCACGGCGGCGTAGCTGCCGCGCCAAAATCCGGGCAAGTCGCGCGTGGTCTGCACCGGCCGCTGCGCCGGCGACAACAATTCGATCGCGAGCGGCACCTTGCCGCCGGCAATCGCCGGGTGGCGGTCGAGCCCGAACAATTCCTGCACGCGGATTGCGATCTTCGGGCCGCCTTCGCTGGCATAATCGATCGGCACGCGCGTACCAGTCGGCGCTTCGAAATAGATCGGCGCCTCGGCATCGAGCCGCCGCCGCAGCGGCCACGGCAGAAGTTCGCCGAGCGCCGCGGCGAATTCGTCGGCAGGCAATCCGGCAAGCGCGGTCCTGCCGCCGAGCGCGCGCGCCAGCCATTCCGCGGCGCTCCCCGCGAGCGCCGCATCGGAAAGGTCGGGCCATTCGGCGCCCTCGCTGCGGCGGAGAAACATGACGCGGTCGCGCCATTGCTTCAGCGCTTCGGTCCAGGGCAGCCGGTCAATGCCGAGATTGGCGATGCTTTCGGCGAAAAGCCGGGCATTGTTCTCGTCGGGCAAAACCGGCACCGCCTGCTCGCCGAGGACGATGGCGCCAAGCCGCCGGCTGTTGCGGCCGCGCAGCGACAGGCTCGCGGCATCGAAGGCGACGTCCTCGCGGGCAACGATGCGATCGGCAAAATGCGTCTCGATTTCATCAAGCGTGATTGGCGCGGCCGAGAGAATGCGGCCCTGCGCGGCGCTGCCGGCGAGTTCGGCCACCGCCAGGAATGGCTCGCGCGCGAGCGGGGAGGCGGGATCGAGATTGGCGCCGCGGCCGTTCGCCAACAGAAACGCACCGGCGGTGCCGCCGCGGTTTTTGGCGATGCGTTCCGGAAAGGCCAATGCGATCAGCGCGCCGACGCTTAAATCTCCTCCCCCGCTTGCGGAGGAGGACATGTCCACCACTTCCACCCACCTTTGCGCCATGGCCCGTGCATCGCGCGCGCGAGCCGAGCGATCGCGGCGGAGCGCGGCCAAGCGCTCGCGCATGTCGATGTCGTCGCCGCCGAGACCGCGCTCGCCGATCAGCGCGGCAAGTTCGGCGGCGAGCATACCTTGGCCCACGCGCGCCGCGTCGATCACCATCCGCGCAAGCCGCGGCGGCAGCGGCAGACGGCGCAATTGCCGGCCCTCCTCGGTGATGCGCCCGCCCTCATCGATGGCGCCGAGCGCGGCAAGAAGCGCCTTGGCTTCGGTGAGCGCGGCGCGCGGCGGCGGATCGAGGAAGGCGAGCTTGTCGGCGTCGACGCCCCAGGCGGCGAGATCGAGTACGAAGGAGGACAAATCGGCGGCGAGGATTTCCGGACGCGCGAACGGCTCGAGGGCTGTGGTTTGCGGCTCATCCCACAGCCGGTAGCAGACGCCCGGCTCGATACGCCCGGCGCGGCCGCGGCGCTGATCCGCCGCCGCGCGCGACACGCGCACGGTGTCGAGCCGCGTCACCCCGACATCGGGCTCGTAGCGCGGCACGCGGGCAAGCCCGCTGTCGACGACGATGCGCACGCCTTCGATGGTGATCGAGGTTTCGGCAATCGAAGTCGCTAGCACGATTTTGCGGCGGCCGGGCCGGGCCGGTTCGATAGCGCGCGCCTGCTCGTCGCCGCCGAGTGCGCCATAAAGCGGGACGATATCGGTCGCGGCATCGGCGCGGCTCTCCAGCAGGTTCTGGGTGCGGCGAATTTCGGCGGTGCCCGGCAAAAATGCCAGCACCGAGCCGCGCTCCGCGCGCGTCGCCCGCATGATCGTATCGGCAACCTGCGGCTCGATCGGCCGCGCATCGCGCCCGATATAGCGGGTCTCGACCGGAAAAATACGGCCCTGGCTCTCGATCACCGGCGCGCCGCCAAGGAGCGCGCCGACGCGCGCGCCGTCGATCGTCGCCGACATCACCAGGATTTTCAGATCCTCGCGCAGGCCTTGCTGGGCGTCGCGCGCCAAAGCGAGCCCCAGGTCGGCATCGAGCGAACGCTCGTGGAATTCGTCGAACAGCACCGCACCGACGCCCGCGAGCATGGGATCGTCGACGATCATGCGCGTGAAAATGCCTTCGGTGACGATCTCGATGCGGGTCTTGCGCGAGACTTTCGAGCCGAAGCGCACCCGCAAACCCACGGTTTCGCCGACCGCTTCGTTAAGATTGTGCGCCATGCGCGCGGCGGCGGCGCGCGCGGCGAGCCGGCGCGGCTCGAGCACCAGGATGCGGGTGGATTGTCCCGAAAGCTGCGCCCATGGTTCCGCGGCGAGGACGAGCGGCACCCGCGTGGTTTTGCCGGCCCCGGGCGGTGCCACCAGCACCGCGGCATTATTGGCGCGCAAAGCCGCGGTCAGTTCCGGCAGCGCGGCGTCGATGGGGAGCGGCGAGGAATCCACAACTTCGTCTGCGTCATTCCGGGGCGCGGACGCAAGTCCATGAGCGCCAATTGCGCACAGGCCTGTGGTTATGGATTCCGGACAGCCGCTTCGCGGCTTCCGGAATGACGTCAAACTCTTATATTACTGGCCATCATGCCCACAGCACAAAAAGCCCCACCGACAGCGGACAAACCGGCAAAGCCGCCGGTCCAAAGCAGGCCGTTGCAGAAAGGCGATCACCTCTTCCTGGTCGACGGCTCGTCCTACATTTTCCGCGCCTATCACGCGCTGCCGCCGATCAACCGTAAGTCGGACGGCTTGCAGCTCAATGCCGTGTTCGGCTTCTGCAACATGCTGTGGAAGCTTCTGCGCGACATGAAGCCGGAGGAGAAACCCACCCATCTCGCGGTGGTGTTCGACCTCTCCGAGCGCACCTTCCGCACCGAAATGTATCCGGACTACAAGGCCCACCGGCCGGACCCGCCGGACGATCTGCGGCCGCAATTCCCCCTCATCCGTGAGGCCGTCAAGGCATTCGATTTGCCGTGCCTGGAACAGCGGGGCTTCGAAGCCGACGATCTGATCGCGACCTATGTGCGCGAGGCCTGCGAGGCCGGCGCCACCGCGATGATTGTCGCATCGGACAAGGATCTGATGCAGCTCGTGCGCGACGGCGTGATCATGTTCGACACCATGAAGGATCGCAAAATCGGCCGTCCGGAAGTGATCGAGAAGTTCGGCGTGCCGCCGGAAAAGGTGATCGAAGTGCAGGCGCTGATCGGCGACTCCACCGACAACGTGCCGGGTGTGCCGGGCATCGGGGTGAAGACCGCGGCGCAGCTCATCGGCGAATATGGCGATCTCGAAACGCTGCTCAAGCGCGCGGGGGAGATCAAGCAGGAGAAACGCCGCCAAGCTTTGATCGACAACGCCGAGAAAGCGCGGTTGTCGAAGAAGCTCGTCACGCTTGACGATCACGTCAAGCTCGACGTGCCGATCGGGGATCTCGCCGTGCACGAACCCGACCACAAGCGCCTGATCGCGTTTCTCAAGGCGATGGAATTCAACGCGATCACCCGTCGCGTGGCGGAGTTTGCGCAGCTCGACGCCGGGGCGATCGAACCGGACGCGCGGCTTTTAGGGAAGGGGGCCGCTCTCTCTTCTCCTCCCCCGCCTGCGGGGGAAGGTCAGGAGTCACACAGCTCTGTTCCCTCCCCCCTTGTGGGGGAGGGTAGGGAGGGGGGTGGCGACGCAAAATCTCGTGCACGTGTCTCCACCATCCCCACCCCTATCCCCTCCCCACAAAGGGGAGGGAAACTTGGCGCGCTCACGCCGCAGGCGCTGGCCGCGGCGCGGCTCGATGCCGCGCATCAGCAGAAATTCGACCGTTCCAAATACGAGGCGGTAGGCAGCCTCGAACGCTTGCGCGTTTTCACTGAGCGCGCGCGCGATGTCGGCGTCGTCGCGCTCGATGTCGAGACTGACAGTCTCGATCCAATGCAGGCGCAGCTGTGCGGCTTCTCGCTCGCGGTGGCGCCGAACGAGGCCTGCTACGTGCCGCTCGCCCATCGTCAGGGCGGCGACGGCCGCAGCGGCAGCCTGTTCCAGGGCGAGATCGCGGCCGATCAGATCGCCGAGGCCGATGCGCTCGCGGCGATGAAGCCGCTTCTGGAAGATCCGGGCGTGCTCAAGGTCGGTCAGAATTTCAAGTTCGACTGGCAGATTTTCGCGCTGCGCGGCATCGAGATCGCGTCCTATGACGACACCATGCTGATGTCTTATGTGGTCGATGCCGGCCGCTCGGATCACGGCCTCGATCCGCTGTCGCGCCGTTATTTCGATCACGAGGCGATCGACTTCAACGAAGTGACCAAGCTGGGCCGATCCAAGACCACCTTCGATAACGTCGATATTGCCAAGGCCACCGAATATGCCGCCGAGGACGCCGATGTCACGCTCCGCCTGTGGCAGGTGCTAAAAGCGCGGCTGCCGGCGGAACGTGTGCTCAACGTCTATGAGACTTTGGAGCGACCGCTGTTGCGCGTATTGGCCCACATGGAACGGCGCGGCATCTCCATTGATCGCCAAGTGCTGTCCCGGCTGTCGGGCGAATTCGCCCAAGAAGCCGCCGGGCTTGAAGCCGAGATCAACAAGCTTGCCGGCGAGCCGGTCAATGTCGGCAGTCCGAAGCAGATCGGCGACATCTTATTCGGCAAGCTCGGGCTGCCAGGCGGCACGCGGACCAAGACCGGGCAATGGGCCACCGGCGCGCGCATGCTGGAAGAACTGGCCGAGCAAGGACATCAACTGCCGCAGAAGATTCTCGACTGGCGGCAAGTATCGAAACTGAAATCGACTTATACCGATGCGCTGCCGGGCTTCATCAATCCGACCACGCACCGCGTGCACACCAGTTACGCGCTCGCTTCGACCACAACCGGCCGGCTGTCATCCTCGGAGCCGAATTTACAGAACATCCCGATCCGCACCGAGGACGGCCGTAAGATCCGCCGCGCTTTTATCGCCGCGCCGGGCCACAAGCTCGTCTCGGCGGACTACTCGCAGATCGAGTTGCGGCTCCTTGCCGAGATCGCCGGCATCGAACAATTGCGCAAGGCGTTCCGCGAGGGGCTCGACATTCACGCCATGACGGCGTCGGAAATGTTCGGCGTGCCGGTGAAAGGCATGCCCGGCGAAATACGCCGCCGCGCCAAGGCGATCAATTTCGGCATCATCTACGGCATTTCGGCGTTCGGGCTCGCCAATCAGCTCGGCATCGGCCGCGAGGAGGCCGGCGTCTATATCCGAAAATATTTTGAGCGCTTCCCCGGCATCCGTGATTATATGGAAGAGACCAAGGCGTTCGCGAAGAAGCACGGCCATGTGCTCACGCTGTTCGGCCGCAAATGTCATTACCCCGATATTGGCAATTCCAATCCGTCGATCCGCGCCTTTAACGAGCGCGCCGCGGTCAATGCGACGTTGCAAGGCAGCGCCGCCGACATCATCCGCCGCGCCATGATCCGCATGGACGATGCGCTCGCCGCAAAGAAGCTATCCGCGCAGATGCTGTTGCAGGTCCACGACGAGCTCGTCTTCGAAGTGCCGGACGATGAAGTTGCGAAAACGCTGCCGGTCGTCACCAAGGTGATGATCGATGCGCCGCTGCCGGCGGTGTCGCTGTCGGTGCCGCTGCATGTCGAGGCGCATGCCGCCGACAATTGGGACGCCGCGCATTAATTTTCTCCTCGCCAAGTCCGCTTAGCAGCGCATTTCGGACTCGGCTCCGACATTACGCGACTTCCGAGACGGGCTATCAGCGGTCATTGTCGGACGGCAGGGCAATGTCGGTTGACGCGGGCAAAGCAGACATGCCTCCCGAGGGACCGACAATGCGCCTGCGCTACGCACCGGCGCTTCGCACCGGCGTTTCGCGTCGACCGTCGCGCCACTACTCCATCAGCTTCAGATCGGCGTCGTGGATCACCTTGGCCCATTTGTCGGTTTCGGCGGCGAGGAATTTGCCAAATTCCGAAGGCGATCCGCCAAGCATCATGCCGCCGAGATCGGCGAATTTCTTTTTCATTTCCGGGTCGGCGATCGCGTCGTTGACCGCCTTGTTCAGCATGCCGATGACTTCCGGCGGCGTGCCTTTCGGCGCGTTGAGCCCATAAAAGGCGCTGACCTCGTAGCCGGGCAGGAAATCGGCAATGCTCGGCGCGTCGGGCAGCGCGGCCGAGCGCACGGTGGTGGTGACGCCGAGCGGACGGAATTGCCCGTTGCGGATAAAGCCGATCGAGCCCGGCAGGTTGTCGAAGGCTGCCTGCACTCGGCCGCTCAAGAGATCGGCATAGGCGCCGCCGTTCATGCCGCGATAGGTAATATTGTTCAGCGAGATGTGCGCCATCAGCTTGAACATTTCCATCGACATGTGCGGCGAGGTGCCGTTACCCGGCGAGGCGTAATAGAGCTTGCCGGCATTGGCCTTGGCGTAGGCGATGAATTCGGGAACGCTGTGCACCGGAACGGCCGCGCCTACCACCAGGACATTGGGCACGCGCATGATGCCCGCGACCGGATCGCTGTCCCGCAGGAAATTGTAGTTGAGGTGCGCGTAATAGGTCGCGTTGATCGCGTTGGTCGGATTGGTAAGGAGGAGCGTATAGCCGTCGGCCGCCGACCGGATCAGGTCTTCGGTGCCAATATTGTTGGCGGCGCCGGGCCGGTTTTCGACCACGAATTGGCCGTTAAGGCGGCGCGACAGCCAATCGGCGATCAGCCGCGCCACCACGTCGACCGCGCCGCCGGCGGGAAAGCCGACAATGATCTTGACCGGCCGGGTCGGATAGTCGGCCGCGAAGGCGCCGCGCGAAACGGCCGGCAGCGCGGCAGCGCCGGCTGCCAATTGCAGGAACTTGCGGCGCGGAAGTGTCATGGCATTACCCCCCAAGGTTTTCGAACGCCGCGCTGGACGGTGGCCCGCGAATTCCAGCTTCTTTTATTTTTGATCTTCAAATGCGGGTCTGCGCCAAAGCCTATACCGATAGCCGGCCCGTCTCCAGAGACGGAAAGACGCGGGGTTCACCTTGTCATGCTCCGCGAAGCGGAGCGCCCGCCCGAGAGGAGCGAAGCAATTGGAAATGATTGGAGACCACGACCAAAACGTGCCATCACCAAGCATTGACTGAGCTGTTCGATGGCCTGGTCCGCGAGATTGGCAGAGATGCGTTAGCGCGGCTGCCCATCGAAAAACTGGCGCATTGCGGAACTCAAGGTAGCCGATTGAAAAGTTCACGACCGAATTGGAAGGCCTCGAGACGTCGCGTTGGCGGTGTGCTGGAAATGACGATTGGCGCCGTCTTTGCCGCCGCGTTCGCGATATCGGTCTACGCCCAGGAATTCCTGGCGGGTTCAGGCACGCCAGCTGCCGCATTTCCAAATCCCGATCGCCCGGTCGCCGACATTATCAGTCCGATCTGGCACGACGAAAAGGAACGCGACGATGCCGGTGAACCACGCCAGCTCGTGCGCCTGCTCGGCATCAAATCCGGGATGACCGTCGCCGACATTGGCGCGGGCAGCGGTTACTACGTCGTGCGGTTGTCGCCCATCGTCGGCCCGCGCGGCCGCGTCGTCGCCGAAGATGTCGTGCCAGAATATTTGCAAAACCTGCGCAATCGCGTGCGCGATCGCGGATTGCAAAACGTCGTCATTGGCCGCGGCGAGCCGCACGATCCGAGGTTGCCGGCCGATTCGCTCGACATTGCAATTCTGGTGCACATGTATCACGAGATCGCCCAGCCCTATGGTCTGCTCTACAATCTCGTTCCCGCGCTTAAGTCCGGCGCGCGCGTTGGCATTGTCGACGCCTACGGGCCGACGGCCGAGCATGGTACCCCGCCAGATCTTCTACGCTGTGAGCTTGCCGCCATAGGCTATCGCCGGATCAGCCTCGATCGACTCTCCGGCAGCAACGCCTATCTAGCAGTCTTTGTGCCGCCATCTGTTGCGAGTCGGACACGGCCGGAAGCCATGGTCGCCTGCAAAGCGCGTTAGCCCGGTGACTTCCGCGAGCGCCGGCGCCGCCGACAATTGGGGCGCCGCGCATTAATTTGTGATGTCTGTCGGACTTACCGGTACCTTCGCAAATTGATCAACGACTGCATGGGCTTGCTCGATCAGCACGCTCTATCGCGACTGAGAATTTGATTTCGATCAAAGAGACAGAAATTAATTTTCGCTATTGCTTGGAACCCGCAAAGCGATGATTCACGAGATACGCTTGGAAATTAAATGACAGTACTTGGAAATATTATCTCCACCATTTTTGGCCATGCCGGAGCCAAGCCGTCGCCGCCGTCGCCTGAGACAGGCCCCGCTTCTACGGGGCCGACATCATCGAGCTCAAGTGGTGCAAGTAGTGCACCAGCCGCTGCGCCGCAATCCGCCGTCGACGTCGAGGCCGTGCTGACGAGGCTCGCCGGTCAAAACAAGGAAAAGCTCGATTGGCGAAGGTCTATCGTTGATCTACTGAAGCTTCTCAAACTCGACAGCAGTCTCTCAGCGCGCATGGAGCTTGCAAAAGAACTGCACTATACCGGCAACACAAACGATTCTGCTGCGATGAATGTCTGGTTGCACAAGCAGGTCATGATCAAACTTGCGGAGAACGGAGGAAAGGTTCCGGACTCCCTTAAGGTCTGATATTCAGCCGACAGGTCGGAAGTGTGCGATCGGGCACTAACCAGACCGACTTGCGATTTCGACGTGTGAGGAATCGCGCTTTTTGCAGGAGGACGACATGGGCATCATCAGCTGGATCATACTCGGCCTGATTGCCGGGTTTATCGGAAGCAAGATTGTCGACAAGCAAGGCCAAGGTTTATGGCTCAACATCGCGCTGGGGATCGTCGGCGCCTTGGTGGGTGGATTTCTGTTCGATCTCTTCGGTGCGGCCGGCGTCACCGGCTTCAACATTTACAGCATGATCGTCGCAATTGTCGGGTCGATCGTGGTACTGCTGATCTACAATGCAGTAACGGGTCGTCGTAGCCGAGCGTGAGGGGCATCAGGTAACCAATGGAGAAAAGCAATGTCCGGATTCGATGATATGATTCGTTCAGCCGCTCCGGGTGGCAACATCGGCAAACCGTTGATGCTCGCTCTTGGTGCTTTGCTTGCTTCAGGCGCTCTTTTCCGCGGAAGTGGTGCAGGACAGAC
>Ga0187804_10000383_pt1 | contig 10766 bp, 5 predicted proteins | sample NC_wetland_sal_i_3_FD_132961 | JGI IMG/M metagenome (GOLD analysis project Ga0187804, IMG submission 132961) | Wetland sediment microbial communities from Neuse River Estuary, North Carolina, USA - Control_4 | ecosystem: Environmental > Aquatic > Freshwater > Wetlands > Sediment | place: USA...
GTCGACACCTTGAAAATCGACCGTGCCTTCATTTCGCACATGGACAGCGACCCGGAAAGCCGCGAGATCGTGCGGATCATCATTATGCTTGCCCACAATCTGGGTTTGAAAGTCGTCGCTGAAGGGACTGAAACGGAAGAACACGTCAATCTCCTCAAGCAACTCAATTGTGAGATGGCCCAAGGATACTACTTCTCCCGGCCCGCCGACGACCAAGCTATGTCCAAATTGCTGGCACGCAACATCAGTGCTGGTGCTGCATCCGCCGGACATTAAAACCCTGATTCTTTTCTCCCAGCACAGATTACCTCCCAAATCGAAATTCAAATCTTATTCTTCCTTGTTGCATTCCAGAACGCCAGCCCAGCCGAAACCCGTCACTATAACTCTGGCGGTCCAAGCGCTGCGCCGATCCAAAATTCGAGTTTTGAGCAGCCTGCTGGTTACCCCTAAGCGGTAAACCATATGGAGACATCCAGTCAAGAATTCCGCTAGCCTGGACTGGTTTCAGCTATCATTGCTGAGCCACTTCATGGAGCGAAACCCCAAAATCGGCCAGCGGCCAGATGCACCAAGAAACGATGCTGCTGGCGTACGTACTCCGTCAGAGGGGGGAGGTTCTTCGTCCGACGCAAATCTGCCCTCCGATGCCCCAACCGTCGTGGATTTTTCACCAGACTTCACGAAATTGATCGACGCCTCGCTGAAGTCTCCGGTCACGCCGGCGAAGGAGAATGCAGAGCAAAAAACCAGGATCGTCGTCGTTTCGAACCAACCCACACTGGAACCGGGCATGCTCCTGGCACAGAGGTATCAGATCGTCCAGATGCTGGGGCAAGGCGGAATGGGCGCGGTATACAAAGCGACCGACGTCGAACTGAACCGCACCGTGGCACTGAAGGTAATCCGGCCGGACCTGGCTCGCGACAAGGCCATTGTGGATCGCTTCAAGCAGGAGCTGCTGTTGGCTCATCAGGTAACCCACCGCAACGTAATCCGCATTTACGACCTCAGCGAAGCGGATGGGATAAAGTTCATCACCATGGAGTTCGTCGAGGGTGAAAACCTGCTGACCCTTATCCATGAGAAGAAGAAATTTTCGCCCTCAGAAGCGGTGGAAATTATGCAGCAGGTGTGCCGCGCATTAGAAGCCGCGCACAGTGTGGGCGTGATCCACCGTGATTTGAAACCGCAGAACATCATGCGCGATAGGACAGGACGAATCGTGGTGATGGATTTCGGCCTGGCTCGCACCCTGGAAGGCGATGGCATGACCCAGAGCGGAGCTTTGGTGGGGACGATGGAGTACATGTCCCCCGAGCAAGCACTGGGCAAGCTTCTGGATCAGCGTTCCGACATCTTTGCCCTGGGGCTGATCTCTTACGAAATGCTCACCGGTCAGATGCCGTTCAAGGCAGACAGCACAATCGCCAGCTTGATTCGACGCACTCAGGAGCGGGTCGCGCCGGTGTCCGACCACGATAACACCATCCCGCGGTCGGTAAGCAATATCGTCACTAAGTGTTTGGAACGTGATGTTGATCTGCGCTATAAAACCGCGGCCGAGCTTTTGGCTGACTTGGAGGCCTGGCAAGGCAAGCGCGCCGGCGCTACCCTGGGCTTCGAGCCTAAAATCGGGCCGTGGGGTCGGACGCTCCCGTGGCCATCGATCACTGCGGGCGTGATCATAATTATGCTAGCGATTGCGGGATACCGCTTCCGCGACAAACTGTTTCAGCCGTCTCCCGGGCAAACCAGTGTCACTCCTGCTGTGTCGTTGGCAATCTTGCCTTTTAGAAATGCCTCCGGAGACCCGGCTTTTGACTGGCTGGGACCCAGTTTGGCGGACATGCTGACTACCGACGTCGGCCAGTCCGCACACTTGCGAGCAGTTTCTCCCGACCGATTACACCAGGTCCTTCAGGATCTGCACATCGCGCCCAATAGTTCGTTCGATCCGACCATGCTCCGGCGCATCGCTGAGTTCAGCAGCGCTGATGTGGTCGTATTCGGTCAGTATGCGCGATTCGGTGACCAAGTGCGCATCGATGCCACCTTGCAGGATCTGAAAAACAATCGCACCATTTCTGTGAAAGCAGATGCGTCGAGCGAAAAAGATATTCCAGCCGCATTCGATAAGCTCGCCGATTCCGTCCGCCAGAACCTCGCCCTGTCCAACGATGTGTTGAAGGAGTTGAAGGCCAGTTCCTATCAGCCGACCTCCACGTCGATTGACGCGCTGCGAGACTATAACCAGGGGGTCGGCCTGTTTCGAGAAGGCAAGAATCTCGAGGCGGAGAAGCACTTCGAGGCGGCTACCAAGACCGATGCTGCCTTCGCTTTGGCATTTTCCAAGCTAGCGCAAACCTACAGCAATTTGGGGTACGATGCCGAGGCCGACCGCGCAGCGCAAAGGGCCGTGAGTTTGAGCCAGAACCTGCCCGAGGCAGAAAAGTATCTGCTGCTTGCGATTCAGGCCCAGATCACCAAGAATTTCCCTGCCGCCATCAAAGCGTACGAGACCATCGCGAAAGCGTCACCCGAGAATGCGGACGTGCAGTCGGCATTGGCAGCTCTCTACGAGCAAGCCGGAGACTTTACCAAAGCGGGTGAGTACAACCAAAAGATACTGAGTGCAAATCCCAAAGACATCAACGCAACCCTCGCGATGGGACGCCTTGCCATCAAGGGCGACAACGCGCAAGGGGCCCTCGATCCGTTGAACCGGGCGCTGAGTCTTTCTGTTCAACTGGATAACCAGGAACAGAAGGCTGCCACGTTGCATGCCATGGCGGTCGCTTATCGGATGCTGAACAAACCTGAAGATGGATTGCGTAATGACGAGGAATCACTGGCCATTTGGCGAAGCATCGGGCAGAAGCGCGGAATTGCCTCAAGCCTGAATGAAATCGCGAGAACGGAAGTTCTGTTGGGAAAGAATAAAGAAGCCCTGGGCAATTTTCAGGAAGCATTGCAGATTCGGCGCGATATTGGGGACAACCGCGGTCTGGGCGACACGCTGATTGATTTGGGTAACTTCTATGATGATCGCGGCGATCATGACCAGGCATTAAAAATGTACAAGGAGTCGCTGCAGATCGAGCGTGATATCGGTAACGAACGTTTGCAGGCGGCTTGCCTGAACAATATCGCGGGTGTCTATTTTGCCAAGGGACAATACGAAGATGCCCGCACTTATTACCTGCAAGCATTGCAATTGCGCGAAAAATCCAAGGCGCCCGAAGACATCGTCGAGGCCGTCCACAACCTGGCCGAAACGTCCGTCCGCATGGGCGACTACGATCAGGCTTTTTCCCAGTACATGCGCGCGCTCGACCTGCGGCGCAGCATGAATGACACGCGCGGCGCGGCCATTGAGTCTTACACTCTCGGAATGATTTTGGACTACCAGGGACGATTCGGCGCCGCTATCACTTCCAAGCAGGCGGCACTGAAAACCTTCCAGGCCCTGAAAGACAAAACCTACTGGATGGCGGAGATCCTGGGTGGTTATGCTCAGGCGCTCATCCTCGCCGGTCAAGGCAACGAGGCGAAGAGCTACCTGGATGACGCGCTCAATCTTTCCCGCGAACTGAAGAACGATGGAATGGTCTCGCAGACTCTTTCTTTCCAGGGCGACGCGGCCTACTATCGCGGTGACTCAAAAGCGGCCGGAGCTTTGTACGAACAGGCACTGCAGGCGGCCAACCGCAGTAAAGAACCAGAGAAAATCCTGGTTGCCAAGATCAATCTGGCGAAGGTTGCTGTACAAGCAGGACGCGCGCAGCAGGCTATCGCCACATTGCGACCATTGTTGCAGCAAGGCGAGAGCCTCGGATTGAAGTACGCGCAAGTGGAGTGCTCGGTTTCCATGGCGGAAGCCATGATAAAGATCAAACACAACACCGATGCCCAACAGGAGCTCGACCGGGCGCTTCTCCAAGCCGACAAACTGGGCCTGAAGCCGTTGAGCGCCAAAGCGAACTACCTGCTGGGCACCCTCTTTCACGCATCAGGCGACGAGGTTGAAGCTCTGCAGCACTATCAAGAGGCACTGCAACTGATCAACGCCATGCACGATGATCCGGGCGCGGACAAAATTCTGGAACGCTCTGACTTCAAGACCATGTACGAAGAAGCAACCAGCGGATCACAAGCAGCCAAGAGTTGACCGCCCCACTCCTCATTTGCAATCAGCAAAGCTTTCAACAAATCACCCTCCCGGGAAGCAACGAACGCGAAGGGCACGCCTCAGAGGCTGCGGAAAAACTCGGTGCATGTGATTTTGGATGGCGCGGCGCTTCCAGCGCTGCGGTAAGTGCATTATTTTGAATCCGGCTTTAGCCGCTGAGGGACCTGCTCGACACCATCAACAGAACCGCTCCAAATTGAAGAGAATTTGCGGAGAGCAAAAACGGGGTGCAAGCCAAGGCCTGCACCCTCTTGAAATCCAACCTCACCGCGTCATTTGTATTGGAAGGTTGCGGGGTAAACGACCAAGCCGCTATCAAATGTCGCCACCACGATGACACAACCGGTCGAACCCTTCACCGTTTTCCAATTGAACTGATAATTTCCGTTGCCGAAGTTCTGCAGGCCAGAATTGCCCGCGGCTGATATCGTCGTCTCCGTTGACCCATGCACGGGTGGACCGCCCGGACAAGTAGTCGCAATCGTCCCAAGGTTTACCCACGGCGCCGTACAGGCCCCGACGCCGGGGTTTGGGCTCGAGCAGAATGTGAGATTTGTGAGCGGAACGTTAGGCGCGATGAACTGTTGCCAGCTCAACGGCACAGCCTGTGGAGCGTGGATCAGGTTGATCTGAGTATCCGACACCGGCGATTGAAATCCCACAAAACTGGTGAAACTGGCGACGATCTGATCGCCTGGAGTAAACGCCGCAACAAAGCATGACAGGCCGCCACCGCCACCCGAGTGAGTCGTGTCCTGCGAGTAGAAGCGGAAAATATTCTCGTTAAAGAGGCTCGACGGGCAGCTTTGCCCGCTGGCTTTCAGGAATCCAGGGCCGCCAATCCCCGCAAAGCCGGTGGGAAAACTGTAATGGGTGGTCGCAGTGTACAGGAATTGCTCGCAATCCGACGCTCCTGAACAAGTCAGTTGGAACTCGACACATTCCGGGTTTGCTGCAGCTTCGTTGAAATCGCCATAGGGGGTGCAGCTAAGAGTGGGAAACAATGTACCCGGATTAAACGTGTTGGATGGGTTGGAGCCCGCCTCAGTCGAGGACTGCAGCACCGGAATCGGAAGGAGAGTAATCTGCTCTCCTCCCGCATTATCGAGAGCCGCTAGCTCGTAGTCGTCAGTGCCGACAGGGAAAATAGCTGTTCCGCCTGCGGTCAGAGTTTGGGTCTGGGGGGCGTTGTATCCGCCGCAGTTGCTGGCGTCCGGGGCTAAGCCAAAGGTTCTGGATTGGCCTGGACTAAGCGTGCCGGTGAAGCTGTCGGAAGCCATCCCTCCGGGCGCGCAGTACGATGGCCCCGCCAAGGGGGAGTTGCCAGATAGAGTAATCGTACCGGTGAAACTTGAGGCGCCATTGTTTGTAACTGTGAGAAATCCACTATCGGGACTGACACAAATCGGCTCGATCGGGCCGGTGTTGCCGGGGGAGTTGCAGGTACCGGGTGTTTCCGTATAGAAAGTCGTGATATCAAATTCATACCCCGTACCTACGAACTTAAAAGCTCCGGGGGCTTGGGAGGTCTCGTACGAGTCTCCGGGATCGCAGCCGCTCGCCGACCCACCTTGCACCACATAGGCGTCCGTTACGAGGTTGTTATCGCACGGGAAGGAATGAGGAATGCCAGAGTGAATCTGACTATCGTACACGGCTAGGTTCAAAGACCCATCCGTACTTTGGATTGAAAGCAGCGCGCCGCTTTCAAGGCTCTGCGCCAAAACCATGATTGGAATAAACAGACTGAGGGCTACCACTGCGGCCAGAACGGGGATCTTCATAAGTAGTTTGTTGTCCTTTTGCAAGTTCGCGTTTGTAGACCGAACAGGCTGAGATTGCCGCCCGAAGGCGGTACCGCGACTCGGAGGGGGAGGTCGATGACGTGCGCTTCCGAGAGTCAACATCATCGGTTGCCGCGCTGCACAGCCGCTCCATATACTGTGGCCTGGAGCGGGAACATGTCAACACAATTCGTGCTGCGGACTCTTGACCCACGGTTTTTGTTCCCCAATTACATTGTTTCTTCGGCAAGACTTGTCATCGGTCGGTCACGGGTTGCACCCTGTGCGAGGAGCAATCAGTAATTCTTTGCAGAGACTTCACGGGCAATCATGCAACCATTAGGTTGCTTTTTTGTATTGCCTGAGCTAATATGCAACCTAGAGGTTGCATAACATGAATAACTCTATTGAGAAGCGCATTGACCTCAAGGCCCCGATTCCGCGCGTCTGGCGCGCACTAACGGATTACCGCGAATTCGGCGACTGGTTTCGTGTGAAACTAGACGGTCCCTTTGTCCCGGGTCAAGTCTCGCGCGGCCAGATGACTTATCCGGGCTATGAGCACGTCAAATGGGAAGCGGTCGTGCAGAAAATGGAGCACGAGCGCCTCTTTTCCTTCACCTGGCCCCATCCCAAGTCCCTTGACAAAGCGGACTGCCCACTCGACTACTCAGAGGAACCGACCACGCTCGTCGAATTCAGGCTGGAGAAGACCGGCAGTGGCACGTTACTGGTGCTCACCGAGTCCGGCTTCGACAAGCTTCCCGCTGACCGCCGTCTCGAAGCCTTCCAAAGAAACGATGGCGGTTGGACAGAACAAATGAAGAACATCGAGAACTATGTCGCGCACAAGCCATAGCAGAGTGGCTGCTAAACGGCGGACGCGCGCACTCGTCTTTGCAGCTCTGGGCGACCCCACGCGGCTATCGCTGGTTGCAAAACTCTGCCGGGCACAGCCGCGCTCGATCTCTCAGTTAACCAAGCGTTCCAAGCTGACCCGGCAGGCGATCACCAAACATCTCCGCGTATTGGAAGGCGCCGGAATCGTGCACAACGTCCATGCGGGTCGCGAGAGCCTATTCGAATTCGATCCACAGCCGATTACAGAAGTCACGGAATACCTTGGTTTCGTCTCGGAGCAATGGGATCAAGCATTGTCAAGACTAAAGTCCTTCGTAGAAGACTGAACGCCTGGCGTGGCCTAGGGGCGCTCGCAACTGAAGGAGCTTCTCGCGTCCTCCGCAGTGCACTCTCATTGCTCAAAGAGATCGATCACCATCGGCGAGTTATTCACTGTATCCTGAGCGATCAAGAAAATTGCGAATTTGTTCTCTGGATTGCCGACCACTGCAATCGCAGGCAGCGTACACGTCGGGTTGCTCTCTGAGTCGGTTCCAGCGACACCGGGAGCTGTACATGTTCCTGGCGATCCTGCTGGATCCGGCAGCGTGACTGTGGCGGATTTGTACAACCCAAAATTGTTTGGGTCTTCGGTGCCCAGTTCGATGGTCACATCGGTACTGGCCTGCTTCAGGTTAGTGAGATTATCGTTAAAAAATGCGCCGCCGCACATGCCGGAAGACGAAGGGACCGTTTGGCACGTTGTTAGGGAGCCACTGAATGCGGCCATTTGGGTGGGCGCAACACAGTCTGCGGAGCAGGTCGTCGGACTGGCTATCACATTCGGCTCGTAGATGAATCCGAGATAACTGCCACCTACCACGTTGCTGGCATTTACGGAGGTTGACGGCTGGATAACACCCGCGGCTCCGGAGGTTCCTGAAGCTCTCGCTAAGAACTGGTCGGCTACAAAAAATCCCGAAGGGCCTACGCCGAGCGTAGCTGAAACAGTGCTGGGCGGGTTCGGAGGAATCGTGACCAGGCCGCCAGTCGCGTCTGTTGCGCAAGTGCCTGTGCCGAGCGTTGCGTTGGTTTGGCTGGAGTCCAGCGTGGCCTGCGTAAAGTTGGAGAAGTTCCAGGAACTCCCGATGGCGCTCACTTGGACGCTGCCATATGCCGCGTCGGTGCCCACTTCCCAATTCTGATCCGGTAACGTGACGAATTGAAACGTCACATTGCCGTTAATATTCAAGCAAATGCCCGGCACCAGTGCGGCCAAGGCTGCAGTGTCGACGCCCGGGCGAAGCAGCAAGGCCTGGCCCGGTATCTCGAGCGCGAATCCGAAAGGCTGAAAAGGTGGAGACACGTTGGTTTGAGCAAGTCCAAGAAACCCTATCTGATCAACCACGGATCCCAAGACAGTACCTGCGCTGGGGTTGGTTAAGTCCACGGCACTGAAATTGTTTGAGGTGTGATCAATGGAGACCTGCCACATGTCTCCTGGGCTTTGCGTTCCCTGGTACGAATTGCTCGCACTCGGAGTCGGCACCGGTGGAAGACCTTGCGGGGGAACCGCAACCTTACCTGAGCCTCCGCAACTCGTGCCCAAAAGCAGCAGGACCAAAAGCGAAAAGCTCAGGCGACATCTTGTGAGCATGCACCGACTTCTTATCCCGTATCGCTGCGGCTTAATTATGTTTTCCATCAACGTCGAAACCCCTGGCACTGCTTCATTATGGCTCCAGGACCTCCCACCAGCTTCGTGTGGAATGACCTTAGAAGCGTGCTGCTAACATCATCTTTCTCCAGCGTCTATTGCACGATCAGACTTATGGAGGCGGTATGCTGCGTCGCTCCAGCAGCGCCCGTCACCACAATGGTGTAAGATCCTGCCGGCGTGCCCTCTGCTGTGTTTGCAGCGCCGCCACTGCTGCTACCGCCGCCGCAGCTTACCTGCAACAAGCAGCCTCCAATCACCACAAGGAAAAGACACAAACTCAGGAGGTATCTGCGCTTAGGTGCAAACCCAACAATCGTAGCGAACAACATGGGGACAAGAGCCAAGCCAATTCCATACAGTCCGGTCGCCGAATGTTTTCTAACGGGCCGCAGCCATGCATTCGCGCCCGCGGCAGTGGCAATCGTCAACGTCGAGGTAGCGGGCGACCCGTCCGGACCAATGGTTAGCGTATTGGGGCGGAACGTGCAATTTGCTCCAGTTGGCATGCCCGACGAACTGCAGGACAGTGCAATGGTGCCAGTAAATCCGTTTTGCTGCGTCCCCTTAATGGTGAAGCTGGCCAAACTTCCTGCTGGCAGAGTCGTGCTGCCTGGACTTGCCACAAGACCAAAATCGGGAACCAGAGGTGTGACCTTTTGGATCAACGCTGGCGAGGTGCTGGCTACAAACTGGATATCGCCGCTGTACAGTGCCGTAATACTGTGATTGCCCAGCGAGAGCGTCGTGGTGGAATAGGGTGCTACCGCTCTGCTGTCCAAGGTTGAAGTACCCAGTATCGTCGTTCCATCTATGAACTGCACTGTGCCGGTTGGCGTCCCGTGCCCAGATTTGGGAGTCACAGTCGCAGTGAACGTAACCTCCTGCGTAAACTCGGACGGATTGAGCGAGGACTGAAGCGCCACACTGGTTAGAATTGGCGGTAAGACGGTGACGATCTGATTCAATGGCAACGACGTGCTGCCGGCAAATTTGCTATCGCCACCGTAAACTGCGGTGATGATGTCCGTACCCACCGTGAGAGCTGCAGTCGAGAGGATGGCCACTCCGCCATTCAACACCGCAGGCGAGCCCAGAGCCGTTGCCCCGTTATAGAACCGAACTGTTCCCGTTGGCGTTCCGCTTCCAGACTGAGGAGTTACCGTCGCAGTGAACGTAACATTGTGATCGACCTGAGAGGGGTTTGGCGAAGATGCCAGGTTAACCGTGGTTAACACCGGCGTTGTGAGTGTAACACTCTCGAGGACGGTGTTCGAAACGCTGGGTCCGAAGTTGCTATCGCCGCCGTAGACGGACGTGACGTTGTGGCTTCCAACCGTCAGCGTCGTTACGACCAAAGTGGCCACTCCGCCGCGCACCGGTGAGCTGCCGAGATTTGTCGGCGGCTGAGTAGAACCATCATAGAAAGTCACTTGACCCGTCGGCGTGCCTTTGCTGCCTGATACCGTCGCGGTGAATGTAACGCTGTGCCCGACCTGGACCGGATCGGGCGAAGCCGTGAGGCTCACCTTCGCGAAAAAGCCTGTATTCAACAGCACACTCATCGTGTTGGAACCGCAGTTCAGGGGATTGACATTGGTAGTACAGCTGGCATTGGTACTGGGGTTGGGGATGGAGTTAGCGACTGCCAAGTCCGGAGCTCCATCTCCGTTGAAATCTGCGACCGCCATTGCCACCGGAACATTCCCCACCACATAGGCAGTTGGTACAGCAAAGCTAGGCTGGCCACCGCTGACTGTGGTATTGAAAAAAAGCCAGACCTGCGCGCTCGCTACGACAAGGTCCGCCAGACCGTCTTGGTTGAAATCCTGCGCCACAACGGACGTAACTCCCGCCGGGATCAAGCCAACAGAGACTACCACCGGCGGAGCGAAGCTAATGGTCGATCCTGCACTGGAATTTGTGAGCACCTCGAGCTCGCCATTCTGGGCGGCTACTATCAGGTCCGGCAAGATTTGGCCCGCGTTGCTGAACTTGCCCAGAGCTACAAACACGGGGCCTTTACTCAGCCCCGTGGCTACATTTACTGGTGTCGCCAGACCGCCGTTACCAGTACCTGCTAAAACCCATATCGAGCCGGTGTTGGAATCTGCTGCCACGACGTCTGCTATGCCATCCCCATTTAAATCTCCAGCGACTACCGAGGAGAAGCTGCCGGAAACGGGTACCGGCGGTTGGACCGTGAAGTTTCCGCCTCCTGCATTTGACAACA
>Ga0187804_10000384_pt1 | contig 10742 bp, 12 predicted proteins | sample NC_wetland_sal_i_3_FD_132961 | JGI IMG/M metagenome (GOLD analysis project Ga0187804, IMG submission 132961) | Wetland sediment microbial communities from Neuse River Estuary, North Carolina, USA - Control_4 | ecosystem: Environmental > Aquatic > Freshwater > Wetlands > Sediment | place: USA...
GCGGACTCGGATTTGGTGCCGGACTCGGGCTTGGATTCGGATTTCGCTCCGGCGGCCGACCCGTTTGCGGCAGCGCTCGCGGCGGGGGCACCGTCACTCGGCTCCGGTGCCGTGGATCCCTTGCGCGCGTAATCCGTCGCGTACCATCCGCTCCCTTTCAGAACAAAAGAGCTGCGCGACATCAGCCGCTCCACCTTGCCCTTGCAAGTGGGACAGCGCTTGAGCGACGGGTCGGTGATGCGCCTCGTCACCTCGAAGGGTCCGCACTTGTGGCATCGGTACTCGTAGATTGGCATCGCAGTTTCTTCTTTCCGTCGTCCCCGGGAATTCGGGGGCCTATGGTCTAGGTAATCACGTTCGCGAGCGGTGTCAACGAAATTACCCACTCTTTCGGTTTTTCTTCGCCCATTTTAGCTGGCAGCTCTCAATTGCGAGTGCCAATGCCGGCGATTCGCATCGCCAGGGCGTTCGGGTCGCCGCAGGAGATTCGCACGGTCTTGCGACGTGCCGACTCGCCTCGAATGATCGCGACCGCCGAGCGGGGGACCTCGGCCAATCGCGCGAGCACGGCGACGAGTTCAGCATTCGCTTTTCCCTTGTCGGCCGGAGCGGCGAGCGCAATGACCAGCCCGCGCTGATCGTGGCGCAGGAATTCGCTTCGCGACGCGCCGGGCCGGGCGAGAATATCGACGCTTACTCGGCCCGGCGAGATCCGAATCCAGGCGGGATGCGCGGGTGGCGCGGAGCGGCCGCGCGCGATGCTCATGCGAAGCCGTATAGCAACGCGCGAGTGACGGTCGGAATCAGGTATTGCTGGAGAAATGCGATCACGAGGATTACCACGAGCGGAGAAAAATCGATCCCGCCGAAGAACACCGGAAGATGCTCGCGGACCCAATCGAACACGGGCTCGGTCACGGAAGTCAGGAATCTGACGATCGGATTATAGGGGTTGGGCTCGATCCAGGTGAGCAACGCCGCGATTATCACAATCCAGAAATAAACGGTCAGCAGCTGCGAAAGCGCCGAGGCGATGAAGATGACGAGGTTGGTCCAGGCGTACACGGGAGATCTTTCCGGCTAGCGCCGTTCCAACCTATCGGTCCGAATGCCGGCGCGGAATCCGGCACGCCGCCCCCGTGCAATGCATCAAAACTGCCTTAGCCCGGAAAAGTCGAAACGGCACTAGTTTCCTCGACCGAGCTCGCGCGACCGGTCAGCCGCGGCGTGAACGGCGCGAGCCACGATATCAGAAAAGCCCGCCTCGGCGAATCGGCGCAACGCTGCCTCGGTGGTGCCGCCGGGCGACGCGACCATGCGAATCAGCTCGGCGAGGTCGCGGCCCGACTGGCGCATCACTTCTTCCGCGCCCCGGATGGTTTTCAGCGCCATCCGGATCGCCAACTCGCGCGGGATTCCCTCGCTGGCGCCGGCATCGGCCAGGGCTTTGACGAACAGGTAAACGTATGCGGGACCGCTGCCGGAGAGAGCGGTCACCGCGTCGAGCATCTTCTCGTCGCGGAGCGCCACCGCGTCACCGACCGCCTTAAAAATTCTGAGCGCGAACGCCTCGTCGGCCTTGCTCGCTCCCGCGCTGCGGACCAGCGCGGCCATCCCGTGCCCGACCATCGCCGGCGCATTCGGCATCACCCGGATCATCCGCGCGCGCCGCCCAAGTGCGCGGCAGAGGCGCTCGAGCGTCACCCCGGCTGCGATCGAGATGAAGAGCCGCGCGGCGGCGTTGCCCGAGAGCTCGGCGCCGAGCTGGGTGAGTACTTCGTCGATTGTCTGCGGCTTGACCGCAAGCACTATCGCGCGCGCCTCGCGAAGTACTTCGAGATTGTCGGCGGTCGTCGCGACCTTGAGCGCACGCTTAAGCTTGCGACGGCGCTCGAGCGCGACGTCGGAGGCGATAATCTCGGCGGGCTTGAAGACTCTGCGTTCGATGAGCCCGCGCGCGAGCGCCTCGGCCATGTTGCCGGCGCCGATAAAGCCGAGTTTTTTCATCGCGTCCGCTCTCCAAACACCGCGCGGCCCACGCGCACGATGGTCGCGCCTTCCTCGATCGCAATCTCGAAGTCGTCCGTCATCCCCATCGAAAGTTCGCTTAGCGCAAGCCCGGTCGGTGCCGCAAGGCGATCGCGGATTTCCCGCAGCCGCGCAAAGTACGGTCGCGACGCCTGGGGATCGGGCGCCGGCGGCGGAATCGTCATCAGGCCCACGATCTGCACCTTCCCGCGCGCCGCGTCGATAAGCGGCGCGACGGCGTCCGGCGCGACGCCGGTCTTGGTCGCCTCGCCGCCGAGGTTCACCTCGATGAGCGCGCGCAGCGGCGGGGCGGGCCGCGCGCGGTAGAGCGCCAGCGCGAGCCGGGCGGAATCGAGGCTGTGGATCACGTCGAAGATCGCCGCCGCCGATTTTGCCTTGTTGGTCTGAAGATGGCCGATGAGATGCCAGCGGATGCCGGCGAGGCCGGCGAGCGAGTCGCGCTTGGAAGACGCCTCCTGGACGTAATTTTCGCCGAAGTCGCGAGCACCCGCAGAGTACGCCGCGCGAATCGCATCGGGCGGCTGCGTCTTGCTTGCGAGCACTAGCGTCACCGCGGCTGGATCGCGGCCCGACCGCCTCGCAGCGGCCGCCATCCGGGCGCGCACCGCTGCAAGGCGGTCGGCAACTTGCGCTGCGGTCAGCATTCGCGCACCTCCATCGCGTTGTCTAGCACTCGATCCCGTTCCTTCGGAGCGCCGCGAGCACTTGTTCGACCGGAAGCCCCATCACGTTGTCGCGCGGCCCATCGACGCGCACGATGAAACCGCCTCCGGCGCCCTGGATTCCGTATGCGCCGGCCTTGTCGAGGGGTTCGCCGCTCAGAATATAGTCCTCGATCTCCGCATCGCTGAGACTCCGAAAGGTGACGCGGCTTTCGACCGCATCGCCGGCTGCAAGCGCGCCCGCACGCGCGAGCGCGAATGCGGTGACCACGGTGTGCGCCCGCCCCGAGAGCGCGCGAAGCATCCGGCGCGCGTCGTCCGCATCGGCTGGCTTGAGCAGGATCTCACCCCCGCACTCGACGATCGTGTCGGCGGCTATGACGAGCGCGCCGGGAATGCGCGCGGACACCGCCAGCGCTTTCTCGCGCGCCATCCTGAGCGCGAACTCGCGCGCCCCTTCGCCCGGCGAGCGCATCTCGACGACGTCGCTTGGGGCGCACTCGAATTCGAGGCCCGCCCGAGCGAGCAGCTCGCGGCGCCGTGGAGATCCGGAGGCAAGAACCAATGTTGGCTTCGAAGTCATCTCGAACTGTGGGCGATACGTACACGCCGCAGATGATCGAGCTTTGGCAAAGCCGCGGCGTTCCCGCAAGCGGCGGGGGAATTCGACCGCGGGTGCGCATTGAAGGCACCTGTCCGGTGCGCTAACCACGATCAGATGGAGATTAAGTGCCGTCGCGCCGTCGCATACGCCGGATTGGTTGCAACCTTGCTCGCGGGATGCGCGTCGGCGCCGCCTCCCGCCGCCGAGCCGCAAGCCGCGGCCATTCAATCACCCGGGCCGGCCGCGCAGAGCGCCGCTCAAGCCCGGCAGTCGTCTTCGGATCCCGAACGCGCGTTCGCCGAGGGGTATCGCGCGTACACGAGCCGCGATTTCCCTCGCGCCGCGGATCGATTGAGTTACGCGGCGGCGAATTCCGTTACCCTCGCGGACTACGCGCTCTACTACCTGGGTTCGGTTCAGCGCGACGAGGGCGATCTCGCCGCGGCCGCGGCCACCTTCGACCGGCTCGCGAGCGCGTACCCGCAGAGCGTGATGACGCGGCAGGGGGAGCTCGAGCTCGCGCGAGCGCAACTGAAGCTCGGACGCAACGCCGATGCGTCGGCGACCGCATCGCGGCTGGCCGCGAGCGCCGCCGATCGCGAGATCGAGGCCCAGGCCCGGCTCGTCGAAGGACAGGCATTGCTCGCGTCCGGCGATTCGCGCGCTGCGTATGCCCGCCTAATGGAGCTTCGCGACAAGTTCCCGCGCGCCGACACCGATGCCGAGGCGCGCGAGCTCGCCTATTCGATTCTCGCATCGAATCCCGGGATTGCCGAGGCCGCATCGCTCGCCTATCGAAAGGGCGAGGCGGGCCTGCTGCTTCGCGAGGGCGAGCCGTCGCTCGCGCTCGCCGAGGCGGAGAAGGGCCTTTCACTTTCGCCGTCGGCGTCCGACCGTGCGGAGCTGCTCTGGATCGAAGCGCAGGCGCAGCGCGCGAATCCGCCGGGCGAGACCCGGGCGCTCCTCGCTTACCTGAGCCTGGCACCGCGAGGTCCGGCTGCTCCCGAGGTCTTGCAGGCGCTGGCGCTCCTGTACTGGCGCGAGAACGATACGGCACGCGCGCGCGCCGCGTTTGCGCGCATCGTGACGGGCTTCCCATCGAGCCATCTTGCGCCGGACGCGATGCTGCGGATCGGCCGCATCTTTGAGGAAGAGGGCAAGTACGATTCGGCACGCGCGGAGTATCGCCGGCTTTCGACGCGCTACCCGCAAACCGAGGCGGGCGAGGAAGCCCGGTTCCGAGCGCCCTGGACCTATTACATGACCCGCCAATACCCGCGCGCCGCGACCGCATTCACCGCCGCGCGAGCGGCGAGCCCCGCGCAACGCGACACATTCGATTACTGGCATGGGCGGTCGCTCGAAAAGTCCGGCCAGCGCGAGGCCGCGCGCGCGATCTACTCTCGCGTCGCGGCGAGCATCGACAGCAATTACTACCCTGCGCTCGCCGGCGCTCGCGTATCCGCGCCGCCGCCCGACCTACCTGCCGCTCACGCCGCCGAGCCCAGCGCCGGTTCGACGCCGGCCGTGTCCGACCCCGCGCGATTCCACCTGAGCCGCGCGCTTGCCCTGCGGTCGCTCGGCCTCGAGGAACTCGAACCTGACGAGTTGCGGGCGCTCGAGGATCACATCGCGGCCAACGCGCCGCTGCGCGATTTCGTGCTGGCCGGATTCGAGTCGGCCGGGGCATGGTACGATGGGATCGCGGCGGCGACCAGGATGGCTAAGCGCGGGCAGCTCGACCCTGCCGTCGCCGAACGGCTCCGCTATCCGCTTGCCTATTGGGACCTGTTGAAGCAGGCTGCGACCGCTCGCTCGCTCGACCCCTACCTCGTCCTCGCCCTCGCGCGACAGGAGAGCCTGTTCAATCCGAAGGCGCGATCCGTCTCGGATGCTCTAGGACTGATGCAGCTGCTGCCATCGACCGCGCAACGAGTAGCCGCCGAACACGGGGTCGGCGGGCCCCAGCTCGACCTCTTCAATCCGGAGCTCAATCTGAAGCTCGGGACGGCGTACCTGGGAGATTTGTTCGAGATGTTCGGAGGCGATGAATTCAAATCGGTGGCGGCTTACAACGGAGGCGAGCACGCGGTGCAGGACTGGGCGCGCAAGTTCCCGGGAGATGACGACGAGTGGGTGGAAAACATCGGCTATCGAGAAACTCGGGAGTACGTGAAGAAAGTGATCGGCGCACGACGCGAATACCTTCTGCTGTACCGGCCCGGATCCACGGCGTCGTCATCGCCGGTGACGCGCCCATTGCCGGGATCGACGTTGGCGAAGACTTCCTGGACATCGCGCTAATCGGACCGAGCCGCCAGTCGATCGATTTCGCCAGAATCGCGCTTGAGCCGGTGGTGTCGGCGGATCCAATCGCGGCGATCGCGGAGGCGATTCGCCGCGAGGTCCCGGGGCTCGAGGCGGGCGCCGTCGCGCTGATCGACTCGCCGCGCTTCCCCCGCGATCTCGACGGCGCATCCGGAGCGCGCATCGTGCCGGCGCCGGCGCGACGCGCGATCGACGCGGCACTTCAGTCGATGGTTCGATGCGTTAACGGAGCGCGCCGGCGCGTGAGACCGATCCGGCTCTCGATGTTTCCGACGCCGGCCGTTTCGTTCTTCGAGTCGTGCGCCGCGGGCCGGAACTGCAAACCTCATCTTCGATCGATCGCCCGCGCGATTCTCCCACCGCCGAGACCGCCGGGCGTTGCGGCCACCAAAAAAATTACCGGCGGCCGGCTGTTCACGCGCTTCATGCTCGGCGGTTTCGCGGCGTATCCGGCGCTCGAGGCGCTCGGCGTGGGCACCTTCGAATCGTACCCGTATCTCGCGTTCACGCTATCGCGCAGCGGTGCTGAACGGCTGCCGCCGAAGTCGAAGCGCGCCCAGGCGCTGTTCGCGCGGCGCAGGATAATTGCCCGCCTCGCTCGAGCGCTCGAACTCTCCCGGGTGCCCGCGGTTTCCACGCTGGATCAGGCCGATGCCGCGATCATGGCGATTGCGGCCGCGCTCGGCGCGCGGCGCGGCGGACTCGTCGCGGTCGAGAGCAGCGCCGAAGGCCGGTTCATCGCCGCCCTCGACACGTCCGACGCGCGCCATCTCGCCGCGCGGCTCGCCGCGGCCCCGCCGGCGGGTCCCGCTTGACAAGTATCGAAACAAAAGGGTTGAAAGAGGGGCGACATCCGGCGTCCTGCCGGCTGCCGGGCAAACGCCCCAGCGAGGGTCTGGTTTTTGCACGCGCGGGAATTCAAGGCGGTATTCTTCGACCTCGACGGCACCCTGGTCGATATTCATGGGCCGCTCTTTATCGCCGCCAAGAACGCGCTCCGGGATCTCGGCCATGAGCCGAACCTCACCCTCGAGCGCTACCATGAGGCGCGCGCGAGCGACGATGTGTGGCTCGGCATTCCCGAGAATCGGCGGCCCGAGTACGTACAGCTCGCGTTTGCGTATTTCATGACGGAGGTCGACAAGACCGAGCGCCTCGAGGTTCTCCCCCACGTGCCCGAGACGCTCTCCGAGCTGAAGCGGCGCGGCTATGCCACCGCCGTCATCACCAGCCGCCCGGGCGATCCGAAGCGGTTGATGGAGAAACTCGCGATGGTCGGACTCGCGTCGCACCTCGACCACGTCGTCACACAGCCGCACTCCTCGATGCGCGATTTGCTCGACAAGACGCAGACCCTCAAGCAGACCGCGCTTCGCGCCGCGATGCATCCGCGCGCATGCATGTACGTCGGCGACGAGCCGCGCGACATCATGGCGGCGGCCAACGCGGGCTTCGGCGCGGCGGTCGCAGTCGCCACCGGGACCGCGTCGTACAGCTATCTCAAGAACCATCCGCAGTTCCGGCCCGATTACGTCATGCATTCGATGGCCGAGCTGCTCGAACTTCTCGATACCCTCAGGGCAGAAAGGACCAGCCAGTGACGAGAAACGCCGGGGAATACGGGGAGCCGCCGCAGGCGCTCGACGGCATCCGCGTCGTGGAGTTGCCGTGTCTGGATACGATGCCGTTCATGGCGGCCGCCATGGCGGCGAAGTCATTTGCGGATTTCGGTGCGGAAGTGATCAAGGTCGAGCCGCCGCGCACCGGCGCGAAGGAGCGCCAACTGGGGCCGTTTCGCGACGCGCGGCCCGATCCCGAGACCGGCGGGCTTCATCTCTATCTCAACGCCAACAAGCTCGGCGTGACTCTCGACATCGAGCGTCCGCGCGGCAGGGATCTCCTCCTGCGGCTGCTCGAATCGGCCGACATCGTCTTCAACCCGAACCTGCCGGCGCTCAACGAGCGCCTTGGCCTCGGCTGGCGGACGCTGGTCGAGCGCTTCCCAAATCTCATCGCCGTCTCGGTGACGTTTTTCGGAGCGGAATCTCCGTACCGGAATTTGCGCGGAGGGGATCTCGTCGCGACGCACATGAGCGGGGTTGGCTGGGAGACGCCATGGCACCAGGTGACCGACCTGCCCAACCAGCCGCCGCTCAAGATGGGGGGGCGGCAATCGGATTACCTGTGCGGATACACCGCGGCGGCATCCGCGATGCTCGCGCTGTTCCATCGCGATGCGACCGGCGCGGGCCAGCACGTCGACGTGAGCCAGTGGCTGTCGATGGTCAACATGATGAGGCCCAGCCTGGGGATCTATTCGCACGAATCTCCCGACGCGCCGGTGTTCGAGCGCACCAAGGCGCGCATCAAGCGCGGCACCCCGTGGGTCTATCCGTGCAAGGACGGCTGGGTGAGCTTCGCTGCCGGGGGTGACCGGTTCTGGAAGGGTTGGAAGGAAGTGATGGGCGATCCTGAGTGGATGAACCAGGAGATTTTCAGCACCACAGCCCAACGCACACAGCACCTCGATGCGATCGAGGCCGCGGTAACCGACTGGCTCACCACGCTGACCCGCCACGAAGCGTTCGAGAAGGCGCAGGGGCATCACGTCCCGTGCTTCCCCGTCTATTCCCCGGCGGAAGTCGCGGCCAATCCGCAATACGAGGCGCGGCAGTTCTTCGTCGAGCACGATGATCCCGCCGCAAACCGAGTCACGATGCCCGGCGCGCCGTGCAAGTTCAGCCGGACGCCATGGCGAATCAAGCGCGGCGCTCCGCGGCTCGGCGAGCACAATCGTAAGGTCCTGGGCGAGCGGCTTAGCCTCGGCGATGGCGAACTCAATGCGCTCGCCGAGCAGGGAATCATGTGATCGCGATGCTGCCTCTGCGGGGAATCAGGATCATCGACTTCGGATGGATCTACGCGGTGCCGCACGCGACCGCGTGGCTGGGCGCGATGGGCGCCGACGTGGTGCGGATCGAAACGTCGCGCACTCCCGATGTCATCCGCAGGGCTACCGGCACCGACGGCCAGGTCGGTTTCAACCGCAGCGGAATTTTTAATTCGATCAACTTCTCGCGCCGAAGCGTCGTGCTCGATTTGGCGAAGCCCCAGGGGCAGGAGGTCGCGCGCAGACTCGTGAAGCTCGCCGACGTGGTGGCGGAGAACTTCACCGTCGGGAACATGCGGAAATACGGGCTTGCATACGAAGATCTGAGCAAGATCAAACCCGACCTCATCATGCTCTCCGGCACGCCGCTCGGGCAGGATGGCCCGTACGCGCGAACGGTGGGATGGGGACCGACGACGCAGGCCTTCGCCGGCCTGTGTCATCTGACCGGTTATCCGGGCGGCGGTCCGTCCGGAATCGGCGGCACGTGGCCCGATTTCGCGGTGGGCGTCGCAATGGTGTTTTTCATCCTGGCCGCGCTCCATCACCGCAACCGCACCGGCGAGGGCCAGTACCTCGATCTCTCGATGGCAGAGATGGTCACCACGATGATTCCCGAGGCGATGCTGGACTACTTCATGACCGGCCGGGATGCGGGGCCGATCGGGAATCGCGATGAGTCGATGGCGCCGCACGGCGTCTATCCGGTTGGCGGCGAAGATCAGTGGGTCGCGATTGCGATTACGACCGACGATGAGTTCAGCGCGCTCTGCGAGGTGCTCGGAGTTGCGTCGCTGGCGACGGACCTCAGGTTCGCGCGGCTTGCGGACCGGCTTCGAAACGTCGAGATGCTCGATAGCGAGGTTGCGGCGCGGACCCGGAACTTCGGGCGCGAAGAACTGGTCGCGCGCCTGCGGGAGCGCGGTTTGGCGGCAGGCCCCGTGTATAACACTCAGGACCTGGTGCACGATGATGTGTTCGCAAATTCCAAAATGCTCGTGAAGCTCAAACACGGCGAGGTCGGCGAGCGTGCCATTCCGGTGCTCCCTTCACGATTCAGCGCAATCGACCCCGATTATCGCGGCACGCCCACGATCGGGGAGCACACCGATGAAGTGCTTGCCGGTCTGCTCGGCATTCGGCCCGATGAGATCGCGAAACTCCGCGAGGACAACGTGCTCGTCTAGCGGAGACGGGAGCAATCTCGGAAGGCGGCGGAACGCGGCCAGGCGCGGGGTGGTTTGGATCCAGCCAATCCGCGCCCGATCGCTGAGCGCGTCCGCGCTCCCGCCCTGGCGCCGCGGGAATTCCGCGGCTCGGCGGCGCATCTCAAATCTTGCTATTCGCTGAGCGCCCGCGCGGACGGCCGCGCCTTCATCCGCTCGTACCAGGTGACGATATTGCGGTGCTTCGGATCGATTCCGATCTCGAGGCGCTTCTGGAATTCGAGCGCGCAGAGCGCGGCGATGTCCGCAACCGACAGCGCGTTGTCGACCATGAAGAGCCGCCCATTGAGTTCACGGTCGAGCCACTCGAGATGCCAGCCGATTTGCCGGCGGGCTTCATCGGCAGCTTTCGGATTGCGCTCGGGTACCGGCAGCCGATACGCATTGAGCAGCACCGTCCTCAGAGCGGCCAGGTAGTATCCGTCGATCGTCTCCTCGATCATCCGCGCGCGCGCCCGCTCGACGAGGCGGCCAGGCAGCAGCGGCGGATCGGGAAACGCCTCCTCGAGGTACTCGACGATCGCAGTGGACTCGTAAATCGGAATTCCGTCGACTACCAGGGTTGGGACGCGTCCGTGCGGGTTGAGCTTGAGGTACTCGGGCGATCGGTTCTCGCCCCGGGAGTTGTCGAGCAGCACCTTCTCGCACGTGATGCCCTTCTCGGCCATCGCGATTCTGACCTTGCGCGCGAATGGAGATTGAATCGTGTGATACAGCGTGAGCTTTGGCATGGTTGCCTCCTGACTACTGTGAGGCGGATGTTGATCGATTCGCACCGCCGTGCGCGCGGACGCAGGACCACTGTCTTTTAATTGACGTACTGATGCCGGTTTATGTCAAGCGAACTTTGCGGGTGATTCACGGGAGATAGTGAAGGCGGGGTGAACGCGAAATGAACTCCGCGCGAAGCGCCTGGTAGCTCGCGAGATCGTCCACGGTGCGGAAGAATCCGCGATGGACGTAGCCGAACAGCGGAAGTCCCC
>Ga0187804_10000385_pt1 | contig 10736 bp, 11 predicted proteins | sample NC_wetland_sal_i_3_FD_132961 | JGI IMG/M metagenome (GOLD analysis project Ga0187804, IMG submission 132961) | Wetland sediment microbial communities from Neuse River Estuary, North Carolina, USA - Control_4 | ecosystem: Environmental > Aquatic > Freshwater > Wetlands > Sediment | place: USA...
CAGCAGGATCGTGCCCGACATCGAGAAGAACCACTTCGATCTGCCCATGAAGTCCATGCGCCACTCCCGCTTGGGCTTGCCCGCGCCGAGCGCTGACGGGTGGTTCACCACTCGCGAGCGCCCCATCGTGCCGAGCGCCGCCCGGGTCGCGAGCACCGCCGTGAACAGCGACACGAGCGTGCCGATCCCCAGCATGAACGCGAACCCCTTCACTTCCGCGGTCGCGAGCGCGAACAGGATGAACGCAGTCATGAACGTGACCACGTTCGCGTCGACGATCGCGGCGAAGCCGCGCGTGTACCCCGTCGCGATGCCGGACACGACCGATCTTCCGCCCCTGATCTCCTCCTTGACGCGCTCGAAGATCACGATGTTCGCGTCCGCGGCCACGCCGATCGTCAGGATCACGCCGGCGATTCCGGGCAGCGTCATCGTCACCGGGATCAGCTTGACGAGCGCGAACAGGTAGATCCCGTAAACGACCAGCCCGCCGACCGCGATCACGCCGAGCACCCGGTAGAACAGGAGCATGAACAGGCACACCACCAGGAACCCGGCCAGCCCCGCGACCAGGCCCTGTTTGAGCGCCGTTTTCCCGAGCGTCGCCGAGACCTGGGAGTTGGAGATCAGTTCCAGCTTGATCGGCAGCGCGCCCGACTGCAGCTCGTTCGCGAGGTTCTGCGCCGAGGTGATCGTGAACCCGCCGGAGATCTGCGAGCCGGTGGACGCGTCGATCCCTTCGGGATACTGGGTGTAGTCGATCGAGGGAGCCGTGATCACCTGTTCGTCGAGCACGACCGCGAAGTGCTGCTGGGCGTTTTCCTTGCTCACGCCGATGCCCTGCGCTTCCAGGCCGCGGTGGGCGATTTCCCTGGTCACGCGCTGGAACACGCTCTTGCCGTGCGAGGTGAAGCCGAAGTTGACGTTAGGCTGGCCCGTGCCCCCGGCGCCTTCGTCGAAGCCCTGCTGCGGGTTCTTGATGTCCACGCCGGTCAGCACCGGTTCGTCGTTGAGCACGTACCAGCTGTTCGGGTTCTGGTCCGTGATCTTGCCGCTCGCGGTTTCCCGCGCGCGCGCCCGCACCAGCACCGTGCCCGGGTTGACGCGCACCACCTTGGGCTTGGACCCGGCCGGCGGTTTGTAGCCGTCGGCGTACAGGTTCTGTTCGGTTTCCTCCGGTCCCTTGAGCACCTGCTGGTGCGCGGTGTCGAGCAGGTACCACGTTCCGTACACGCAGCCCTCCACCTGCTGGGCGGTGCACCCGAGCCCGAGCGTCGTGTCGCTCTTGCGCAGGATCGGCGGTCGCTTGGCGGCGCGCAGCACCGCCTCGTACTCGGGCAGTCCGAATTCCGAGGAGGCGGCGGCGGGTCCGCCCGTGGCGGTCGGTTCCGAGGTCCCCACCGGTTTGCCGCTGGGGCCGATCACGTCCGGCTCCCAGTCGTAGAAGTACAGCTGCGCGGTCTTGCCGACCTCGGCTTCGGCGCGCTTGAAGTTGCGGACGTCGGGCAGCGCCACATCTATTTCGTTCCCGCCGCTGCGCTGGATTTCAGGCTGCGCCACGCCGAGCTGGTCGACACGCGTGCGCATGATGTCGATCGCGCGGTTCAGCGATTCCGGGTTGACCTTCGACTGTGCGGTCGGCTTGCCGAGGTACACCAGCTGCACGCCGCCCTTCAGGTCCAGGCCCAGGCGGGCCGGCTTGAGCGCGATCGCCGCCAGCGACGCCGCCGCCAGGCCGGCGACCAGCAGCAGGATGAAGGCGTTGCGGCGACGGTCGGTCATGGGATTGGCTGGGAGGTCATTGTGCGACGGAGACTACTTCTCCGGGGTCAGCACGAGCAACAGCCCACCGTCGTCGTCATACGCCGGGAACATGTCCGCCTTGGCGCTCGCGGCCACGTCGCGTTCGCCGGCCACGACGACCGGGACCTCGAGCGCGCGAACGCCCCATTCGAGCACCGTCTTGACGGGGTCCTCGCCGTTTCTGAAGCTGAGCCCCAGCACCTGCTCGACGCGCTGGCCGATCACCTCTTCCTCCTCCAGTCCGGTGAACGCGAACGAGTTCCGCCCGCAGCCGACGACCCGGCCCTCGCGGTCGCATACGAAGAAGGCGGCGTCCGGCGCCGGATAGTAGTCGTCGAGCAGCTCGAACAGGAACGCGAACCCGCACTTCGCGCAACCCTTGGGCTGGCGCGTGAAGCCGATGTTGCGGTCGAGCTCGCTGGTCCGATGCCCGCAGTTGGGGCAGATGAAGGGGTGCGCCATCGGCTGTCGCTACGCTCCGCTTCGCTCGGCCGATCGAGGTTGCATCGGCTGTCGCTCCGCTCGGCCGATCGAGGTTGCGTGCTCGGTCGATCTGGGTTCCATGTTTGTACAGACTAGGGGAGCAGCCTTAATCGAGGCTTATTTTGCTAGAACAGCGCCTGCTCGCCGGCCGGCTGCGCGCCCGCGGGCGCCGGAAGGGCGAGATGCGCAAACGCAGCGGGCGTCGCCGCACGCCCGCGCGGAGTCCGCTTGATCAGGCCCTGCATCAGCAGGTACGGCTCGTACACGTCCTCGATCGTGTCCTGCTCCTCGCCGACCGCGACCGCGAGCGTCGACAGCCCCACCGGCCCGCCGGCGAACTTCACGCAGATCGCCCTCAGTATCTCGCGGTCCAGCCGGTCCAGTCCCAGCTCGTCGACCTCCAGCAGCTGAAGCGCCGCGTGCGCAGCGTCGGCCGTGACGATCCCCTGCATGCGCACCTCTGCGAAGTCGCGCACGCGCTTGAGCAGCCTGTTCGCCACCCTCGGCGTCCCGCGGCTGCGGGCGGCGATCGCGACCGCCCCACGGTCCTCCAGCTCGATCTCGAGGATCCCCGCCGAGCGCCTGACGATCGCCGCGAGCTCATCGGTCGCGTACGGCTCCAGCCGCGCCTGGATTCCGAAGCGGTCGCGCAGGGGCGTCGTCAACAGCCCGGTGCGGGTCGTCGCGCCGACGAGCGTGAACGGCTGCAGCTCGAGCGTGACCACGCGCGCGCCAGCGCCCTGGCCGACGGTGATCGGCAGCTTGTGGTCCTCCATCGCCGGGTAGAACGTCTCCTCGAGCGCCCGCGGCAGGCGGTGGATCTCGTCTACGAAGAACACGCTTCTCGGCTCCAGCGCGGTGAGAAACGCCGCTATGTCTCCCTTGCGCTCGAGCGCCGGCCCTGCGGTCTGCACGAACGGCGCCTGCAGCTCGGCCGCGACGATCTGCGCCAGCGAAGTCTTCCCGAGCCCGGGCGGCCCGGCCAGCAGCAGGTGGTCGAGCGCGTCGCCCCTCGCCGTGGCCGCCTCGATCGCCACCGCGAGCTGCTCGCGCAAGGTCTGCTGGCCGACGAAGTCCCGCAGGCGCCTCGGCCGCAGCGAGCGGTCGAGCTCGTCCTCGGGCACGAGATACGGCGTCTGGATGCGCTCAGCGGTATCAGGCATGCGAAGCGATTGTCATGGGGGTGGCAGATCCGGCGGAGGCCATCCGTGCCCTCATCCTGCGCGCGCCATGCGCAGGGCATGCGCGATCAGCTCCTCGGCGCTGTCGCCCTGCGCGTCACTGAGCAGCTCCTCGACCTCGCCCGCTCCGTAGCCGAGCTCGAGCAGTCCCTCGCGCGCGAGGCCACGCTCGCCGATCTCCGACCGGTCCGCTGCGCGCCGCGGCTGCGCGCTGTCGCCGGCGCCGTGCGCGCCGAGGACCTTCTCGCGCAGCTCGACGATGATCCGTTCGGCTGTGCGCTTGCCGATCCCCGGCGCCGCCTGAAAGCGCGCGGCGTCCCCCGCGGCGATCGCGCCGAGCAGCTCTCGCGCCGGGCCGCCGGACAGCACCGCCAGCGCGACCTTCGGGCCGACCGCCTGCACCGACAGCAGCATCAGGAACAGCTCCTTCTCCTGTTCCGAGTGGAATCCGTACAGCGTCAGCGCGTCGTCGCGCACGATCAGATGCGTGTGCAGAGTCGTCTCCGAGCCCGCCGCCGGGACGTGGTGCAGCGTCTGCGCGGACACCGCCGCCCGGTAGCCCACGCCCCCGCACAGGATCACGACGTGGTCGGGCCGCCTGACCGCCACCTCGCCCTTCAGCACGCCGATCACAGCGTCGCCTCAGCGAGCGCCCGCGACAGCGGCGCGCAGTTGACGTGGCAGATCGCGACCGCGAGCGCGTCGGCGGCGTGGTCCGGCCGCGGCGGCTGCGAGAGCCCGAGCAGCGCTCCGACCATGCGCGCGACCTGCTCCTTGCCCGCGCGCCCGTTGCCGCACACCGCGCTCTTGACCTGCTGCGGGGTGTAGCTCTCGCACCGCACGCCCCTGCGTCCGGCTGCCAGCATCGCCGCTCCCCGCGCCTGTCCGACCGCGAACGCCGTTTTCACGTTCTGGCCGAAGTACAGCTCCTCCAGCGCCATCCCCTGCGGCTCGTGCTCGGCGAGCAGCGCATCGATGGAGGCGTGGATGTCCGCGAGCCTGCGCTCGGTCGGCAGCCCGGCCGCGGTCTCGATCACGCCGCCGTCCAGCGCCAGCAGGCGTCCTGCGGTTCGCGCCACCACGCCGTAGCCGGTGCTGGCAAGGCCAGGATCGATGCCGATGACGATCATGCTCCTGGATTCTGCGTGCACCGTCGGACGCCTGCTCAGGGCGCGCTCGCGCACCCCTCACTCCCACGCGCACACGCCCCTCACTGCCACGCGCACGTGCCCCCCACTCCCACGCTCGCGCGCCCCTCACTCCAGCGCACGCGCCCCTCACTCCCGCGCGCTCGCCCACGCGCTGGAGCCTTTCACTCCCACACCTTCCACGGGGCGTTCCCGGTGGCCCACAGATCGTTCAGCGCAACCGCGTCCTTGTAGGTGTCCATGCACTCCCAGAACCCCTCGTGGCGGAATGCACGCAGCTCGCCGTCCGCGGCCAGGCGCTGCAGCGGCTCGCGCTCGAGCACGCTCTCCGGGGCGATCCGCTCCAGCGCGCCGCGCTGGAAGCAGAAGAAGCCGCCGTTGACCCACTGCTCCGAGCGGGGCTTCTCGCGAAAGCGCGTCACCCTGCCGTCCCGGTCGAGCTCGGTCACGCCGAACTGCAGCGCCGGCCTGACCACCGTCATCGTCGCGAGCGCGCCGTGCTCCCGGTGCGAGGAGAGCAGCGCGCCCAGGTCGATGTCGGCGACGCCGTCAGCGTAGGTCGCGCAGAACGTCCGCTCGCGTTCGAGCGTTTCCTGCAGCAGGCTGATCCTCCCGCCGGTCGGGGTGTTCTCGCCGGTGTCCACGCACCGCACGTGCACGTCCCGGGGCCATCGCGCCTCGCGCGCATACGCGCTGATCAGCTCGCCCTTGTACCCGGTCGCCAGCAGGAACTGCTCGAACCCCTGCGCGGCATAGAGCCTGATCACGTGACCGACGATCGGCTCGCCGCCGATCTCGACCAGCGGCTTCGGAATCTCTCGCGTGCGCTCCTGCAGCCGTGTACCCCGCCCGCCGCACAGGATCACGACCGGCGGCCTGCGCCCGCCGCTCATGCCGCCGGCGCGAGCATCGCGCCGGGCGCGATCGCGCCGTCCCCTCGCCAGCGACTACCCGGCAACCCGTTCGAGCACCTCCGCAGGCACGTCGAAGTTCGCGTGCACCTCGCCGACGTCGTCGTTGTCCTCGAGGACTTCGATCAGCTTCATCAGCCTCGCCGCCTGCGCCTCGTCGATCGGCACCAGGCTCGACGGCCGGTAGCCCATCTCGGCGCTCTCGATCTGCACGCCCGCCTGCTCCAGCGCCTCGCGCACCTTCGTGAAGTCGGCGGGCGCGGCGACCACCTCCCACAGCCCGTCATCGGCCGTGATGTCCTCGGCGCCGGCCTCCACGGCGACCATCAGCTCGTCTTCGTCGTGCCTGCTCGCGTCGACCGTGATCGTCCCCTTCTTGTCGAACAGGTACGCGACCGAGCCCGGCTCGCCGAGGTTGCCGCCGTGCTTGGAGAACAGATGCCTGACGTCCGCGCCCGTGCGGTTGCGGTTGTCGGTCACCGCCTCGACGAGGATCGCGACCCCACCCGGTCCGTACCCCTCGTAAAGGACGGTCTCGAGCGCCTCTCCCTCGCCGCCCTCGCCCGTCCCCCTGGCGATCGCGCGTTCGATGTTCTCCTTCGGCATCGACGCTTCCCTGGCCTTGCGGATCGCGTTCTCGAGCGTCGCGTTCGCGTCCGGATCGCCGCCGCCGTCGCGCGCCGCGACCGTGATCGCGCGCGCGAGCTTCGTGAACTGCTGGCCCCTGCGCGAGTCAACGACCGCCTTCTTGTGCTTGATGCTCGCCCACTTCGAGTGTCCTGACATTTCACGGAGTCTAGGATGCGAGGCCGAATGGCGCCCCTCGACCCAGGCATCTTCAAGGCGTATGACATCCGCGGGCTGTACGGGTCGCAGATCGACGGGGACGCAGCTGAGCTGATCGGGCGCGCGTTCGCACGGGTCCTCTCCGGACTCGCCTCCAAGCGTGCGCCGGAGCTGCGCGTGGGCCTCGGCCGCGACATGCGCCTGAGCGCTCCGGAGCTCTCGGCGCGCTACCGCGCGGGCCTGCTCGCCGAGGGGGCGCACGTGATCGACGCCGGCGAAGTGGGCACCGAGATGCTCTACTACCTGGTCGGCTCGCGCGAGCTGGACGGCGGCCTGATGTGCACGGCCTCGCACAATCCCAAGGCGTACACCGGCGCCAAGCTCGTGCGCGACGGGGCGATCGCGCTCTCCGGGGACGCGGGCATCCAGGACATCCGTCTGCTGATCGAGTCGGGCCTCGGCGAGGCGCCGGGCGGCGGAGCGGTGCAGGAGGTGGACCTGTACGGCGAGTTCCAGGCGTACGTGCAGCGGTTCGTCGATCCGGCGCGGGTGCGGGCGCTGAAGGTGGTGCTCGACGGCGGCAACGGCATGGCCGGTCCGATGATCGGCCCGCTGCTCGAGCGCCTGGGCCTTCAGACGATCGCGACCTACTGGACGCCTGACGGCAGCTTCCCCGGCCACGAGCCCAACCCGCTGCTGGCGGAGAACCGCGGCTTCGTCGTCGAGCGGGTGCGCGAGAGCCGCGCGGACCTGGGCATCGCCTGGGACGGCGACGCCGATCGATGCTTCTTCATCGACGACACCGGCGCGTTCGTCGACGGCGACTTCCTGACCGCGCTGCTCGCGGAGTCGCTCTTGCGCAGGCATCCCGGCGAGGTGGTGCTGTACGACGTGCGCGCCTCGCGCGCGGTCCCCGACACGGTCCGCGCAGCCGGCGGCGTCCCCCATGTCAACCGGGTCGGGCATGCGTTCTTCAAGACGCGCATGCGCGCGGAGGGCTCGCTGTTCGGCGGAGAGGTCTCCGGCCACTACTACTTCCGCGAGTTCTTCTGCGCGGACTCCGGCACGATCCCGGCGCTGCTCGTGCTCGAACTGATCTCACGCGCGGGCGCGCCGCTGTCGGAGCTCCTGAGGCCCTACCGCGAGCGGTACTTCATCTCGGGCGAGATCAACTCGGAGGTCGCGGACCCCGAGGCGAAGATGGCGCAGATCGCTGGGCGCTACGCGGACGCGCGCCAGGACCGGCTCGACGGCATCTCGATCGACTATGCGGACTGGCACTTCAACGTGCGCCCCTCGAACACCGAGCCGCTGCTGCGCCTGTGCCTGGAGTCTCTGGTCTCGCGCGAGGACATGGAGCGCCGCCGTGACGAGGTTCTGGACCTGATCCGCTCGTGAATCCGGCAGATGCGCTGACCAACGTGGAACCTGGACCGACCGAGCCGAAGCGACAGTCAGCTCCGCTCGTGAGCGCTTCCGACGAGCTCGCCGCCGAGGCGGGCATCCACCGCCTGGCGATCCCGACGCCGTTCCAGGTGGGACGGGTGAACGCGTACCTGATCGAGGACTCCCCGCTCACGCTGATCGACTCGGGCCCCAACTCGGGCAAGGCGCTGGACGAGCTGGAACAGGCGCTGGCCGCGCGGGGCCACGCGATCGCGGACATCGAGCTCTTGATCGTGACGCACCAGCACATCGACCACTTCGGCCTCGCCTCGATCCTCGCGCGGCGCTCGGGCGCGCAGGTCGCGGCGCTCGACGCGCTCGCGCCCTACCTGCTGCGGTTCCGCGAGGAGGCGGAGCTCGACGATCGCTTCGCCCAGCAGATCATGCTCCGGCACGGGATCCCGGCCGAGGTGGTCACGGCCTTGCGGACGGTGTCGGCGAGCTTCCGCGCGTGGGGAGCGGCCGTCGAGATCACGCGGCCGTTGCGCGACGGGGAGGAGCTGAAGCTGCGCGATCGTACGCTGCGCGTGCTCCATCGCCCGGGCCACAGCCCCTCGGACACGGTGTTCCTCGACGAGTCCCGCTCGATCCTGCTGGCGGCGGATCATCTGATCAAGCACATCTCCTCCAATCCGCTGCTCGCGCGCCCGCTCGGCGCGGGAGCGGATTTCACCGGTCCGCGGCCGAGGGCGCTGGTCGACTACATCGCCTCGCTGCAGCGCACCCGCGCGATGGACCTCTCGCTGGTGCTGGCAGGCCACGGCGAGCCGATCGCGGACCACGTGGCGCTCATCGACGAACGCTTTCGCATGTACCGCCGGCGCGCAGAGAAGATCCACGGCCTGATCGCCTCACAGCCACGCAGCGCTCACGAGATCGCGCTGGAGCTGTGGGGCAACGTCGCCGTGACCCAGGCGTTCCTGACGCTCTCGGAGGTCCTCGGCCACATCGACCTGCTGCTGGACGAGAGCCTCGTGGTCGAATGCGAGCAGGATGGCGTGGTGCGCTTCGCGGCGAGCGCGCCCAGTGCACGCTGACCTCGCCGCCGTCCCGCTGCGGGCGAAGCAGCGTGACCGAATCAGCCCGGGAGGCCGAGGACGACGGCGAGGGCGTCGTCCAAGGCAGCCATCTCGCCGGTGCTCAGATGACCGAGGCTGCCCTTGACCGTCCGTGCATCGACCACGCGCAGCTGGTCGGTGAGCAGACGGGTGGACGTTCCCGCCAGGTCGATCGTGGGACGAAACGTGGCCGGCGCAGCCGAGCGCGAGGTCGGGACGATCAGCACGGTGCTGAGCTCGAGCAGTTCGTCCACAGATCGTGCTACATCCTGGGCGCGACCTCTCGCCCAGCTCAAGCGCGCTCGATGTCGCTCAGGTGCTCGACATTGGCGCGGTCGCCCGCCTCGACGCTCGGCGCGCCATCGAACCACGCGTCGAGGATCTCCTGAAGCTCGGCCTCAGACGTCGAGCGCAGGCTGAGCGCGAGCACGTTCGCGTCGTTCCAGCGCCGCGCACCCGCGGCGGTGGCGGCGTCCACGCACAGGGCGGCGCGGACGCCGGCGACCTTGTTCGCGGCGATCGAAGCGCCGGTGCCGGTCCAGCAGCAGACGATCGCCTGCTCTGCGCGCTGCTCCGCGACGTCGCGCGCGGCGGCCTCGGAGGCCCAGGCCCAGCCCTCGCGCTCGCGCTCGCGCTCGCCGAGCGCGCCATGAGCCAGCACCTCGTGACCGCGATCGCGCAGGTTCTCGACGAGCATGCGCGCGATCCCAACCGTTTCATCCGCAGCGACTGCGATGCGCATCGCGTGAGTATCGCTCGCGGCGCATCCTCACGCGCTCGCCGGCGGCCACAGCGCCGCGCATCGCACAGGTGTCGCGCGCTGCGAGCCTTCAGACCATGTCCAGGAACATGCGATGGACGCGGTCGTCGTCGGTGAGCTCGGCGTGGAAGGCGACCGCGAGCATGCCGTCCTGGCGGGCGGCGACGGGATGGCCGTCGACCTCGGCGAGGATCTCGACGCCGGGACCGTGCTCGGCGATCCAGGGCGCGCGGATGAACACCGCGCGCAGCGGCCCTCCGGGCAGGCCGCGGAGCTCGATGTCGGACTCGAAGCTCTGCAGCTGGCGCCCGAACGCGTTGCGCTCGGCGCGCATGTCCATCAGGCCGAGATGCTCGCGGTCGAGCATGATCAGCCCGGCGCACGAGCCGAGCACCGGCGCTCCCCCGCGGACCAGCTCGCGCAGCGGCTGCGCTAGCCGCTCGCGGTCCACGCCGAGCGTCATCGTCGTCGACTCCCCGCCGGGGATCACGAGACCGTCGAGACCTTCCAGGTCGGCGGGCACGCGGACCTCGCGCACCCGCGCCGCGAGCGCGCGCAGCACGCGCTCGTGCGCCTCGAAACCGCCCTGCAGCGCGAGCACGCCGACCACCGGCTTCGACGACGCTGCCGGCGGCGCTCCTGACGACGGTGCCGGCGGCGCTTCGTCACCCGCACGCGCGGAGCTCATCGAGGGCTACCAGCCGCGCTGGGCCAGCAGCTGCTCTTGCTCGAGCTTGGAGCTCTCGAGGCTCGCCATCGTCGCTCCGAGGCCGCGCGAGGCTTCGGCGACGCGCTCGGGATCCTGCCAGTGGGTGGTCGCCTGCACGATCGCGCGCGCGCGGGTGGGCGGGTCCTCGGACTTGAAGATGCCCGAGCCGACGAACACGCCCTCGGCGCCGAGCGCCATCATCAGCGCCGCGTCGGCAGGCGTCGCGATCCCACCGGCGCAGAACAGCACGACCGGCAGGCGCCCGCTGGCGGCGACGGTGCGCACGAGATCGAGGGGCGCGCGGAGCTCCTTCGCTGCGCTCGCGTGCTCGGATTCGTCCAGTGTCGTCAGGCTCCGGATTTCGCCGGTGATCGCGCGCATGTGGCGGACCGCCTCGACGATGTCGCCGGTGCCGGCCTCGCCCTTGGAGCGGATCATCGCGGCGCCCTCG
>Ga0187804_10000390_pt1 | contig 10693 bp, 12 predicted proteins | sample NC_wetland_sal_i_3_FD_132961 | JGI IMG/M metagenome (GOLD analysis project Ga0187804, IMG submission 132961) | Wetland sediment microbial communities from Neuse River Estuary, North Carolina, USA - Control_4 | ecosystem: Environmental > Aquatic > Freshwater > Wetlands > Sediment | place: USA...
CGTCCGTGCACGCGGACGGGTTGGTCTGACAGTCTTCTGTTCCGTACTGGAAGTAGTAGTTCGTGTCGTGCCCGAGGGGGTTGATCTGCGTGTGCAGCGTGACTTCGCTCGTGGTGACGTTCGTCGCGAACGTCGCGTTCACGGGAGCTGCCGCCACCGTCGTGAACGTGCGGTCTTCACCGTAGGCTCGGCCCGCTTCGTTTTCGGCGACAACGCGGTAATGGTATGTCGCGCCGACCTTCAGGCTCCCGAGCGTCGCAGACACCGGCACCGGAGCGCCCCCAGACCCTACGCTCGCGCCTCCCCCTGGGATTTCCTTACCGTAGCTGGTGGTTTCACCGTATTCGAAGTGGTAGCTCGTGCCGATCTGATCCGGGTTGACCTCGGCATGGATCGTCGCTTCCGTCTGCCCGATGCCGCTGGCCAGTTCGTAGCTGACCCGAGGGGCGCCTGAAGTCGTGAACGTCCGGTCCCCTCCATAGGTGGTGCCATACCTGTTTTCCGCCACCACCCGGTAGTGATAGAGCGTGTTCGCAAATAGGCCTGACAGGCCCGCTTCAACAGCTTTCGGTGCTTTTTCTTCTTTTTCGCTCCCGCCAGCAGGCACTTCGCCGGGCGGGTCCGGACTCGTTTTCCCGTAGGTTTCGCTTTCGCCGTACTGGAAGTAATACCGGGTCGCCAGGCCTTCGCGCTTCAACAACGCGGTAAGCACCACTTCTTCCGGCTCGAGATTCTTGACCACCCCTGTTTCAAGTGCGTTCACCGCCGCGGCCGTTTCAAGCTCGCGAGTCGCGCCATGATTGGCGCCATCTTCGTCTTCACCCACGATCCGGTAGTAGTAAACGCTTCCAGCACGCAGGCCTTCAACCAGCGTCGAGACCGCTTCCTGTCCGCCACCCGATGCTTTGACCGTGGTTTCAGAACCCAATGAGGCCGCTTCCCCGTACTGAAACCGGTAGGACACCGGTTTGCCCTCACCGTCGACCGTCCCCGGCAAGAGCGCGCTGGTGCGCGTGAGCGACGATTTCGCGATCTTCCCCGTTTCCACGCTCGGCACGACGACTTCACCGCCGAAGCGATCCACCACCCCCAAAACCGCATCGGCCACGTACACGTCGCCAACAGGAGTCAGCGCCACACCCCGCGGTTCACCCAGAGCAGCGCTTGGCGTGCTCGTGATCCAACCCTCCCATTCGCCGCTTGGACTGTACTGCGAGACGGCGTCTCGTTCAGCTTCAGCCACGTACACGTCACCGCTCGCTTCGTCGACCGCTACGCCGGCCACATCGCCAACCGCTGCTTCCTTGGCGAAAGACCCGTAGGGCGAGCCCTTGCCCGTTAGCTTCGCTTCGTACGCACCTTCCCCGTCGAACGCGTACACCGCGCCCGCCGCGCTGTCCGCCACCACCACGCGACCCGTCGAGGGGCTCACCGCCACACCATTCGGAGATACCAGCTTCGGCCCGGAGAGCCGCCGCACGAATTCCCCTTCAGGTCCCTGCCCTTCCCCGACTTCTTCTGGATGTTCAGGGTTGGGCTTCGGCCTGAACAGATCGACAACGCCGCCTTCCAACCCCACCCCCTTGCCCTCGACCACATAGACGTCGCCCGCAGACGGGTCCTTGGAGTCATCCACGGCGACCCCTGCAACACCACCAAAGCTCTTTCCGGGCACGCCTTCGCCCGTCCAGCGGCTCAGGAGCCGATAGCCACCCGATCCATCCGGCTCATACACCAGCACCGCATTTTGTGAGGCATCCGCCACGTATACGTCGCCGTTCCCTTCGTCGACAGTCACTCCGACCACTTCGACGAAGCCTTCGCCAAGACGCGTCTCATAAACCCCGGATGAGCTGTAGACGTCCACATAGCCGGACCGTGCATCTCCCACAAATACATCACCAGTCGCCCGGTCCACCGCAACCGCACTGGGCGCACCGAGACCCGTACCCGCAGGCGCTTCAGACAGGCTCGAGACAAAGCTGTGCCCCCTCGCCGCCCAGGCACCGCCAGCCTCCAGCAGGGTCGCTACACACAGAACCACTAGACACAATCCGACGCTAACGCGCGTACTGAGATCGCGTACGGCAACTATGCGTGCCGTCAGCCTCACGCGGTAACGGCCATTCCCATCGAGTCTCCGTGCCTTGGCGGACAGCCCGTGCATCGGGTTTTCCTCTACTCCTTCTCTTCTCTTAGCTATCGCTCTGAGCTGCTTGAACTATCGATCTGAACTGCGCGCGGGATCACACAGATCCCGCGCGCGTTCTCAATACTTCAGCAAGCGCGGCTTTACGCCTTGATCTCTCCGGGTTCTGCCGGCGTGTTCACGTTCGTGATTTCCTCACCAGCGCACCCCCACTGGAACTTGATCGGACCTATCCCGCTTTCGGTAATTTCCGGCGCGTTTTCGAGCAGGTCGATGTGTTGTCCTTCGAAGTGGCTCGGAATATTTTCCGGGCACAATTCGTTGCTTTCCACGCCTGCGACTTTGTATTCTTGCGTGTACGTGCTGGTCATCTGGTTGACGGGTGTGATTGGCGAGATGACCCCATCGTACCCACCGTGCTTTTCTTCTTCAGGCGTTGCCCCAGGACATTCTTGATCGCAGCCGGAGGATGTATGGGCGGCGCCTTCTTTCTTGTTGCCCACACCCACCACGACCGAGAGAGGGAGTCCAGGACACGTGAATGCGGCAAAAGCACCGTGTTTTTTCACCGGTTCGAGCAGGACGCCGACTTCCTTGTTGGGTTTGCTGATGTACCCCAGCTTACCCTTCAATTCATTGGTCTGGATTTCTTCCGGACCTACGTTTTCGCACGGGAGGGCACCTAGCGCCTTGCACCCCGTGAAGGTCACGTGCACACCGGTTACTTCGTTTTTGCCCGAGGCCGCACCACTGCTGTGCTCTTCGGTGCATTCGATGTACGGATAACCTTCGTGATGCCTGTACGCATTAGGCCCCTTAGCTTCGCAGGCCTTACGCGTGTAGCGCGCTTCGTGGTAATAGTGTTCGTATTCGTTTTCCTGGCACTCCGCGAATTCGGAGTACAAGACGCCACCGCTACCGACGTTCTGTCCCGTGAACGGTACCGGTGCCAGTTCAGAGCCTTTCTTCCATTCGAACGAGCCCGAGCCAAGCGGTTTGGCTTTTTTCGTACAGTTCGAATCGGAGTATTTACCGCCAGCTTTCGCTTCGCACTTGCCCCATTCCGGCAGCGCCGACGCGCTCGTCGCGGCGATCGCCGCGACCGCGAACACCGCGACCAGGCAGAGCCCTAGCATCCTTACATGTCTCACTTGTCCACTGCTCCTTTATCCTCTCGATTTACGATCAAGTGGCGCCCGCCCCCTCGTCCTGGAGGTGCCTCGGCGCCGCTCGTTTGCGACAGCGCGTCCAGCCGAGACCAATGGCCCCGCACACGAACGCGCTCGTCACCGGCGCGAGCACCAACTGCCCACGCCGGCGGACGCTTGTGATCGGCGGGCGCGCGCAGGACGCGCGTCTTCCCGCCACAGCTGGCCTGGCTGCCACGCCGCGCCTGCGCGGCGCATAGATCAGCCGGCCCAAAGCTCATGCCGCCCCCCTCACCCTGCGGCTCGGTCGCGCCAACGGGGCGCCCGGCGCGAAACCCTCACCGATCGCCTGCACCACACGCTGGCCATAAGGCGTCAGCAGCCACGCGTTCGGTTCGCCATAAGCCTGACCGAGACCAGCGTTCTCGATCACCCCGCGATCCTCCAGCCGGCTGAGCAGCTTCGAGGTCTGCCCCTCGTCCGCAAGGCCCGCGGCCTGCGCGATCTCACGATTGCTCGAACGCGGCGCCGAGGCGATCGCGCGAAGCACCAGCGTCGTGCGATACGTCGTCCGGACCGGACGTTCAGCACCCCGCGAGGATGCTTCGCGATCGCTCGCGGACCTACCCTCGAGCTGCGCGCTCGCAGCAGCATGGCCGAGATACGAGACCACGACAAAAGACATCAACGAGGGCGCCAGCTCCACCAGCGGCCCGCCATCCCCCTCGCTCGCCCTACCATCCCCCTCGATCACCCGCGCATGAATGACCGAGAACACCCCACCCACCACCAGCTCACCCGTCAACGCCAGCGATGGCACCAATCCCGCTCCCGGGATCTCCTGCTCGCACCCCTCGCTCAGCAGCTCGCCCAACACCCCGAACAGTCGCCGCCGGCGCTCCAGCACGGCCGCCCCCGCCATCGTCGGCGCCTCGACGATCAGCAGACGACCCCATCCGGGCTCGTCATCGAGAAACCCCAGCAACGCCACGAGGCCCGCACGCACCCTCTGCAGCCAACCCCCATTGCCCATGGCCGCCACCGCCTCCCGCACCGCCCGCGAGAGCCGCTGCACACCCTCGTCAAACGCCGCCAAAAAGCACTCCTCGGCGCCATGAAAAGCCTCCTGGAACGCGCTCTCCGGCAGCCCCGCGTGCGTGACCTCCGAATGCGCTAGACGGGGGCTACTCTCCCATCAGCGCCCGTCCAGCGCCGGAAACAGGCGGGTATCTTGACAAGCTCGGTGGGATGTGTTCTCATTTCCCCACAGAGCTGCAGTCGGCTTCGGGGAGATGCGCCGGGTGCAGGGGAGAGGGACGATGGAGGGAAGAGTCGAGGGCATCATGGACGGCGAGACGCGAATCGGGCGGGAGAGCGGCACTTCTTGCCAGGAAACACAGCGCGAGAGGCTCATCGCCGCGACCGCCGAGGCCGTCGCCGAGGGCGGAGTGCACCGTCTAGCGCAGACACTGGCTTAGCCGCAAACCCGCATAGATACTGGGCTTTACCGGACCCTCCCCACGCTCGTCCCGCATACGCCTGAACTTTCGGGCGACAGCCACTTCCGGGCGACAGCCGCAACATCGCGACCGTCCGCCCAGCTTCGCGCACGCTGTCACGGGTCGCAAGGTCGCGGGCCCTCAGTCCAAGTCGCGCAGGTGCTGGTACTCGCGCCGCGACCGCCGAGGCGTCTCAGGTCGCGCACGAAGATCGAAGTAGAGGATCGCCAACGTGAGCGCCGAGAAGGACGCGAGAACCGTGTCGAGGGCGATGCCGGCCGTCACGGAGGCCACGCCTGAGGTGCTGCCCATCGGGATCGCACGAGCGCCGACTCGCGCCCCGTAATTCAGCGCAGCGGTCACGACCAGCAGTCCAGCGACGTGCCAGTAGCGCCCATCTGTCAACCGTCCGCTGCTGCTCAGTGCTGCGTACCAACCATCATGCTCCAAAGCCGCCGCCTGCGCGACGACCGCCCAGCGCAACATGAGCAGGATCCCCGGGACGATCAGAGCCACGAATCCCACCGTTATGCCGCCGGCGGCCATGATCTCTGCGGCGGCCACGACAGGAAGGACCTGCACGCCGCGCAGCGCGACGCGACCCAACCGGGGCCTTCCCCCCTCACCGATCGCGACCACAGCGTGCACATGAAGCGCGGAAACCAGTGGCGTGACCAGCGAGACGGTCAGCAACAGAAACAGCAATGAGATTCCCAGACTTCCATGGTTGCCGTGCGCAAGCGGACCGTAGCCCGCGATCGCCAGGACCCCCAAGTCGTATGGCGCGATGACCCCCAGCGCCAAGACCGCGAACAGCAGCGGATAGCGGCGATACAGGCGCACCGTCGCCGCCAGGATTCCGCCGAGAGAGCGCGGCTGGTCCAGCTCGATTCGATACGCGCCGGCAGCCATTGGTCGCGCGAGCGTAACGGACGACGATCCCGTTTCATTTCTCGCGCTCGATGACGCGCGAGCGCAGGGAACCCTGGAGGCCGACGAGGCCGATCGGCTCGCGATGCAGGAAGTTCGGACGGCGCGACGGGCGCGCCGCCGGGCTGCGTGATCCGCGCCGTCGTAGATCCGAGCGTCTTCGTCTCGGCGTTTATCGGCAACCCGGACGCTCTGCCTCACGCTTGGAGAGCAGCGAGGCTCCGACGCCCTGCAAGTGGGTGATCAGTCCTCAATTCCGCTTGATAACAGGACATTCCCGGAAGTGCCCCCGCCGGGAGTCGAACCTGGATCTACCGCTTAGGAGGAACGAGGCTGCTACGCCGCGACGGCGACGCCGGCGGGGACGTAGTGCTCGACCGTCAGGTCGTCGCGCTCAAGCGCGAAGCGCACGCCCTCCTCGGCGAGCTGGTGGGCCTCTGCGTAGGTGTCCGCCACCACGGTCCAGCGGGGCACCTCGGGCGAGGAGGCCACCCAGGTGTCCTGGTCTTGGCGATAGAGCACGCAGACGGTCATGGCTTCCTCAGAGTAGCGCGAGGGCATCCTGCTCAGCAAGACCGACCTGGTTGCAGAGGATGTCCTTAACGGTCGATGGACGGATCGTCTGATTGTCGTGGAAGGCGAAAGTGATCGGGGGATGGTTCGGCGCTTCCAGCTTGCGATGCGAGCCCTTCTGACGAACGATCCGATAGCTGAGGGGCTGAGCTTCCAGCACTCGAATGAGCTTCTTCGTCGATCGCGGATCGAGCCGGATTGAGGCCGATTTGGGGGGGTTTGGGCAGCAGAATGGGGCTGTTGCCCAAACGATCGAGAGTGGAATCAGACCACACGGATTGCGCATCCGACCCGCTGGATCGCGACCGCAACCAGTGCTACAGTTCAGAGACGGATCAGAGAAACCATGCCAGAGACTTCCCCCAAGACCGTGACCATCGCCAAACGGCGTTTCGAGTTGCGAGCGGACCGCGTCGAGCGGGCCTTGAGACAGGCCCTGCCCGAGCCGATCAAAAGCCACTACGTAGTCATCGGCCAGCGCCGCTACCCGCCCAAGCAGGCCATCAGCCTCCTCACCGGACTCGATCGCGCTGACTTCACCACGCATCAGGCGCGGCGAATCTTGACCGGATTGGGTTTCCCCGCCGGCCGGCGCTCGGGCCAAGCCGAGGCAAAGGCCCCCGGAAGCTCCCGGAGGCACCGGACGCCGGCTGTGCGGCCCCGGCCCAGCGCCGAGACTCTCGAGCCGTTCGTCGGGCAGTGGGTCGCCACCAAGGACGCGGACGTGCTCGTCGCCGCGCCCGATCCGCGCACAGTCGTCGGCTGGCTGGCGGAGCATCACCAGCAAGCCGACAGCATGTTCCGCGTGCCGAGCGATGAGCTGCAGGCCAGCGGCGCGGCGCCTTGGTGAAGCACGCGTTTCAGGCCCTCCCCGGTCACACCGGCCGCGCACGGCCGGTCGTCGACCTCGTCGTCGAAGGGCTCGAGCTCGCACCGCAAGCCTGCCTGCTGGACACCGGAGCCAGCGAGATCCGCATGGGCCGGCACGTCGCCGAGCTGGCCGGCATCGACCTCGGCGACACCCACGATCAGATCGTCGTGGCAGGGCTGCAAACGACCGGTCACCCCGCGAGCGTGCAGCTGGAGCTGCGGCAAGGCAAGGAGAGTCACACGTGGGCACCCACCGTCTACTTCTGCGACCCATGGCCCTGGGCCTTCGGTCTCCTGGGACTCGGCGGCCTCGACCCATTCCTGATCACGCTCGACGCCTACGAGGAATGGGTCGAGCTCCATCCGCTCCACCGCTGAGCCATCTCCGCCACCCACTACACACACGGCGGATTCCGAAGGTCGTGATTTTCGAGCCGGTGGGTCAGCTCGTCGATACGCTGGCGTCAGCGCTCACGGTCTCCCGAAATCACCCGCCCACAAGCCGCCGCCTGAGCCAACCGGATAGTCATGCGGGCAGCAATGGGCAGCAGCGAGGTCCAGACGTCCGGGTATGAGCTTGCGACGAGCGGAGTCTGGGTGCTGAATCCCGCTTGTTTACAGGGCTTTCGTGGAAGTGCCCCCGCCGGGAGTCGAACCTGGATCTACCGCTTAGGAGGCGGTCGTCTTATCCATTGGACTACGAGGGCTCGTCCCGCCGCGCCAGCGACGGGCCGGTGGGAAGGCTACCGGCGTTTCCCGCCGCTCTGCACAGCGACGCGCGCGAGCGCCTCGCCGTCCAGGCGGTGCGTGATCCACTCGCCCATCGTCCGCGCGCCGAGCCGGCGGTAGAAGCCGAGCGCGAGCTCGTTCCAGTCGAGCGCCGCCCATTCCAGGCGCTCGCCGCCCTGCTCGAGCACGCGTGCTGCGACCGCCGACAGCAGCGCGCGGCCGACTCCCTCGCGACGGTGCGCAGGAACGACGAACAGGTCCTCCAGCCAGATGCCCGTGCTCGTCAGGAAGCTCGAGAACGTGTTGAAGTACAGCGCGTAGCCGAGCGCCGCGCCGTCGCGTTCGGCGATCAGCGCCTCTGCGGCCGGCTTGGTGGAGAACAGCGCCGCCGCCAATCCCCGCTCGGTCGCGCGCAGCTCGTGCTCCAGGCGCTCGTACTCGGCCAGCTGCCTGAACAGCTCGAGCAGCGTCGGCACGTCCCGCGGCGTCGCCGCGCGTACGCGCAGCGCCCCGTCCTGCGGCTCGGCGGGAGATCCCGCCGAGGGCCCTGGGTGTTCGGCCTCCTGCACGCCTGCGCGCGTCTGCCGGCCCGCGGTCAGCCGCGGTCCGGACGGTCGGGATAGACCTCGTCGATCGTGCTGAGCGCCGTGTAGGACGCCTGCGGCCCGATCGCCGCCTGGATCGCCTCGCCTCCACCCGCCAGCCGGTCGAGCACGCTGACGACGCCCGCGACCGTCAAGCCCTCGCTGCGCACGCGCTCCACCGCCGTAATCGTCGAGCCGCCGGTGGTGACCACGTCCTCGACGATCACGCAACGCTCGCCCGGGTCAAGCGACGGGCCCTCGATCCAGCGCTGCAGGCCGTGCTCCTTGGGCTCCTTGCGCACGATGAACGCCCTCGCCGGGGGTTGCGGCGCGGCCAGCGTCGCGCACGCGACGGGGATCGCGCTGACGGGGACGCCGCCGACCGCGCTCGCGTCACATGCGCGCGCGCGCTCCGCCACCAGCGCGCCGATCAGCATGAACGCCTCCGGCAGGAGGATCACGCGCTTGGCGTCCACGTAATACTGCGCCGTGCGTCCGCTCGTCAGCGTCACCTCGCCCTTCACGAGCGCGTGATCGCGCAGCAGCTCGACCAGGCGCCGCCGCGCGCTCTGGAGCTCGCTCGTATATTCGGCCAGGGCGTCCATCGCCAAGTCTAATCTAGCCTCATGGGCTCCAGCCCGTCATCCGTGCTTGTCAATCTGGTGCAGCTCGCAGGGCGCGTCGCATGCCTGATCGTGGTCGCCTGGTTCATCGTGTTCGCCCTCGACCAGACCAGCAGCGCCTCCGCGCGCCAGCAGAATCAGCTGATCCAGGGATCATCCCCCGCGTCCAGCGCCCCGGCCCACCAGAGCTCGCTGCACCGCACGCTCGACGACACCGCCGAAGCGATCACCTCGCCGTTCGCTGGTGTCGTCTCCGGATCGCAGAGCCAGTGGACGACCCACGCCGTCAGGACGCTCCTGGCCCTGCTCGTCTACGGCTTCGGGCTCGGCTTCCTCGTACGCTACATCCAGGTGCGCGTCTAGGGTCCCGCGTCGCTGCGCACGCGGCCGCTGCCGCCGCCGTATTCGTCGTAGACGTCCACGGGCGTGCCCGTGCGCGCCCATGCGTAGATCGCCGGCGCGTCCGCGATCGGCACGCGCAGGCAGCCGTGGCTGGCCGCGTAGGTCGGCACTTCGGCGTAGCCGTGGATCGCGTATCCGCTGATGAAGTAGTTCGAGTCGACCATCCCCTCGGAGTTCACCCCTGGCGTCTTCAGATAGACGCGGAACCGTCCGACCACGGTCGGCGTCGAGGGCTTGCCCGAGCTCATCGTGTAGATCATGCGCACCCGCCCGCCCGGTTCGATCTCCGCGAGCACCTGCCTGGTCAGGTCCGCCTCGACGTGCCTGCCGTCGCCGCGATAGCGAACGTGGAAGCCGCCCGCCCCGCGCGCCAGCTTCTCGAACACCTGCCTGCCCGCCGACGGCACGCGTTCCAGGCCGGTCATCTTGCGATAGGCGATCAGCGCCCGCCCGGTCCCTTCGTCGAACACGCCGCTCAGCGGCACCGCGTAGTGCAGCGCGTCCAGCTCGGATTGCAGCAGGCGCACCGACTGGCCGCTCGCGCCGAAGCCGACGTCCGCAGAGACGAAGCGCACGCCCGGCGAGCGTCCGCTGAACGCTTCCTGCTGCGCCGTCGCGTAGTGCGCGGCGCGCGCCTGCACCAGCCCGCCGTGGCCGCTCACGTAGCCGACGTGGAACTGGCCCGCGCCGTTGCCGACAGCCACGACGCTCACCGTCTTGATCTGGACCTTGCGCCTGTCGCGGTAGAAGCTGACCTTCACCGTCTGCCCCGCGACATACGGCGTCACGATCCCCCTCACCACGATCCGCTGGCCGAGCAGCGCGAACGGCGGGCTGCCGCCGACGTGCTCGAGCACCAGCTTGATCGCGCCCGCGACCGGGCCGGGCGCGGCGGGCGCTTCGCCGGGCGAGCCCGCCGCGAGCGCAGGAGACGCGCCGGCGCCGAGCAGCACGGCCGAAACCGCAGCGAGCAGAGCGGCCGAAAGCGACACCGCGCGAAGGGTCCTGCGCATGCCACGATCCTATGCGCTATCGCCGACGCGCTATGGCCCGGCGCCCGGCGCCCCGGAGCCCGCCGCCGGCGCCTCGGGACCCGCCGCCGGCGCCCAGGGGCCCGTCGCGGGCGCAGCTGAGACCTCGGGTGCGATCAGCCCCACGCGCCTGCCCAGCAGCGCGAGCGCCGCGA
>Ga0187804_10000391_pt1 | contig 10693 bp, 5 predicted proteins | sample NC_wetland_sal_i_3_FD_132961 | JGI IMG/M metagenome (GOLD analysis project Ga0187804, IMG submission 132961) | Wetland sediment microbial communities from Neuse River Estuary, North Carolina, USA - Control_4 | ecosystem: Environmental > Aquatic > Freshwater > Wetlands > Sediment | place: USA...
CCGGCGCCGCGCCCCCGTATGAGGGCGGCTGCCGCTGGCGCAACGGCTCAAGCGCGGTGCGTAATCCGGGCTTGGATCGCCGCCCTGCTCCGAACCGCCGGAGTCGGCGGCGGCCGGGCCGCCCGAGGCGGGCTGCCTTTGCCGCCTGCCGCCGAGGATCCTTGAAGTCTCCGCGCCGCCTTCCGCCGCGTGGCGTCTTAAAGATTCCCGCGGGGCAGCCGCTACGTGAAGTGTATAGCCGAGGCGTCCGCCCCGAACTTCAATGCCGGAACGGGTCGGATAGACGCCCGGTGGGGAAGCCGCGGTCCCCAGACGCTCGACGCGCGACCCCGGTGGGCCAGGAGCGACGGTCATGGCAATGCGTGTCAATCACAACATTGCGGCGCTCAACGCCCTCCGCAACCTGAACAAGACCGACGACGACATGTCCCAGACTTTGGAGCGGCTCTCTTCAGGCCAAAAGATCAATCGCGCGGCGGACGGTCCCGCCGCGCTTGTCATTTCCGAGCAGATGCGCGGCCAGATCGCCTCGGTCAACCAGGCCATCCTCAACTCAGAGGCTTCCGTGTCCATGGTGCAAACGGCCGAAGCCGCGATGAACGAAGTCAACACCCTCCTCATCTCCATGCGCCAGCTCGCGATCCACGCCGCCAACGAAGGCGCCAACGACAGCCGGATGCTGGAAGCCGATCAGGCCGAGATCGACAACGCGCTGGATACGATCGACCGGATCGCCCGCACCAGCCAGTTCGGCACCCGCACGCTGCTGGACGGCAGCAATGGCGCGAACGGCATCGCGGTGGGGGACGGCCTGGAGTTCATCTCCGCCGCCCCGCAGACGAAGTCGTCGCCGGCGGACGGCTACGCCGTCGACATCACCCGGGCGGCCACGCGGGCCGAGAAACGCGGCGAGCGGCCCATCGAGCTGGCCGACCTGTGGGACAGCGACAAGCAGACGGTCAAGGACTTCAGCATTGAGATCTCCGAAGGGGGCAAGCAGATCGGGTTCTCGCTGGCCAACAAGGCCGACGGCGGGGCCGTGCAGAAGATGCTGGAGGACCTGGCCCGCGCGCCGGGCGACTACGACGCCGACCGGCAGCTCCAGGAAATCACCCGGATCATCGCCCAGACCTTGCAGCGCAAGGCCGACGCCGCCGGACTGGCGATCGACGTCTTCCTCGTGCCGGAGCAAAACCGGCTCGGCACGGCCGCGGCCGGCGCGGGCATCGGCGCAGCGGCGGGGGCCGTCGCGGCCGGGGTCAACGGTGCCCTTGCCGGAGCCGCGATCGGGGCCGGCGTGGGCGCGGCCCTGGGCTCCAAGCGGCTGATCCTGGCGGTGCAGCACAAGAAGTTCGGCAGCGCCCCGACCTTCCTGGTCGCCGGCAGCGCGAAGCAAGTCCTGGCCACGGAAGCCGGCAAGTTCGAGCGGGCGACGCCGGGCAGCGACGTCGAGGCCACCATCGACGGGAAGATCGCGTCCGGCACGGGGATCGAATTCGAGGGAGCGCCCAACACGCCGACGGAAGGCCTGAGGCTGCGCTACTCGGGCGTCACGACGATTCAGACCAAGCTGCCCAAGAAGGGCGGGTGGGGCACATCGAACGAGGCCAAGCAGCTGGACGAATTGACGGCCAGCGGCGGGATCCCCCCGGGCAGCCGCGCCATCAAACGCGAGGAGGTCGCCGACGGCTGGATCTACACGTGGGAAGTGCCGCGAGACGTGTCGCCGGATGTGGACGGGTACGTCCACGTCTCCCAGAACTCCCTGTCCTTCCAGGTGGGGCCGACCCGCGACCAGCAGGTGCGCCTCTCGCTCATCGACGCGAAGACCGGCCGCCTGGCGACGGGCGTGAAGAACGACAGCGGATTCCGCAGCCTGCGCGAGATCGATGTCCGGACGTCGCAGGGGGCTCAGGACGCCATGTTGCTGATCGACAACGCGACCGCCGCCATCTCGGCCGTGCGCGCCAACCTCGGGGCCTTCCAGAAGAACACGCTGCAGAGCAACACGAGCAGCCTGCGCATCGCCAACGAGAACCTGACCAGCGCGGAATCGGGCCTCCGTGACGCGGACATGGCGGAGGAGATGAGCCACTTCACCCGCAACCAGATCATGCTGCAATCCGGGGTGGCGATGCTGGCGCAGGCCAACCAGACGCCCCAGTCGGTGCTGCAGCTGCTGAACACCAAGAGCGCGTAGCGATGCCTAACGGGCCCGGACGGTCCATGAGATAGGCCCTGCCGGGCACAAGGGACTGGAATGGTTCTTGAACGCAAGCTCCAAGGGGCTCTGGCCGCGGCAGGCCGAGTGGAAAGTAGCGATATACCAATGGCTTAGGTATCGGCCTCCCAGCAGAATTTTCCGCGCAGGCTTTTCGCTGCGGCGCGGGCCGACCGCCCGCAAGGGGACTCAAAGTCGAGCAAGACGTCCGGCAGCACCGCTGAAGGAATGACGCGCCATGGCTGAGAACAAGATCACCTCTGCAACCCGCACGCCGCCGGCACCGCCCTCGCAGCCGTCTTTCGCGCAGCAGGGCCAAGCCGACGGGCGGCTGCAGGGCGCCAAGCCGGCTCGCGGGGGCGGCGCCTCGGCCCACCAGCCAACGGTGCGCGACATCAACCGCCTCTCCGGCCTGGCCTCGGGCCTCAACACGGACAAGACGATCGAAGCCCTCATCGCCGTCGAGCGCAAGCGGCTGGAGCCGCTCCAGGAGGAAAAGGCCCAGCGCTCCGTGGAGCTGGAGAGCGTCAACGTCATCAAGGGCGAGATCGAACGCATGCATGACGCGGCGAAAACGCTGGCGGGCCGCGCCATCTGGGAAGGCAAGCTGGTCGAGTCGAGCAACGACAAGGCCGTCAAGGCCACCGCGTCCGCGGGGGCAAAGCCGGGCAAGTACACCTTGATCGTGGACAAGCTGGCCCTGAACCACCAGATCGCGTCCCAGGGCTACGAGTCGCAGGACGCGCAAGTGGGCTTGGGCCGCTTCAAGATCACCGTGGGCGAGGGAGCTCCGGTAACGATCACCGTGGACCGCACCAACAACACCTTGGCGGGCCTGAAGGACGCCATCAATACGGCCACCCAGGACGTGCAGGCCTCCATCATCAAGACGGGCAACCGCGAGAAACCCTACCAGCTCGTGCTGACCAGCCAGAAGACGGGCACCGTGGGCCGCCTCAAGCCGGAAGTCGACCTCAAGGGCGGCATGCCGCCGGTCTTCATCAACTCGGTCGACGAGCCGTCGCCCTGGAAAGGCGTGGGCGAAGCGGAGAGGGCGGCCGCCGTCCCCGGCGCCGCCAAGGGCGCATCGGACGCCATTGCCCGCATCGTCGGCGACTACATGGGCGACGCGGACCACACCTTCACGTTCACCGCCGTACAGAACGGCCAGATCGGCGGAGACCGGCAACTGCAGATGCGGTGGAAGGACGACAGCGGGCGCTCCGGCCTGCTGCAGCTCGATAAACTGCACTACGCGCCGGGCACGCCGGTGGAACTGGCGGACGGCCTGAGCGTGGTGTTCAGCCAGGGCAACGTGGTCGTGGGCGACAGCTTCAGCTTCCAGGCCAGGGCCGAACGCTCGGAACTCTCATGGTGGGTGTCCCCGGAAGACCGCAAGGCCAGCTATACCCAGCCCACGGCATGGGAGCGGCAAGCCACCTTCGGGGCGCCCAAGGTGGAAGGCCCGTACACCGGCCGCGAGGGGCTGGACTTCACGCTCACGGTGAAGGGCTCCGGCCAGGTCGGCGCCGCTCCCGAACTCAATGTGCTGTGGAAATCGTCCGCGGGGGAATCCGGCCTCCTGAACATCGGCGACGGCTATCAGGCCGGCAGCCAACTGGCGCTGACCGACGGCATCATGCTGACGCTCAACGCGGGCGTGTTGACCGCGGGCCAGCAGGCCACCTTCCGCGTGACGCCCCAGGAGCGCAGCGGAAAGTGGTGGCTGAGCGACGCGCAACGGATCATTCCCTCCCAGGTGCTCGACGTCAGCAACTGGACGGTCCCGGAGGAGATCAGGCGCAAGAAGGGCGGAGCCCAGGCCGGGCGCATGCCGGAATTGCCCCCTGAGGCGGGCCCTCGCACCAGCAGCTCGAAGGTCGTCGTTGCCGGCCAGTACACCGGCGAGGAATCCAAGGTGTACACCTTCACCGCCAAGGCGGACGGCGTGATCGGAACGACCAAGAACCTGAAGGTGCACTGGGAAGACGACAAGGGCGGGTCGGGCGATCTGAACTTGGGGGAAGGCTACGTGGAAGGCACGCCGGCGCCCTTCGACGCGGGGCTCACCGCGGCCTTCGGCGCCGGCCGGCTGTTCAAGGACGACTCGTTCACCGTGCGCACGCGCACCTCGACCGTACAGCCGGCCCAGGACGCCGTCATCCGGCTGGGAGCGACCGAGCTGGGCGGCGGGCTGGAAGTGACGAACTCCACCAACGAACTGGACAGCGTCATCGAGGGGGTGAAGCTCTCCCTGGCCGCCACCGATCCCAAGCCCATCACCGTGACGATCAAGGGCGATACCGCGAAAGCCGGCGACGCCATCGTCGCCTTCATGAACGAAGTCAACCAGTTCGAGGCGTTGATCGTCGAATTGACCAAATACGACAAGGACAACGACTACGTCGGGCCGCTGCAAGCGAACGAGGAAGTCTCCGACATGCGCAACCGGGTGAACCGCCTCATTATGGATCCGGTGGCGGGGCTGCCGAAGACCGCGAACATGGTGTTCGGCCTCGGCGTGAAGATCAACGACAAGGGCGTTTTCATCGTGGACGAGGATGCGCTGCGGCAGAAAGTGGAAAGCGACTTCGCGTCCGTGGCCGACCTGTTCCGCGACAAGGGCGAATCGAACAATTCCGGCGTCGCCTTCGTCGGCATGAGCGACGCGACGCGGATCAGCCCGCAGGGCTACCCGGTGAAGATCCGCAAGGTCGCCACCGAAGCGGTGTACGTCAGTCCGGAGCTGCAGGAACCGGTCGTGATCGACAACGCCAACAACCGGATCGCCATCGACGTGGACGGGAAGCGCTCGGACGAGATCGTCCTGGAGCCGAAAAGGTATTCGCTGCAGGACTATGTCCGCACCCTGCAGAACAAGATCACGAATGACAAGCAGGTGGGCGACCGGGGCGTCCGCGTCAGCCTGGAGGGCAGGCGCGTCCGCGTGCAATCGGGACGCTTCGGCAAGGGGAGCGGCGTCTCCTTTGTCGCGTCCGGCGACCGGACGCAGGCGGGTGTCGGCCTGCTGAACGGACAGATCATCCCGGGCCAGGACGTGGAAGGCACGATCCAAGGACAGGAAGCGGATGGCATCGGCCAGCTCCTGAAGGCCAAGGACGGCGCGCCCAACGTGGGCGGGCTACGGCTGTTGGTGAAACTGAACCCGGCGCAGCTCAAGCCGGACGGCCCCGAAGCGACGATCAAGATCACGCGGGGTGTCGCCAGCCGGGTCTCGCAATACCTCGGGGAGGAGCTGGACCCGTTCAAGGGCGAAGTGAAGCGGATGGCCGACGGACTGCGCACCCAGGTGAGCAACCTGAACACGCAATTGGACCGCATGGACGAGCGCATCGAAGCCAAGCGCCGCAGCCTGCAAGAGAAGTTCTCCCGGCTCGAGACGCAGATGGCGAAGCTGAAGAGCCAGCAGACCTATATGAACGGCCAGTTGGCCCAGCTCGGCACGGGCGGAGGCGGCAAGAACGGCATGGTGTCGCAGCTGCTGGGTTAGCACGGCACGGACGCCGCAGGCGCTTGAAGCGCCGCGGGACGGCGGCCCCGGCGGACGGAACGGGCCGCGCAGCGCGACCCCGGCGATGCGCCGGGGCGAGGCGCGCAGCGCCCGGCGGCGAGGCTTTGCAGCCGCATGGCGAAGGAGAAAGCGATGCTCAAAGGGTATGGGGCCTATTCCAAGGCCTATCAGAAGGCCGCGGTGAGCACGGTGGATCAGCGCAAGCTGATTCTCATGCTCTACGATGGGGCGATCAAGTTCCTGACGCACGCCATCGAGAAGATGCAAAAGAAGGACGTCTACGAGGCGCACACCAATCTGATCCGCGGCAAGAGCATCATCGCGGAGCTGCTCTCGTCGCTCAACCTCGAAGGCGGGGGCGACATCGCGCGGAATCTGCAGCGCCTGTACGCGTACATGTTCAACGAGCTGATCGACGCGAACCTGAACAAGGAGCCGGAACGCGTGCAGCGGGTCGTGCACCTGCTCAAGGAGCTGCGGACGGCCTGGCAGAGCCTGAAGCCGGGCGCGGCGCCGCCCCTTCCGGCGGCCGGCGCGGCCCCGCAGGGCGCCCCGCTGGCCGCGCCGGCCGCTCCTTCGGTTCCGGGGACGGTGCAGGTGAAGCGCATCCAGGTGAAGGGATAGCCCGGCGCCGGGAAGCGCCCGCCCGGGCAACGCAGCACTGAGGATCCAAGGGACCATCGAGGACGCCATGCAGCAACCCTCGCGCTACACGGCCTACCGGAACACGAGCATCCAGACGGCCGATCAGCGGACGCTGATCCTGATGCTCTACGATGGACTGCTGCGCTTCCTGCAGAAATCCATCGTCAAGATGGAGGCGCGGGACGTCGAGGCGGCGCACAACTACCTCGTCCGCAGCCGCGAGATCGTCGCGGAGCTGCTGGCGACGCTGCGCCCCGAGAAGGCCGGCGCGATCGGCGCCAACCTCAAGCGCCTGTACGTGTACGCGTTCCACCGCATCGTCGAAGCGAACCTCCGCAAGGACCCGGAGATCGTGCGCGAGGTGATCAAGATCGTCTCCACCCTGCGCGAAGGGTGGATGAACACGAAATCGGCCGCGGCGCGGGAGGGAGGAGGAGCGGAAGAAGGACGGCACGTCAACGTGCTGCGCTAGGCGGTGTTTCTACAGGTACTCGGCGCCCTTAAGAGCGCGGGCGCGAGGAACCAGCGGGCCGGCCCGAACCGGCGCCCAAGCGGGCGGCAAAGGGCAGGCGCGCCGCAAGCTGCGGGAAGGCGCTTCAGGCCAGGCGGACCGCATCCGATTGCCGGATCGGTCCCCGTGGCGTGACGCCGCCTCCGCGCCCTGGCGGGACCCATTGGTCCTGCCGCAGGGACTTAGGCGGATTCCCCAAGATGGGGATGCGGCGCGCGAGGAAACGGCCGACCGGCCGGCGTACCCGAGCGGACGCCGCGACCGGTCAGGACGTCGGCCCCAGGCCTTGACTTGAAAAGGCCGCGGCGGACAGGCGGTGTTGCGCCTGCACGACGCAAGCCGGCTCGGCGCGTCTCCCGGGACGGGAGGCCTGCGCCGCGCGCGATCTTCGAACGAGGGTTCATGGATGAACCTGGGGATGGACAGGCATGGCGGGCCCGGCACTTGAAAGAGGCACGACCCGCGCGGCGATGTCCGGAAAGGGATGCAGAGCGCATGCCAGGCGCAATCGCGCCAGGTTGCGGGCTGCCTCCGGAGGGATGCCGCTCATCCCGTAAACGGTAACGACGAAGGATCTCGGACGGACGCCGTCCTGCCCCGTCGCGCCAAGTAGAGCAGGCGGGCTGCGGCGGCGCGACCGACGGGCATCCGGCGCCGCAAGCCGGCCTGCCCGACGTTCGGGCGGCCTGCGCGAAGGGCTGGAGTGCGGCGGGGCTTGCCCGCAGCCGGCTCCGGCACGAGCGGACCGGCTGCGGCAGATGAACCGGCCGGAAAGCCGTGCGGGAGAAGAATGGATGAATAATAAGCTGATTTAGATGAATAGTTGATTGATATCCCATCCTGCCGCACGGATCAGGGCAGGAGCGGGCCGGGACGGCCCGGCAGGGTGTGCCCGCGCCCAGGAAAGGCGCGCGTGGCTCGGGATTCATCGATCCCTTTAGCGAAGGGATTCGCGTCCATCGCACAAGGAGACGCACATGGGAGCTTTGGTCATCAATCACAACACCCAGGCGCTGAACACGCACAGGAACCTGTTGAACGTGGACCGGGACCTGAAGACGAACCTGGAGCACCTGTCCACCGGCCTGCGCGTGGTCCGTGCGGCCGACGGTCCCGCCACGCTGATGATTTCCGAGCAGATGCGGGCGCAGGCGGCTTCGGTCACTCAAGCCATCCGCAACAGCGAAACGTCGGTCTCGATGGTGCAAACGACGGAATCCGCGCTCGACGAGATGAACAAGCTGCTCGTCAACATCCGGCAGCTGTCCATCCACGCGGCCAACGAGGGCGCCAACGACCGCAACATGGTGGAAGCCGACCAGTTCGAGATCAAGAACTCGCTGGAATCCATCGACCGGATCGCGCAGTTCGCCCAGTTCGGCACGCGCAAGATCCTCGACGGCAGCAACGGGGTGGGCGGCCTGGCCGCCGGCGCGGGCCTGACCTTCATCAAGGCCTCGACCCAGACCCGGACTTCGCCGGAAGAAGGGTACGCCGTGCAGGTCAACCAGGTCGCCACCAAGGCGCAAATGACGGGGGCCGAGCCCCTGTCGCAGCAAATAATCGACAGTGGCGTCACCCTGAGCCTGCAAGAATCCGGGAGGGTGACCAGCTACACGACCAAAGCCGGCGAGGACGTATCCGCGGTCGTGCGCAACCTGCAGACGCAAGTGGATCTGGCCGGCCTGCGCCTGAAGATATCGGCTACCCCGGACGGCAAGCTGAGCATCCAGCACCTGGACTTCGGGGCGGACGCGAAGTTCGTCGTCGTTTCGAGCGTGGCGGGCGTTCTGTCGAACGAACAGGGAGTGCCCCTCGCGGTGCAAAACGGCAAGGACATCGCCGGCACGATCAACGGCCAGCTGACGATGGGGAAGGGCCGGATTCTCACGGCCGCGGCCGGGACGGAAGCCGACGGCTTGCAGGTGCTCTATGACGGACCGCAGCCGGAGACGCCGAACGCCACCGTGGGCCGGATTAATGTGACCCAGAACTCGCTCGTGTTCCAGGTCGGTCCCAACGCGGGACAGCGCGTGCGCATCGCCCTGAACGCCCTGTCGTCCCGGACGTTGGGCGCGAATGTCCCGAACGAGAGCAAGTTCGCCAACCTCTCCCAAGTGGACGTCCGGTCGGCCCAAGGGGCCGAGGACACGATGAGGCTGGTGGACCGCTCCATTGACGACCTGAACGTGGTGCGGGGAAACCTGGGCGCGATCCAGAAGAACGCGCTGGAGTCCAACCTGCGCAGCCTGCATGTGGCCGAGGAAGAGCTGACCAGCGCGGAATCGGTGATCCGCGACGCGGACATGGCCGAGGAAATCAGCAACATGACCCGCAACCAGATCATCCTGCAGTCCAGCATTGCCATGCTGGGCCAGGCGAATCAGGTGCCGCGCAACATTCTCAACCTGCTGGAGAAGGCCTAACCGGCGTTGAGAGCGGATGAAGGCGGACACCCTACACGCCCATTGAAGGGCGTCGCACCTCGATACCGGGAAGCTCCAGGCGCGGCCGGCAGGGCCGCAAAGGATGCCCGGCATTGCCGAGGGCTGGGACGAAGAAAGGAAGACGCAACCGGCCGGCTCGTCCGGCGGTGCCTCAGCGGGATTGCGCCGGTCACGGCGGGGAACAGGGCCAGGGAAGGCCCCGGTTGGCGAGGCCTGCCCGAAGCGGGGGCCGGAATTGGAGTTCCAGCGCGCCGCGCAGCGGCGCCGGAGCAGGCCAAGCCACCCGCCGGCCGCTCGACCTTCGCAGAGCGGCACCCCGCGCCAATTGCAAAGGGGGGCGGAAGGCCGCCCCACACGGGCAGGCCGGGTTGCAGGTTCGACAAGGAGGGCTGGTGCGATAGCGGAGCGTTGCCCGCTGCCGTTGCGGCGGGCGGCAATCCGGCCCAGGGACAGGAGGTTCCCGCGAACCGGTGCTGTTTGCGCCGGCCTCGCCTGGGACGCGGCGAAGCACGGACGCTTGGGAACGGGTGCTCAGGCAAGAGAGGCGTCCAGGCAAGACGGATGCCCAGGGCAAGGGCGGCCAGTACCGGGCTTTGAGAGCGTCACTTCCCGCTGGAGCGGGAACGGACATTGAGTCCGAATCCCCTGCAGGACGCCAGGGACGGACACGGCGGATACCGGGAGCGGCTGCGAGCCGCACCCGGGGTCCTGCCATGCAGCATCGCTAGCGCGGGAGGGCGAAAACCCCGCGGCGGTTTCCGAGCGCTTGCGCGAGGAACCGACAGCACAGTGCGAATCACCACAGGTGATGCGCGCGGCGATTCGCGCGTCAGGACGCGATTTCAGGAGAATGGGCATGAGTCCCCCCCTCCCAGCATATCCAGGGAAGCCCGACCGGGCCGGCGCGGGGTGGAGCCAGGCCCTGGCCGCGCCGGACCGCGCGGCCCGCATTCCCAGGCCCGGCGGCTGGCTGAAATTCGATGCCGGCTGGCTGCAGCCGGAGCAGGCGATCCGCAACCTGGAGACGGGCGTGTCCCTGCTCCAGACGGCGAACCGCACGCTGGAAGACATGGCCGGTCTCGTCAACCGGCTCCTGGCGCAGGTGAACCTGGCCTGGCGCGAGGGAGACCGGTCGCGGCCGCCGCCGGCGGCGCTCGGCGAGGAGCTGAGCCATGGGGTGCATCAGGTGGACGAATGGGTGCGGCGCTGCCGCTTTCACGGGCGGGGCCTGTTGGACGGCCAGTCGGGCGTGGCGGGGCTGGGTCAAGGCGTGTTCTTCCTCCGCGGCGGTCCGAGCACGGCGACGTCGCCGCCAGAGGGGTATGCGGTGCGCTTGC
>Ga0187804_10000393_pt1 | contig 10681 bp, 7 predicted proteins | sample NC_wetland_sal_i_3_FD_132961 | JGI IMG/M metagenome (GOLD analysis project Ga0187804, IMG submission 132961) | Wetland sediment microbial communities from Neuse River Estuary, North Carolina, USA - Control_4 | ecosystem: Environmental > Aquatic > Freshwater > Wetlands > Sediment | place: USA...
ACGCGAAGGCGGGTTGCCCGGTGTCCAAGGTGCTCAACGCCAAGATCACGATGGATGCCAAGCTGGGTTAGGTTATGGGCGTTAGCAGGCCTGCGCAAGAGCTCACGTTTCGTATCAGAGCATCGCTTTAGCGATGCGCAAGTCGGCAGCCTCGACCGCCCCTTGAGGGGCTCGGGGTTGCGGCTCCGACTTTTTCAGCGGCCTTTTGGCTCCGCACTAGCCGCGTAAGGAATCGCGGCGCGGACGCCGAGAGCCTAAAGCCCAGGGCCTAAAGCCTAATTCAGCTTTGTGAGCGCAGCAGCTCCCGCAACTTGCGGTTGATGTGGACGGCTTCCTGCGAAGCCTGATCGATCATCTCCACCCAGCGGCGCGAATTTTCCGGCAGCTCCGACTTGGAAACAAGATAACTGGCTTGCAGGATGGTCTCAAGCACGTTGCTCAGGTCATGGGCCAGCCGGCGAAGCTCCTGGGCCGTTTCGCGGGGCATCTTGTTTTTTGTATCGGCCATGACTTGTGCCCGGCGGCGCGCAAGTTCGACCGCAGAGCGCGCCCTTCAAGGATGACGCTGGTTTGACAGTGAGCCGCCAGCCAGTAGATATTAATAGAGTCCCCCTAAAAAAGGGCCTGCCGATCTTTTCTTTTTATGCGGATGTGGCGGAACTGGCAGACGCGCTAGGTTCAGGACCTAGTGGCCGCAAGGTCGTGGAGGTTCAAGTCCTCTCATCCGCACCAATCAGGTCTCAGGTCACAGGTGTCAGGTCTCAGGAAAAGAGCTGGCAGGAAATCGCTGGTGGATGAGCGACCACCGGCTATTTCTCCATCGAAAGAGCAGACCAGTCATGCAACCCGGCGGAAAGCTCTGGATCGCATTCCTGAGACCTGAGACCTGAGACCTGAGACCTGAGACCTGAGACCTGGGTTTCACGCGCCGGCGGAAAGGCGATGGGTGCTGCGGCTCTGCGCGATCCCGTACTGGCGAATTTTGTAGAGCAGGGCCTTGTAGCTGATCTTCAATAAAGCCGCCGCCTGTTTGCGGTTCCAGTTGGTCTCTTCCAGAGCCCGGGCGATGGCCTCGGCCTCGGCCTCGTCTTTGGCGCTGCGCGCCAGCGACTTCAGCCCGCCGCCGTTCTGAGCGCCTCCGAACGATGCCTTTCCGGCAGGATCGAGGTGCAGGCCGCTGCCGCCGTCAGGCTTGGGTTGCAGTTCGGCCGCAGCCAGGGTTTCATCGCCCAGCACCAGATATCGCTTGACAAAGTTGCTCAACTCGCGCAGGTTGCCAGGCCAGGAATGCCGGAGGCAGGCATCGAGCAACGGCGGTGCGAGCGGCAAGGGCGGCCGGGCATAGAGTTCCGACATGCGCGACATGAAATGCTTCAGCAGGATCGGGATTTCTTCCTTGCGTTCGCGCAGGGGCGGCAGCGTCAGGGTGAAGGCATTCAGACGGTAGTAGAGGTCTTCGCGCAGACGTTTGGTAGCCAGGGCCTCGGGAATGTTGATGTTGGTGGCGGCCAGGATGCGCACGTCCACTTTAACCACCGACCGGCTGCCCAGCCGGGAGAACTGCTGGTCCTGCAGCACGTGCAGCAGCTTGGCCTGGAGCAGCGGCGGCATTTCGCCGATTTCGTCGAGCAGGATTGTGCCCTTGTTGCAGAGTTCGAACTTGCCGGGCTTGGGATGGGTGGCGCCGGTAAAGGCTCCCGCTTCGTAGCCAAACAGCTCGCTCTCCAGCAGGTCCGCGGGCACGGCCGCGCAGTTCACCTTAAGGAATGTGCGGTGAGCGCGCGGCGAGAGCTTGTGGATCAGGCGCGCGACCACTTCCTTGCCCGTGCCGCTTTCTCCCAACAACAGGACAGGAATCTCCACATTGGCGACGAGCCCCGCCTGCGAGCGGATCTTCTTCATCGCCGGGCTGGCGGCGATAAAGAAAACGTCATCGCAGAGTTCTTCGACTTCGCCATAACTCTCGTCCTTGGCGCTGCCGATGCACTGGCCAATGACGGCATCGAGTTCGGCCTTCTGAAAGGGCTTGGTCAGGTAATCATGCGCTCCCAGGCGCATCGCCTGCACCACCTTGCGGGTGTCGTTCACGCAGGAGAGCATGACGACTTTCAGTCCCGGCTTGGCCTGGCGGAGCTGCTCCAGCGTCTGCAATCCATCAATGCCGGGCATGAGCAAATCCAGCAGCACCAGATCCGGATGCAGTCCCTTCTGTACGCGGTCGAGAGCTTCTTCGCCGGTGTTGGCGGTTTCGACTTTGTAGTCGTCCACCTCCAGCAGCGTCCGGATATAACGCAGCATTCCCGGTTCGTCATCCACCAGCAGAATGTTGGCGGCTTCGCTCATTCGGTCTTTCCTCGCGACGGACTGCTCACACCTGGTTTCAGCGGAATCAGGAAGGAGAACTTGCAACCGGCGCCGGGCTCGCTCTCCACCCAGAGTTTCCCACCCATGCCCTGGACCAGGCGCCGGCCAATGGCCAGACCGAGGCCCATGCCATCGGCCGCCTCGGTTCCGGGCAGGCGGAAGAAGTCATCGAAAATTTCCTGGTGGTACTCGGGCGGGATTCCCGGGCCCGTGTCGGAAACGCTCACCTTGACCGCGTTCGGGGTATTGCTCGTCTGCCGGCGGCGCTCCCCGGCTTCCCCCACCTCACTGGCGCTGCGGCGTTCCCACATGTAAGGCTCGGCATGCAGCCAGACGGTTCCGCCGGCGGGCGTGAACTTGGAAGCGTTATCCAGAAGATTCGATATGACGCGCTGTATCTTGGCCGAGTCGAAAGGGAAGGCCGTCAGTTTCTCGTTGGCCAGGAAATACAGGGCGAGCCCGCGCTCCTGGAAACGAGGGGACCAGAGCCGGCAGACCTCGGACAGACAGGCATTCATATCGCACACGTCGAACTGCATGCGCAGTTCCCCGGTTTCGATTACGCTGTACGTGAGAAAGTCCTGGATGAAATGCTGCAGGCGCTGTCCGCTGGCAAACATATCGCGCATGACCTCGCGTTGCCGTTCGTTGAGCGATCCCAGCTTTTCGCTTTGCAGCAGCTCGATGTAGCCGTTGAGGATCGCTAACGGAGTCTTCAGGTCATGGGCGGCCGAGGCCAGCGCGTGGGTGGTCCGGCGGAAGCGGTCGCGCAGTTGTTCGAACTCCCGCGCCAAGTCGCCGGTGCCCGAATCGCCGGAAAACGAGGCAGCCGCCGCGGGCGGGTTCGGCTCCGAACCAACCTCGGCGGTACTCAAACGGGCAATTTTGTCTGGCGTCGCAGCCATACCCAGGGAACTTATAAGCGCAAATAAGGGGGAGGGGTACTACCGTTCAGAACGAGCGTGAACTCATCGTAAGCGACTGGGGACGACAAGTCAATCCTAAACGCACGTGAATCGGCATTGAAGGGAAAAACGTTGCACTTTTCGGCAGTCTGGAAGGGTGGGACTCCGGGAGGCCAGTTCGACCGGGTGCTAGGGCAATTCCCGTGTTGGCCGGGAGGTTCGGCTTAGTCCGGCCGATCTAGCCGACGGGTCCGTAGTTTGGCCCCTAAGATGCGGCATTTTGGCCGTTTAATCCCTATTTTCCGGACGGACTTGTGGCAAGTCGTCGCTCCCCTAGCACAGAACAACGGCAGTCGGCGCGGTTGCAGTTGGCTATACCGGTGTTCGTCCGAAGTCGTGACGATAATGGCAAGGATTCGCTGGAATTCGCCACCGCCATGAACATAAGTGCCGGTGGCGCGTTAGTGGTGGTTCGCCGCACTTTGCCCAAGGCTAGCGCGGTTTCGCTGGAAATTCCCAGCGCCCCTCTTGGGCCAGCCAGCGGGGTCCCCCGTTCTTCCCGCACCATGCGGGCCAAGACTATCTGGGTCACCCATTTGAACGGCTATCACCTTCTGGGCCTAAAGTTCACACGGCCGCTGAGCACCGCCGCCGCCACCGTCCCCCGCGCCTTCCGGAGGAAAGCGGCTTCTGCAGTGTGAAATTATTTTCCCTCCTAGTCGATGACGCGGACAGGCCTTCGCGCTCCTCCGTGCGCGCCCTTGCCGCCCGTCGAAAGGACCTCTAACTCATACATAAAGCAACCGGTTAAGTTGGATCCGCGCGGGCCCCAGATGGGCCCGGCAGGTTTGGTGATCGGGATGCACAATTAGTGCATGCCGGGTGAGTTCCACCCTGGGGCAAGGGGTTTATGACGACACTTTCTGTCAGTGCGCTGGCGCAGGCGATCGGTGAAGTTCCCCCTGAGAACATCATTTTCGGCCATACCGAGATCATGCAGGCGGTTCGGTCGCGGCTGGCAAAAGTCGCGGCGGCCAACGTTCCGGTTCTGATTCATGGTGAAAGCGGCACGGGAAAGGACATCATCGCCAAACTCATGCACGTCCTGTCTCCGTGGAAAGCGGGCCCGTTTGTGAAGGTGAATTGTCCGGCGATCCCAGGAACGCTGCTGGAAAGCGAACTGTTTGGCTATGAGAAGGGTGCCTTCACGGGCGCCTATGGATCGAAGCCGGGCCGGGTGGAGATGGCGCATCGCGGGACGCTGTTCCTCGACGAGATTTCCGAACTCGACCTGTCGCTGCAATCCAAGCTGCTGCAGTTGCTGCAGGACGGACAGTTCTGCCGCATCGGGGCGCAGGAAGACAAGAAGGTGGAAGTGCGCGTGGTCTGCGCCACCAACCGCAACCTGGAGTCCGAGATCGAAGCCGGGACCTTCCGCCCGGACCTGTATTACCGCATCAATGTGGTGAATCTGCGCATGCCGGCCTTGCGGGAACGCCGCGGGGATATCGAGGATCTCGCCACCTATTTCCTGGAATACTACAACCGCAAGTACAACTGCCGCGCCCGGCCGCTGTCGGGCGAAGTGATGAGCGTGCTGCAGAAGTACCACTGGCCGGGCAACATCCGCGAGCTGGAGAACCTGATCAAGCGCTACGTGATCCTGGGCCACGAAGAGGTCATCACCAACGACCTGGTGGCGCGCGCGCCCGACTTCTTCAATCCCGAAATCTCGTTCGACGGTCCGATCTCGCTGAAGCAGCTGACGCGTCAGGCGGTGCGGGAACTGGAGCGCAAGGTCATCCTCAAAGTTCTGCAGCAGCACCACTGGAACCGCAAACAGGCGGCGCGCACGCTGTGCATCAGCTACCGCGCCCTGCTCTACAAGATCCGCGACGCCGGTCTGCCGTCGAACCGCGCCCTGCGGCTGCGCCAGGCCGAGAACAGCAATGTCAACACGGGAGCGGCGGCAGACTAGGTATAGCCGAGTCTCGTCGGGCAAGCCAGGAACCCAGCGCCCACTGGACGTCAGTGGGGTTTCAGAGTTGCTGGGACATGCTTAAGTGGAATACCGCAAGACCCCCTCTAAGTTTCAACTACCGAGTAGCCGACCACCCGGGAACTGGCTCGGTTAGCGGTCACAAGCGCGTTTATCGGGACCAATGCGGAGACATTAGTTCCGGTTTGCCCGTGATCCACGCCCAAATCGTCAAAGTCAACGCATGACTGCACCTCCCGTCTAATCTCGCGGTGATGCAATTTGCACTTATTGAGCGGCCTAGTGTCTTGGCTATTGCGATGCAGTGGAGTCGGCGTTTGACCCGTACGTGGATTTGAGATGCTCCCACTGGGGCTTCAGCTTCTGCATAAACGCGACAAAACGGGGGTCCTGGCGGATCGGATCAAGGGCTCGGTCGTGTTCGAAGTCTGGATAACAGGGGAAGCCGGTGGCAGCGGTTTTCTCCAGCCATGCTACAGCTTGCTCCGGTTTGTTCTGTTGCGCGTAGATTTCGGCAACAAAGTCGGCAATATGATGGAAGTGGCCGTAGGGCTTCATGTTCTCCGACTGCGGAAGAATCATCTCGTTAATTCTTTTCTCTGCCTCCCGGCCTTTGCCTGAGTCTGCGAGGAGCAGACTATGAACGCAAGCCAGCCCGACAAACTTCTCCTTCGGATCGGCTTTTAACAATTCGCGAACGACCGCCCAAGCCTCCTCTTTTCGCCCCAGCTGCCAAAGGTCGTGGGCTTCAAGAGTTTTAGAAAAGGGCGAGGGCGGGACGCTGCGAATGAACGGCAAGGCGTCTTGGAACTTGCCAGACCACGCCAGAGCAAGGCCTGTATACAATCCAGCGTCGGCAATGCCGGGGCTAATGGCCGCAGCCGTCCGCAACTGCTGAACAGCCTCGTCCATGAGTCCGACGTGCATGAGCAGCCCACCCAGCGTCAGGTGACCTTCGGCTAGGTTGGGATTCAGAGTTAATGCCAGTTTGCACTCCTGAATTGCTTTTTCGGATTGCCATCCATCTGCCGGCGTAAGAAGAAGTGCGGCCCGTGAGACATGGGCTTCCGCCAGATTGGGATCCAAGATGAGCGCTTTGTCGATTGCTGCCTCCGCTTTTTCCTTCCACTCGTCCTTCGGTTCCCAGCCAAACAGCCGGTCCGCGTAGGCGCGCCCCAGCGTCGCATAGGCGGGCGCGAAATTAGGATCAATGGCGACGGCGCGCTCGAGCGCCTCGATCGCGGCCCGGTTGTCGGGCTCTGCGTCTCGAGCCCACAGCGCCCTCCCTTGCAAGTAAAGAGCGTATGCCTCGGGATTCACGGGACGCTGTTCGGCCAAGCGCTGCTGTTCCTGCGGTGTGACCTCCGCTCTAATCTCGCCGGCGATCGTGCGCGCTACCTCGCTCTGCAAGCTGAGCACATCGCGCAGGTCGCGCTCGTAGCTTTCCCCCCACAATCGCCTATCGGAGGATGCCTGGATCAACTGCGCCGTGACGCGCACCCGGTTTCCGGCCCGCGCCACTGAGCCCTCGATCACGCCGTCCACGTTGAGTTCCTTGGCAATTTGCGGCAGGGACTTGTTTGCCTTCTTGTACTGCGTCACCGAGGTTCTCGAAATCACACGTAGTGCCGCGATTTTGCCCAAATTGGTGATTAGTTCCTCGGTCATGCCATCAGCAAAGTAATCCTGAGAAGGATCACCGGTCAGGTTCTGCAGCGGCAGCACTGCGAGCGATCCAATATGCGGAGAACTTGCCCGTCTTAGCAGGCGGTCACGCAATCCACTGAAGTTAATCGCTAGTGAGACTGCGATCGCCACCAGTACGAAGGTCCCAAGCCCGACGGCAACGGTCCTCTTCTTGCTGGGAGCGGGGAGCCGAAACGAAACTCGCCCGGGGAATGCCCCAGATTTCTCAGGACCGACGGCCTCCATTGGACGGCCGTCACCATCCTCTTCCGTTGCGACCACGCGCACAGCCCGAAATTCCTCCTCGACGGACTCTTCCTCCGCAGGCTGATTCAACGTCTCCGCATCCGCAATGAACTCATATCCGAGGCGGGGTATGGTCCTGACGAATCCTGGGTTCTGAACGTCATCCTCTAGTGCGGCCCGCGCCTCCTTGATGCAGCGCGTCAGCGCATTCTCCGTGACTTCCACATCCGCCCACACTGCATCCAGCAGCTCATGCTTGGTTACGAGGTGACCCTGGCGTTGGAGCAGATAAAGCAACGTGTCGTAGGTTTTCGGACGGAGATAAATCTCTTGCCCGTCGGCGGAGAGCCGGCGATCGCCTGTTTGCAGGGTGAACTTGCCGAAGCGGTAGGTGGCAGCAGGATCTTTCATTATGGCCGACCCAAGACGACATGGCGCTGACACATGTATGTCACAACTAAATCACACCTGTGTCAAGACATCGCAGGCTGCTTTCGCGCACGATGTCCCTCGCGACGCGGAGGCGCGCCCAGCAGCCAGTAGCTTCACATGACGTGGGGGCAGGACTCGGTCCTGAAACGCGAATCCGGGAGGCGAGAATGAAGCGGACGTGGGAGTTGACGTCATTTCACTACCGACGCTCGGTCAAAAGGCCCGCAACCCCGGATATTCAAAGTCTGGATCACTGTCCCGTTTGCGGCACTCCCTTAGAGGCAATCCGTGTCAATAACCCTGAAGCCCGGGGAGGACTGAAGGCTGCTCAAAGAATTGTCTTCCGTGTCGCGCAACAAGAGTCTGGGGAACGGCCCAACGAGGACTGCGGGAACTAGCACGGCGTGCTGGCTTCTCCAACTCCAATGTCACTACCAAAAAGGAGGCATGTTGTGAAATTCAGTAAATCATTCATTCTTATCCTGGCGCTCGCTTTGGTTGCGATTCCACTCGCAGATCAGACGAATACCGAATACAAAGGGTCCTGCTCTCTCGCAACTCTTCAGGGCACGTATGGGGACTTCGAAGAGGGAACGGTTCTGGCGCAGTTTCCTGGTTTTCCTGCACCGCCCTTTCCGGTTGTCTTAGTCGGGATGGTTACTTATGACGGGGCAGGTAACGTTTCAGCGACCTACACCGCAAGTATGGGCGGTGTGATCCTGCCGGGTACGGGTACGGGTACATATACGGTAAACCCTGACTGCACATACTCGGACGTAATTACTGAACCCAACGGCCCTGGCGGCCACCACGTAGGGACAGTTACTGGCAAGGGGATGTTCCAGGAAGTTCACGCCATGTACATAGACCCCTGGTTGGTTGCCTCCGGCACGCTCCGGAAGACCCCGGCAGGAGGCTGTTCGCAGAAAAGTCTCAAAGGCACATATGCAGTCCTCGGGCAGGGCTGGCTTACTCCGCCAGGCTTCTCTTCTCTCGTTCCGGCCGCACATGTCGGGATTTTTGCTGCGAATGGAAAAGGAAGCTTCTACGGTGATGACACGATCAACATCGCCGGCAACATTACACCCGACAGCTTCACGGCTACATACACCATCAACGCCGATTGCACGATCTCCGCTGAGATCACCACGTCAATGGGCGTGATACACGAGGCGGGGACAATCACCGGCAAGGGGAGGTTCGAGGAGAGCCACAAAATCGTTACAGACCCGGGCTGGGTCTTCGCTGACACGGGCAAGAAGGAATAGGACCGAACAGCCATTGAGACTTGCAGTTGCCCGGGATGGACACGCTTTGAGTCCAGCTAGGCATCTGCGCGACCATCGCAATATCCAACGAGGAGCCCAGGCCGAAGGCATCAATCATGAGCGCTCGATTTTGACCGCCAACGACCTGGGCTCGATGAAATGTCCTTCACTTCTGTGCAGGCGGCAGAGGGATACCATTCTCTCCCGAACCGTCGGCAATCCGGCAGTAGCCCATCGAGCCATCACGAGATTAGTACCGAGAAGTCTTAGTGCTAAGTCGGCATACCGGAAGCGGATGCACGCGGATGCTCACACATCCGTTGGATTACTCCCAGATGACGGGCCACTCGGACACAATCCCCATGCGGACCGCACGGCGCAACTCGGTTGTGCCACTGGACAGTCGGCCGCACCTTCTGGCGTGAGGCGCGCCGGATGGCCCCGAGGCAGCCGTCCCTGGTCACGTCCAAAACGTGCGGTCGAGCGTCCGGTACTGAATCGCCTCGGCGATGTGTTTGGGTTCGAGTTGCGGCGCGGACTCGAGATCGGCGAGGGTGCGCGCGACCTTCAGGATGCGGTCGTGGGCGCGCGCGCTAAGTCCCTGGTGCATCATCGCTCTTTCCAGCAGCCGCTCGCAGTCGGCGGAGAGATCGCAGAACGCGCGAATCTGCCGGGACGACATCTGGGCGTTGCAGTAGAGCTTCTCCGGTCCGGGAGAGAAACGAGCCAGCTGAATCTTGCGGGCGCGGATGACGCGCTCCAGGATCCTGGCCGACCCTTCCGGTTCGCTGCTGCTCCGCATCTCCTTGTAGTTCACCGCCGGCACGTCAATGTGGATGTCAATCCGGTCGAGCAGGGGGCCGGAAATCTTCGAAATGTAGCGCTGGATCATGGGCGGCGTGCAGTGGCACTCGCGGGTGCGGTCGTTGTGGAATCCGCAGGGACACGGGTTCATGGCGGCCGCCAGCATGAAGCGCGCCGGAAAGGTCAATGACATGGCGGCGCGCGATCGAGACCGTGCCGTCTTCGAGCGGCTGCCGCATTACCTCCAGCACATTGCGCGGGAATTCCGGAAGTTCGTCGAGAAAAAGCACGCCGTTGTGGGCGAGGGAGACTTCGCCAGGGCGCGGAATCATGCCGCCGCCGATCAGGCCGGCGTCGGAGATGGTGTGGTGCGGAGCGCGAAAGGGACGGTTCCCGACCAGGCCCGCCCGGGCATCGAGCACTCCGGCCACGCTGTGGATCTTGGTCGTCTCCAGCGCTTCCTCGAAAATGAGCGGCGGCAGGATGGTCGGCATGCGCTTGGCGAGCATGGTTTTGCCCGAGCCGGGAGGGCCGATCATCAGAATGTTGTGGCCGCCGGCGCAGGCAACTTCGAGCGCGCGTTTGGCAGTTTGCTGACCGCAGACGTCTTTGAAATCAACCAGGAAATGGTGCGCCTCGCTCAGCAGTTGGTCGCCATCCACCTGCAGGCGGCTGATGCCGTTGCCGGTGTTGATGAAATGGATGACATCGAGCAATGACTTGACGGGATAAACTTCCACGCCGGCGACCATGGCCGCCTCGCGGGCATTGACTTCGGGCACGATCAGCCGCTTCACTTTTCTCCCGCGCGCCTCCACCGCAATGGGCAGCGCTCCCCGAACTCCCCGCAGGCTTCCGTCCAGGGAAAGTTCGCCCACGAAGAGCGCGTCGGGAATTTCCTTTTTGTTCAGACCGCCATAGGCGCCCAGGATGCCGAGGGCCATGGGCAGGTCGAATCCGGAGCCTTCCTTGCGGAT
>Ga0187804_10000394_pt1 | contig 10654 bp, 11 predicted proteins | sample NC_wetland_sal_i_3_FD_132961 | JGI IMG/M metagenome (GOLD analysis project Ga0187804, IMG submission 132961) | Wetland sediment microbial communities from Neuse River Estuary, North Carolina, USA - Control_4 | ecosystem: Environmental > Aquatic > Freshwater > Wetlands > Sediment | place: USA...
ATCACAAATTGCGGGTCGACGATTGCCACGTCCGGATTTAGGGAGTAATCGGCCAGTGTCACTTTCCGCCCGCGCTTCTTGTCGGTCAGCACAGCGAACGGAGTGACCTCGCTTCCCGTTCCGCTGGTTGTCGAGATGGCAATTAGCCGCGTCTGATGGATTTTGTCGGTCGGGTATTGGACCACGCGCTTGCGCAGATCCAGAAATGGCGCTGCCAGTTCCTCCAAGTCCGCATCCGGCGACTCGTACAGAAGTTTCATGATCTTCGCCGCATCGATCACGGAACCGCCGCCGAGGGCAATGATTTGATCGACTTGGTATGAATTGAGCGACTCGACTCCTTGCTTCACGATCTGGATCTCGGGCTCGGCATCCGGAATGACCAGGACATGAACGCGAGTTTGCGGGGAAAGGCAGCGCCGGACGGTGTTGACGTGTCCGATATGCTCCAAAGCCAGATTCGTGACAATGATGGTCGACTCCGATGGGAATTGCCGCAGATTTTCAACCGCGTTCATGTTGAAGTAAATCTGATTGGGAACCCGGAACCACATGTGGGCCTGGGTCCTGCGCGCCAGTCGCTTGATGTTGAGGTAATGAAAGATATTCACGTTATCGGTGGTGCTGTTGCCGCCACCGGTCCCGCATCCAAACGACAAGGTGGGCACCAAATCGTTGTACACCCCACCCAGCGCTCCGATTGAGCCGGGTGAATTTACAATGATCCGCCCCGCGTTGATCACTTCGCTGAACTTTCGAACGATCTTATCGTTGCGCGAGAAGATCACCGCCGTATGTCCCAGCCCTCCGGCATGGTTCACGTTCACGCATACCTTCAGCGCTTCCTCGACGGACTTCGCTCGATAGACCGCCAACACCGGAAATAGCTTCTCGGCCGACAGGGGATGCTCTCGACCCACCCCTTGAATCGGCGCAATCAGAAGTTTGGTGCTCGGCTCGACGGAGATACCGACAAAACGCGCGATATCGGTGGCTTTTTGGCCGACGGCCATGGGCTGCATGAAGCCGGTCTGCGGATCGATCACCATCTGCTCCAGCAACTTGGTCTCTCTCTCATTGCAGATGTGTGCGCCCAGTTCGGAAAATTTCCTCAGTGCCATGTCATAAATCTCATCATCAATCACCACAGTCTGCTCGGAAGCGCAGCTGGTTCCATTGTCAAAAGTCTTGGAGATGAGGATGTCCACCACAGAAGTATTCAGGTCCGCCGTTTTCTCTAAATAGACGGGCGTATTGCCCGGCCCTACTCCCAACGCGGGCTTGCCGGAGCTGTAAGCGGCTTTCACCGCGCTGGGCCCGCCGGTGGCATCGATCAGGCTCACGTCTTTGTGGTGCATCAAGTAAGCGTTGTCCTGCAGGCTGTGCGATTCCAGGCAGGCAAAAACTCCCTCCGGCGCCCCGTGCTTCACTGCGGTCTCATACATTATCTTTACGGCCTCTGAGCAACAGCGCCAAGCCTTCGGGTGTGGACTGAAAATGACCGCATTCCGCGTCTTGATGGCCATGATGCATTTGAAAAGAGCCGTGGCAGTAGGGTTCGTAATCGGCAGGATCGAGAAGATGACTCCGATCGGTTCCGCTATCTCCACTAAATTGCGTTCGGGAAACTCCCGAATGATGCCGACGGTGGCTTTGTCCTTGATGTAATTGTAGGTGAACTCCATCGCCACCATGTTCTTGATGACTTTGTCCTCCATCACCCCGAGCTTGGTTTCCTCAACGGCCAGTTGCGCCAGATATTGAGCTTGTTCCAGACCCGCCAGGACCATCGCTTTGACAATGCGGTCGACGTCCTGTTGTGTAAATTGCGTAAAGACGGCGGAGGCAACTTTGGCTTGACTGACGAGTCTTTCCAGGTAGGCAATTCGTGCTTCACTGAGGCTCTCTTCGGGTTGCGGCGTTTGCACCGCCTCTCTTACTGCTTCGCCCACGCTCATCACTACCCCCTCTCTTCTTCTCAGGGGCCGATAGCTCATGAAGTGCTATTTGACTGCTAAGAATCTCCAGCGCTCAAGACCACGAACTCGACCGGTCTAATCGCCGGAGGTAACCATCCTTAGTTCTTACGCGTAGGCTACAGGGTGTTTTTCCACCCAGTGTTCATCCCGCACTCTGTGAATGTTTCGAAAAGCCTCGGCAGCAGCGCTCTCAGACAGACCTCGGCTTTCCCACGCCAAGCCTGCGCCGAAGCCGATTGCGCCGCCCAGCAAACCGAACAACAACATTCTGCTGATTGATCCATGCTCGTTCCCCGGAAGGCTAGCCAACGCGCCCAGGCATGCGCCGAGGGCGGCCGGCGTTATGGCCTTTCGGGCTGATTCACCGAGAAATGGTGCAAGGGCTTCTCCGTGCAGGAATGCTTCTCCCCCGGAACGAAATCCGTCCAGCCCAGAACCCATGACCTTTCGGCCATACTCAATTTCGGAATTGGACCACTTTCGCAGCTCCATAATGCACCTCGCCGTCCGATCAGCCAGATACGCACTGGCTGATACGAACTAGACGCCCTTTGACGCACTTGGGCGATGATGCTTGTCACGGCTCATTGTGATGTTGGTCACACAGGGAATGATTTTCCACAGGCCATTGGCCTCGCAGATCAGTGGCCGAAACAAGCCAGTGCTCCGTGCGGAGCGCGAATCAATGGGACCTGATGTGCAGCGCTTGTCGCGTGCACTCGAGGGTATGAATCAGCGATTCCTTGGGAAGCTTTTCGATGATCGGTTCAACAATCCATCCCAATCCTAGGGGCACGTCGCGCGATAAAGAGATGGCCCGGCACTCAAGATACACGCCGCCATCCCGCTCCTGGAACCGCCAGTAGGAATACAGGCGCCACAGGAATCCGTAGCCGGTATCGGGCGGCAGGACTTTCTCGTTCGCTTCCCCTGCATCCTCAACTTCCGCGATGCGCGTCGTGTAGGAGTCACAAACCCAACAAGTTGGATTGATGGAGCGATACTGCACCCGGTGATCCGTATCCAGGACCACCGTCAGGACCTTCTTCTTCAGAAGCCGCAAATAGATTTCAAAATCGTTGCCGTGACGGCTGAGAAGCTTCGAGGCAATCACCTCGGGTTGGTAGATATTCGTATGATTGTCGTAATCCTGCAGCAGCGCCAGCGTGGCTTTCACTGTCGTACCAGGAGCCCACGCCGCGCCGATCCAGTCATGGATCAGGCCATTCGGTATTTTGACAGGCCCCCGGCCCGACCAAAATTGCGCCACCACTTGCCCTTCGCGGACTTTGAGGGCTGTCTCTGAAGTACCGTCGGACCACAGGAACGCGCCACCGTGCAGGGTCTGCTTCATCGCCGCCTCAGCCTTGCCGATGTATGCATCAAAACTCTTCAGCGTTTGTTGGCTCAGCCGGATTTTGCGTGTCGTTTGCGGCATACACCCGGCCCACGCCGAATCCCTGCAACGGCATTCCCCTAATACGAGGCGACCCGCCATCTGCGCATCTGCTGTTACCTCTCGCCCCGTTTCCCCTCTCGCACCGCAATCGTATGCTGGGAAGGGCGCGGTTTGTCGCCGCGCCCTTCCGGTTTTCTGTTAAGCAGCGGCTGCTATTGTATGCTTCTTGATATGCGTCCTCGGCTTCCTCGCGTGCCGTACGTGTTTGCTGGCATGTTTGTGTTCGCCCACAGGCTTTACGACTGCATTCACCAGCGCCTTTTGGGCATCCACGTAGCTCTTCACACCCTCCCGAGTTAACTCAACAAATGGTACGAACGAAAATGGCCGCAGCATTTCCAGCGCACTTCCCGCGGTCTTTACGTTGGCATTCATCTGCCGCCCGGCTACATCAACCAGCTTCTTCTGAGCTTCGATGAATGTTTCCGTCGCTTGCCGCGCCAACTCCGTCAGCTCGGTCTTCTTGATTTTCTTCACCGCGCCATCATGGTGCTTTCCGCCGGTAGCCTTGGCCGTCTCCTCGCTCACGATGTCCAGGAAGTGCTTCTGCGCCTTCATGAAGTTTTCCATAGCCTCGCGGGCCAGGGTCACGAACTCCTTGGTCTCATAGGGTTTCCCGGCCTTTGCGGCCTCGATCCAGGTGTGCGTTTGCTTGCCTGCTACGTTCAGGAACTCCTTCTGCATGTGGATGAAGGCATCCACGCTGCGCCGGAGCAGGTTGGTCATGGCATGTGCCGCGGGCCAATCCCCAATGCGCTCTTTCACGCCGGTCATCAGGATCTCGTTCTGTTGTTTTCCCAAATCCAGAAGAATTTTCTGGCCTTCAATGAAATTGGCCATGCCCTCCCCGGCAATTCCGGTGAGCATGGCGGTGGGTGAATGGTGCGGGTCATTGAGTTCGTGCCGCAACGCATTCATAACGTTGGCATTCTGCCGCATAGCGAGGTCCAAAAGGATCCGCTGCGTGGCGAAGAAACTCTGCACTCCCTGTTGCGCCCAACCCGAGAGGACGGAAACAAAGGAAGAATCCCTCGGATGGGTCCGGGAGGTTTCAGTCTTAGTGGCTGCTTGCATGTGACACCTCCGAATGCTGCATTGCAGCATCAAGCACAATATAGGTCTTGACATAGGCCTTGTCAAGCGTTATTTTGACTTTGTGCAGTGCAGCACATACGGCCCTTCATGACCTCCTCCACCATCGTCATCAAAAAATACGGCAACCGCAGGCTCTACGATTCGACCAACAGCCGCTACATCAACCTCGATGACATTGCCGAATTCATCCGCAAAGGCAAGGACGTCAAAGTGGTGGACGCCAAAAGCGGCCGTGATTTGACGCGCGTCGTCCTGACACAGATCATCACAGAAGACGCCAAAGATAAGCCCACCGGCCTGCCTCTCGAGTTGCTCCGCCAACTGATCGTTGCGTCCGATGAGGTCAGACAGGAATTCGTCATGTGGTATTTGAAGTCCGCGTTCGACGCGTACGCAAAGGTGCAGGATGCGGTGCAAAGCCGGTTGGGCGAGGTACAATCCGCCATCCTGTCGCCGGTGGACACGATGAAGAAATTCCTGGGTGCCACGCCGTCGGAATCGCAACAACCGGCCGCTGCCGAGCCGGATGTCGACGCGCTGCGCAGGCGTGTTGCGGAACTCGAGGCCCGGCTGCAAGGCACGCGCCCGAAGCGGCGCGCGTCCGGGAAGCGTTCGCGAGTAGCAACATAACCGGAAGCGCGCACTGGAGACAGCCCGAGCGGAGCGATATAATTCGCGCAGGAGAAAGATGCCCAGAATGTACGAGCGGGCGCAAGAGGGGAGTCAATGCGGACGAAGCACAAGACGAAATTGCGCGCGCAGAAGCAGAAGAAAATGTCCAAGGGTCCATCCCGGAACGGGTTCCACAAGCATCCGCCTCAGCAGCATGATTCTGCACCCGAGACGTCCCTGTGGACCGAAGCGCTGATTGCAGCCGAGGTCCTTTTGCTGCATGCCATGCCGGTTTACTATGGTTTTGGCATACCGCACGGCGAAGGCGCCGGCGTAGTCATCATTCCTGGTTTTCTTGCCACCGATCTGTATCTGAACGAACTCCACAACTGGCTGGGCCGGATCGGCTACCGGCCGTATTTTTCGGGCATCGGCATCAATGCGGATTGCCCGAATCTTTTGATCCAGCGCCACCTGAACGAAACCATCGAAAAAGCCAGGACCGAAACGGGCCGTAAGATTCACTTGATCGGTCACAGCCTCGGTGGCGTAATCGCGCGATCGGTGGCCGGCCAGCGCCCGAAGGACGTGGCTTCCGTTATCACTCTCGCTTCGCCATTCCGCGGGACGGTGATGAGCAAGGCGGTTTTCCACGTGGCGGAAGCGGTGCGTATGCAGATTCTTAAGGAGAACGGCCCGGGCGTGCTGCCGAAGTGCTATACCGGCCGGTGCACCTGCAATTTCGTCGACTCGCTGAAGCGCGAGGTGCCGGACTCGATGGTCCAGACCGCCATCTACACGCGGCACGACGGAATCGTGGATTGGCGGTATTGCCTGACCAAAAACCCCGAAGTCGATTTCGAAGTTCCCGGCACTCACATCGGAATGGCGTTCAATCCGCTGGCCTACACGATTGTTGCCGACCGTCTGGCGAAGGCGCGATCCTTCGAGTGACTTAGCCGCCCGCCATCTCCAGCACTGCGCCGATTGTCGTCTCGAGTTTTTCCTCCGCTCCGTTTCGCCGCTCTAGGCGCACGGTTGCTCTGGCCAAGCTATTGTTGGCTACTTCAAAGCTGCCTGCGCAGTTCGTTTTGACATAGGGCAAACGATGCACGTTTGCTCCGCGCCCCTCGAGCGCAACTTCCACTTCTAATCCATCAGGCGTCGAACAGCGGAATTCCCACTGCATGTTTTCACGGTCTCTTCTGGCTTCACGCAGGTTCCGGAAGACGTATTTATCACCCTTATGCCACAGCACTGCCTTGCGAAAAAACAACCCGAACGGCATTTCGTAGACCAATGCTTCGAACGTCGTTGCCGGCTCGCCGGGCCGCGGAAAATAGGCATGCGCCCAATTCCAGAAGTTGCGATGCCGGTAGCCGCAATTGTGTCCTTGCACTCCGAACCCCAGTGGATCCCCTTCAAATTTCCGGCCATCGAGGGTGATCTGGCCGGTGAAGAGCGCATCGGAATGCGGCGTTCGTGAGAAACCAATCCAGCCCTTGTCGCTCAAAGTGACGCGAAACGTGGATTGATAGTGCAGCTCCCAGGAAATGGTGTGTCCTTCGACTTGCAACGCTCCGCGGCAGGAATTCTCGTTGATGGCATTGTCCTCCACTCGGAAGTGGAAGGGACTTTCGCCTCGCGCGCTCAGCTCCAAGCCCGGCAGAGAAAATCCTTGAATGAAGGTCTGCGCCTTCTGGTCTGGCGGAAACCACGTGGCCCACACCTGCACCGGCATTGCACGCGAGCCCTCCGGGCAGCCGCCGCGCCCCGGATTCATCAGCAAATAGCGGAACCACCAGGCTCCCGAATTGTTCGCCAGTCCCAAACGAACAAACCAGACTTCGTAACGTCGGGAAGCGGAGATAGAAGTGAATACTTCGTTCAGCGTTTTCACGGAGCCCACCGAATCCGATTGTATAGCCGACAATCGCCCGGTAGCACACACAATCCTGTTTACCCTGAGCCGCGAAGGGTCTGTGTGCATTTGATTCGGCCCAGGAATCCTGGTGGAGCGCAACCCAGCTTGAGGATTCCAAGGTGACTACTGCGCACCGCTCGTATCTTTCCACTTCAGACGAGTTAATCGAAGAGTGGGAGCTGACGCTCGGTCTCTTGGTCCGAGTCTGCAAAAGGATTATACAAATGATCCGGAATGCTTCACGACTGGCCCGAAAGAAGCGAATTATTTAGGAAGTGTTGGGGTGCTGAAGTAACTTGAGCCTGACGAGACACGGGACAATCTGGACGATCTGCTTCATTGCGCTGCTGTCTCGGGCAGCGGAGATGCGATTCGGTATTGGTTGGAGATCGGAGCAATGCCAAAAGGCAAGGCTAACGGTGGTTGTTCAGGGTTGGATCCGTGTTTGTGGCATCTGAACTTCGGTTCCATCGACCTTTACCGCAGCAAGCGGCTGCGATCAAAATATGAAGTCTCCAAAGGCCTGGGCTCCACTCGTGAACTTCTCGCACCTGGGCAATCTGGAATCCAGACGATCAGAGCGGGCTGAACTCACTCCGCCAAGCATTATGCGGCTGCGAGCCAGAGGTGACGATCAACTGTTACAGATTCTGCTGCGCCGCCCCACGCTCTGGCGGATTGGCAATGACAAAGGGGACATCCACCGAGCGGACATGGAGGTCGCGCTGCGGACAGGGCATTTCGATTTTCTGCTCGCGGAAGACGCGAAAGATTTCCAGCATTAGATCGCTCTTCACGCGGCCCGCGCGTTCGGCTACTCCAATTGTGGCGCGCAAGACCATATTGACCGCGTTATCGCCGAATCCGGAAACCAGAACTGTCGGCGCGGGGTCCACCAGCACTTCCTCATTCAAGTGGGCAATGTCTTCCAGGAGCTTGCTCACATTTGCCAAATCCGATTCGTAAGAAACGCCGACGGGGACCGAGAGGCGGACGGTGCGGTCGTTCGCCGTCCAATTGGTCACGCGATTGTTGATGAAATCGGAATTGGGGACGATGATCACTTCGTTGTCGAAGGTCCGCACCCAGGTCCCGCGGGCGCCGATCCGAATCACTTCGCCATAGGTGTTTCCGACGTCAATTAAGTCGCCCACTTTCACGGGCCGCTCCCAGAGAATCACGAGGCCGGCGACGAAATTCGCGACGATGTTCTGCAACCCGAAACCAACGCCCACTCCGAGCGCCCCGCCGAGGACGAGGAGGCTGCGCAGATTCAGGCCCGTGGTGTCCAACCCGACGACGAGTCCAAGCGTGAAGATCAAGTAACCGAAGGCACGGGTGATGGCGTACTGCTGCCCGCGGTCCATGGATGTGTGGGTGAGCACCTGGTTGGCGAGAAATGTGCGGCTCAGGCGCGAGAAGATCCTGAGTGCAACCAGGAAAATCGTGCATTTGATCAGAAACAAAGCGGTCACCGGCAAGTTTCCGAAATTAAACAGCGGCCAATTGAGAAACCATTTGACGTCGGCGTTCAGCATGTCAAAGAGCGATTGGGCATGGGGGCGATGAAGAATTCCCCAGCTGACCAGCAGCGCGAGACCCGCACCCGCGCCCAGAAAAGACTTGTTTGCAGCGCTTATTTTCATCGAGGCGACTCCTTCCCGCAGCGATAAAATCCTCGCGCAGCATACCCAGCCGGTGTGCCGGACACAAGCCAAGGGGCGGCCTTCCAGCTTCTTGGATTCGGGCAGTGTCCTAAATTCGCTCAAAGCGGGTTCGATAGGACATCGCGCGAGTGTCCGGGCAATCGCCAACTCCGTCGAATAGAAATCGAGCCATGTCGTATAAAATAAGCTACTTACAAAATTTCAATCGCCAACTTTTCCCCTCTTTCCGGTCGCCGACCGCCCCATGGCTGAAAGTCGCCGAAAATCGGTTCTCGGCTAATTTAGGACACTACCTGGATTCGCTCTCTGTGGGTGACGCGGGCCGATTTGTTGTAAGCTTGGGCGGTATCAAAATGGAGCGGCATTTAAAGGGAGAATTATCGTGGCGCAACTCTTGAGAACATCGAATCCGGCCCTGAACGACAAGGTGTTTCAGGGCGAGCACACCGCCTTGGGCGAGGCGATGACGCTGCAAGGGACCGTCAACAAGACGGGCTTGTTGCTGCTCTGCGCTGTCGGCACGGCTGCCTGGACCTGGAATCTATTTCTTCACTCGCCCCAATCCGTCCTGCCACTGATGATGGTGGGATTGTTTGGGGGGCTCATCTTTGCGATGGTGACCATTTTTAAGAAAACGTGGGCGCCCGTGACGGCGCCTATCTATGCGCTGCTGGAGGGTCTCGTGCTTGGGAGCGTGTCTGCGTTGCTGGAGACGCGCTATCACGGGATCGCGATTCAGGCGGTTAGTCTGACGTTTGGCACGCTGGTGGTGCTCTTGCTCGCGTACCGCTCGGGATTGATACCCGTGACCGAGAAATTCCGGCTGGGGATTGTCGCGGCGACTGGCGGGATCGCGTTGCTCTATGTGCTGGAGATTCTTCTGGGATTTTTCGGCATCCACTTCGCGACGATCAACGGAGCCGGGCCGATTGGGATCGGGTTCAGCGTATTTGTGGTGATCATCGCAGCGCTCAACCTGGTGCTGGATTTTGATTTCATCGAGAGCGGGGTGCGGGCGGGCGCGCCGAAGTATATGGAGTGGTATTCGGCGTTCGGGCTGATGGTCACGCTGATCTGGCTGTACTTCGAAATCCTGCGTCTGCTCTCGAAATTGCGCAGCCGCGAGTGATGCAAGGGGCGCGCCTTCCGGGCAGGCGCTTCCGCGATGCGCTGAGGTACGCAGCGCGGGTGCACGGCGGGCAATTCCGCAAAGGCACGGGTCGTCCTTATGTGGGCCATCTGCTCGGGGTGACGTCGATTGTCCTGACGCACGGCGGTGACGAAGATGAGGCCATCGCCGCGCTTCTTCACGATGCCGTGGAGGATCAAGGCGGCAAGGCGCGGCTCCGCGAAATCCGGAAAAAATTCGGCGCTCGCGTCGCACGGATTGTCGACGGGTGCACCGATTCCTACACTGAGCCCAAGCCCCCCTGGCTCGCGCGCAAGAAAAAATATCTTCGACATCTGCGCCACGCGAATTCATCCGTCTGCCTGGTCTCCGCGGCGGACAAGCTCTACAACGCGCGCGAGACGCTCAACGACCTGCGCTTCGAGGGCACAAGAGTTTGGGAGCGGTTCAAGGCCGCGAAAAAACAGGTGCTCTGGTATTACCGCGAGGTGGAAAAAATTCTCCGGCACAAGTGCCCGCGGGCACTCGCGGGCGAGCTGGCTGGTGTCGTGACCGAGCTTGAACGCCTGGCCAAAATCAGTGTGTAAATTGACATCGAAAAATCCACGCGCCGCTTGCTCCGCGTCCCATCTTGACGGACAATTCAACGAAGGGCGGGCCGAAAGGCATATATGGCTTCCATGTCCACTGCCCGGAATCCCTTCACCATCGGCCCCTTGATTTACAACCGCCCTGCTCGTCAAATCGCCTCAGCCAGGTAGGTGCCATGCCGGTCAATCATGAATCGGG
>Ga0187804_10000395_pt1 | contig 10648 bp, 10 predicted proteins | sample NC_wetland_sal_i_3_FD_132961 | JGI IMG/M metagenome (GOLD analysis project Ga0187804, IMG submission 132961) | Wetland sediment microbial communities from Neuse River Estuary, North Carolina, USA - Control_4 | ecosystem: Environmental > Aquatic > Freshwater > Wetlands > Sediment | place: USA...
ACTTTAGGGCCTTCTCGTTGCTGTCCCTGTTCCTCTCGTTCCAGAAGAACCGCCCCTTCATGTATAGTGTATGCGCTTCAGGGCTTGCGGTCTGCTTCTTGGAAAGGATGGCCTGCTCTTGGGGTGTAAGGTGAACCTTGAGCGATCCGGCGACCTTCCCCGCGATGTCGCTTTGGACCGCGAACACATCGACTAATTCACGGTCGTAGGTCTCGGCCCAAACATGCGCTTCGTTGGCCGCCTTGATCAGCTGCGCAGTTACCCTTATTCTGTTCCCTGACTTGCGGACACTTCCCTCCAAGACCGACCCGACGTTGAGCTCCTTCCCTATGACAGCGATTTGCTTAGCTCCCCCCCTGTATCTGAGGACCGAAGTCCTGGCTATCACTTCCAGCCCGCCGACCTTCGATAGCGCCGTGATCAGCTCGTCGTGCAGGCCGTCTGCGAAGTAGGCGTCGTTGGGGTCAGGGCTTATGTTATCGAGTGGAAGAACGGCAAGCCGCCGATCCGGCATGTTACCTGCCTTCGGTGTTTCCGCTTCCCAGGGCATCTCTATTCTGTAGACCTCCGTAGGGATTGACACATTCTTCAACTCTTGTATTTCGAGGCGTTCCATCTTGTATTCCAGCTTGTTTCTAACCTGGTAGTAGACCTGCTCCGTGATGCAAATCCCTCCCCCACGGGCTAGCGGTTCAATTCGAGAGGCTATGTTGACAGCGTCTCCTAAGACGTCCCCCTCGCGGTGGATCACATCCCCGACGTGAATTCCTAACCTTACTGTGATCTTCGCATCGGCCCCTCCGTTGTGCTTGCGCACCACTTTCTGGACCTCGACCGCGCATTCGACTGCATCCAACGCGCTTGCGAATTCGATCAGCGAGCCATCTCCCATCGTCTTGACCTCCCTGCCTCCGAAACTTGAGACAATGGGCCTAGTCAAGTTCCTGTATGCTTCAAGAATCTTGATCGCCGCAGCCTCGCTTTCTTGAGTAAGTGCGGTGTATCCTTGGAGGTCAGTAAACATGATGGCGGCCAGCCTTCTTTGACCTTGGGACAAACCCGTCTACGAGTTCGGGTCGTTGCGGCGATAAATCCCTTGTGGGGAATCTGTCGAACATGGTATAATCATCGTTTCACTCAAGAAAATCAACATGCACACTAGATGCAACAAAGACCTCGGTGCGTTTTATGAATATGATTCCAAATAACCAGAATTAACCCCATTTAGTCAAACAGAGTGCATTTCTGATGTATAGAAAATGGGGTCGCCCGGATTTGAACCGGGGATCTCAAGCGAACTTTGCCCGCCAGGAACGAGCCGGGTGGGCACCCAAGGCTTGAAGCCTAGACCAGACTAGCCGACGACCCCGCAAGAACTACGGTAAAATCATGAGATAGTTATGGGTTCTGTGATGAGAGGGAGGGTCTCCCCTTTGAGACGAAAGCATTCTCCCTGACGAAGAACCTCCACCTGAAAGACACCCCGCGGCTGACTCCGACCCTGGCACTCGTTCCAACCTCAATTGGACTCTTTCCGGGTTCCAGAAAGAGCGAACGCGACCTGACAATGTCCTCGCCGTTCAGGCTCATGTCGATCCCCAAAGCCTTCGTGAGGTTCCCGGGGCCGGAAGCAAGGTTGCGGATGCCTTCCACTCCTCTGTTCCTTCTCATCTCTTCAATCCCCTCGAGGGGTTCCAAGGCTCTGATCAGGACTGCGGCCGCGATGCCTTCTGGCTCCGTGGTGATATTCAGGCAATGATGCATGCCCATTGTGAAATAGACGTAGGCGTGCCCTGGTGGGCCGTACATCACCTCGTGTCGCCTGCTTCGCCCCCGGTAGGCGTGGCTCGCCGGGTCCTTCGCCCCTCTGTAGGCCTCGACTTCGACTATGACGCCTGACAACCTAGCCCCATTGAGAGTCCTTACAAGCCTCGTCCCGAGGAGTTCCTTCGCTACAGTAGGCGTGTACCTTCTGAAGAAGGACCTCGGCACTCTCGTCAAGGGTCCGTGTCCCTCAGAGCGTGGGCTTAACATTTCGGAAGTTCGTGTACAACATGACTATCCCCACGATGTAGAGAATTGTCGCGAGCACCCAGGGCAGATCGAGGTGGGAAATGCCCAACGAGGGGACGTCGAAGGCCGTGTACGTGAGTATGTATCCGCCGATGAAGGTACTCGCGTTGTTGGGTATCCTCCAGATGACCGCGTTGATGGTGCTCGCGAGTCCCCTCCTGTTCTGTGGTGTAATGCCCATGAGGAACGAGTCCATCAGAGGCGAGTTCATGTTCATCAGTGCAGCTCTCACCAGATACAAGCCCCCGACCGCCAGTAGGTTGGGGACGAAAGCAAGGCTCATCATGAAGATGGTCGAGCTTCCCATGGTGGTGAGCATCGCCGGGAAGAGGCCGATCCTCTTCGAGAGCCTCGGGCTCGCCACGGCCGCGAAAGCAATGGTGATCCCTGAAAGGGCCAGGTATGGTCCGCTGATGCCATCGGGGACGGCGAACTTGAGCCAGAGCCAGGTGCCGATTAGCGGTATGATCAGACCCGCACCGAGTCCGATGATGCTATTGATGAGGGAGAACTTGAGGGTCTGCTTCATGACGCCGAGCTTGACCCCCTCTGATTTCTTCTCGGGCGGCTTTTCACTGTAGTTCCTCAGCAGAAGCCATAGGATGACCGGTGTGCTGAAATTCGCAACTCCGAGTAAGATGAATGTCCAGCTATGGACTGTCAGAGCGCCAAGTCCTAGGCTGCCTTCTATGGGCCCAAAGGTGAGCGGGAGGGCCGACCCTAGAGAAAATGCGGCCGTGCTCACTATGAAAGACAGGGAGAAGGCCGAGTCTCTGTTGGACAGGTCCGTCTGGTCAGCTATCATCGCGTTCCAGGAAGACAGGAGTGCCGCCTCTGCCAACCCCCCCAGAGCCGCCGCCGCGTAGAGGAGATTCACGTCAAGGGTGAAGCCAAACACCAGGATGGTCGGGGGGAAGAGTAGGCTCCCTAGGATCACGAACCACTTTCTCCCAACTCTGTCTGACAGCATTGCGAGAGGAATCCCTGCCAAGACGAGAGCCACGCCCTCTATGGCGAATATTGTACCGACCACCGAAGGAGTGAAACCGATCTCCGGCAGGAAGGCCATGACATAGATCAGAAAATAGCCGAAGGCGAACCCGTTCAACACCGTGGCCAGGATGAGGAGCCTTACCCTCGGAGGGACCGGGGCCCAAACCCCATGCTTTGCGGGGTTCTGGGTCGACATTGGAGGCACGCCCTTTTTGCGGTTTAATTAACCAGAAACAGCTCGAGGGCGCCAATGAAGGTCATCGCTGACCTGCACTCCCATTCTAGGTACGCGCTGGCCACAAGCAAGAACACAGACCTCGAGCACCTGTCTCTCGGAGCCCGGGCGAAGGGGATCACCCTCCTGGGGACTGGCGACTTCACACACCCGAAATGGGTGGCGGAGCTGAAAGGCAAGCTCGAGCCTATTTCCGATTCAGGGCTTTACGCATACGGAGGCATCAACTGGATGCTTACGGGCGAGGTCAGCACAGTATACGAGCAGGCTGGGAGGAAGAGGAAGGTACACCACCTCATAAACGCCCCAGATTTCGAGGCGCTTTCGCAGATCAACGAGTTCCTTGCCACGTACGGGAACCTGGGGTCAGACGGGAGGCCCATCCTGACCGGAATAGACTCGGCAGAGTTGCTCGAGGGACTCTCTTCCATTTCACGTGATATCGTGCTCATACCGGCCCACGTGTTTACTCCGTGGTTCGGAGTGTTCGGGAGCAAATCGGGGTTCGATTCCCTTGAGGAATGCTACCAGGACCAGGCAGGGAAGGTATTCGCGCTTGAGACGGGGCTGAGTTCGGACCCTGAAATGAACTGGCGGCTTTCAACACTCGACAGGCTTGGCCTAATGTCGAACTCGGACGCCCATTCCCCCAATCCATGGAGGCTGGGTAGAGAGGCTAACGTTTTCGACCTGCCGGTCCTCGGGTACAAAGAGCTCTTCGACGCGGTAAGGCGCAAAGACGCCTCGAAGTTCCTGTACACCGTGGAGGTAGACCCGTCCTACGGCAAGTACCACTACTCAGGTCACAAGAAGTGCGGAGTGTCTTTGGCTCCGGGCGAAGCCAGGGACCTCGGGAACAGGTGTCCGAAGTGCGGCAAGAAGCTGACGGTGGGGGTATTGCAGAGGGTGGAAGAGCTGGCTGACAGGGCCGAGGGGTTCGTGCCCTCCGGCGCGGTCCCGTTCAAGCGGCTCCTACCTCTCTACGAGGTCATCTCCTTCGCAACCGGAGTTAACCGCTTCTACGCCAAGTCTGTATTGGATATGCAGGACAAGCTGATCACCAGGTTCGGGAACGAGTTTGCCGTCCTCCTGGATGTTCCCGAAGAGAGCTTGGCATCGGTGGTTCCGCCAAGGGTGGCCGGCGCCATAATCGCCTCGCGTGAAGGGAGAGTGAAAGTAGTTCCAGGCTACGACGGGGTATACGGAGTGCCAACATTCGCGTAGATCTCTCCGCCCTGCCTCCCCATTCTTGAGTAGATTGGAAGGGCTGCAAGGTAGAAGCCCAGGAAGAGAGCGTAGCCGACCCAGTTATGGACCCCCCAGAATGCGGCAGAGCCGTCCACGTACCCCACCCAGAGCAGTACCATTATCCTGACCGAGTTCAATACCGTGAGCACGCCTACCCCTAGAATTGCGAGCATCAGTGTCGAACGTGCATCCTTCTTCAGGTCGAGGTGCATCAGCGCGAGGAGCCCGAGGAAGGTGGTTATCGAGATGATGCTCGAGCATCCAGGCGTGACGACGCCGCTCAGAACTTCTCCCGTCTTTGAAACGAACTGGAACTGCGTCCCCTGCCATGTGACCGGGAAACCGAGGAGACCCACCAACTTCGCAGAGAAGACCGCCGAAACGCCTGCGAGGGGCTCACCGAAGGCAAACTGGAGGACCGTAGGGGCTCCCACCCCGGCCGCCAAGACCACAGCATATGGTAACAAGAATCTCTCCGTAAGGGGGTTTACGATCAATGAGACCGCATAGAAGGTCAGAACCAAAGCAACCCCGGCCGAAGCCACGTTTTGACCTGAAAGAGGCTCCAGGACGACAAGAGCACCCAGGACAGCTGCACCGGCCAGCCTAGAAGTTAGGTGCGACCGCAGGCTCCCTTCGGCTGAAAGTATTCCTTCAAGCTCCTTCCAGCGAAGCGCGAAGATCAACGCGAGCAGGGCGGCGAAGGGAATCGCGGGGAAGATGCTCCCGAAGGTGTCCCCGAGCGATTGGTTGAGCAGACTCAGGAAGTTCGGGGCTGTGATGAAGCTCAGACCTACAGATAACGCGAGCCAGCCTAGGAATCTGATCCCGGCATTCAATTTTCCGCGAATCTCATCTGGTGGACGGGATAATTGGACGTTGCGTTGCTGCCTTCCTCGCCAAGAGGTAGCCGACCACTACCACAACCACGATCACGCCAGCGAACGACGCCTGGAACGGAAACTCAGGGATGCCCCCGCCGCCTGAAGACGAAGATGACGAACTGCTCGGCAGGCTGGAGGAACTCGTGCTACTCGAAGAAGTGCTGGTGGTCGACGAACTGCTGGTACTTGTAATGCTGGATGAAGTCGTGCTCGTCGAGGATGTCGTAGAACTCGAAGTTGATGTGCTTGTAGAGGTTGTGGAAGTCGTTGTTGTCTTGCTTACCGTGTACGCGAAAGTCGTCACGTGGAAGATGGTGGGTGGGTACGCTCCCCAGGTCGCGTTAACAGCGTAGGTCCCTGCGGCCCAATTGGGCCCACCCGCCACGAATGTATAATTGAACTCCCCCGTAGAAGCCCCAATGCCAGCCGGCACGGCTGCGACGACGGCGTTGCCGGCCTTGCATGCTGTGAGGCAGATTCTGATGGTCGCGGCCGTTGAGGGCCCGGGGGTCGGCAGGACCGAACCCGTCACCTTGATTGTCTGTCCCGCGATGTAGGACGTAGCATCTGTAGCGACCGTGATTGTGTAGGTCGTAGCGAATGCGGCCTGGGTGGTGAAAAGCAGGGCGACGATAATCATCGACGAAAGTGCGGCATAGCGCCTGCTCACCAAGACAGATGCCCAATTCTCCTGACCGTATATAATTCTAACAAGTTGAACATTTGTGTTTACGAAGGGCTTTCAACGGCCTAGGGGAAAAAGGAAACGTGGGGGCGGTCGGATTTGAACCGACGGTCTACAGGTATCTTTGGCCGCTCCAATGTCATGTCATCCACGTTTCCGTGTCAGCCAAGGGTTTTTTCACTGGAGCCTGTCGCCCTGCCTGTCCAGAGTGAGGAAGTATGCTTCCCACTTGGCTGGGCTACGCCCCCCGAATTCACGGCGGGAAGGGTGCGCTAATTAATCTATGGCCGAAGAAGCATCTCATTCGGGCATAGAAGAGGTATCTAGGCTGATCCGAGACTCCAGGGCTTTCCGCCATGGACCACGCTATCCGGAAGTTTTGAGCTCCACTTCTCTAGGAAGCCGATGTCCTCCTTCCTATTCCTCAGGTTGTCAGGGAGCATCTCAGGAATCTGGTCGACAATCGGGTAATACCGACCACACTCGTGGCATAGGAGAACCCCGTCGAGGATGACATCCCCTTTCACGTCGAACTCGAGCAGCTCCAGCGGGAAGTGCTTGTCGATGGGGCAGGCGAGTATGTCCAGAAGCCTTCTTTGCACGACCGTGCCTGTCTCACGTCGAGTAAAAACCCTTCTTGAAACCCAAGAAACGTTAATCTACCTCAGGGCGTCCACATGGACTCAGCCGGCCATAGCGTGTGGGTCCGACCCAGACTCGTTCCGATCCTGGAAGTCAAACCACACGTCGTCGCGGCGCTACTGACTTCCGAAAGGAGTCGGGAAACCGCGATGCTGGCACCTTTTTCAAGGAATCCTAGAGAAATGAACTAATCCTACAGAACATTTAAGTCCGAGCGCGAGACGGCGAGTTCGAAGCCCAGTGTTTATGCTGACGAGCGAAGTATTGCAGGTGCCCTTTGATATTTCTACACTTACCGCGCTGTTCTGGGTCGGTTTCATCCTGATTACCTTCTTCTATCAGACTCGGCTCCAGTCATATCTGGCACTAAATGACATCAGTCGTGGGCTCAATAAGCTCGGTGTGATGAAGGACAAGGCCAGAAAGGAGGCCATCGACTACCTTGTCACTGTCGGCAAGGCGCCCAACGACCCGACCCAACGCGTCGACCAATTCCTCGACTATGTCACGATAATGCCAGTGGACACAGATCCGTCAGGGATCATGCCGAAAATCGACCATGTTGTCACAACCAACAATGAGAGGGTAAGGGCTGAAGTGGGCGCGCTCCTCAGCAGCCAGGGCGGCCAGGCCAACCCGGTCACCGTCTCCATCGGTGAGAATCTCCTGGAGGTCGCCACTTCGCTGAACCAGATTCACAAGATTGTCCGTCACTTCTACCTTCTGGGCAAGAAGACGAATTCCTACTTCACTCTCATCCAACTCCAGATGCTCATGCCCATGATAATTCAAGAGGCCGACGCCCTCTTGAATGCGGTCGACTCTTTCAAGATGGGACAGCCGGTGGGTGACGGCATAGGCCCCGTGGTCGTCTCCAGGTACATGCAGGGGAAGGAGAAGCGCGTGATAGCGAAGGACACCGTCATGGCGATAACCGAGTACAAGGGAAGAAAGCTGTACGTCCTGAAGGCTGACGGCCCCATGGCATATGTCGGCCAGCCGGGTGTCGCTATCAAGAAGGTCATCGAGGAGATGGGGGTCAAGCCGAGTGCCATAGTAATGATTGACGCAGCATTGAAGCTCGAGGGAGAGAAGACCGGCGAGATCGCGGAGGGTGTGGGGGCGGCGATAGGTGGAATCGGGGTCGAGAAATTCCAGATTGAGGATGCTGCCACGACGGAGAAGGTCCCACTCTATGCAATCCTGGTCAAACAGCGCATCTTGGAAGCAATCACCGTCATGAGGAAAGAGATAGCCGAAGCGGCGGACAAGGTCACTCAGGTCCTCAACAGGGTCATCGAAGAGAAGACGAAGGAAGGGGACGATGTCCTGGTCGCCGGCATAGGCAACACCCTGGGCGTTGCGCAGTGATGAGTCAAGTGCCTGGAACAGACAAGAAGACGAAGCTGTTAGTCTACACCATCGAGGAGTGTCCCGCCTGCGGCCAGAAGACGAAGCGCGCATTCGCCGTGGGCGACTACGTGACCAAGGATGGAGCGAAGTGCACAAAGTGCTCCAACCAGACCCAGATCAGCTTGGTATACGCTGAAAGCTCGAAACCTTCACGTTAGGACTACTAACCCGTTCTCGTCCAGCGACATCGTATGCTCGAACTGAGCCACCGGCTTTCCTGACGCTTCGACGAGCGTCGGATACCCTCTGAGGACCCTCTTCGCAATTAGCTTGTTGATGATGCCCGGGAGCTTGACCTTGCCGAACTCGGCAGAATACCATCTCGGAGTGAATGGGAGGGTCTTCCTTTCCGCCCATACGTGGTCGGCGAAGGCGTCCAGCTCTGATACCCCCGTTCTCCTGCGCGCTACGATCGAAAAGATGGTCTGAGACGGCGCGTCCACAACATAGCCCGCTGCGGAACCGACAGTGAGGAAGGGTTCGATGGCGAACACGTCTCCAGGTTTCAGAGATTGCATGCCTGGCATGAACAGGTTCGGGATGCTCTTCCCCGCGTGCACGGTATATCTGTCAACAGTGTGTCCGGTTAGGTTCTCGATGGTCTTGAAGCCGAATCTCGCCGCCTCGCGATGAATCTCACGCCCAATCTCCCCCGTCCTTGGCTCGCGCCTGGCTGTTGCTATGGCAACATCAAGCGCCCTCTGGGTGGCCTCCAGGAGGAGGTTGAAGGCGGGGTTGAATGTGACAGAGACCGAAGTGTCCGTGACGTAGCCATCGACATGCACTCCGAAGTCCACCTTGACCAGGTCCTCCTCCTTGAAGACGGACTCGTCACCATCCTGGGGCGCGTAGTGCGCGGTGACTTCGTTCACCCCGATTCCAGTCGGGAAGGCGAGTGCGCCACCTCTGGATTCCACCTCCCGCTTGACGAAGTCGCACACCTCGAGAAATGTTCCCCCGGGCTTCACAGCCGACTGGACCAAGGGTTTGATGTCACGGACGATCTTCCCCGACGTCCTGTACTCCTCTGGCAGAGTCATCTCATTTCACAAATCCTTTATTGCGTTCTGGGGCAGCGGCGCCCGCCGAGGTATTTCAATTAATGTGCGGGGCGCATGATCCTTGAGGTACAAGACCGTCGCCACAGGGGGCACCTTCGACCACATTCACAAGGGCCACATCGCGCTGTTGACCAAGAGTTTCGAGGTGGGTGAGACGGTGGTGATTGGTGTAACTTCAGACGCCTTCGCCCGAAGGGAAGGGAAGAACCCGGACCAGTCATACGAAGAAAGGCTTGGGGCCCTTGAGGAACTCATCCACAACAGGTTTCCCGGCAGGGAGTACATCATCGCGAAGTTGGACGACTTCTTCGGACCGGGCATCGCTTCGCCTGAGGTACAGGCGATCGTCGTGACGAAGGAGACCGCACCCAGGGTCCCCATCGCGAACGCCCTCAGGGAGGCGAAGGGATACCCTCCTTTGGACGTAGTCGTCATCGACTACGTGCTCGCCTTTGACTCCAACCTCATCTCCTCGACTAGGATAAGGAAGGGGGAGATCGACACGGAGGGAAGGCCCCTGAAGAAGCCGAGAAGCCGATGAGAGAAGCCAGACCCCAAGAGTGGTTATATCGGAACGCCTGCAGGCGAGGGTAGATTGGAGAAGGACAGGCTCGACCCGTGGGGAACGAGCACCATCAAGGACTACGCGCGGCTTCAGACCGAGTTCGGGATAGCGCCGGTCGCTCCTCTCGTCCCAAGATTCAAGAAACCAAGCCCACACGTACGTAGAGGCATCGACTTCGGCCAGCGCGACTTGGTGCGGATCCTAGATGCCGTAGACAACAATAAGCCATACGCCATTATGAGCGGAATCAAGCCCGACGGGGCGTTCCACCTGGGGAACAAGATGACCGCCGACGATATGATCTACTTCCAGTCGCTCTCAAAGAAGGCGCTGGTCTATTACGCCATTGCAGACGTGGAGGCCTACGCTGACAATGGTCTGTCATTCGCAGAGACCTCGAAGACGGCGGTCAGGAACGTGGCCGATATACTCGCGCTCGGCCTCGATCCGGAGCAGGCAGTGGTCTACAAGCAGAGCGAAGAGATGCGAGTGATGAGGATGGCCACCATCTTCTCCAGGGGGGTCACCAACAACATGCTCAAGGCCATCTATGGGGAGAGGCAGATAGGCCTGTACCTTTCCGCGCTCGTCCAGGCCGGTGACATACTGATGCCTCAGCTCCAGGACCTGGGGGGCCCCAAACCCGTATTGGTGCCCGTAGGCGCAGACCAGGACCCGCACATCAGGCTGTCGAGGGATCTGGCTGCCAAATATGATTCAGAGTTCAACTTCGTGCCCCCTTCCGCGATATATCACAGGCTCGAGCTCGCTCTCACTGGGGGATACAAGATGTCGAAGAGGGTTCCTGAGTCTGGTTTCACGTTGGATGACTCGCCAACCGAAGCCGCG
>Ga0187804_10000397_pt1 | contig 10641 bp, 9 predicted proteins | sample NC_wetland_sal_i_3_FD_132961 | JGI IMG/M metagenome (GOLD analysis project Ga0187804, IMG submission 132961) | Wetland sediment microbial communities from Neuse River Estuary, North Carolina, USA - Control_4 | ecosystem: Environmental > Aquatic > Freshwater > Wetlands > Sediment | place: USA...
ATACATCATGGTCGCCGGTCTTAGTGGACGGGCCACGGGCTCTGGGTGTGGATTCGTTCGGGCCGGCCGGAGCGACGCTTCGGCTGCAGCTTCGCACGGTCCCGGGACGGCAGGATGACGCCGCGCGTGAATTGCGCCGCCGGATTCAGAACCGATTCGAGCAGGAACATATTCGATGGGGCGGAGTGCAACGAGTTGAGGTTGTAGGGAACGAGGCGCTTCAAAACGTTGCCGCGCGTTCAAGTTCCTGAAGGAGTCGAAATCGAAGTCTCTCTATTCCTTTTGCGGCCCTGAAGGGGAGAGTTCCAGTGAATGCAGATGCGCCTCCTCATGTTCCGCCGCTCCTGCCATGACCGTGCGATTCCGGCCCTCTTCCTTCGCGCGATAAAGCGCGGAATCGGCCATCTGTAGAATCTGGTTCGCGGTGTCTACCGGCCAGTCCGCAGTCGCAACGCCGCCAACGCTCATGGTGACTTTCAGAATGCCCGCGGGTGTCGCAATCGGCTCCCGAAAAATCGCATCCCGGAGCCGTTCGGACTTTTCCCGTGTCTCCGAACCATTGCATCCGGGCAACAGGATCAAAAATTCTTCGCCTCCATAACGGCCCACTGCGTCATAGGGCCGGACGTCCGTCTGCAGTCTTCTTGTGACTTCCCGAAGAACGGTGTCTCCCGCCAGGTGCCCGTAGGTGTCGTTGATGGACTTGAAGTGATCCAGGTCCGCGATCAGGACGCCGAGGGAAAGGCCCTCTCGCTTAGAGCGCCAGGTTTCTCTGTCCAGTGTTTCCAGGATCGCTCCGCGATTCCAAACTCCCGTCAGGATATCGTGCGTGGCCTTGAAACGCATGGCTTCGCGGGCTTGCACGAGATTGTCTTCCAAATCGAGCAGACGCAATCCCACTCGAATCCGGGCTTTGAGTTCCTGCGGGTTGAACGGCTTGGTCAAATAATCATCGGCTCCGGATTCCAGCCCCTCCACCACGCTTTCCTTGGCGTCTTTGGCCGTAAGCAAAAGGATGTAAGTGTACGGTTCGGGCCGTAGCTTGCGAAGGGCGCGGCACACATCGACCCCGTTCTGTCCGGGCATCATCCAATCGAGCAAGGCCATACGCGGGGCTTCCGGAACCTTCAGCCTTTCCCAGGCGGCGTTGCCGTCTTCGACGGAGACAACGTCGTATCCCCACTTCCCGAGCAGGGTTTGCAGCATGCGCCGCGATACCGACTCATCATCCGCAATTAGTATCTTCATTTCGTGACTCCCTGGCAGAGTTCGGCGAGCGCCGGGAGCAGTTGTTTCATGGCCCGTTCGACCTCCACGAGACTTCCCTTTGCGGATTCCGCATCTTTGTTCCTTGCGTCTTTTTCGAGTTGCGAGGAGGCGGCGACCGCGGCCCGCGCCGAAAGATTGCTCGCCGCTCCTTTGAGGGAATGTGCGGACCGCTCCAGCACTGTCATGTCGCCACGTTGCAGGGCATCGCGCATCGCTGCGAGCAAACTGGGCGCGTCTTCTTGAAACAGGTGGACCATCTCGGTGAGCAGTTCTTGATCTCCCTCCACGCGTTCCAGCAGTGAAACACGATCTATTTGCTCACACGGTTCTTTAGAAGTTTCCGGCATTGCGCTGCTCCTTCCCGTTGCTCCCAGGCATCGCTCGATTTCGGCGAACAGGCCGTCAGGGTGAATGGGCTTCGAAATGTACCCGTCCATTCCACTGGCAAGGCACCTCTCCTTGTCTCCTCGCATGGCATGGGCGGTCATGGCAAGGATAGGAATGTGGTTTCCAGATTTTTTTTCGCGATCTCGAATCGCCGCCGTCGCTTCCATGCCGTCCATCTCCGGCATCTGGATGTCCATGAGTACTATGTCAAATCCGGGCGTGCCGGCATTTTCCCAAGCCGCGACGGCTTCTCGGCCGTTTCTCGCCAGGCTGACGCGATGCCCGGCCTTTTCGAGCAGCCGGATCGCGAGCTTCTGGTTCACCGAATTGTCTTCGCAAAGCAAAACGTTGAGTGGCCTCCCCTCGAGCTTTTCCCGAGACGGAGGGACCGTTGATTCAATTAAGCGCTCTTCGACGATGCCCTGTCCCAGGGCCAAAAGGATTGCGTCGAGAAGCTCGGACTGCCCGATCGGTTTTGTGAGGCACCACCTCACACCGAGTTCGTGGCAGCGCGCTGTATCTATCATGTGGCGATCCGCGGAAATCATCATGATGACTGCGCCGGCAAGCGCTGGATTCGATCGAATTCGCTGCATGACCTGGAATCCGTCGATTATTGGCATCAGCGCATCCAGCAATACGATGGGAAATGCGCGGCCGGCATGTTGCGCGGTTTCCAGGATTTCCAGGGCCCGCGCGCCGCTGTCGGCCTGAGTTGGGTTCATGTGCCAGTTTGTGAGCATCTCCACGAGGATTTCCCGGTTCATGGCGTTATTGTCCGCGATGAGAACATTCAATCCCGGCAGGCTTCGCCCGGCAATCCGTTCCCGGTGCGTAGTAACCGCGGTCCCTTGTTGGAGGTTGCACGTGAAGTGAAATGTGCTGCCCTTCCCGATTTCGCTTTCCACCCAGATATGTCCACCCATCAACTCCACAAGATGGCGCGAAATCGTCAGGCCCAGACCTGTCCCGCCAAATCGGCGCGTCGTGGACCCATCCGCCTGGGCAAAGGATTCGAAGATCATGTGCTGCTTTTCGATGGGGATTCCCATGCCAGTATCCGAAACGGAAATGTGCAGGCGCACTTCGTCCCCTGCTATTGATTCGAGCTGCACATCCACGAGGATGTTTCCCTCCTCGGTGAACTTGATGGCGTTGCCGACCAGGTTCACGATGAGCTGCCGCAACCGCGTTGGGTCTCCGACCAGTGTCGCTGGCACTTTGGGTGATACACGCGCAAGCATCTCCAGTGTTTTTTTGTCCGCCCGCAGCGCAAGGGTCTTGAGCGTCTCCCCGAGCAAATCGCGAATTCCAAATTCAGTCTTTTCGAGTTCGAGCTTGCCCGCCTCGATCTTGGAGAAATCCAAAATATCGTTGATGATGCGCAAGAGGCTGTCCGCGGACGACCTGACCAAGTTGAGATAATCACGCTGCTCGGCCGTCAGAGTCGTATCGAGCGCCAGTTCCGTCATTCCGATAATGCCGTTCATAGGAGTGCGAATTTCATGGCTCATGTTGGCCAGGAATTCACTCTTGGCGCGGCTGGCCGCTTCGGCCGCTTCCTTGGCCTCGAGAAGGGCCGCCTGAGCCCGCTTGCGCTCAGTGATGTCCAGGAATGTGACAACTGCGCCCACAGCCTCTCCTTCCTTCCGGATGGGGAACGCCCAGTATTCCACCGGAAAACTCGTGCCATCGGCGCGCCAGAAGACCTCTTCGTCCGAATGAACTCCTTCGCCGCTGTGCAGCGAATTGAAGATCTGGCACTCCTCAACAGGGTAGGGAGTCCCATCCGGACGCGTATGGTGCATCGCACTATGCATATCCTTGTCCAGCAGGGAGTCTCCCTTTTCATGGCCCAACAATCGAAGCGTGGCGGGATTGCAAAATGTGCATTTCCCTTCTCGATTGATTCCATAGATCGCCTCGGCGGTGGAATCCAGAAGCAGCCGGATGCGCCCCTCGCTCTCGCGCAACGCCTCCTGGGCCCGCTGACGGTCGGCTACTTCCTGCTCCAATTCGAGGGTGCGTTCGTCCACACGCCGCTCCAGATCTTCCCGGGCGTGGCGCAATTCAGTGTCGCGATTCTGAATCTGCCCCAGCATCTCGTTAAAGCCATCGATCAGGACGCCGACTTCGTCCTCCGAATGTTTCCCCGCGCGGATGGAATAATCCCGGGAAGTGGTAACCATCTTCGTGGTCCACGCCAGCTCCAGGATCGGATTCGAGATCGGGCGCTGCAGACGCCCAGCCATCGCAAACGCGCCCATGGAGACGGCTGCGACGATCAAGCCGAAAAAGAGCAGATAGCCAACCAGAAGCTGTTTGTATTCGACCGTGTCCCCCTCCAGAAACACGGTTCCCACTTTCTCGCCCTGAAAATTGATCGCTTGGAATATCAAGACACGATTGGACGTAAACCGGCTGGATTCGCTTTCCACTGGAGGCGCGGAATATGGCACTTTCGATTCGCCGCGGTGGTAGACGGCAAAAGGCTTGCCGTCGCGATCGTAGATGGCGGCCGACAAGATGTGCGGTTTGGCGGCAAGGGCCCGCAAGATGTCCTGCGCGGAAATTGGATCTTTAAAAGCAAGCGGCGCCGTGCTGTTCGTTCCCAGGATATTCGCGAGGGCATTCAGGTCTTCGAGACGCAGTTCCTTGAATCGATACACTCCGTATTCCGCGAAGGCGATGCCGGCCGCGCACAGCGCCATGACCGTGTTGATCATGATCACCAGCGTGAGCTTGCGTCGCAGCGAAATTTTGCGCGTCCATTGCATGTCAGTTATTCGCACTTCGGTCCATTCCTGCCACCACGCGGGCGAGCGACAGCAATTTCGAGCTGATTTTCAAACGCGCACGGCCGGTAGCGGCCACGTCAATGGCCACTCGCACGCGGGCATCCTCCACCACGAACTGGACCATTCCTCCCGAGCCGATAAAATTGTCCATATCCGCTACCGTCAGGACGCTGGAGCCACGCAACGCAGCGAGGATGGAAGGCAAGCGCTTCTTTTCCGATTCGCTGATAAATAGAATGTTGCAGCCGCGCAGATTGTCCGCGGCCTGCAGCCTCCGCACCTGCAGGTCCCGGCCCAGCACATTTTTCCCTTCGACGAGCTGAGCCAATTCGGTGCCGATGGGGCTCTCGCCGACAAATCCGATCACCCACTTTCCGTGAGGATCCGCGGCCTGATCTTCCGGCCATTCCACAAATTTCAAGAAGTTGAATAGATAGGCCGCCTTGACTTGATATTCTGTTGGGGATTGACCCGCGAAAATGGGGCGACTCGCCATCGGAGGGTACGCGGCCAGAAGCAACACGGCAATGCATGCGAACCGTCCCCAATGCACGGGCATATAGAGACACGAATTGTGAGCGCGCGCCGGACGGTGGGCGACTCGTCTTGTGCTCCCTGTGGATCGCACTCTTACTCCGTGACGGCGTGGGGTTCCCCATTTGGTGCCGATCGCTCTTTCCCGGTGTGGACTTCTGTAATTCGCCTGCCCTGGAAAGGTTGAAGCTCCGCAAGGGTTTCGATATGCGGCTCGAACGCATGCTTCCTTTGGCCCCGCAGGATCGCTTCGCACGATTCGCAATGCTCCGTTCAGTTGCCAGCCACCTTGCCATTTCCCCTTACCGTTCTCGCCAGACTCAGCAACTTGGAACTAATTTTCAGTTTGGCCCGGGTGGTCGCGTCCACGTTAATCGCAAACCGGACCCGGTCATTTTCATTCAGAAACTGAATCATCCCTCCCGCATCGAGGAATCCCGCGCCATCCGACACGGTGAGGACGCTCGATCCACGCAAGCTGGACAGAATCACGGGCAGTCTTTTCCGCTCGGATGTGCTGATGAATAGAATGTGAGCGCCGCGCAAATCTTCGCCGGCCCGGTACACGTGGATGACAAGATCGCGCCCTTGCGCGGTCTTGCCGATCACAACCTGCGGCAGTGAAGTCCCGAACGGGTCAACGCCAACAACGCCGATGACGATTGGCGCGAGCGGATCCGGAAACGAATCGCTGGGATACTCCACGAACTTAAGAAAATTAAACAGGTAGGCAGCCTTGACCTGATATTCCGAGAGAGCCTCCTGCGCCAAAACCGGGGCGCATATGAAAAGAAAGATCAGCATGCAGATATTGAATCTTTGCATTCGTCTCATTTGTTGGCTCATATCTTTCCAGTTCAGTTGCGGCATGCCGAGATTGAACCCAGAGTTGGAAGCCTATCTTCGGATTGACTACCTCAAACCTGCGCAGTAATAGCGAAGTTCTACTTACGGTGCATTTGCATTGCTCTGGCCAAACGGAAATCGCCGATCTTGCGCTAAGCTTAATCGTTTCAATTCCTTGCAAGATGAGAGAGGGCTAATGAACTATCGTCTCTCCTCCGACAGTTCCGAATCGGTTCTGTGCGAGTTGACTACACTCACTTTGGAACAACTTCAGTGGAAGGACTGGACCAAATGGCAGAAAAACAAAGTTGTCTCCCCCCGGGCTTCGCTTATGCGTGAAAAGCTCCGCATGGCCGAGACAATGATAATTCCCGCCAGCTAATGCGTGGGCTGCCTTGCGCCCTCGTCCGGCTCCCAGATCACCTTGAAAACCACCGACCTGCGGATATCTCCCCCTAGATCGGCCGCGGGGATTGCTTCCTGATGCCGTTCCTGTTGCAGGTTTCTGCCCCAAACCGAAAGCGTGAAACCATGAATTGGCTTTGTGGACAAGCCAATGTCCACGCGGTTCAGTGGCGGCAGCAGATGTGAAATCGCATCGTTGTAGAAATACGAAGCATCGAAGTTCACAAAGCGCGTCAGATCCAGCTTGGACTGGGCAACGACCTCGTGCAAAGGATTGTCCGCGACGGCGGGATATCCCGTTCGCAGAGGGGAAGTCCCGCGCAGTTCTGTAATTCCCGCAGATACGGTCCACCGGCGAACAGGGGAATATTTCGTGAAGAATTCCAGGCCATGGGTTTGCGAGGCGCCTTGTTCACTAATCACGAATACGGGGAGATCGATGAAAAATGGCGACGGATTGATGATGGGTGCCCCCGGCGCACTGAGGCCTGCGAGGCCATTGTAGTCGTTATAGTAGGCCGTCGCGTCAAACGAGAAATTCTGCTTCCACTCAAACCTGTATCCCACTTCGAAGGCGTGTAGGATTTCAGATTTCACGTTTGTATCACCGGAGTAAAGCAGAAATTCCGAGGGCGGAGGCGATGGATTGATCTGCATGATGCGGTCGAGGAGACCCTCGTCAACGCGGTTAGGCGTCCCCACCGCGCGGGATGCCGCCGCCCAGAGAGTGTTTTGATTATTTGGCGTCCAGACTGCGCGAATCTATGGCTGGTATTCGAACCCTGTGTAGGGGTTGTGCTCAAACTTCGTGCCGGCAACCAGCCGGAGCTTGTCCGGCACCAGTATGACGTCATATTGCAGAAGGGCGCTGTAGGTCGTGTCGCGTTTGTTCGAGGGTGTGATGCTTATCGTAAACGTATCATCCCAAAGATCTCCTGTCGTCAGAATCGATCCGCCCCACGTCAAAGTATGGCGTGGAGTGAAGGAATAGCGGTGCTGGAACTCGACGTCGCAGGTATTGCGATACTCCGTGCCCGCCGCACTGATCCGGTCTGTCCAGTCACAATAGCCCAGCAGATCGGTGTTGGACTGATCGTTGAATGAATGCTTCCACTCGCCGAGCACGTGCCCGCCTTTCATGATTCCACTGGCGTCTTCCTGCGTGGCTATGGTTGAAGAGGGAGTGAAAATTGGTACGACATCGCGAATCCTTCCTGAATAGCCTTGCCCGTCAAATGTCACTGTGTCTTTTTGCGAGGGATTCCAATCAAAGCGCATTCCTCCCTGCGTGAGGCTCCAGGCGTCATAGTTTGCCTCGCCCGCCGCGTTCACGGTTGGCAGCCAATCGTTGCTTGTCCCATAAATCCTGTATGAGAAACTGTCTCCGATCCTTCCGCCATAGCGCACGCGGCCCGCAAAGCCCTCATTGACCCCGGCGGAAGATGCCACCAGCAGGCCCTGCGTGTTCCCCGCCTCCTTGGTGATGATGTTGATTACCCCGTTCTCCGCGTCCGCGCCCCACAAAGTTCCGGCCGGCCCCCGAATCACCTCAATCCGGTCAATGTCTTCGAGGGGCGGGTCCTGGACATCCCAGTAGACTCCGCCAAAGGGTTGCGAATACACGAGCCGCCCGTCGATCAGCACCAGCATCTTGTCGTTGAACTCGTTGCTGAATCCGCGCGCCGTCACCAGCCAGACGTGGGAACTCTGCTGGACAACATAAAGTCCGGGCACTGTGCGAAGCGCCTCCGGAACCGAGGAGAATCCCCCGCGCCGGATATCTTCTCCGGTAATCACAAAGATTGCCGCGGGAGCCGCAGACAGGCTCTCCGCTTTCTTCGAAGCTGAGGTCACTTGGATGTTCATGAGATCCTCGATGCTCATCGAAGTAAGATCCATCGTTTTTTTGGATCCCTGAGCGGAGTGTTGAGCGGCCACACCCGCCGAGAGAACAGAAATCGCCAGCACGCAAGCGAGCCATTTCAATGCTCGTCTTCGGCTACACAAGCGCAAAAAAACCTCCTGAGTGCTGAAAAAGGACACGTGGCCAATATCTGAACACATCTCCCCGCAATCCTATTTGCACATCGATTTCCATATGAAAGCCACGCTCGGGGGAGTTATCCGTTTGTTTTCAATCGACTGGAGGGTTAGAGAGAACTAATGGCGGGGACCTAACGTGTCCCGGCCCAGATCGGTCCTCGCCAGTTTCGAACTGGCCAAAGATACAAACCTCTCTGCACCGCCGGCCGCCCGGTACGAAACTTCAGCAAAGCTTTCGAGCGACATTTGATTGCGCGCCCGCACGTGTAATGAGGAACCTTGTTGGGGCTCGGAACCTCAAGCAGCAGACGACAGACCGCTGTCAGGGTCTTTGCGTTAGTATCTGTACGCGCCTTCGGAACTCCGACTCCGGCGGGTCGTAACCTTCAAACGCGATGGGATGGGAGAGAGGCCATGGCCGCCCGGTTCGAGAGTGTGGGAAGTCTTGCAGCGGTGTGCACGACATTCTGCTGGTTGCCGCAAGCGGTGAAGATTATTCGCGAGAGGAGAACCGAGGGCGTCTCTCTTGCCACCCAAACCGTGTTTACTCTCGGTACCGCGCTGTGGGCTGTGTACGGTTTGCTCCTGAATAACCGGCCTGTCCTCTTCGCCAACGTCGTGACACTTGCGTTCGCGCTGACCATTTTGATTCTCAAGCTTCGCTATCCCTGATTGTTTGACCAAAAATAGCTCAAACTATGTCGTCCGCAGCACGAATCGTTCGCTGAAAGGGGAAAGTTTGCCTTCCTGCTCGAAGCGTATAACGGTGAAACCGCGTTTCGAGAGGACAGATTTATTGCGGAAACGACCTCGAGATTAGCCCGAGAAAAAAGAGATTGGCAGAGATTGCATTTGGAATGTAACTGAGACCGATAATCCCGCCCACAAGAAGGGGCACCGCCGAAATTTTGGAGGCGCGGGTGGGAGTTGAACCCACGAATGGAGGTTTTGCAGACCTCTCCCTTAGGCCTCTTGGGTACCGCGCCGGAGTTAAGAAGTATAACGAAACTGGTATGCACTTGTCAGGGGCCGCGCGGCACGAAGATGTTCTGAATCGTTGGGAATGTCAGACCACATTTCCCGATTCATTCCAACCAGCCATGGACAGGGGCAATACGAGTCTTTGGCGGAAAAATTAAATCGCGGGCCATCACGCCTTTTTAGCGCGAAGCCACAGGCATGATTTGCGCTTCGCGGATGAAGCGCGCGGATTCCTCAGGAGGCGTGGGACAGATGTAGAATCCCGTGCCCCACTCGAAGCCCGCCACTTTGGTGAGCTTGGGAATGATTTCGATATGCCAATGATAGTGTTCGTTGGATTCCTCACCAATGGGTGAGGTGTGGATCATCAGGTTGTACGCCGGGCGGTCGAGTACCACATCGAGGCGCGCGAGATTGTCCTTGAGCACCCTGGCCAGGCCTGCATAAATCAGGCTCTGATGATTCTCAAACGCCGATGCGTGCTGCTTCGGCAAAATCCACATCTCAAACGGAAAGCGCGGCGCGTAGGGGGCGATCGTTACAAACAGATCCGTCTCGCCAATCACGCGCAGGCTCGATTCCTGCTCCTGCCGGATCATGTCGCAGAAAATGCAGCGCTCCTTTTCGTAGAAATAGTGGCGCGAGCTGTCCACTTCCTCGCGCACGCGCTTGGGAACAATCGGCAGGGCGATCAATTGCGAATGCGGATGCTCGAGCGATGCGCCGGCGGCTTCTCCGTGATTTTTGAAAATCAATATGTAGCGAAAGCGCCTGTCGTTTTTCAGGTCGAGCATGCGGTCGCGGAACGCCCAGAGCACGTCTTCGATCTGCTTTTCCGACATCGTCGCAAGTGTGCTGCGATGGTCAGGCGTTTCGATGATGACCTCGTGCGCGCCGACGCCGTTCATCCGGTCGAATAGTCCGTCGCCTTCCCTGTCCAGGTCCCCTTCGATCCCCAGCGCAGGGAATTTGTTCGGAACCACGCGCACTTGCCAGCCCGGCGTGTTCGGCCCGCTGCCGTTCCGCCCGTACTGGAGAACCTCAGGCGGCGTCTTCGATTCATGCCCGTAACAAAACGGGCAAATCCCGATCCCTTTGATCTCGACGCTCTCGCGAAGAAAATCTGACGGCCTCTTGGCACGATCCGTCGAAATAATCACCCATCGTCCCGTGATGGGATCTTTTCTTAACTCGGGCAACGATTCCTCCTAGCCAGTAAGACTACACTCTTTAATATCGGACGCCGCCCAAAAAGGCTTATTCTAAGCCTTGTCGGCCCGGCAAGTCTTGCGGAACAATTACAATTCCTATTGTGCGGCAAAAGCGCCCTTGTGGAGACGAACGACGGGGCGACGGCCGGGCGGGGCTTCAATCGCAA
>Ga0187804_10000400_pt1 | contig 10631 bp, 6 predicted proteins | sample NC_wetland_sal_i_3_FD_132961 | JGI IMG/M metagenome (GOLD analysis project Ga0187804, IMG submission 132961) | Wetland sediment microbial communities from Neuse River Estuary, North Carolina, USA - Control_4 | ecosystem: Environmental > Aquatic > Freshwater > Wetlands > Sediment | place: USA...
AAAGCCATGACCGCCACGAAACAGGAAGTTCCTCATGCGATTGCAGTCCTCGTGGATTCGTTTGATGAAAGCGCGAGACTGATTCGAATTCGCGCCACGATTTACGTCGAGCGCGATGCGCAGAAGGGGATCGTGATCGGGCACGGCGGCGCGACGCTGAAGCGGATTGGCACGGCGGCGCGCAAAGAGCTCGAAGGGCTGCTCGGTGCGAAACTCTTTCTCGAGTTACACGTGAAGGTCGAGCGGAACTGGCGCGACCGCCCCGAGCTGGTCCGGCAACTGGACTGGCGGCGCCAGCTCGAACGGATGTCTGAAGAGTAGGTCGCTATTCCTCTGACGAAATTCCCAGCGAGCGCATCCGGCGGTAGAGATGGCTGCGCTCCAGCCCCAGGACCTCGGCGGTTCGCGTCATATGCCACTGATTCTCTTCGAGTTTCCGCAAAATAAATTCGCGCTCGTAAGCGTCGCGCGCCTCGTGAAGAGTGGCATTGGGATGATGAGGCAGCCGCGCCGCCGCGCGAAAAAGTTCCGGGGGAAGATGCAGAGGCTCGATGCGGTCCTGCGGCACAACGATGACGAGCCGCTCGATCAAGTTGCGCAGTTCGCGAACGTTTCCCGGCCATTGATAACGCAGCATCACGCCGAGCGCGGCCTCGCTCAGCTCTTTGGGCTTGCGCCCGTAGGCGGCGGCGTACTCGGCGAGAAAGTGGCGCGCGAGGATGGGAATGTCTTCGATACGCTCGCGAAGCGGCGGGACGGTGAAGGGAATCACGTTCAAGCGGTAAAACAGGTCTTCGCGGAAACGGCCCTGCGAGATTTCCTGTTCCAGGTGTTTGTTTGTCGCGGCGATGACGCGAACATCCACTCGAATCGTCTGGTTTGAGCCGACCGGTTCGAGGCGCTGCTCTTCGAGCACGCGGAGCACTTTCGATTGAGTGCGGAGGCTCATGTCGCCAACTTCATCAAGGAACAGCGTGCCGTCGCCGGCCTTTTGAAATTTTCCGGCTTTGTCCTCGCTCGCGCCGGTGAAGCTGCCTTTGACGTGGCCGAACAACTCGGATTCAATCAGCTCTTCGGGAATCGCCGCACAGTTGACTTCGACAAAGGGGTGGTCGGCGCGCTGGCTGGCGGCGTGCAGCGCCCGGGCAACGAGCTCTTTTCCCGTGCCGCTCTCGCCATAAATGAGCACGCGGCCGTTGGTCGGCGCGGTCAGTGCAATCTGCTTGCGCAACGCGCGGATAGGCACGCTTTCGCCGAGAACTTGTGCGCGGCCTCCCAATTCTTCGCGCAGGCGGCGGTTTTCGTCCTCGAGCCGCAAGACTTCGAGCGCGTTTTTCGCCGTGAGTATAACTTTCTCGAGAGAAAACGGCTTCTCGATGAAATCAAATGCGCCAAGTTTAGTGGCGCGGACGGCAGTCTCGACGCTCGCGTGGCCGGAGATCATCACCACCATGGGATTGCGGCCTTCGCGGCGCAGGCGCTCGAGAGTTTCGAGGCCGTCCATGCCCTCCAGCCAGACGTCGAGAAAAATCAAGTCAACGTGGCGCTGTGCGAGCGCGGTGAGGCACTCTTCGCCGGAGCCGACGGCTTCGACGGCATAGCCTTCGTCGCGCAGGATGGAGGTCAGCGCCTCCTGGATGCCCTGCTCGTCATCCACGATCAGAATGGAAGGAGCCATAAGTCGCGCGCCCCGCTACCTCCGGGCGGCCAGAGGCGCGGGCGCCACCTCCGCGACCGGAAGCTGAAGAATGAAGCGCGCGCCCACCGGCGAGTTGTCTTCCACCCGGAGCGCTCCGTGATGTTCGGCCACAATGCGGCTGGCAATCGCCAGACCGAGGCCGGTGCCGCGATCCTTGGTCGAAAAATGCGGGAGGAAGAGTTTGTCCTTGTCCTCGGGAGAAATTCCGTGGCCGCTGTCCGCAACGATGATCTCAACGGTCTCGCGGTCGGGGTTCAGGCGCGTGGCGAGCTGAAGTTCGCGCATCGCCGAGCCTTCCATGGACTCCGCGGCGTTATCAATCAGGTTGACGATGACGCGCTTGAGCAGTTCCGCGTCGGCGCGCACCGAGGGCAGTCCTGCAGCGAGCTGCTGGCGCACGCGAATGCCTTCCAGCCGCCCGCCGAAAACCTCGAGCGCGCTGGTGACGATGGCGTTGGCATCGGCAGGGGAAAGCCGCGCGGACGGAAATCGCGCGAACTGAGAGAATTCGCTGACCAGGGACTCGAGCGCGGCGACTTCATTCACGATCAGGCCCGAACACTCACCGGCAATGCGCACCAGTTCGAAGAGATCGGCCTGGGACGGCGACTCGGACGACTGCGACGCGCGCGTGCGCTCGATGCAGCGCGAGAGGCGCTGCGCGGAAAGCTGGATAGGCGTGAGCGGATTCTTGATTTCGTGTGCGATGCGCTGGGCGACTTCCTGCCATGCGGCGGCCTTCTGCGCGCGCAATAGTTCTGTGAGGTCGTCGACCACGACCACGTAACCTTTGTTGGCACGGCGCGGACCGAGCGCGCCGACGGTCACTGCGGCGCGGAGCACTCGTCCGGCCACCATGAATTCCAGTTCTTGCGTGGCCGTTCCCAGACGCAAGGAGCGCCGGATGAGTCCCCGGACGCCTTGAGCGGCATCTTTGCCGAGCAGATTCTCGAGCGACTCCGCGCTCCGCGCGCCTTCTCCAAACATGCGCGCAGCGGCGGGATTCACGCGGCGAATGGCTTCGGATTCGTCGAGAGAAATGACGCCGGTGGGAATATTCTCGAGGATCGTTTCCATCAACACCCGGCGGCGCTCGAGTTCCTGCACGGCCTGCTGAAGGCTGCTGGTGAAGGCGTCAATCTGCCGGCGGCTGTCGCCGAGCTGCTCGGTCATTTCATTAAAGGAGCGCACGAGCATGCCGAGTTCGTCCTGGGCAGTCACATTTACGCGCGTCTGAAAGTTTCCCGCTGAGATTTCGCGGGTGGCTTCGGCCAGCGCCCGGATCGGCACGGTCACCTGCTTCGAGAGATACATGGCGAACCACATGGCCGAGAACATCAGGACGAGAGTGAAAAGAAAAAGGGTCAGCAACATGAAGCGCTTGTAGATGCGAAGCTGTTGCCGCTGACGGCCGTATTGAAGCGTATTCGTCTCGATGTTCTTGAAATGCTTCGCAAAATCATCGGGCACGCTGGTGCCGACCAGAAAAAACTGAGCGCCAACCGGCGCGCGCGCGGCGACGAACAGCTTCGAGCGGTATTGCCAGAGCTCCGCGCCGCTGGGCATGCGTCGGACGTAGGCCGGAGCAAGCGCCGCCTGCGCGCCAGCAGAGCCGGGGCGGACCGAGGCCCCAGGAAGATCCGAGTTCACGCGGACGCTGGCGACGGAGTTATCACCATTCAGAACGCAAGCCAGGTCCGCGCCGTGGAGTATCGCGGCGGCGTCGAGAGCCTCTTCGTCCTCCGGCGTTTCCAGGCGCGCGCGATTTCCCAGCTCGGTGGCCGCCAGGCGTTCCAGGCGGTCGTGCTGACTTGAGCCCATCTCGTTGATCAATTCCTGGCTCGATTGCACGGCGACTTCGAGGGAACCAGGGAACCACACCAACAGGGTGTGATTCAGAAGCGCATAGCTGACAAAGAACAAAAACACGAGCGGAATGAACGAGACCGCCGCAGCGCCCAGGACCATCTTCGTTTTGAAGCGCGAGCCGGGCTGCTGGGCGCGCCGCTCGGCCCAAAGGCGCACCAGACTACGGGCAAGGATCAGTCCGAAAACGAGCAGCGCGGCGACCAGAAAAGTGGAGAGCGCGAACAGGACCAGCACTTGGTCATACTGTTGCGGCTTGAACGGGAGCGACAGCGAGCCGAGTGTGAAGACGGCCGCGACGAGGACGATGATGATTCCGCCGCCGATGATCAGGAAGAGCTGCGTTTTGCGCCGGGCGGGGCTCATGCGTTCCCACGCGGCTGCAAAGATTCGCCGGCTTGGCCGGCAATGGAGGAAAGCAGTGGTGAGCCAGCGGGCAGCAGGGGCGCAAGGGGACATTCGCCGCAGCGAGGCTGGCGCGCGCGGCACCAGTGCTTGCCCGTGTTGACGATCAGCGCGTGAAACTCGTTGAAAAGCTGCACGTCGCGTCGTAAGGACGATTCAATCAACGACCGAGTGCGCTCATAGTCCGGCTTGCCGTCGGAAAGGCCGTGGCGCTCAAGTATGCGGTGCGTGTAGGCGTCCACGACGAAGACCGGATGCGAACCGGCGTATAGCAGGATTGAGTCCGCGGTTTCCGGGCCAATCCCGTGAACGGCCAGGAGCTGCTCGCGCAGCGCGGCAGTGGGAGCGCGGAACATCCTTGTCAGCGAGCCGCCGTACGCGTCCTCCAGGAAACGGACGAACTCTTTGAGCTTCTTCGCCTTCTGGCGAAAGTAGCCGGAAGGGCGGATGAGAGCAGCCAGTCGCGCCGGGCGCACGGAAGCGATCGCTTCCGGCGTCAACATCTTCGCGCGGCGAAGATTTGCGATGGCCCGCTCGACGTTCGTCCAGGCCGTGTTCTGCGTGAGAATCGCCCCGACGATGATCTCGAAGCGCGTCCGGCCGGGCCACCAGTGCATCGGACCCAGCGCGCGGGACATCTCCGCGTACAGGCGCATCAACTCTGCGGACCGACCGGAGTTGAATCCGGCCGGAATCGGGCCTCGAACCAAGGGGTCCGCCTGCTGACTGGTGGAAATGCTCGCAGAAGCCATTTCCTTCGAAGATAGCGGTCGCGAGAAGGCAAGTCAAGGCGGCGCGTCTGATGGATTGCTGCGGGCCTGTCCCGCCGTACAGGTATTGCCCGTTTCACCACGACTGCCAAAATGGGGAAATCGCGCACACTTTCCATCTGCTAAGTTGGAATTGCACCGGGGGTGTGGATACCCGGGGGAGTCTTCGTACGATGTCGTCCCGGCTCGGCGAAATACTGATTAAGGAAAGCCTCATCACTTCCGAGCAGCTCCGGCAAGCGCTGGAGTATCAGAAGACGCATGGGGGACGTCTGGGCACGTGTCTGATGAAGCTGGGCATCGTCAGCGAGGACGAAATCACCGGCGTGCTTTCCCGCCAGTATGGCGTTCCCTCAATCAACTTGAAGTATTACGAAGTGGATGCCTCGGTGATCAAGCTGATCCCGCAGGATACGGCGGTGCGCTACCAGATCGTGCCGCTCTCGCGCGTCGGCTCCACGCTTACCATCGCGATGACGGATCCCACCAACGTCTTCGCCATGGACGATATCAAGTTCATGACGGGCTTCAACGTCGAGCCCGTGGTCGCTTCTGAAACGGCCATCGCCGAAGCGATCTCGAAGTTTTACGGCGACGTGGAGAGCGTCGAAGAGCTCAGCAAGGTCATGAAGGACCTGAGCGCCGAGGAAGCCGCCGACCTGGAGCTCGCCTCGGAAGAGCAGGAGATGGACCTCGCGCAGCTCGAAAAAGCTGCCGAAGAGGCGCCCATCATCAAGCTGGTAAACCTGATTCTGACCGACGCGGTGAAGCGAGGCGCGAGCGACATCCACCTGGAGCCGTACGAGAAGGAATTGCGCGTGCGGTTCCGAGTCGACGGAATCCTCCAGTCGGTCATGACGCCGCCTTACAAGCTCAAGGACGCGATCACAAGCCGCGTCAAGATCATGTCCAAGCTGGACATCAGCGAGAAGCGTCTGCCGCAAGACGGCCGCATCATGATCAAGTACCGCAAAGAAGGGCGCATCAAGGAACTCGATTTTCGCGTCTCGACGGTGCCCACGCTGTTCGGCGAAAAGATCGTCATGCGATTGCTGGACAAGGAAAACCTGCGGCTGGACATGACCAAGCTCGGGTTCGAGCAGGAGTCGCTGAATAAATTCGAAAAGGCGATTCTTCGTCCTTACGGGATGGTGCTCGTCACGGGCCCCACCGGCTCGGGCAAGACCAATACGCTCTATTCATCGGTCTCCCGGCTCAACACGCTCGAGACCAATATCATGACCGCGGAAGACCCGGTCGAGTTTCAACTTCCGGGAATCAACCAGGTCCAAATGAAGGACCAGATCGGGCTGAATTTTGCCTCCGCGCTCCGCGCTTTCCTCCGGCAGGACCCGAACATCATCCTGGTCGGCGAGATCCGCGACTTCGAAACGGCCGAAATCGCCGTCAAGGCCGCGCTCACCGGCCACTTGGTGCTCTCCACGCTGCACACGAACGACGCTCCTTCGACCATCAGCCGCCTGATGAACATGGGCATCGAGCCGTTCCTGGTGGCCACCTCGGTGAACTTGATTTGCGCGCAACGCCTGGTGCGGCGCATTTGCCAGAACTGCAAGGAGCCGCTGGATATTCCCGAACAAGCCCTTCTGGACGCAGGGTATTCGCCGGAGGAAGTGAAAACGACGAAGGTGTACCAGGGCAAAGGCTGCAGCGTCTGCAACAAGAATGGCTACAAGGGGCGCGTGGGGTTGTACGAAGTGATGGAGATCAATGACGAGCTGCGCGAGTTGATTCTGGTAGGCGCGTCGGCGCTCGAGCTGAAGAAGAAGGCGCTGGATCTGGGCATGGTCACACTGCGGCGCAGCGGACTGATCAAGTCGGCCGCGGGATTGACCACTCTCGAGGAAGTTCTGCGCGAAACCGTTTTGTGACAGGGGGAAGCGAATGGCCGGCATCACACTGAGCGAACTGCTGAAGAAGATGATCGAGATGGGAGGCAGCGACCTTCACATCACGACCAATAGCCCGCCACGCGTGCGCGTGCACGGGAAGCTTCGCCCCATGGATATGGCGCCGCTGACGGCTGCGGACACCAAAGCTCTGGCTTACAGTGTGCTGACAGACGCGCAAAAGCACCGCTTCGAGGAAAACCTCGAGCTCGACTTTTCCTTTGGCCTCAAGAATTTGGCGCGGTTCCGCGGCAACTTGTTTCATCAGCGGGGCGCCGTCGGAGCCGTCTTCCGGACGATTCCATGGGAAATCAAGGGCTTCGATGCGCTGGGCTTGCCCAATGTGGTTCGCGGGCTGTGCGACAAGCCGCGCGGGCTCGTATTGGTGACTGGACCGACCGGCTCCGGGAAATCCACGACCCTGGCGGCGATGCTCGACAAAATCAACAACGAGCGCGAAGAGCACATGATTACGATCGAGGACCCCATCGAGTTTCTGCACAATCACAAGAAGTGCCTGGTGAACCAACGCGAAGTGCATTCGGATACGCATTCGTTCGCGAATTCGCTTCGCGCCGCGCTGCGCGAAGACCCCGATGTGGTCCTGATTGGAGAAATGCGCGACCTCGAGACCATCGAATCGGCCCTGCGCATCGCCGAAACCGGGCACTTGACCTTCGCCACTTTGCATACAAATTCGGCCGTTTCCACCATTAACCGCATCGTGGACGTTTTCCCGTCCTACCAACAGCCGCAGATTCGCGCGCAGCTCTCCATGGTGCTGGAAGGGATTCTTTGCCAGGCGTTGTTGCCGCGGTCGGACGGACGAGGCCGCGTGATGGTGATGGAAGTGCTTGTCCCGAATGCGGCGATCCGGAACCTGGTCCGCGAGGACAAGATTCATCAGATCTACTCCGCCATGCAAACGGGCACGGGGCAGACCGGAATGCAGACGTTCAACCAATCGCTGGCCAACGCGTACTTCTCGAAGGTAATCACTTTGGAAATGGCGCTGTCACGCTCGTCCAATTCGGATGAGTTGCAGGATATGATCAATCGGGGCGTGACGTCACCGGCCGGGCGCGGGTCTGTCCCGGTGGGGAAGAAGTAACGCGGAAGGCATGCGAAGCGGGCAGGTTTTAGGGTATTAGGCACGCTCAGACGTAAGGAGGGTACAACGATGCCGGTGTTTACGTATCGCGGCACAAATCGCGCGGGAGCCACCGTGACCGGCGAGCAGACCGCGGGCAGCAAGGTGGAGCTGACTACCCAGCTCCGGCGGCAGCAGATCAACGTCACCAAGATGTCGGAGAAGGGGAAAGAATTCAACCTGCCCACCTTCGGCGCGGGCGTGGATTCGAAAGAGCTAGCCATTTTTACGCGGCAGTTCTCGGTTATGATTGACGCGGGCCTGCCGCTGGTCCAGTGCCTGGAAATTCTCGCTGGGCAGCAGGAAAACAAGCTTTTCCAAAAGGTGCTGACGGGGACTCGCGCGGCGGTCGAGGGCGGCGCGACGCTCTCCTCGGCGATGCGCACATACGACAAGGTCTTTGACGCTCTGTACGTCAACCTGGTCGAAGCCGGCGAGACGGGCGGTATTCTGGACACGATTCTCCAGCGGCTTTCCTCTTACATCGAGAAAAACGTGAAGCTGAAGCGGGCCGTGAAGTCGGCCCTGGTTTACCCGGTCGCCGTGCTGGTCGTCGCCGTCGGCGTCATCGTTTTGCTGCTGTGGAAAGTCGTGCCCATCTTCGCGACGTTGTTCTTGGGACTCGGTGTGAACTTGCCGCTGCCCACGCGAATCGTCATTGCGCTCAGCAATTTCGTCGGCAGCATCTTCGGGTTCCTCCTCTTGGTGATTGTTGTGGCTGCCGCGATCGGCATCAAGGTTTGGTACGGAACGCCGGGCGGACGAATGGCCATCGATGCCACATTGCTGAAACTGCCGCTGGTCGGCATCATGTTGCGCAAGATCGCCGTCGCGCGGTTCACCAGGACGCTCGGCACGCTGATCTCGAGCGGCGTCCCCATCCTCGAAGGCCTTGAAATTACTGCCAGAACGGCGGGCAATGCCGTAATCGAAAAAGCGCTGATGTCGGTCCGCAAAGGATTGGAAGCCGGCCGCACCCTGGCCGATCCGTTGCGGGAAACCAATGTGTTTCCCGGTATGGTGACCCAGATGATCGGAGTCGGCGAACAGACCGGCGCGATGGACGCGATGCTGCAAAAAATCGCTGACTTCTACGAAGACGAAGTCGATGCGGCGGTCAAAGACCTGCTCGCCACTCTGGAGCCGGTCATGATCGTGTTCCTGGGCGTGGTCGTGGGTGGCGTGGTCATTTCGATGTACCTGCCGCTCTTCTCGCTGATCGGACAGTTGAGCAGCGCGCACTAGAGATCCTCGCCTGGCTCAGGATCGTGGAATGGGCGGCCCCGTGGAAGCCGCCCTTCTTCCTCTCCGATTCCGCCAGCGATATCGATGCCTTGAACTCAAGAAATGAGCGGCGCGCGGGCCGATCATTCTGTCTGGAATGGAAATGACACAAAATGTCGGAGCGTGGCTCGGATGGCTTTCGCGCGTCCGCTTTTTTGTCATCACGCTGGTCTTGGCCATGGTGCTCGTGCTGGACCAGACCAGCCTCCTGGTCGTCCCCACGCGCTACTTCGTGCCGCTGACCATCCTCTGGTACACGCTGGCGATGGTGTACGCCATTCTGCAGCGGTGGGTGCCGGTGGCCTGGTGGCATGCCCCCGTGCAGATGGTCTTCGACCTGGCGATGGTCACTTGCCTGGTCTACCTGACCGGCGCACAGGACAGCTATTTCATCTGGCTGTATCCAGTGGCCATCATCGTCGCGGGTATTCTCTTCTCGCGAAAAGCGACGTTTATTGTGGCGGGGCTCAGCTTCGTACTGCTCAGCGCGAGTGTCGAATTGATGTATTACGGCGTGATTCCGCGCTTGCAGGCGGCGATTCCCAGCAGCCGCCAGCTTCAGACCTGGATTTTCATCAACCTCTTCTACTTCATGGCCGTGGCGTATCTTTCCGGATTGCTGGCGCAATCCATTCGCCGGCAAAGCGCAGAACTCGAGGTCCAGCGCGGTGAACTCGAGGACCTGCAGGCTTTCAACGAAGACATCATTCAATCCATGCGCGGAGGGTTGCTGACGACCGATCTGAATGGCCGCATTCTGCTGCTGAACCGCACGGGCCAGGAAATCTTGGGCCACAAGTTCGAAGCCGTTCGCGCATTGCCTTTGCCGGATTTGTGGCCGGCGCTGTGGTTTCCGGGACCGTCCGCGGAGGAAGGTCGCATGCAGCCGAGGAAAGAAGTGGAGTTCCGGACACCCGACGGTCAAGAACGCGTGCTCGGCATTTCCGTTTCGCCCTTGCGCACAGGTGAACGCCAGACAACCGGTTATGTATTCAATTTTCAGGACCTGACCGAGCTGCGCCGGCTCGAGCAGGAGGTGGCCACGAAAGACCGCATGTCGGCGCTCGGCCGGCTTGCGGCCGCCATCGCGCACGAGATCCGGCAGCCGCTGACGGCCATGGCCGGCGCGGTTAAGGAACTGGCCCGCCTGGTGCCTTTGCAAGAAGACGAAAAGCACTTGGTCGGGATTGTCAGCCGGGAATCGGAGCGTTTGAACAAGATCATCACGGACTTCCTGAATTATTCGCGCGAGCAGACGTATGAGTTTTCCGATGAAGACATCGCCGGACTGCTCGAGGAGACGCTGACGCTGTTGGAGCAGCATCCGCAAGTGGCGGGGAAATACGAGATCCGCCGCTCCTTTGACTCCGCGCATGTGAGCGCGCGAGTGGACCGCAATCGCATCAAACAGGTCTTCTGGAATTTGTGCGACAACGCCCTTCGCGCAATGCCCGGCGGCGGAAGCCTGACGGTGGGGCTCGAGCTCTCGCCGTTCTGGGTGCGCATTCGATTTCGCGACACGGGTTCCGGCTTGGACCCGAAGCAGG
>Ga0187804_10000401_pt1 | contig 10617 bp, 6 predicted proteins | sample NC_wetland_sal_i_3_FD_132961 | JGI IMG/M metagenome (GOLD analysis project Ga0187804, IMG submission 132961) | Wetland sediment microbial communities from Neuse River Estuary, North Carolina, USA - Control_4 | ecosystem: Environmental > Aquatic > Freshwater > Wetlands > Sediment | place: USA...
CCGCACTCGAAGCCCTGCGCTGGAACCAGCTGTCCCGCGAAGAGCACCGCCGCGCCAGCATTCTGGTCGAGGTCGCCACCGCCCTGCATGGCTTGCCCGACACCGCCTCCGTGATGGAGAGCATCGCCGACCGGTTGCGGGTGCTGCTGCACTCGCCCGCCGTGCTCGTCTTCGTGCAACAGGAGAAACTCTTCCAGTTGCAGGCGGTGTCGACCGAGGCCCCACGGCTCGCCCTCTCCATCCGCTCGCGTTTCCAGCAGAACCAGCTCCGCTCTGCGCTCGAGATCGCCACTCGCGCCGTCGCCGGCGGCGAGCGTATTACGGTAAGCATCGACGGCGCCTCTCATTTCGGAGAAGATTCGCCGCCCGGAGTTCTGATCGCGGCGCCCTTTCGCACTTCGCGCTCGCACGGTGCGATTCTGGTCTATCCCCGCGCCGCCAGCCCGTTCACCCAGGAAGACAAAACCCTGGTCTCCGCCTTGGCCGGCTTTGGCGCCGTCGCCATCGCCAACGCCGAGTTGTACGGCATGGCGCGTGCCCAGGCTCACGAACTACACGAGATCCTCGAGATTTCCTTCGAACTCGGGTCCGCCGGGAAGCTCGACGAGTTCATGCAGACCTCGGTGGTCCGCGCCGCCAGTTTCCTGGGCTTCGAGCGCTGCTTCATCGGGCTCCTCGAAGAGACCACTTTCCACGTTCGCTGGGGAGTGGAAAAGGGCGTGGCCCATCCCGTCGACATCCCGCTCCACGATGGCGTCGCGACCCGCACCCTGAAGCAAAAGAATGTTTTTTTCACTGAAGACGCCTCTACGACTCCGGGGACGAATCTGGATTTTGTGGCCGCTTTCAAAATCCGCCAACTGCTCGCTGTGCCGCTGCTCGGTTCGAACGGCGATGTGCTCGGGATGTTCGGCGTGCTCGACCGCATCGAGCCCGGGCCGATCAACGATGAAGACGTCCGCCGCGCGCGCGCGCTGGCCGCGCAAGTTGCCATCGCGCTCGAACTGACCCGGAACCTGCACCAATCCGAGGAGCACCGCCGCCGCGCCGAGGCTCTGGTCGCCATCGCGCTCGAACTCAACACCGTTCTGCATCTGCCCGAGTTCATGCGCAACTTCGCGCTGCGCGCGGCGGGCCTGCTCGGAGGCCGATCCGTTGCCCTCAGCCTTTTCCAGACATCGGAGCCAGATACCGTCCTCATGTCCGGCGCCTCCGAAGTCAAGGACAAGCCGCTGCTCCGCCGCTTCAGCCAGGCGCTCGGTGCGGCCCTGCCGAAGTACCCCATGGATGTCGCCTTCGCCCCGGCCAGCGATGTGCTCGGGAGCGATCTCGCCTCCAGTCTGGGATGGACCGATTGCACCCTGGTCCGGCTCGACGGCTCCTCGGGAGAACTGGTCGGCGTGCTTTGTCTCGCCGACCGCGGCGCCCCGCCCGCCCTCGCAGAGCACCAGTTGCTGCGCGCCCTCGCCGGCCATGCCAGCATCGCGCTCGAGAATGCCTGCCTATTTACGCGCATGCAGCAGGCCAACCGACATTGGCTGGAAGTGTTCGACGCGATCGGCGACTTCATCGTCGTCCACGACCAGCAGCACAACATTCTCCGCGTCAATCGCTCCCTGGCGGACTTCGTCGGAATCGCACCCGAGCAGTTGATCGGCATCAACATGCGCGCGCTCGACGCCCTTACCACCGGCGCTTCGCCGCACTCGTGTCCCTTCTGCCGCAGCGGCGAGGGCCTCGATGAATACGTGCACCCTGTCCTGGAACGCACCTACCTGATTTCAACCTCGCGCATTCATGCCGCCAGCAGCGCCCAGTTGCAGACGGTGCACGTGCTCAAGGACATCACCGACCGCCGCGAAGCCGAGCGCCGCTATCGCGAACTGTTCGACAACATTCAGGAAGGAATTTACGTCTCCACGCCGCAGGGCCGCTTCGTCGAAGTCAACGACGCGCTGGTTCGCATCCTCGGCTACGGCAGCCGCGACGAAGTCCTTCAGCTCGACATTCCCACCCAGGTCTATTTTTCTCCCGAGCGGCGGCAGGAACTCGCGGAACTGCTGAAACGCGGGGGCGAAATGCATAATCACGAAGAAGTTCTGCGGCGCAAGGATGGATCGCCCGTCCACGTATTCATGAACTGTTTTGCGATGCGCGATGCGGCCGGCAACGTGCTGCAGCACCGCGGCCTCATGCTCGATATCACCGGCCTCCGAAATTCGCAAACCGAGTTGCAGAAAGAGCGTGATTTCTCCAGCAAAATCCTCAGCCATACCCAGAGCCTGATTCTGGTCACCGACACCGAGGGCGTGATCAGTTATGCCAACCGGCGCTGGAGCGGTCTCGGCTTTCAGCAGAGCCAGATCCTGGCGCACCCCTTGCCCGATCTCTGCGCTCCCCCGCGCCGCGCCGCGCTTCGCGAAGTGCTGGCAGCCGTGGCCCGCGGCCAACAAGTCGATAACTTCGATCTGCCCCTGGTTCGCGGCGACGGCGGCAGCGCCCAGTTCTCCGTCAATCTCAGCCCCATCAGCGGCGAAGACGGCCGCGTGAGCAGCATCGTGGTAGTCATGACCGACGTCACCGACTCCGCCATGCTGCGCTCCAAGCTCATGCACGCCGAGAAAATGGCGGCCGTCGGACAACTGGTCTCCGGCGTCGCCCACGAAGTCAACAATCCGCTCACCGCCATCCTCGGATTCACCGACCTCCTGATGGAAAACCCCGAACTCCCCGATAGCGCCCGCCGCGATCTGCGCGTGATTCTGCAGGAAGCGCAGCGCACCAAGCAGATCGTGCAAAACCTGCTCAGCTTTGCCCGCCAGATGCCGCCGCAGCGCCAGCCCGTGCAGCTCAACTCCATCCTGCAACGCACCGTGCACTTGCGCTCCTACGACTTCATCAGTCACGGCATTCAGGTGGTCGAGCGCCTTGACGATTCCTTGCCCACCGTCGTCGGAGACTCGCACCAGCTCCAGCAGGTGTTTCTCAACATCCTGAACAACGCTTACGATGCGGTCCGCGAAACCACGCGGCCCGCCCGCATTGAGGTCATGAGCGGCCGCGCCGGCTCTTTCGTCGAGATTTCTTTTCGCGATAACGGCATTGGCATCGCCGATCCCGAACGTATTTTCGATCCTTTCTTTACCACCAAAGACATCGGCAAGGGTACTGGTTTGGGCCTGAGTATTTGCTACGGCATCGTCCGCGAACATGGCGGCGAAATTGTGTGCCACAACAACCTGGACTCTGAAGGAGCGACCTTTACCGTCCGCCTCCCGGTGGCATCGGAGACGGCATCCTTTGGAGCCGTTGCAGGAGTGCATCCCCAATGACGCAGACAGGAACTAAGACAGGAACTAAATCCGCTCGTGCGCCCGTGCTGCTGATAGAAGACGAACCGGCCGTCATGGCATTGGTACGCGCCGTGCTTGAGGGCCACGGATACGCCGTCGTTTCCACTGAATCCGGCGCCGAAGCCCTGCGCCTGCTCGAGGCGGGCGATTTTCACGGCGTCGTCTCCGACATGCGCACCCCCGGCGGCGTCGATGGCGCCCAGGTCCATGCCTGGATCGCCACCCATCGCCCCGAACTCGCCTCCCGGCTGGTGTTCATCACCGGCGATATCGCCAACGAGGAAACCGCGGCCACGCTGCGCCGCACCGGCGCGCCCTGCGTGGAAAAGCCGTTTCGCGTCCATGACTTCATTTCCGTGGTCGAGCAGACCATGGGCAAGGCCGCTGCATGACTCAAGACTTCCGCATCCGATTGTTGATTGTCGATGACGAGCAGACCATTCGCCGCCTGTGCATGACCGTCGGCGAGTCGCTCGGCTTTTCCTGCCTCGAAGCCGAAAGCGGTGACGCCGCGCTCGCCCTGCTCGAGGAACAGCCCGTGCACATGGTGCTCACCGACATGGTCATGCCGCGCATGACCGGACTCGAATTCCTGGAGCAGGTCAAGCGCACTTACCCCCGCATCGAAGTCGCGGTCATGACCGGCCACGGATCGGTCGAAACCGCGGTGCAGGCGATGAAGCTGGGCGCCTACGATTACATTGCCAAGCCCTTTGCTCCGCTCGACGAGCTGCGCCTCTTCCTGCGCCGCATGGCCGACAAGGTCCGCCTCGTGGAAGAAAATCTCTACCTCCGCGAGCGCTCCGAAACCGAGACCTCCCTCCACGGCATCATCGGCAATTCCACCGGCATTCAGAACGTCCTGCGCCTCATCTCCCGCCTCAAAGACACGCGCACGCCGGTCCTGATCTCCGGTGAAAGCGGAACCGGCAAGGAACTGGTGGCCCGCGCGCTGCACTTTCGCGGCACCATGGCCAACCTCCCCTTTGTCGCCGTGGACTGCGGATCGCTCGTCCCCACCCTCATCGAAAGCGAGCTGTTCGGCTACGAAAAAGGAGCCTTCACCGGCGCTCTTCGTTCCAAGCAGGGCCTGCTGCAATCGGCCGATACCGGAACCATTTTTCTCGACGAGGTCGGCGAACTACCGCTCGAGATGCAAGCCAAGCTCTTGCGTTTTCTCCAGGAGAAAGAAGTCCGCCCCGTGGGCAGCAATCAAAAGGTCAAAGTGGACGTGCGCATCATGGCCGCCACCAACCGCGATCTCGACGCCGCATACAAGAAAGGAACCTTCCGCAAGGATCTCTATTTCCGCCTCAACGTCGTCACCATTTCGCTGCCTCCCCTGCGGGAGCGCCGTTCCGACATTCCCATCCTGGCGGCGTGGTTCCTCGATCGCCTGGCTCCGGGACGCGGCGTCCAGGTTTCCGGCAATGCCATGAAGGCAATGCTGGCATACGACTGGCCCGGCAACGTCCGCGAACTGGAGAATTGCCTGGAGCGGGCCGTCGCGCTCGGCGATCAGCGCATCCTCGAAGTCAACGATCTGCCGCCTGCGATCGCGCGCGCGGAAGTCCAAGCCGAAGCGCTGGATTCGCCCGAATTCTCCGGTCGCACCACCGACCTCCGTGCCACCGACCTGGAAGATATCGAGCGCGCCACCATCGAGCGCGTCTTTTCCCAGGTCAAAGGAGATAAGGCTCTAGCCGGCAAGATGCTAGGCATAAGCCGCGCCACTCTCTACCGCAAACTGAAGCGCTACCACATCGGCGCCCGCGAGGAGCCTCCGCAATCGACCACCCTGCAATAAAATTCGGGTAGGGTGTGTTTGAGAAGCGTTTTCCCTTCGTGGTCCTTCGTGCCCTTGGTGGTGATCGCCCTTTCTTCGCGGATTCGCACCAGCAGCTTCGCCGCAACCACTGAACTGAGACGGTTGTGTCATTCTGAGACGCACTTTCCCCGGGACCGAAAGATTGACCTGGTCCGACCTCCGCACCCCCGCCGTTAACTGCTTACCTTTCATTTACTTGTTCTTAGGGGCATGACCTTCAAGTTTTTGGTGTAAACCGTGCACTACGGAATGCCGATCAAGCAGAACGAGTCTCCTGGCAGCTCTTCCAAACCGGGAAGAAGGGAGACTCGGCTGCTCCAGCTCCCCCGGGATTGAGGTTTCCGTGCCCAACCAGGCAACTGCTCGCGCTCTCGAAGCAGACATCGTAAGCCGTTTGGCCAGGTTCTTTCCCGAAGCCACTCCGGTGCGGATCCCGATCAAGCTCAGCCGCAGCCAGAGCAACGGCAACGGAAATGGCGATCTAACCGCGAACGAAAACGAGAACGTTTTCTTCCAGGAGACCGTCATCGAGTTCGGCACGCCGCGCGAAGTCTTGTTTGTGGTCAACCGTCCTCTGGAATTCGCCGATCACGTCCTCGTCGAAAGCCACGACGGCTCGCTTCATGCCGAAGCCTTCGTAGTCGCGGTTCAATATCATGCGGAGCGGACGGCGGTTGCCGTCCGTTTCCTAAAAAATGTTCCCAATTGGATTGTGAAATCATGACTGCTTCCACCCAACCTTCGTCCCCGTCTTCATTTGAAGACCAGGGAGCCACGCTCTCTGCCCTGCAGCCCATGTACTCTGCCCTGGTGCGCGAATTTGTGATTGAGGTTTCCACCTGCCCGGTCGATGAGGATTTCTCGCCTTCGCCCGAGTCGGTCGAGCAAGCCGAAGCCTGGTACCAGCAGGTGGACGCGCAGATCCAGGTCCACCAGTTGCGCCAGTTTCTGCAAACCACGCCCCTGGCCAGCGAGGCCGTGCTGCGCCAGCTTCTCGCGCATCACATGCGAAAGCCCGCCAAGTCCGCGAGTGACCGCGACAAGACTGACTTCCTGCTCGTCCAGTATTTTTCGCTCTGCGCCCCCTCGGGCCTGGAAGACACCGACCTCGACCTCGATTACGTCGCCCAGGTGCTGGAGCCCGTGCTCGGGCCGCAACAGCCCAAGCTTCCCGCATGGCTGACTTCGCTCGATACCATCATGCAGTCGGCGGCGCGGTGCCGCCGCCTCAGCGAACTGCTGCACAGCGGCGTGCTGGAGCAAGGGCGCAAGCTCAAGACGCAGAGCTCGGCCCGCTATTTCGAACCCTCGGCCATGGTGGCCTTTGCCCGTTTCAGCTTCATGATCCGGCGGATATTCTTCCGTCTCATGCACGACGATCTCAACGCCATCCAGGACGGCTTGCGCGAACTGGAGCGCCGCGGCGTCTCGACCATCGATTGCCGCCGCGCCCAATTCTCCGCCGAGGAACCGATCTTGCGTCTGCGCATGATCTGCCAGTCCTGGAAAGTAATGTTCCACGCCGAATACTCCTCCGGCCAGCCGCTGCGCATGCTGGTCGATCTGCGGGCGGCCGTCGACGACGCACTCCAGCATGGGGCGAGCACGAATTCGCCCGCCGCCTGCGCCGCCGCCGCTTCCGCAAAATCCGGCGGCAAGAAAAAATAAGTTTCTTCCGCCGGTAGAGACGGGGCTTGCCGCGTCGCTACGGGAAATCGGAGGCGCCTTTCGGGGCGGGCAGTAAACATCGACTTTTTTCCAAGGCCTCAGTGGCCAATTTGCAGAGCCAGAAAGCGACGATGAGCAGCAATCGGCCGACCGTCCTGATCCTTGCCAGCGACCCCGCCTTCGCGCGCGAGATTACCGCGCATTGGCCCCACGATGCCGCTTCCCATTCCGATGGTCCGGAATTCATCGTCCTCGACCAAGGCTTCTCTCGCGGCCTCCAGGGCGGCACCTACGACCTCGCGATTGCCGACGCCTCTTCCGATGAAAAGGACAAGGCCAAGAACAAAGACAAGAACAAAGCCAGGCGCAAACACCTGAACAAACGACTGAACAAGGACCTGAAGCAGTCGCTCGCCGCCGCCGGCAAGCCGGCCATTGTGATTCACTCCGATCCGGCGCTCGACTTCTACAACCTCGACGGGGCCGTTCTCGAGTTGCGTCGCGAGCCCGGAATCTGGCCGGCGATGGCCGGTCTGGTCGGACGCGAAATTCTGCGCCGCGTCCACGCCGAATCCCGCGCCCGCGAAGCCGAAAAGATTTGCGCCGCCGCAGAAGCCGAAGCCACTCTCGGACGCTACATGGTCGAGATGCGGACCAACGTCAACAACGCTCTCACCACCGTGCTTGGCAACGCCGAACTTTTGGTGCTCGAACCCGGACTCCCCGCCACCGTGCAAGCGCAAGCCGATACCCTCCGCAACATGGCGCTGCGGCTGCACGAAGTCTTTCAGCGCTTCTCTTCGATCGAAAAGGAACTTACCGTCGCCGCTCGCGAATCCGGCAAGAAAGCCGCCCACGCCGCCGGCCGCTGATGCGGTCCCACGTCACACGTAGGGACGGCCGCCCCCGGCCGTCCAGCCGAGCGAAGCTCGGCAGCGCAGTTCACCCGCCGAACTGCCCGCCAGCTTACTAACTCGCCTGTTCTCTAAAATCTTGTCGATCGCACAGAAAAGCAGAGACGCCGCGGATTCAGGCGGATCGGCGCGGATCTTGAAATGGAGCGCTCGCTCGCCCCTGCGTCACACCCTCTTGTGATCAGAAGCACTGAGCCGAGGGACATCGCAGCCTAGACTCAATTTGCTACGAAGCCAGGCGCAGGCAGGGTCGTGTCTGCGCCGCGCGGGAGGACGGAGTCATGGCGATCAGGAATTCCAACACCGGCGAAATCCTGCGGAAATATTCCATTGCAGATCTGGAAGATGCTGCCAACCTGATGCGCGCCCACGATCTGGTGGCGCTGTGCGCGGCGGGTTCGGGTCACGCGGGTGGAACGCTGTCGATTATGGACATCACGGCGGCGCTTTATCTTCGGGTGGCCAATCACGATCCGACGAATCCGTCATGGCCGGATCGGGACCGAATTATATGGTCCACGGGACACAAGGCGCCCAGCCTTTACCTCGGTCTGGCCTTTGCCGGTTTCTGCCCGGTAGAGGACGTCGTGCTTCTGCGCAAGCTGTGGTCGCGGTTCCAGGGCCATCCCCATTGGCTTAAGCTGCCCGGCGTCGAAGTGTCGACGGGATCCCTCGGACAGGGGTTGAGTATCGCGGTCGGCGTCGCGCTGGCGGGAAAGCTTGACGGCAGGAAGTGCCGGACGTTTTGCATCATGGGCGATGGCGAGCAGCAGGAAGGGCAGATTTGGGAGGCAGCCATGGAGGCAGGTCATTACAAGCTCGACAACCTGGTCGGAATCGTCGACTGCAACCGGCTGCAGATCGATGGGCGAGTCTCCGAAGTGATGAACATCGATCCCTTGCATGAAAAATACCGCAGCTTTGGTTGGGAGGTCATGCGCATCAATGGTCACGATATGAAGCTCGTGGTGGAGGCGCTGGAGGAAGCCAGGGAAACTCCGGTGCGAAAGCCGACCGTGATCCTGGCGGAAACGGTGAAGGGCAAAGGCGTGAGCTTCATGGAGGATGTGGCGGGATGGCACGGGAAGGCTCCCAATCATGAAGAGTTGATGAAGGCTTTGGCGGAACTTGGGGTGATGGAGACAATTCCCCACGCCCAGCTGCTGCGAACCGCGAAGTTGTACCAGGATGGCGTGGATCGCCAACTCGAAGCCAAGATGCCAAAGTTCAGCCGCAATTATTGGTGGAATGCGTCCGAGGTCATGAAAGCGCAAATGAAGCCGACGCGGATGGGATTCGGCCAGTCGCTGGCCCAGAACGGCGATGACGAACGGGTGGTGTGTTTAGGGCTGGATATTTCCGGTTCCATCACGATCAGCGATTTTTATACTTCGAAGCCGGAGCGGAAGCGGCGTTGGCTCAGCATGGGGATCGCGGAACAGTCCGCCACATCGGCAGCGGCGGGACTGGCGAAAGAAGGCAAGCTCCCGGTGTTGGGCACGTACGCCACGTTCGCCGCGGCGCGCAATCTGGACCAGATTCGAACTTCGGTTTGTTATGGCAATTTCAACGTGTTGATCGCGGGAGCGCACGGCGGGGTCTCGGTCGGCCCGGATGGAGCTACGCACCAGGCGCTGGAGGACCTGTTCGCCATGTGCGGACTGCCGAACATGACGGTCGTAGTTCCCTGCGATGCCGTCGAAACCAGGAAGGCAACCGACTATCTGCTGCTGCAGCATCAAGGACCCAAATACATTCGTTTTGCCCGTGAGGCAACGCCGGTTGTGACCGACGAGAACACGCCGTTCCTGTTCGGCCATGCCAACGTGATTCGTTTTCGTGGCCAGACTCCGAATTTTGCGGATGCGTTTCAAACCTCGCTCGCCGCGGATTACGAGAATGAAAACGAAGACTTAAGCATCATTGCCTGCGGCCCGATGGTGCCGGAGGCAATGCGGGCGGCGTGGATTTTGAAGGCCGATTTCGGGTTTGAGACCCGGGTTGTGAATCTGCACACGCTCAAGCCCATCGACGAAGCCGCCATTCTGCGCGCGGCGCGGGAGACCGGAGTGATAGTGACCGCGGAAGAGCACCAGATTGGCGCACTGGCCTGGCGGGTCAGCAGCGTGATTACGGAAGCTCCGCTCATGTATGGCGTGCCGATCATCACGGGCGCGATCGGCGTGAAAGATCGCTTTGGCGACTCCGGGGCGCCCTGGGAACTGATCAAGGAATTCGAGGTCAGCGCCGAGCACATCGCAAAGAAGGCGGCCGAACTGATGGAAGTGAAGAGGATCGGCACGGAGAAGGAGCAGCGCGTTACCGCCGGGCGCGACGTCAGGTAGTTCTGGGAAGAACACGGCTTCAGCCGCGCCGCAGTCCGCGGTGCAAGTGGGATTCGTATCAGGGCATCGCCTTCAGGCGTACCGAAAGCGGGGTGTCCCATCCTAACGTCGTGCTCTTCGACATTAGGGTGGGGTAGTTGACTTGTCAGCCGCGAATATCAAACCTGCACCAACCGCACACGCGCTTTCTTGCACGCCCGGACCAAGTCCTCGTCCAAAGTAGCAAGCGGCAAGCCGCTATCCAGAGCCAGATCGAGGTAAGCCGCATCGTACGCAGTCAAGCCGTGCTCGCGGCTGAGGCGCTGAATCCTGTCAAGAACAACTGCGGTGGGAAACTGTTCCAGCGCGACGGGGAGCGTTGCCAGGTCATCGAGGAAGCTTCGCACCAGTTCCTTAGAAATGCGCTTGCGTTTTTCTCCAACCAGCAAGGCGTTCAGAACCTCGTGCGGCCAGAATGGGGGCGCAAGCGCGGTGTCGCCTTGCTTGAACATGCCGGCGACATGCTGTGC
>Ga0187804_10000402_pt1 | contig 10613 bp, 6 predicted proteins | sample NC_wetland_sal_i_3_FD_132961 | JGI IMG/M metagenome (GOLD analysis project Ga0187804, IMG submission 132961) | Wetland sediment microbial communities from Neuse River Estuary, North Carolina, USA - Control_4 | ecosystem: Environmental > Aquatic > Freshwater > Wetlands > Sediment | place: USA...
CCCGCGCCGCCCCATGGCGAACCACGCCCCACCCACCCGGATGCTCCGCCAATGAAGTCAGGCTCTCCCAGAGAATCGGCCCTGCGATTAGCACCAGCAGCATTGAAGACACGGGCAGATTGCGCGTCGCGAACAGTCCAGCGTACACGGCCAAGAGTGTGACCAGCGTATGGCTCAGCTGGACTTGCCTTCGCCTGCCGGCAAAGGCAATCAGCACCAGCACCACGATCACGGCGAACGAACGCTGCGGCCAGCCGTGAAAATCTGGCGAGCGGAATTCGACAATCCGGTTCATCAGATAGCGGTCGCTCAAATAGCGGTAGATGTGCGCGTGCAGCCGCCAACCATAAGGATTCACCACCGTCGCCAGCGCCGACCACGCGAACGCGGAGCCCATTGCGCGAGCGCGCTTCGCGGCGCCGATCCGGGCAATCGCATCCGCCGCATGCAGGCTCTCGACGAATGCCGCGCAGGTGAAGATCGCGAGCAGCGTGATCCCCAGCAGCCATCCGCCGTGCAGGTTCACCCACAGCATCATCGAAACGGGAAAAAACCAGCGCAGCCGCGGCGACGCATTCCCCTGCTCCCAGCGCTCCAGCGCAATAAACCAAGCGAGGGTCAACAACCAGCTCACGATGTGTGGCCGGGCGAACATATGGATCGCCGCCGCCGACTCCGCCAGCAGCATCAGCACAATTGCGAGCGGGAGGCCGGTCCCGCTCTTCAGAAGTTGCCACAGCAGCAGGGTCAGCGTCGTCGCCATCACTAGCGCCGCCAGCCAGACCACCCCGTTGAGCCCCATCGCCCGGTGCACGATTCCGAGCGCCGCGTCGTAGAGCCATTCCCAGGCAACCCACGGCCGCCCGTGCATGGTGGAGGAAAACGAATCGGTGCGCGGGATGGACCGCGCCGCAACCATTTGCTCGCCCGCCCGGATGTGCCATCCGATGTCGGGGTCCGCCAGCGGCCGGTTCGACAACGGCCCCGCCAGCAGCGACCAAAAGAGAAGGATGAAGATGAGGTCCCGTGCCGATGGCAGCAGAAAACGCAGGGTTGGAGGACTGGACGGCGCTTGGTCAGGAGTCATTGCGGTGCGCAGAAGAAGTGTATGCGCCCCATCGTCGTAGCGGCTAGTAAAATGAGAATCAGGTTACAGGTCTCAGGTCTCAGGTCTCAGGTCTCCGTTTCAGGGATTTTCCTGCCCTAGGCGAAGGCTCTTCCTCGTGGTGCTGAAATCCATGACCTGTGGCCTGTGACCTGAATTTCCTGTTGTACACCGGGATACCCTGGTCCGTTTCCTGGCTGACTCTCACACTTTCGTGCCGAACGCGAAACCCAGCTACCCCCGCCACTCGGATAGAATAGGGCTCGCCTATGGGAGCCAGCGCGCCCAGCATGATGCCCGAAGCCTGGAGACAGTTTGTCGGCCAAGTCGCGGCCGGGGAATTTCCTCTGCGCGAGTACCTGGGCGGATCTTCCCGCAGCGCCGTGTTCCTCACCGAACGCGGTGACCGCACCGCGAAAGCGGCTATCAAATTGGTTCCCGTTCCAGCCGATCCGGCAACCGCCGATCTCCTTCTGGCGCGCTGGGACCTCGCCGCCCGACTCTCGCACCCCCGCTTGCTTCGTCTTTTCGAGCGCGGGCGCTGCCGCCTCGGCGGCGCAGAATTTCTCTACGTCGTCTCGGAATTTGCCGAAGAAGACCTCTCGCAGATTCTGCCACAGCGCGCGCTCACTTCGGCCGAAGCCGGGGACATGCTGCGATCCCTGCTCGACGCGCTCAGTTCACTGCAGGACCAGTGCTTGGTGCATGGCCGGATCAAGCCCGCTAACGTCGTGGCCGCGGCGGACGTGATCAAACTTTCCAGCGACAGCCTCTGCCCTGCGGGCGGATCGAAAATCCCTTCTCCGCCCTCGATCCCGCCGTCGATCTCGCTCTCGATTTACGACGCGCCCGAGCTCGCCAATAGCCCTCTTTCTCCCGCCGCCGACCTCTGGTCGCTGAGCGTTCTTCTCGTCGAGACGCTCACCCAGCGCCTGCCTGTCTCGAAACCCGGGCAGAGCGGCGAACCGGTGCTGCCCGCGACCATCCCGCCTCCATTTCGCGAGATCGTACACAACTGCCTGCGGCGCGATCCCGCCCGCCGCTGGACCGTCGCCGAGATCCGCGCTCACTTGGCGCGGCCATCGTCTGTTCCGAAGAAACCTGCTGAATCCGCGCCCTCGCAATCTCGCCCGGAGCGGCCAGTCGCAGCGATCCACACGCGAACATCCACGAAGCGTCTTGCCCTTCCTATCGTCATGGTCGCGCTCGGGTTGGTCGTGGTGACGGCCCTGGTGAAGTTAATCGGGCGGCACCAGAATGCTTCACAACCCGCAGCGACCGAGATGGCGAGCAGCACGCAGCCTGTGCCCCCGGCCGCCACGCCACCTTCTCCTGAGGCGGCTCGTCCTTCGCGGCGCGTGGCGTCGTCGAACCAGCCCGCGCCACCGCCGGTTGCGCAAGCCGCTCCGGCAGGCCATGCGCCCGCAAAAACGCCTACGCTGAGCGCCGCGACGCAAGATGCGGTCGCGCACGAAGTCTTGCCCAATGTGCCGCAAAAAGCTTTGGATACAATCACCGGCACTCTAAAAGTGCGTGTAAGGATTAAAGTCGATCGCGCCGGCAACGTCACCGAGGCAAATCTCGAATCTGCCGGACCCAGCCCCTATTTCGCACGCCTCGCCCTCGCCGCCGCGAACGGCTGGAAATTCACTGCGGAACCTCAGCCGTCCCAGACCGAGTGGCGCCTGTTATTTGAGTTTCGCCGCGACGGAACGCGCGCCACCCCCACGCAAATCAGGTAGGGCACTCAGCCGTCAGCCCTCAAGAGAATCCCAAACTCGAGGCTGCCACTGCGGGGAGCAAAGTCCGATACAGTAATTCGCTGAAACCGCGACGGGCGGGACGCCGATCCCAGCAAGGAAAGCCGGGGCACGTGCGGCGGCGCTTCTTGATGAGTGATCAGGAATCAGTCGTTCGCGTCGCTCGCCACCAGGTCGCGCGCACCCAGTTCTTCTTCGACTGGGGCTGGCTTGCGGCGTTTGAGGGACTTCAACCAGTGCTCGAACTTATCGAGGTGAATATAATAAACCGGGGTGATATAGAGGGTAAGAGCCTGGGAGAATACCAGCCCGCCGACCACTGCTAAACCCAGCGGCCGCCGCGATTCCGCACCGGCCCCGACTCCGAGCGCAATCGGCAGCGTCCCCATCAGCGCCGCCATGGTGGTCATCATGATGGGACGGAACCGGAGCAGCGCGCCATGATAGATCGCCTCCGCCGGCGCTTCTCCCGTCTCGCGCTGTTTGGTCAGCGCCACGTCGATCATCATGATGGCGTTCTTTTTTACGATGCCAACCAGCATGATGATGCCGACGAAGGCATACAGGTTGAGGTCAATCTTGAACAGCAGCAGAGTAAGCAAGGCGCCGAAACCCGCCGAGGGCAATCCGGAGAGAATGGTCAGCGGGTGAATGAAGCTCTCGTAGAGGATGCCCAGCACCAGGTAGATCACGGCGATGGCCATGATGAGCAGGACTCCCAACCCGCTGAGCGACGACTGGAACGCCTGCGCCGTTCCCTGAAAGCTGGTGGAGACGTCCTGCGGCAAGGTGTCGCGCGCCACTTTGCCGACCCCATCGACGGCCTGCCCGAGGGCGACGCCCGGACGCAAGTTGAACGAAAGCGTGACCGCGGGCAGTTGTCCGAGGTGGTTGATGGTCAGCGGGCCGAGGTCGGGCGTGAACCGCGCAACCGCGTTTAGCGGGACCAACGCGCCACTCGACGAGCGCACATAGAGCATCGAGAGCACCGAAGGATCCGTCTGGTACGGGCCCTGCAGTTCGGTGATCACGCGATACGTGTTCGAGGGAGCGTAGATGGTCGAGATCTGGCGCATACCGTAGGCGGTGTAGAGCGCGTCTTCGACTTGCTGGGCGGTGATGCCGAGGGAGGAAGCGCGGTCGCGGTTGATATCCACATTGATCTGCGGGTTTTTGATCAGCAGGTCACTGGTGACGTCCTGCAGAAGGTTGCGGACGCGGGGATCGGTTTTCAGCTTGCTCTCAAGTTTCGGCGCCACGTCGTACAGTTCCTTGGTGTCCGGACTCTGCAGTGTGAACTGGTACTGGCTCTTAGTGAGCTGGCCACCGATGCGGATGGTCGGCAGCATCTGCGGAAAAGCGTTGATGCCCGGCACCGCCGCCAGCTTGGCGCGGAGTTCCTGCACCAGTTCCGGCGCCGATTTGCGCTGCGCGCGCGGCACCATATGGATGAAGATGCGTCCCTGGTTGCTGGTCTGGGAAATGGAGGCACTGCCTCCGCCGACGGTGCTGTTGTACGAGTCCACCCAGGGCAGCGGCCTGACGATATCGTTCAGCGCCTGCTGATGCCGCACCATGCTGTCGTAAGAAATCCCCTGCGGACCTTCGGTGAAGACAAAGATAAAGCCCTGGTCTTCGTCGGGCAGAAACCCCGTGGGGACGGTGCGGAACAGCTGCACAGTCCCGGCCAGCACGAGGAGCGACACCACCATCGTGGCCCGGCGATGGCGAATCGTGAACTGCAGCGTGCGGTCGTAGAACCGCAACATGCCGTCGAAAGCGCTCTCCGAAATGCGCCACAGCCGTCCGTGCTCAGTCTCCCGGTGCGGCTTGAGGAAGCGGCTGCACAACATCGGCGTCAGGCTGAGGGAGACGAAGCCTGATACCAGGATGGCGGCTCCGATGGTCACCGCGAATTCGTGCAGCAGCCGCCCCACCAGTCCGCTCATGAAGAGCACGGGAATGAACACGGCGGCCAGGGAGAGCGTCATGGAGACGATGGTGAACCCGATCTCTCTCGATCCCGCCAGCGCCGCTTGCATGGGTTTCTCGCCCAGTTCCATGTGGCGGACGATGTTCTCCAGCACCACGATGGCGTCATCCACCACGAAGCCCACACATAGGGTCAGCGCCATCAGCGACAAGTTATCGAGCGAGTAGTCCATCAGGTACATCACAGCAAAGGTGCCGACCAGCGAGAGGGGCAAGGCAAGGCTGGGGATGGCCGTGGCGGACACATTCCGCAAAAAGAGGAAAATGACCAGGATGACGAGAATCAGCGCCAAGAAAAGAGTGAACTTCACGTCGCTGACCGAATCACGGATAGTCACGGAGCGGTCGTAAAGAATGTTCAAGCGCACCGCAGGCGGCATCTGCTCCCTGAACGCGGGCAGCAGCTGCTTAATGTTATCGACCACCTCGACGGTGTTGGTGCCGGGCTGGCGCTGGATGGCGAGCAGGATGGCGCGGCGCTCGCCGAAATCGTGGTCAAAATACCAAGTCGCGGTTTTGTCGTTCTCGACGCTGTCGCGTACCGTGCCCACATCCGATAAACGCACCGGCGCGCCATTGCGGTAGGTCACGATGAGCGGGGCGTAATCGACCGCCTTGTTCAGCTGCCCGGTGGCCTGGACGATGAATGCCTGATGGGTGCCATAGAGCGTCCCTGTCGGCAGGTTGACGTTGCCATTGTTAATGGCGTTCCCGACTTCGTCGATCCCGACTTGTCGGCTGGCGAGCTCTCTGGGATCGAGTGAAACGCGGACCGAATATTTCTGCGCGCCCAACACCTGCACCTGCGCCACGCCGCTCACCATCGAGATGCGCTGGGCGATCAACGTCTCGGCGTATTCGTCCACGTCGCTCAGTCGCAGCGTGGGCGAGTTGAGCGACATATACAGCACCGGCTGGTCGGCCGGATTCACTTTCTGATAAGACGGCGGACTCGGCATGTTCTGCGGCAGATCGTGCGCCGCCTTGGCTATCATGGCCTGCACGTCCTGCGCCGCCGCGTCAATATTACGGCTGAGGCTGAACTGCAGAGTGATGTTGGTGCCGCCCTGCGAGCTATTCGAGGACATCGAGTCCAGTCCGGCGATGGTCGAGAACTGGCGCTCCAGTGGCTGGGCGACAGACGAGGCCATAGTGTCGGGAGTCGCGCCGGGAAGGCTGGCACTGACCAGCAGCGTGGGGAAATCCACGTTGGGCAGATCGCTTACCGGGAGCTGGCGATATCCCATGATCCCGAACAGAAGAATCGCCAGCATGACCAGGGTGGTCATGACCGGTCGCCGGATAAAGCCCTCTGCGATGTTCATACTTAGCTTCTAGCTTCCAGCTTCTAGCTGCTTGCTCCGAACTACCAGGAGACGCAGCAAGCTGCGTCTCTACGATTCACCTCGTGACAGGAGACGCGGCAAGCTGCGTCTCTACGATTCACCCCGAGGAGCGGCCAGAGGCATCGCGGCCTGCTTGATCTGCACTTTGCTGCCAGGAAGCAGGCGCAACTGGCCATCGGTGACAATGCGCTCGCCGGCTGCCAGTCCCTTTTGCACGATGACTAGTCCCTGATCCTGTGTCTCGCTAATGACGATCGGCCGGACTTCGACGGTGCTGTCGTCTTTGATCACGAAGACAAAGGTTCCCTGCTGGCCGTTCTGGATCGCTTGCGAAGGAATCACCAGCGCTTTGGCCTGCGTCTTGAGCGTCAGGTAGGCATCGACGAACTGCCCAGGCCAGAGGCGGCGATCGGTGTTCGAGAAAATGCCTTTCAGCTTGATCGTTCCCGTCGTTGAGTCCACCTGGTTGTCGATGAAGCTGAGCTTGCCGGTGACCGGGCCGCGCGTGTCGTCTGCCGTCACCCCTGGAATGACTGCCTGGACCGGCAGGCTGCCGCCGCCGGCGTACTGTTTCACTTCCGCCAGGTACTGCTGCGGCACGGTGAACGTGACATAGATGGGCTCGACCTGATTGATGTTGACGAGCACAGGAACATCGTTCGCCTTGATCATGTTGCCCTGGTGCAGCATCAGATTTCCGGTGCGGCCATCGATCGGCGAATAGATCGAGCAATAAATCAGCTGCACTTTGGCGTTTTCGAGCGCGGCCTTGTCGGCCGCGACCGCGGCGTCGGCTGCCTGGGCGGTCGATTCCAACTGGTCGTACTGCTCTTTCGAAACTACCCCCGCCTTCACCAACGCTTCATAGCGCTTCTGCTCGACGCGGGCATTGGCGGCCGCCGCCTCGTCCTTAGCCAAATTGCTTTCGGTGCGATTCACCTCGGCCTCGAACGGGCGCTTGTCGAGGGTGAAGATCAACTGCCCCTTGCGCACGTCGTCGCCTTCCTTGAAGAATACGCCGGTCAGCTCGCCCGTAACCTGCGTCTTCACCGCGACCGTCGAATAGGCCTCCACTGCGCCGATGGCATGCACCCGGATGGGAACATCTTTCTGCTCGACCGTTGCCGCGAGCACCGGTACGACCGGGACTGGGGGCGCTGCAGCCTTGGTGCCGGTGCAGGCCGAAAGCAAGCTGACCCCGATTGCGGCTAGGGCCAACTGCGCAATACGGGGATTCGGTTGAGGTTCTCTGCCCATGTCTACTCCACTCGATGCTTTTTGACGAGTTTGCGAAGCACAAATCTTGGCCGCGAGGCCCGCCTTTTCTCCTTAGGATACATCCCCGCGAGCCAGATTCCAGCCAGGGTCCGGCTGACCACGCGCGGATCGAAATCCTGCACTTTCTTCCCACCGTAGAGTTCCTGGATCCAGGAGTGGTAGATCACCATCCCGAGAAAGCTGCGCGCGGCCAGCTGCGGATCCACCAAGCGAAAGCGGCCCGCAGCAATCCCCTTGCGAACGAAGCGCGCCAGCACTTCAAAATAGTCGGCTACGTAGTTGCGGAAGAAGCGCTCGGAGAGTTCGTGCTTCTCCAGCGCGCTGAACAGCAACAGCCGGGAAAGCGTATGGTCCCTGGACCGGCGTTCCAGCACCTGAAGAGCGACGCGAGAGAGAACGTCCAGAGCCTCGCCGCCTGCCTCCAGGTTCTCCTGTAAGCGCTCGACTGGCGCGGCGGACTCGATCTTGCGCTCGATCACCGCCCAGTACAGTTCTTCCTTGCTGGGGAAGTGCCGGAAGATCAAGGCTTCGTTGACCGCGGCCCGTTCGGCGATCAGGCGGGTGGTGGTCCCCCGAAACCCCTGCTGTGCGAACAGACCGGTGGCCACGTCCAGGATCTGTTCGCGGCGGTCGGCCGCGGAAAAGCGGGTCTGAGGAGCCGCCATAAAGTGCCCCGGGAAGTAAGTAATCACTTACTTATAGGGGTGGGAGGCGATTGTGTCAAGCCGTTCGGGGCCTGGCTCGGACTGGGTTCGTGATGGCTCTGGGCGTCAGTGTTCACCAGCGCGCTAATACCGCAGATAGCCGATCCCCACCCGCATGTGGTGCAGCAGGCTGTCGGGCATGGTGATGGCAACGGTCAGTCCCAGCATCCCGTGGACGATTCCGAGGAAATAGATGCTGCGGTAGCGGCGATACATTTCGCAGAAAAATAGCGCGCCCACGAGCGTAGCAGTGGTGAGGACGGGACTGGGCAAGTGGGCTGCGGCGAAGAGCGTGGACGCAATCCAAACTGCGGCGGAGCTTCCGTACAGCTCTTCGCAGCGGTTGAAGAAAAACGATTGCAGCATGAATTCCTGGAGCAGGGCCCAGATCACGTACTGCCATGCCAACCGCAGATTCGGCCAGGTCGGGTTGGCGGGAATCTGGCCGCCCGCCCAGTTCACCAGAAGCACCACGACCACAACCGCGGCAAAACTGATCCCCAGCACAACGCTGGCGCCGAACGTCTTCGGCAAGCGCAAGCCGAGGCGCTCCAACGAGGGGTGGTCGATCAGCACCAGTACCAGAATCGTGATCGTTGCGATGGCGATCCAGCGGTTTCGCGTCCGCAGCCTCGGCTCCCAAAGCGCAAACTCCAGAAACAGAAATGCGATGATGAGCTGGGCCCAAACGAAGTACCGGCGGTAGGCGGCCGGCACCGCAAGGCTCCGGAGCTTGAGGGCCAGGGGAACGGCGGCCGGTCCCGCGGGAAAAGTTTTCGACTCAACTGCCATTTTGCGAATCTCTATATTGAGAGATATGGGGAGTCCACCGAGGCCGCGCGTGCTGATCGTAGGGGCCGGTTTCGCGGGCCTGACGGCGGCGCGCCGGATTGCCCGCCTGCCCGTCCAGGTCACGCTCGTGGACCGCAAGAACCATCATACGTTCCAGCCGCTGCTTTACCAGGTGGCGACGGCCGGCTTGTCACCCGGCGAGATCGCGGCGCCTATCCGCTGGATACTAAGAACCCGCACCAATATTGAAGTGTTGCTTGAAGAGGCGCTCGATTTCAATCTGGAACAGCGGAAGGTTATTACCAAAGACGCAGAGATCCCCTACGACTACCTGATCGTCGCCTCCGGGGCGAGTCATGCTTACTTCGGTCACCCGGAATGGGAGCCGCTGGCGCCGGGCCTGAAGACCATCGAGGACGCGCTCGAAATCCGCCGCCGGGTCCTGCTGGCCTTCGAGCTGGCCGAACGTCAGGCGGCAAGCGGCGAGGGCGAGACGGCTCTCAATTTCGTGGTAGTGGGAGGCGGCCCGACCGGGGTCGAGCTGGCGGGAACGCTGGCCGAGATTGCCCGGCACGTCCTGGAGCATGAGTTTCGCGTCATTCATCCCCGGCAAGCTGGCATTTTGCTGCTGGAAGGCGGGCCTCGGGTTCTGCCCGCGTATTCCGAAGCACTGTCGCGCAAGGCGCAACAGCAACTGGAGAGACTGGGAGTAGAGGTCCGAACCTCGCAGATGGTGACCCGGATCGAGCCGGGTGCGGTGTGGGCCGGGCACAGCAGAATTCCGGCGCCGGTCATCTTGTGGGCTGCCGGAGTCGCCGCTTCTCCGCTGGGCAAGAAGTTGGGAGTGCCTCTTGATCGCGCGGGACGCGTTCTCGTACAGCCCGACCTCAGCCTTCCAGGACACTCTGAGGTTTTCGTCATCGGCGACCTGGCCGCGCTTCAGGATGAAGGCGGCAAATGGCTGCCCGGGGTGGCGCCGGTCGCCATCCAGCAGGGAGAGTGGGTGGCGAAGACCATCGCACAAGACTTGGAACATCAGCCGAGGCGCAGCTTCCGCTACCGCGACAAGGGCACCCTCGCGACCATCGGCCGGGGCGCTGCCGTAGCTCAATTCCCCAGATTCAGCCTGTCCGGTTATTTCGCTTGGCTGGCTTGGCTGTTCATTCACATTTTCTCTTTGATTGGTTTTCGGAACCGGCTGATCGTGATGATCCAGTGGGCCTGGTCCTATGTCACGTACCAGCGCGGCGCGCGGCTGATCACCGGCAGCAGCGAGTTGCCAGGCTGGACGGAAGCAGAAAGCAAAGAAACAAGGAGGGCGGTATCGCACCGGCGGTCCGGCACTTGAGGTTGAGGGAACTTCCCAGCCGATATAATTGAGAAGTGTTGAAACGCGCGGCGAGCCTTCTTCTTATTTCGTTTCTGCTTTGCGCGAGTTGGCTCCAGAGCCAGGACGCGCCGGCTGAGGGCCGGACACTGGCGGTCATTCCCTTTGAAAACACATCTCCGACACCAGGACTGGAATGGCTGGGCGAGGCCTTTCCCGAGGCCTTGCACGAACAACTCAATTCTCCCGTCCTGTACGTCGCCAGCCGGGAAGAGAGAATGCGCGCCTACGACCGCTTGGGCATCCCGG
>Ga0187804_10000404_pt1 | contig 10585 bp, 7 predicted proteins | sample NC_wetland_sal_i_3_FD_132961 | JGI IMG/M metagenome (GOLD analysis project Ga0187804, IMG submission 132961) | Wetland sediment microbial communities from Neuse River Estuary, North Carolina, USA - Control_4 | ecosystem: Environmental > Aquatic > Freshwater > Wetlands > Sediment | place: USA...
AGCCCGGCGCGCCGAATCGCTTCGGCGACAACCTTGCCGCCAAGTTCGGGCGCGGTCAATCCGGCGAGCCCGCCTTGAAATTTTCCGATTGGCGTGCGGACAGCAGAAAGAATAACGGGAGTTTCCATGTGAGCCTCCGCGGAATGCAGGACCCAATTATAGCGCGATGCGGCGGAGGCTGGCGAAACGGGAGGTCGCCGAAGGGCGGAGGCGGGTCCGCCCTTCAGCGACGTTTGGGTACGGGCCTTCAAGGGCCTGCACGGGTCTTAATGACGGCGAATTTAGTTGGCGCCGGCGGCGCTGGTCGGCTGCGTTTCGTCCGCGCTGGGCCCATAAAGCCCTGGTACGGCAACGTTGAGCAGGCGGAAATAGACCGTCAACTGCGCGCGATGATGAATCATGTGATTCATGCACATGCCGCGAATGCAGGCGACGCGCGGCAACACGAAAATTTCCTGCCCGCCTGCGAGCAGCTTCCAATTCTTCATGATTTCGGCGTCGCTGACCTTGGCCAGCGCTTCGCGGGCCTGGGCTGCTGCTTTATCAAACGCAGCAAGGAGCTGCGCGCGATTATCGATTTTTGGCGGCTCGTACGACGGGCCTCCTACGGGGGCGTAGTCCAGTTCCTCCGTGTTGATGGTCATGGCGATCCACTCGGGGACGGTACCGACGTGGCCGGCGAGCCAGCCCAGAGTGCCGGATTTATCGTGGGGCTTCCAGTTCCACTTTTCATCGGGACAGCGTTCGAGAACTCTGCGGGTGTTCTTCATCTCTTCGTCGAACTCGGCGAGCATCGATTGTCCAATGGTCATGGGGTTCTCCTTCGGATTGGTTTGCGTTTCGAGGCGGCGGAATCATAGGCGAATAAAAAGCGAATTGTCAAGGGCTTTCTTTCGGCTTGCGGATCGCGGCCGATTCGGCGCCTGGATTGCTTGAAGCTTAGTTGCGCGAAGCGGACGATTGGTCACCTGGTCTCGGGAGGCCCCGGTAGCCGATCTGGGAGTTGACATGCGGCTCGGAAGCGACACAATGGCGGCATGGCACACGAATTCTCAACCTCGTACGTGAAAGATACGATTGCATTGTTTCACTACTATAAAAAGCTGGCTGAAAAAGCGATGGAGCAGAGTCCCGACGAGGGCATGTTCCTCACGCTGGACGCCGAATCGAATTCCATCGCAATTATCGTGAAGCACATGGGTGGGAACATGCGTTCGCGCTGGACGGACTTTCTCACCACGGACGGCGAGAAGCCGGACCGCCACCGGGACACGGAATTCGAAGAGCCGCCGAAGACGCGCGCCGAATTGATGGAACTGTGGGATCGCGGGTGGAAATACCTGTTTGACGCGCTCGAACCGCTAAGCGACGTAGACCTGGCGCGGACGGTCACCATCCGCACCGAACCGCATTCCGTGATGCAAGCGATCAACCGCCAGGTGGCGCATTACTCCTATCACGTCGGCCAGATCGTATTTTTGGCGAAACATTTCGCCGCGCAATCGAAGGGCAGATGGCGAGCTTTGACCGTACCGCGAGGTCAATCGAAGCAGTTCACCACGGATGTGGCGGCTGGAAAGAAGTCGCAACGGTGACTTCCGTTGCCGCCGTTGAGCATCCCCCGCAGTGACGTGGAGGCTAGGGTTCGCGGCGGTAGCAGTAGATGGTCTGGGTGATGAGCGGGTCGGTGGAGAGAGTGATGTTGGTCCGGCTGAGTTCGGGAAGCTTGGAAGGCACAGCATCGGCGAGCATTTCGTTGGTCAGGACGAGACCGCCGGGTTTCAGCATGGACGCAAGATTGGCGCGTGCCAGCGACTGTTCGAAGGCGTCGTAGTAAATGAAGATATTCGTTGCGATGATCAGGTCGAACCGCTTGTCCGACGGACCGGAAGCACGCTGAAAGACAATGTTCATGTCGATCGGCGAGACGCGCGACACGATGTCGGACCGGATCTTCACGGCGCGAACTTTCAATTCGCCAGCCGTAGCCTCGGGAGGCGGGATTGGTGCAACCGCGGCGCCGATTTGGCCGCCCCAAGCTTGCCAATAGGTGTTGAATCCGGCGAGGTAGTCCTGAGCGCGGGGAACAGTGGTGTTCCACGGAAGCTGGACGGTATAAGGCTGGCCAGCAAGCGCGGCCGCGTGGATGCGCTGGACATGAATGTTCACGAGCGGGCTGATATCAAGAGTCACGAGTTCCAGAGAAGACGGGTCAGCAATTCTCAGACGCAGGAGCGAATCCAGGATGGCGAAGGGCTGCGTGGTCTGCGGCGGGTAGTAGTCGTTACCCACTTCTTTGTTGGCAAAGTCCAGGCCGGGACCGACGACGGCGACGCGACGAATGCCGCCGGCTTGAAGCACGCCGGCGGCGATCGACCTTTGCAGTTGCTGGTCGAGGTCAAAATCGGGCCACAGATTGGTGTCCAGCGAAATGCCACGGTCGGAATAGAGTTCGGACATTTCCGACGGCCCGGCGGTCTTGATCTTTTCCCTGTAGGCGTTGAACTCATCGCGCATGCGCGCAAGGTTCGCGAGAAGATATTTCTTGGCGCGCACACGGTCCGCCGGGGTGTCGAGCGTAAACCCTTTGCGCTTGAGGAACGAGCGCATTTCCTGCATTCCCGGATTTGCTGAAGGAGAACGCAGGGCGCGAATGAGATCGTCGGCGCGATGTTGCGCGAAAGAATCGACGAGCGTACTTTGGCCGTAGCTGGAGAGATACTCGCGGTCGATGCGATATTCCTTGGTGTAGGTGACGCCAAAGCGAAGCAGGTTCGTGAGCGTATCCTCTTCGCCGCGCTCCAAGCGTTTGCGAATCTCGGCGTCCTCGTTTTTTACCCAGGCGTTCCAAGCGTTGGCGTCGAGGGGATGTGCATCCTTGAGAGGAGCGGGCAGGTCGGCCACCATTTTGTCGAGAACGAGCTTGGCTTCCGCAAAGGAAATGAACTCGGTGGCGGGAGTTTGCTCGGCCACCGCTGGGAGCGAGATCGAGGTGTAAGAAAGCACGCCAAAAAGCAAAGCAGCAATGGCGGTCCGGAGATACGCCCGCATGGAAAGTCCTCCGTCGAACCGAACAGTAAGCTCATTGTACATCGCAGTTCGTGGTACCCGAGTTCTTCAATTTCCGCTGCCAGCCAAAATCCGTTACTCTGCTTGAGTCATGGCAACACTGTTCGAAATGGAGCCGCTCCGCGAAAGCGGGCTGAAACTGAACGAGGCCCAGAGGCGTGCGATCGCGCACGCTGAAGGTCCGATGCTGGTGATCGCTGGAGCGGGCACGGGGAAAACGCGCGTCATCACGGAACGGATCCGGCACCTCTTGCAATCGGATGAATCGCTCACCGGCGAAAATATTCTCGGGCTGACCTTTACGGACAAAGCGGCGGGTGAGATGAAGCATCGCGTGGTGCAGGCAGCGGGGGCGCGCGCGAAAGCGATCACGCTATCCACGTTTCATTCCTTTTGCCAAGGCCTTCTCAGCGACGTGGATCCTTCTCGCGTGTTGCTCGACAAAATTGACCACTGGATTTTGCTGCGGCGAAACCTCCCGCGGCTGCAACTGGATCGATATCGGCGACTGGCGGAGCCGGGCCAGTTTCTGAGCGACTTCGTGGAGTTTTTCTCGCGCTGCCAGGATGAACTCGTCTCGAGCGAGGACTACCGCCAGTTCGCGGAAACACTTTCCCAGGAGTTGGAGGCCGAGCGCGAGGCGCTCGATGAAGATACGTACAACGAGAGAGCCGAACACGTTGCGCTGCAGCGAGAGATCGCGCGCGCGTATCTGGCGAGCGAAGCTCTGCTGAAGGAAAAGAAACGAATTTCCATGGGATCGCTCATTCCGGAGGCGGTCAGCTTGCTGCGCAAAGACGCCGACCTCCGTCAAAAGCTACAGGAGCGCTTCCGGCACATCCTGGTCGACGAATTCCAGGACACGAACATCGCGCAACTCGAACTGCTCCATTTGTTGGCCGGAAAGCGTCGCAATGTGTTCGTTGTGGGCGACGACGCGCAAGCCATCTACCGTTTTCGCGGGGCGTCGTTTGGGAGCTTCACGCTGTTTCTCGAGCGGTTTGCCGGCGTTGCGTCCGGCGGGGACACCACGCGGTTTCATATCTCCCTGACGGAGAATTACCGCTCGACGCCGAACATCTTGCGCGTGGCCACGCACGTGATTGGAATGAATGCCGCGAGCAAGACGTTGCCCAAGAAATTGCTGGAGGCCACGCGCAAGGAAGGCGAGCGCGTGCGAATCGCCGAGCTGGCCAACGCATCCGACGAGGCGCGATGGGTTGCGCAGGAATTGCAGCGGCTGCGCGCCACCGGGCATCCCTGGCATGATTTCGCCATCCTGTACCGCCAGCACGCGCATCGCGATGAACTGGTCGCGGAACTCGTGCGGAAGCGCATTCCGTTCGTGATTTCGAATCTGTCGATTCTCGATCACCCGGTGGTCAAGGATGTGCTCGCCTATCTGCGAATGATCGCCAAACCCTTCGACAGCATCGCGTGCGCGCGTGTCTTATCGGCGCCGGCATGGAAACTGGAAGCACGCGATCTGGTGCGCCTGGCCGAGAGAGCCGCGAAGAAACGCGGCACCGCGATCTACGACGTGCTGCAAGCGCCGCAGTCCGAACTGCCCTTCGAGGGATCGAACTCCCCGCTGCAAGGACTGTTGCAATTCCTGGCGGAGCAACGCAAGTTGCTAAAGCGGCGGACGACGGGTGAAATCCTCTCCGATGTGATCGAGTGGCTGGAGATTCCAAGCCGCACGGCAAAGCAAGATCGGAAATACGTGAACCAGTTGGTGAAATTCGTCAAAGATTGGGAGCCGAAGAGCGACACGCGCGGACTTTCCGAGTTCCTCGAATACCTCGAATTTTTCGAGCAGGCCAACGGCACCATCAGCCTGGACGACGAAGCGCCCGCCGACGCGGTGCGTTTGATGACCGTGCACGCGGCGAAGGGCCTGGAATTCCCGCACGTGTTTCTGTTGCGGGTGAACCCGCGCGCGTTTCCGGCGAGCGAGAGGCCACGGGTGTTCGAGTTTCCCGAACGCCTGATGAAGGAAGAACTTCCCGAAGGCGATTTTCACATCCAGGAGGAGCGGAGGCTGTTTTACGTGGCACTGACGCGCGCCAAGGACCGGCTCACCGTGACGACAGTCGCGGACAAGCGGGGGAAAATGTCGCCGTTCCTCGAGGACATGCTGATGGAGGCGGCCATCAAGCGAAAAGACATTTTGCAGATCGCGCCCAGGCTGCCCGAAGTCCCGCCGGATGCAACGAAAAAGGCCCTGGATGCCGGGGATTCTTCGCTCTTCCCTGCCTCTGCTGGTCCGCCAAAGATCTTTTCGCGCATCGCCGATTGGGCCGAGGTGTTTCATCCACCCTCACCGGAGCCACTGAGCTTAAGCCCTTCGGCTGTCGAAAACTACCGCAAGTGCCCGCAGCGCTATTTGTTCGGCTACTTGTGGTCACTAAAGGAAGGACCGAAAGCCTCGCTGAGCTTCGGGAGCATCATGCACACGACGATCAAACGGTTCTTGGGAGAGCTGCGCAAGGGAAACAGGGTGTCCTTCGAAGACGTCCAGCGAATCTTTGAAACGGAATGGCGTTCGGCAGGTTTTGAAGACGAGTACCAGGAGGCCGAATACAAGAAAGATGGACTCGAGCAACTGCGGGCGTTCCACGCGACAGTGACTGCTGCGCCGCCGCAAATCCGCGAGCAGGAAAAAAGCTTCGAATTGCCGCTCGAACATAACGTGATCATTACGGGCCGCATGGACCAGGTGAATTCCCTGGGTGGCAACAAAGTGGAAATCGTGGACTACAAGACAGGCAAGCCGAGAAAAGACGCGGACGCGAAAAAAGACTTGCAGCTCAGCCTGTATGCGCTGGCCGCCAAAGAGATTTTCGAGTGGAATCCCGTACGCCTGGTGTTTCACTACTTGCAGAGCAATCAGATTCAGGAGACGACGCGGGATTCGAAACAACTCGAGGAAGCGCAGAACATCGTGCAGGAAACCGCCGAGGACATCCGCGCCCGCGAATTTCCCGCCAAGCCTGGGTTTATCTGCCGCGGCTGCGCGTATAAACCCATCTGCCCCGCGCATGAAGAATCGCTAAGCGCGTAGGCGGCGCGCTTCGCGGAATTGTCCTTCGCTTAAAAAAAAAACGCCCCGACCGTATCGACGACCGGGGCACTCGTGCCAACGAATCCTGGTAGTGGGATATTACTTCATTTTCTTGGGGGTCTTCTTTTCGTCCTTCTTGGCTTTCTTCTTCATGGATCTTTCCTCCTGCAGCGAATCGAAGGGCGTCGCCGCCCGGGTAGCTTCGATTGATATACGAGCGCGCGTTCGCGGAGTCAAGCAAATACGCAATGAAAAAGAAGAATTCCTTTAGCGGGGAACCGCGCCGGAGTAATAACCTTCGCGGGCCAGAATCGTCAAACCCTCGCGCTTAACCCGCACTTCAATCGAATGATATTCCGCGCCGCGGTTGGTTCCCGAGGGGGCGTAGGCGAGGACGTATTGGTTCCGGGCCTCTTCCGCCACGCGCGAGTAGAGTTCCTCCATCGCGTGGCTCTTGATGGCGTAATAGACGTCGCCACCGGTGTCGTGAGCATATTTGGAAAGGCGCTCGAAACGCCGGTCAAAATAGGCGCTGCCAACGCCAACGCCGTACACGGCGATGTTGTAGCGCAGAAGCTCCCGGATAGTGGTGTCGTAATTGAATTTGTTGGCCCTGATCCCATTCACGCCATCGGAGATGAGAAGAATGATTTTGCGCCGGCGGCGCTCCGGGTCACGGTCCTTGAGCAACTGGGCTGAGGCATAGACCGCATCATCGAGAGCCTTGGTGGGCTTGCGTCCAAGGTTCATCATAGCGCCGTTGATGTTCGGGGCGTCGCTGGTGGCCGAATGTCCATTGATGGTCGGGCCATTGTCGATGGCGGCGCTTGGTTGCGCGACCGTGGGTTCTTCGTCGAGCTTGGTGCGCCTCAGTTCGGTAAGCAGGCGGTCCTGATCGGTGATGAAACCCTTTCCTTCGTGAAAATACTCGTCGAAGCGGCAGACCATGGTCTCGTCGGTGGTGCTCAAGCCTGCCACGATGGCTCGAAGGCTATCGGCGACGGGCCGGGCATCTTTCGACTTCAGGTCGTTGTCAATCAACACGACCATCGAGAGAGGCATAGGCTCGGCCATGAACGAAAGGATTCTCTGCTCGACGTCGTCCTCGAGGATACGAAACTCATCCCGGCGGAGGTCCGGCACCAATCGCCCTTCGCTGTCTTTGACGGTCACCGGAACGATGACCTGTTCGACGGGGACTCGGATGGTTGCCGGCCCGCCTTGTTGGGGCGGCGCCGGAGGTTTTTGGTCCTGAGCGGCAGGCGCGGAACTCTGTCCGGCGGCCGGCACGCCAAAATAGACAAGCGGGGCGGCCAAGAGCGCCAGGGCTCCCAAAAGTGAGCTTTGTCGTGGACTTTTCATAATCCTCGCGCCACACTTCCTAGCTGGAGCAGCGGCCCGGCTGCTTTCGGCCGCGCATCCATCGCACCGCTGTGCCGCATCCTACAGGGAGGAAATCCCCGTGGGCGTTTTGTGACCGGGCAACTCTCGTCAAGGAAATTATACATGCGTTCCAGGCACAAACTTTTGATGCAGTGCATGGCAGCAGCGGTTTCATACATGTTAGCAGTTCCCGCCATGCCGCAGGAACCCGCGCCGGTGCAAGGCGGGATTATCAAGACGCAGGTCAACCTGGTCAATATTTTCGCAACTGTCCGGGATAAGAACAAGCGCATCGTTTCAGACCTCAAACAAGATGACTTCAAGCTCTTCGAAGACAATCAGGACCAGAAAATCGCCTTTTTCTCGAAGGAAGTGAATCTGCCCATTACCCTGGCTCTGCTGCTCGACACTTCGGGCAGCGAACAGTACATGCTCGGGGCCATTCAGGACGCGGGAAGCTCGTTTTTGGGGCGCGTGCTTCGCAAAGGCGATGAGGCTCTGGTGATGTCCTTCGACTCCGACGTGGACCTGCTCTGCGATTTTACCGACGACCGGGCACAACTGAGCCGCGGAATTCGCCGGGCGCGCATCAATATTCCGGGCGGCGGATACGTCGGAAACAATCCCGGGCCGATCGGCTCGCAGCAAATCACCGGCACGGCGTTATACGATGCCATCTACCTGGCCAGCGGCGAGAAACTCAACACCGAAGCGGGACGCAAGGCCATCGTGATCGTCACGGACGCGCAGGACGAAGGCAGCAAAGTGCGCATTGAGGAGGCGATCGAAGCCGCGCAACGCACGGACACGGCCATTCATATTCTTTTGGTCTACGATCCGCACTACGGGGCCAATACCAGCGCGGCAAAAAAGATCGCCGATGAAACGGGCGGGCGCGTGATTGTCGCGAATTCCGAGAAAAAGTTGATGGAAGCGTTCGACGAAATCTCCGAAGAGCTGCGCAGCCAATACACGCTAGGCTACTATCCCACGAACAGCGAGCGCGACGGAAAATTCCGCAAAATCAAAATCGAAATGGCCAACAAGGATTTCAAAGTCCTCGCGCGCAAAGGCTACTACGCCCCGAAAGGCTAACTCTCAGTCTCCATCAATTGTTCCGAATGGAAGATAAGCTCGAGAGCCAGAACGGGCTCGTCTCCTTCGGGTTTCCGAGGGCAATGATTGTTCGATCGGCTATTCGTAGCGCAGAGCGACGATCGGATCGACGCGAGTGGCGCGCCGCGCGGGAATCAGGCAGGCCGCCAGCGCAACCAACAGCAGCAGCGCGGCCACGAGGACGAGTGTGACGGGATCGTAGGCGTTCACATTGTAGAGCATGGACTTCAGATAACGAGTCACGCCCAGCGCCGCGCCAACGCCTGCGGCGGCGCCCACGACCGCGAGCGCGAATCCTTGTTTCACCACCAGCCGCAAAACATCGCCTGTTTCCGCGCCGAGCGCCAGGCGAATGCCGATTTCTCGTGTACGCCGGGTGACTTCATAAGCCAGCAGGCCGTACAGGCCGATGCACGCGAGCACAAGCGCCAGCAACCCGAAAAACCCGGAAAGGCGCGCGATGAGCCGTTCCTGAAACAACCGCCGGTCGATCTGCTGCGATTCGGTGGTGACGTCGAGCAGCGGCAGGTTTGGATCCAGCTGCGCGACGGTGTCGCGAATCGCGGGAATCAATGCTTGCGGATCTCCAGCGGTTCGCACTTCGAATGATGCGCCCATGCCACTCTGCGGCCTGTACATCATCGGCTTGATCTCCCGGCGCAGGTCGTTGTACTTCGTATCGCGAACGATGCCGACGATTTCGTAACCCGGACTCGCGGAGTCAGTTTGAGTTGCCGCAGATTCGCCAAACCGTTTTCCCAAAGGATTCTCGTTGCCGAGATATTTCGCGACAAAGGCTTGGTCCACAATCACGGGCGCCGCCACCGTGGCCGATGCGGCGGTATTGGCGGCGAGCGCAAAGTCAGCGGCGTTGAAATCCCGGCCGGCGACAAAGGGAATTTGCATGGCTTTGAAGAAATCGGGGCCAATCATCAGCATGTCGGATTCGGACTCGCGATCCGGAGGCGTTCCCGGCCAATGGAACATCGTGACTATCAACGAGCCGCTGAGCAACGGGAACATGGAATAGCTTGCTGACCTTACGCCCGGAGTTTCGGCAAGGCGGCCCTGCAAATCGCGGTAGAAACTGTCGATCTGCGCGTCTTTGTATCCGGCGAGAGACGGGTTGATCCCGAAGATCACCAAATTGCGGGAATTGAAACCCACGTCGACACTGCGAAGATTTTCGAGCGTTTTCACCAACAGCCCCGCACCGACGAGCACCACGATCGCCAACGCCACTTGCGTGACGACCAACGCGTTACCGATGCTGAACCATCTTCCGCCGCCGTGCCCGAGACTACTGGAAACCCCCGAGCCTTCTTTCAAAGCCGGTGTTAAATCAACACGCGAGCCGCGAAGAGCCGGCGCCAGCCCGAACAGGATTCCGCTGAAAAGTGAAACCGCCGCTGTGAATCCAAGCACGCGCCAGTCGAGACCTGCGGCAAACGCCAGCGGCCGCGGTTGGTTGCTCGACACGAACGAAATGATGGCGCGGGTGCCCCACGAGGCGAAAAGAATTCCGAGGATGCCACCCAGCCCCGCGAGCATTACACTCTCGGTTAAAAGTTGCCGCACGATTCGCATCCGGCCCGCGCCGATGGCCAGGCGCAGGGCGATCTCCTTCTGGCGCGCCGCCGCACGAGAGAGCATCAGGCCGGCGACATTCGAGCAGGCGATCAGCAAAATAATTCCTACGGCAAACATGAGAACGTACAACGGATTGGCGAACTGGCCGCGAGAGCCAGTGAGTCCGGTTTGTGCGTTGACGAAAGTGATGGCCGGCTCATCGTCGAGTTTCGAAAGCGTCGTCGTTGCCGCCCTTGGCGCTTCTGGTGGCGCTTGGACAGGCGCGGCCTGCGGGGGCGCAGCGCCTAGAGTGACTGCCGTTCCATTTGCACTACCACCTTGCGGCGACGGCGCAGGTCCCGGTCCAACAGGTGGCGGCCCACC
>Ga0187804_10000406_pt1 | contig 10576 bp, 8 predicted proteins | sample NC_wetland_sal_i_3_FD_132961 | JGI IMG/M metagenome (GOLD analysis project Ga0187804, IMG submission 132961) | Wetland sediment microbial communities from Neuse River Estuary, North Carolina, USA - Control_4 | ecosystem: Environmental > Aquatic > Freshwater > Wetlands > Sediment | place: USA...
GCTCGATCAGCGCCGCGTCGATTTCATGCTCCGGCGGGCGCGGTTCGAAGCGATCCCACAGGCCATAGACCATCGCCATCGAGGGACGCCCGCGGCCCAGGTCGGCGAGCTCGAGCGCCATCAGATGCTCGTGCGGTGAACGCCAGTAGACGCGTCCGGCGCGAATTCCGGCCGCACGCTCAATCGACTCGGCCACCGCGGGCCGAACGTCGAGCTCCTGTTCCCAGATCAGCGGATCGGCGCGCAGGAAGGAGAGTTCTTCCGGGGCCGGCTTGATGAAGTTCATATCCTGTTCCCCACCGTGCGATTAAGAAACGCGACCACGTCCGGCGCGATGTCGGCTCCGCGGTCCTCCTGCAGGAAATGGAACGCCTTGTCGTAGGTTAGCGGCCCTTCGGCGTGCGGCAGCAGCTCCTTCAACCGGTGCGCGTACTCGATCGGAAACACGCGATCCTCGGGAGCCCACGCGAGCAGGGTCGGAACTTGCGCGAGCTCCGGCAGCCGGCGATGAATGTGCTCCATGTCGGCATAACCGCGATCGCCTCTGGCGAGCGGAATCGTGCGCGGCCAGGTGAGAGTCACATGCTCGGAGTCGGGCTCGTCGTAGACGTGGCGATAGGCCTGCACCTCGAGCGGGCGCAAGCCGCGCCGGCTCTGACCCGCACCGGTCGGACCGCCGCGCGAAAGCACCTTGCGCCGCTTCATCATCCACTGACCGATGATCGGTGCGTGCAGGGTCGTCCATGGCACTGGCGAGGCGTGAAACGGCCCGACCCAGTCGACGAACAGCCAGGTGTTCATGAGCACCATCGCATCGAGCCGCTCGACCCGCTGCAGCGCAGCGCCGACGCCCTGCGGTCCGCCCCAGTCCTGCCCGACGATGACGAATCCGCGCAGCTTGAGCTGATCCATCAGAGCGACGAGATCGGCAATGTGATGCGCGAGCGAGAAGCGGGCGTCGATTCGCGGATGATCGGAGTAGCCGGAACCGATCCAGTCAGGGGCGATTACGCGGTAGCCCGCCTCCAGCAGCGGCGGGATGAAGAAGCGATACAGGAGAGCCCAGGTCGGATTCCCGTGCAGCAGCAGGACCGGACGCGCGCCGGGGCCGCCCTCGTCGACATAGGCCATATTGTGGCCGTTGACTACGACGCTCTTCTGCTCCCACGGGAAAACCTCCTTGAGCCAGTCAGGCTTGGTGAGCATCGCAAATTTCCTCCGTCAGGTTCGGAGCGATTCTAGCCAACTGACGGGCGACCGCCACCATCGTCGAATCGCCCTGCCGCGGCGCTGCAATCCTTTCGGAGTTTCAGTTGGGACGTGCCGGCCCGGGCATTGACCGGGAGACGCGCCGATGGTATTGAGAATCATTCTCAATCTCAATTGCGTGGGGAACGATCAATGCCGCATTCTCATTCGACTAAAGCCCTCCTCGCGCTGGCGGCGGCCGCGCTGGTATTGACGAGGTTCGTCGCGCCCGCATGCGCTGCCGATGGCGCGGTGCAGATCAAGCTGGTCGAGGGTCACTTCGAGCCGCAAACCCTGACCGTGCCGGCGGGACAGCCGCTAGTCATCGAGGTAACGAATGTCACGGGCAAAACCGCCGAGTTCGAGAGTTTCCTGCTGAACCGCGAGAAGGTGGTCGAGCCAGGCCAGGTCATCACGGTTCGTGTGGGCCCGCTGAGTCCGGGCTCTTACGACTTTTACGACGACTTCAACCAGGCGGTTCCTCAGGGAAGCATCGTCGCCCGCTGATCACGCAGATTGGTGCACTGGCGGGGGTGGGATTGGCGCCGGTTGGGAAATACCTCGCGCGGGCCGGTGTGGCGATTGCGATCGTGCTGATCGCGGCGCAGTTGGTGCCGATCAGACTTTCCAATCCTCCAGTCACCGGTGACATCGCTGCGCCGGGTGAGGCGGGCATCGCGCTGCGCGGTGCCTGTTACGACTGCCACTCAAATCAGACGGGTTGGCCCTGGTACGCCCAGGCGGCTCCGCTGTCCTGGTGGATCGCGCGAGACGTGGAATACGGCCGCAGGCAGGTCAATTTCTCGATATGGAACACTTACTACCCGGCTACCCGGCTTCGAAAGTTGGAATGGATTGGACGCTCGCTGAAGCAGCCGGACATGCCGCCGAAGTGGTACCGGGCAATGCATCCCGGCGCTCGTCTTACCAAAGCGCAGCGTGCGGCGCTCAGCGCCTGGTTCGCCGGCCAGGTTGCGGCGGCATCAGCCACGCAATGAAGGCGTTCGCGGCAATCCTGGTGATTTCGCTAGCCGCGCTGGTGCCCAGCCGGGCGCATGCGCAGGTCGATCCCTGGGAGTTCGAGGTTTACCCATACGCGACCGAGGGCCGCGGGACCATTGAGCTCGAGACTGACAATGCGGTGGTCGCAAGCGGGCACAGCGCGGGCGGCGAGGGGACCGCGGCCGGAACCTTCAGGAGCCAGGGCATTTGGTACAACCAGTATGAGCTTACTTACGGCCTGACGGATCGGATCGAGGCGGCCGCGTACCTCAACCTGGCGCAGGTCAGCGGTCACGGCTACTGGTACGCGGGCTCGAAGTACCGGTTGCGCGGACGGCTGTTCGACGAGGATGTGCTGCCGCTCAACGTCGGCTGGTACCTCGAGCTCGAGTGGCACCACGTGGCGCAGTTCGATGATAACGAGCTCGAGGTGGAGATGCGCCCGATTCTCGAAAAGGACATCGGCCCGATCTCGATCATAGCCGATCCGATCTTCGAAAAAGCGGCATTCGTGGGCCCGGACAAGAACAAGGGTTTCGAGTTCGGCTACGCGAGCGGAATTTACTACCGCTGGCGGCGCTACCTTTCGCCCGGGCTGGAGTTCTATGGCGCACCCGGAAATATCGACGACAACGATCCGCTGAGAAAGCAGCAGCACTACATCTTTCCGGTGGTGTGGGGCGAGTTGCCGGGCGGAATCGAGTACAACCTGGGACCGGGCTTCGGGCTCACGCGCGGCTCGGACCACGTCATCATGAAGTTCAACCTCGAGCTGGAGCGGTTCGTCGGCGCGCTGTTCGGACCGTCGCCGGATTCGGGCTGGTTCTTCTAGATCTTATTGCCGCGCCGCGCAATTGAATCTAATCTCGCGGGGCCGGAGCGAGATTGGCTCCGGCTTCTCGGTCTTCACTACGAACTCAGGCAGCGGCGGGCCGCGCTCGCTTTGCGCGTCGAGCGAGCCAGCGCCCCGACCCGAATAGCAGCGCCACGAGGCCGAAAGCCGCCAGAACCAAGGTGACGATGGTTGCGATCAACGCGGCTCGGTTCGGATGTGAAGAGTATGCAGTCATCGGCAATTCGCGCCAAGCGCGGCCGGCCTGAAAGACTCCGAGCAATTCGCGCATCCATTCAAGGTCGCCCGGATCGTTCGCATCGCTCGCAATGAGCGCTGCCTTCTCCCATTTGACCGCCGATGCAGTGTCACCGGCCTCCGCGTAGGCTGCCGCGAGCGTGTTGAGATACCTCCAGTGGCTGTACCCAGTCAGTTCATTCTCCTGAATCGCGAGCACGACCGCGGCCTTGCCGTCGCGAACCTCATCTCGCCCTGAAGTTGCCAGCGCCCATGCAACCCCATCGGTGATGCGAGGGTCGTTAGGCCTGAGGATCGCTACCCGTTCGAAGTCCGCGTGCGCCTGCCGCCACAAACGGGTCTGCAGTTCAAAATTGCCGCGTTCCGCAAATAGCGCAGCGTTATTGGGCTGGCGCTCGATCGCCTCGCCCAGATTGGCGATCGCGTTGTTCAAGTCGCCGGCGACGGAATAAAAATTGGCGCGGCATTCGAATCCGTCGGCTTTGGCTGGATCACTTGATACCAAGCGGTCGCAATTGCTGAGCGCGCGATCATCATTCCCGATGTGCTGATAGAAGTAGGCCTGTTCAAGGACGTACTGGCGATTGGAAGGATCGAGCCGGATAGCGCGATCGAAGTCGGCGATCGTCTCGCGGTATTCCTCCTTCCAGAAATGCAGGCTCGCTCGCTCGGCAAAGTTTTCGGGGTCATCAGGCTTCAGCTTGATCGCGGTCGCAATATCGTCTGCGGCACTTTTATAGTCGCGCCCGGTTTTGTACTCCCTTGCGCGAGCCCGATAGGCGGCGTCGTTCTTTGGCTCGAACGCGATCATTTCTGTGAAGTCAGCAGCTGCCCCGGGATGATTGTCCAGCGCGTCATCGATGTTGCCGCGCAGTCCGAAATAGCAGCCGTTCTTCGGCTCCAGACGAATTGCTTCGTCGATCTGCTCCAGCGCGTGGGGGTAATCGCCATTCGAAACATACGCTTCAGCGCGCACGAAAGAGGCTGCTCCGGCGCCGGCTCGTTCGCCTGGCGCGCACCCCAAATCGGCCATCGCGGCCTCCGCGCTGGTGCGCGTGCTGGCCATCTCGTCTCGTCCGTGGCCCGCGCCCGTCGAAGCGCTGCCTCCTAGCACCATGGCGGCGAAAACCGCCGCCGTCAGCGTCAGATGGGCGACGACACACGAACTGAGTTGCCGCCGCCACAGGTACAATGCGACCAGCGCAATCTCGGCCGGCGCGACAACGACGGCGTAGCGAAATCCCCACAGCGGAACGTGCGCCACCAAGTCGATCGCGAGCGCCGCCCCCGCGGCGAGTCCGACACTCCCGGTAGCCACCCGCAGGCGCCGAATTGCGTAACCACGCGCGGCGAGTTCCTCGGCAAACGCGCTCACCACCAACACGAGCATCGCGAACCAAAACGGCGCCTCCCTCAAACCTCCCCAGGCCGCGGGCTCCAGCCCTGAGATGACGCGAAAGAGCGAACCCACGTCCTGAGAGGCAGCGTGCCGAATCAATTCCGCCGCGGCCGCGCTCAGCATGATCAGTCCGGCGCCCGCCGCGAGGCCGACATACACCTCTTTCCTCCGGACTCTGTGGATTCCCAGCGAACCGAGCGGCAGCCGCTCGAATCCCACGACCAGGATCAGCAGGCCGGCCAACGTCACCAAGTCCGCGAACAGCCATGTCGCGCCGAAATCGAACGGCCGGCCGGCCAGCGCGAACGCTTGGTAGGCGATTCCGCAGACGAAAGGCAGGCCGAACCCAATCGCTAGTCCGGCCTTCAGCAACCTCAGCCGCGACCGCAGGAGACGAGTCACTTCGAGCGCATGGTCGTCTCCGTGCGAAGCCGGACTAATCGCCGTTGGGTCCATTACACGCCCTCAGCCGCCTTTGGGTATTGACACTGTGTTAGCGCGAATGCCGAGCGACTTCCAACAGGCTTCTGCCAGCCCGGAAAGACGCTCAACTTTGGTCCACGAAACGTCCTCGCCCGTGCCTTGTCAATACCCAATCCGCCTCGAATGCTTTGGCAAAATTGGAGGGCATTACATAACTTCATTGATGTAGTGACTTGGTTACGACGCGTAGCGGCAACGGCGGGAGGCCGGCCGACTGATGTACTTTCTCCGCGGCCTTGATCCCGGGCGAGGCGGCGGCGAAACTCAAGACGATGGACGTCGGGGAAACTTTCACGCCGCGCGCGTCGACCGCAGACACCATCAAGCGGGTGCGCTAGCACGGCGGGCCGCGGAAGTCGCGCGCGCGGCGCGCGGAACCGGCCGCGGAGTGAGCGGACAACATGGCCAACAAGCGCGTCGTCGTGGTCGGGGCGGGTATCGCAGGACTCAGCGCCGCACTGCGCCTGCGTCAGGCGGGCGCAGAGGTCACAGTCTTTGAATCCAGCGATCGCGTCGGTGGGCGCACGAGCTCGGAGACCCGTGACGGCTACCTATACGAGCGCGGGACGCAGTTTTTCGCGACTACCTATCGCAATGCATTGGGGCTCATCAAGGAGATGGGGCTCCAGGGCGAGCTGAGGCCGACCAGTCCATGGATTACGCTGTTCAAGGATGCGCGGCCTCATCAGATGCGCTCCGGGCTGCTGTTTGCGGTGTATGCAGTCACGAGCGGGCTCTTGAGCGTGCGCGATTTGGCCCGATTCACGTGGCACACGACGAGCTTACGATGGCCACCGATGGACAATTACTCGGCGTGGGCGGACTTCGACGACGAAGATGCTGCGCGATGGAGCGCGCCGCGTCTCGGCCGCGCGGCGGAATACCTGCTCGAGCCGCTGCTCGCGGGCGGTATGATGCAGCGGATCGAGGAAACTTCGCGGGCGTGCGCGCTCGCGGTGCTGGCGCTGACCGCCAACGGCCGCAGCAAGGATTTGACGCTGGCGCGCGGCAACGACTCGTTGCCGCGGGCGATGGCAGCACGGGTCGGGGTCAAGCTCGAAGCTCCTGTCCAGACGATTGAGGCCACGCCCGACGGCGTGACCGTGCAGTTGTCCGGAGAGACGGTTCGCGCCGACGCGGCGGTGCTGGCAACGACCTCCTCGGCGGCGGCCAGAATTTATCGCGGTGGAGACAGGCTCGAACGCGAGCTTATGGCTACCCCCTATGGATCGGTGATCAGGGTCGGCCTCGCGACGAAGCGCGACTGGTCCGACCACCCGGGACTCAGCAATGTTTGGGCAATGATGATCCCCCGCAGCGAGCGTCAACAGTTCGTATCCGTGACGATCGAATCAGCCAAGGATCCCATGCGGGTGCCCAAGGGCGGCGAAATGCTAAACCTGTTCGTTACGCCCGACAATGCGGAGCGGATGATGGACTGGCCGGACGAGCAGGTGGTGAGCGCGGTTGCGGCGGACATAGAGCGGCTGTTCCCCGGTGCGATTGCCGCCAAACACTTCGCGCAGGTGGTGCGCTGGCGAGAAGCAATGCCGAAATCTCCCGTGGGGCGCGCGCGCGCCCTCGCCGAGTACCGCCGCACACGGCCGCGCAATAGCAGGGTGTGGCTCGCGGGCGACTACATGGGGATGCCGTGGCTGGATTCGGCGATCGAGACTGGCACTTGGGCGGCAGCCCGCATAATGGAGCGCTGACCGCAAGGCATCGAATGGGCTGACTCAAAAGGTGAAGCTGCATTTGCGGGCCGTGACTCACGGTGTAAACTGGTGGTGTTGCGCGACGGCGTTTGCAGCCTGGCTTGCGCGGGCGCTGCCCCGATGCGCGCAGCTCCCCCCAAGCAGATCGCGAACTGAGAGAAGCAAGAAGGAAAGCTCTATATTGAGGCGGGCAGTTACAAATGCGTTCGCGATTTGTTTGTGTGTTCTCGCCGGATGTTTCGAATGGACTGAGAATTCGCAAGGCAAGCTGCAATCAGTCGGTCTGCCGGGAGTTCCAATTTGGCAATCGAACCAGCCTCCCGCGCCCATGAAACCGACCGATCTCGGTTTCACACCGGAAGAAGCATCGAAGTTCGGCGGGCCGGTGTTGGTCATCCCGTCCGCGACGTCGCGAGGATGGCGGTACCGCTACTACTCGAGCGAACAGAATCGTTGTCAGGAAGACCTCAAAAAAATGCTGGACGACCGCGCTCGGGAGAATGCGACCGATCCCGCGCCCTACTGTACGGACAATCCTACCGCACCGCCAATCAAGGGGAATGCATTAGTGTTTTGAACGCGGGAGTGGAGCCGCGGCAGGCATCCAGAACTGACCGGCGATTCCAGCGCCTCTCTCCTTCGCACGAGGCCGTCGTCCAAGTGGACAAGCTCGGCTATGCGCTGGCAGCTCTGATCCTCGCGGTCTCGCTCTCTGCCTGTTCGGACCGCAAACAGAGTGCGGCGGCTCCCGCGCCGCCCTCATTCGCACATGCGGGGCAGGCCGCGAACCAGGTCGAGCACCCGCGCAACCCCGAGGATGCTATCCACAAGATTCGACACGTCATCGTGATCATGCAGGAAAACCGATCCTTCGATTCCTATTTCGGCACTTTCCCCGGCGCCGACGGAATTCCAATGAAAAACGGTCAGCCGGCGGTGTGCATTCTCAACCCGGCCGCCGGCAAGTGCGAGCGGCCGTACCACGACCCCCACGACGAGAACGGCGGCGGTCCGCACGCCGCTCGCAACGCCCGCGAGGATATCGACGGCAGCAAGATGGACGGCTTCATCGCCCAGGCGGAAGCGGGGCAGCGAGGATGTCTCAATCCGAACAACCCGGCCTGCACCAACGCGAATCAGCCCGACGTGCTCGGCTACCATGATGGGCGCGACATCCCGAACTATTGGACCTACGCCCGCCAATTCGTGCTGCAGGATCGGATGTTCGAACCGAATGCCTCGTGGAGTCTCCCTGCGCACCTGTTCGAAGTCTCCGAGTGGTCGGCCCGCTGCAGCGAGCACGCCCCCGCCACCTGCGTCAACGCGCTTGATGTCCCGGGACTGCCGCTCGACTTTCTGCCGCGGCGGCGCCGAGTTCGCGCGGCCCCAATCTACGCCTGGACCGACCTAACGTATCTCCTGCACCAAAGCGGAATCAGCTGGGGCTACTTCATCGTGAGCGGAACCGAACCCGACTGCGAGGACGACGAGCAGGAAGACTGTCCGCCGATTCCTCAGAACTCGAGGACTCCCGGGATCTGGAACCCGCTCCCGTACTTCGACACGGTCCGCCAGGATGGTGAACTCGGCAACATTCAGCCGATCTCGCGCTTCTACCACGCCGCCGCCGCCGGCACCCTGCCGGCGGTGAGCTGGGTGGTGCCCTCGGGACCGGTCAGCGAGCATCCGCCGGCGCTGATCAGCGCGGGACAGGCATTCGTCACCAGCCTGATTAACGCGGTCATGCGGGGACCCAATTGGAAAGACAGCGCGATCTTTCTGGCTTGGGACGACTGGGGCGGGTTTTACGATCACGTAGTGCCGCCGGCGGTCGATAGCAACGGCTATGGTTTGCGCGTCCCAGCAATAGTCATATCGCCGTTCGCCAGGCGCGGCTATATCGATCACGAGACGCTCAGCTTCGATGCGTACGTGAAATTCATCGAAGATGACTTTCTGCTGGGCCAGCGGCTCGACCCTGCCACCGACGGGCGGCCCGATCCGCGCCCCACCGTGCGCGAGAACGTTCCTCTCCTGGGTGATTTGCGACAGGACTTCGATTTCACTCAAGCGCCGCGGCCACCATTGATCCTTCCTGAAAAGCCGGCGACCGCTCTGATTCCTCCCGTCTCGCGCTGAGTGCGCGGGGTCCTGGCGCTAGCCGAGAAACCCCTGGTCGCTCGATCCCCGGGCTGCAATCACAGCCGGACGACGGGTGGCTCGCGGTGCTCGGTCAGGCCCACTTGGTTGTGCAGCAGATACACGAGGGTCGGCTGGAATACCCGAGTGAGTAGTGCGATCGATATCGCGCCGCCGATGACAACGATGGCCAACGGTCTCTGCGTCTGCGCCCCGATGCGGGTTGAAAGCGCGGCGGGCAACAATCCCAGCCCGTCCACCAGAGCCGTCATCATCAGCGCCCGGAAACGCCGATCGGCGCCCATGACGATAGAATCAATGACCGAGTACCCCGCGGTCCAGAGCTGGTGGATGTAGAAGTTCAAAAGGATGCCGTCCATGATCGCAATCGCGAAGATGGAAATGAATCCCACTGCGGCCGACACGCTGAACGGCGTGCCGGTCACTACCAGCGCCAGCACACCGCCCAAGCAGGCGAGCGGCACCTGCGCCATCAGTATCAGGGTATTAACAATCGAAAGTGTCGCCGCGTATAGCACAGCTACGATCAGAAGCAGGGCGAGCGGTATCACGATGGCGAATCGGCGGTTGGCCTGTTGGAGCTCTCCGTACTCGCCGACCCAATCGAGCGAGACGCCTTCGGGAAGTTTGATCCGTTTTGCGACCGCGCTCTTTGCTTCCTCGACGGTGCTCTGCATGTCGCGTCCGCGGACGCTGAATCTTATCGGAACGTAGCGACGAAGACCTTCGCGATAACTGAACGACGCGCCCTCCGCAGTGGTTATGTCTGCGACCTGCCCGAGTGGGACGTAACCGCCCCCGGGAAGGGCGACTTGGATCTGACGTATGGCTTCAGAGCTCTGCCGGTACTTGGGCTGCCAGCGCACCACGAGGTCGAAGCGCCGGTCCCCCTCTAACACTTGCGTGACGGCCTGACCACCTATCGCGGCCTGCACCGCCGCGCCGACATCGCCCACGTTAAGTCCATAGCGTGAGCAAATTTGCCGGTCTGGGGTGATTAGCAAGTTGGGTTGCCCCGTCGCTCGATAGACAGCCACGTCCGCAATCCCGGGCACCTGGCTGATTACCTCTCTGGCCTCGTTGGCAGCCCGCTCATCAACCGTAAGGTCGGGACCATAGACTTTTATCGCATTGACACCCTTAACGCCCGACAGCGCTTCCTCGATGTTGTCCTCGATGTACTGCGAATAACCAAAACTTGCCTCGGGAAGCACGCGCCTGAGCTGAGCATCCATTTCCCCGGTCAATTTGTCCTTCGTCAGGCCGGCACGCCATTGAGGCGGGGGCTTCAGATCCACATTGAATTCGACATTGAAAAACCCGGTCGCATCGGTACCATCGTCGGGACGACCGGTCTGCGAGATCACATCCGTTACTTCCGGAAACGACCTGAAAACCGCACGGACGCCCCGCGCCACATCGTTCGCATGAGACAGCGAAGTACTGAGCGGCAGCGTCGCTCTGGCCCATATGTTTCCC
>Ga0187804_10000407_pt1 | contig 10575 bp, 13 predicted proteins | sample NC_wetland_sal_i_3_FD_132961 | JGI IMG/M metagenome (GOLD analysis project Ga0187804, IMG submission 132961) | Wetland sediment microbial communities from Neuse River Estuary, North Carolina, USA - Control_4 | ecosystem: Environmental > Aquatic > Freshwater > Wetlands > Sediment | place: USA...
AACCGACGTCGGCAGCAACGCCACGAGCTCCGCGAGCACCACTTCATCCTCCTCGGCACAGTGTTCGAGCGTGGTGCCCGTCAAGAACCTTGCTGCTCCAGACATATCGAACGGTTCCGCCGACATCGCCTATCCGTCGGACTACTGCGCCCTGGCTTCCTACTCCCTGGGTCTGGTCAACCAGGACAGGGCGACCAACGGGAGCGGCTCGGTGACCCTCGTGTACGACCAGGCAGCCCAGCAGCACGCCGATTCTATGCTCTACTACGGTTACTTCAGCCACTTCGACACCCAGGGGTACAAGCCCTACATGCGTTATTCCCTGCTCGGGGGCAGAGGAGGAGACTTTGAGAACGTCGCGTTCTTCTCCTACTCAGTAACACATTACACTTCCACGAATTCCGTTGAGGACGCCATCAAGACCCTGGAGCATTCGATGGTTTACGACGACGTCACCTGCTGCAACAACGGCCACAGGTACAACATCCTGAACCCCCTCCATGACGTGGTCTCCATCGGCGTGGCATACAACTCCACTCACGTCTATTTCGACGAAGAGTTCGAGAACGACTACGTCAATCTCAACTTTCAGGTGACAACCGCCTCTTCCACCAACCCATACTACGTAACGATGACGGGTACGATCGAGCATCCTGTGACGGCTCCCAACTCGATCTATGTGTCATTTGACTCGACTCCAACGGCCGAGAGCACGGCCCAGTTGAATGCTGGTCCCCACGAGTACGGACCTGGTACCCTCGTGGGCGGGGTTCTCCCGAGGAACGGCATCCTGGGCGACTGCGCCCAGTTCACACAGGGGACAACCGTGTGCGCAGATAAATGGGATTTCACCTCCTCATCCGTAGACTTCGCCTTCTCCATGGCGCAGTTCATCAAGGACTACGGGCCGGGCGTCTATACCATCTACCTCATCACGGGCTCTAGCACGGACTCTGCTCTAACCAGCATCTCTGTCTTCGCTCCCTGAAGGCTCTCAGGCCGAATTCAATTCCGCCCGGATTGACTGGGCGGTTTCTTCCATCTCTTCTTCGGTGAATTGCTTCCTGCCGACGAACTTCCCCTTGTCCTCCAACCTGACGGGGATGACGTGGACGTGCACATGTGCAACAACCTGGTTGGCCGCCTCACCGTTGTTCTGCACAAACCTGAAACCATCGGCCCCGACGGCTGACACGACCGCCTTGGAGACCTTGAACGCCACCTGGAACAGCCCAGCAATCTCCGCCTCGTTCATGTCCCAGATGGTCTCGCCGTGCTGCTTGGGACAGACGAGGGTGTGCCCCCTTGAGAACGGGTAGAGGTCAAGGAACCCTATGTACTTCTCATCTTCGTAGACCACACTGGAGGGGGACTTTCGAGATACGATCTTACAGAAGATGCACCTGTCCGGTCCGCCCGTCGGTTCGGTGAAGGCGAGCCGCTTCATGCGCCCCTCCGTTGGGCATCTGGAATCAAGCCGGCCTATTCTCCCACGGCCATCTTAATACGTTCGCCAGCGAGCCCTGGCCGTTTGATCTGCGAGCGATGCCATGCCGGGCAGATGCTGGAGTACGAGCGGACGGTAGGCTCGAAATCCGAGGTCACCCTGAGAGGGACGAGATGCGAGAGGTGCGGCTTCACAGTCCTCGAAAACGACGATGATGTCTGGGGCGCAAGCTAGGGCCTAACTTAGGAATCCTGCCCCCTTCCGATAGGAGGCGATGAAGTCCAAGGCGAATTTGTCTGCCTGCTTCTCCGTCCCCCGATGCCTGCCGCTGGTCGACCGGAGGTGATGATAGAACTCATGAACGATGACGAACGGGTCGTACAGGTACTCCCTCTTGGCGGCAAGGATCTTCCTCGAGTTTTGAGAGTAGACAGCAGCCACCCCCTTGGTCCTTCCCTCGAAGACGCCCACCCCCAGCTTTGGCCGTGGGACTCTGTACCACTTCGACAGGAGGGCGATGGCCTCTTCAGGCTTGGAGTCCAGAATCAGGGCGACCACAGCCACTTTCATCTCGTCTTCCGTCATCGTCAGCGGGGTCTTAGCCCCCCGTCGTCTTAAGCAGTCCCAATGGTGCCCGACGTTGAGTCATTGGTCAGCAATGATTGATTCCACTGTTCAACTGGGAAATCCGGGGTTACACGGCCAATGAACAGACGCAGGCACATCAGGCTAGACGGTCCGCGGTCAGTCCGCTTCAGGGGACCGCCGTCTCTATTCTCCGTAGGTTAACAGGGCCGCAGGGCAGGGTGCGTGGATAGCGTCCTAGCCAGAGGGCACTAGGGCGAACAGGTCGGATTGAAGTTGATGTCGTAGCCGCAGAGGGTCCAGGCGATTGTTGTGCCGTTGTTCACTCGAAGGCCGTCCGCACCTGTCTGGGCGAGGGACCAATTCCCCTCGCTGAACCCCCAGAAGAACCAAGCCGAAGACGAGGTCTGAGGGACTCCGTCCACCCCTGTTACGAGATGTTCTCCATACTGAGGATACCACTCCGCCTGTAGGTTCCCTTTCAGGAGCACGAGAGTGGCCAGGTATCCGTTCCACCCGGGCTCAATTGAAGTGTCGTTGTACCATCTGAGCGACCCATTGCCGAAGTCTAGAAGCAGGTGCAGGGAGTAGACCAACGCCTTCCTGCCACTGGAACTCGACAGCTGCTCATAGGAGCTCCAGAGCGCAGTCAGGTCTAGGCTTGCGTTCCTGTACGCCGGAGTGCTGGTGTTCAGGTTGGCCACCGCGGAACTAAGCAGAGAAAGTGTCTGACCGTACTCTGAAAGACTCGCGTTGAACGATCCTGACAGCGACCTGTACCTCATCAATGCGGTGTTCAACTCGTTCGCATACGTCTGGTTCTGAGAAGTGCTCTGCTGGTCTTGCCCAAAGTAGTACAGAGTCAGGCTCGAGGAGATGACGAGCATCGCGACGAAAACGACGACCACCCCGTAGAAAATACTCCTGGCAGGCATCAGAGCGGCCCCTTGAACACCCTCGGAATGATGACTATGAACAGCGGGACTAGGAGCATGCCGAAGGCAAGGTCGCTTACCTCATGTGCAATCGTGAAGGGAAGGGTCAGCGGGCCGAAAGCCGTCACCAGGTACTCCCCTAAGGTGGGCGACGGCCAGTACTGAAGTAGCGCAGTGACGAGGTTCGTCTCCAGGTCCCAGAGGAAGGCGCAGATCGCCATGGTTGCACCGATGAAGATAGGATAGAACGAGACCAACTGGAGCCTGCTCCCCCAGGCCTTCGAAGCCGCCCACCCGGCGAGGGCGAACAGGACCTCACCTCCGACGAGGAAGGGAGTTATCGGCCCAGCCACACCAATGGGACTGACGATGCTCCAGGCGGATTCGGACACGATTCCCACGAACGCCCCGACCCTGAAGCCGAAGACGTAGGCGCAGACAAACACGAGGGCGTCCAAGAGTTTCACGTTATACACCGGTGACAGCGCGAAGTCCGATCCGACTATCAGGGCGGAGAATGTGGCGACAACCGCGATTTCCCTGCTACCACGCACAGATGGCTGGATAAATTAGCCAGCCTATTAAGTACATCAGGTTTACGATTGATTACCTGAATTCAGGTGGCACACTTTCATGCACCCCTCCCCGCCATTCAACACTGCGGCGCGTTTTCCATTAATCCTATCAATTCAATGGCAAGTCTTCGATGGGTGCTACCCGCAACCACGTCGTATCCGGTTCACTCGGTGAGCTAACCCCCCTGCGGGCAGGCATGACACTGCGCCCTGTGATTTCCAAGTTGCATGACTATCAGATGGAAGTGTCCACTGGAGGATCATATGCCATTGGAAAGTATGGTGAAATCATAACGGGGATGTTCCTGCGGGCTCAAGGGATTGATCCTACCGAACAATATCTGTACAAGGATGAAGACGGTATCTCACACACCGTGGACTTCTTCGACGACAAGAGTCGAATCGCCTACGAAGTCAAAACCGGACGCTTCCGGTCTTCAGCTCGCAAGGAATTCAGGATTGACTGTCTGCGCTTTGCGGTCGAGAGCGGTCAGTTTGCGGAGGTAAAGTTCGTCAATGTTCCTTTTCTTGGGCGAGTGGGTTTCGACGCAACAATCCTGAGACTGATCAACGGATTCCGGCTTATTACTTTGAGCGAGTCGTACGTTTTCGAAACTGGTTATAGAACACCTTCCCCAGAGCCAGTGAGGTCGTTGTCGCTCCAAGGGCTACTAAAGCTGGCTGAGAAGCACACGTCGGGTCCTAATCCCGGGTTCAGCCGTGAGCATATACTCTTGGCATTCATGACAATCGGCAATTCGGGAACAATCAGCAGAGAACAGCTTCGTTTGAAATCAGGTCTTGGGGGAGGGTCAGTGAGGACAGTGCTGAAGAAGTTTCGCCGGGGAGGGTACGTGAGGGCAGACCCCTTCGGATGCCACCTGACCGAATCAGGAGAAGCGTTGTATCGTTCAACGTTGAAGAAACTATCCCCTTTTCTTTCCCTAGACGGTTCCCAACTTTCAGTAGGCAAATCACAGGTTGGGATTTTGGTAAGGTCAATGGCGGCCTCCATAACAAGTGGAATCGAGCAGCGGGATGCCGCAATCGTGACGGGCGCAATCGGCGCCACAACCTACGTCATAAGGGGAGGGGGATTCTCCATCCCTGGAGGTTCGTCCGATTGCGAGAAAGACTTCCCGAGCAAAGCATGGCCAACTCTCAGGGAGAAGTTGAGGCCAAAGAACGGGGACGCGGTCATTGTGTGCGGTGCACGGGACGATACAACCGCCAGATTAGGAGCGCTTTCTGCCGCTCTGACCCTGCTCTAGCCACTGTTGGGCGTCTGCTCCGAAGGCTGGGGTTCGGCTCCTGCTGCCGGCTTGTTCACCTGTCGGTTGATGGCATCGGCGAAGTAGTGTCCAGTCACGAGCACCTTGACAGATTTGACGCCCTTTACCTGTGCAATGCCATCCCTCAAGTCCTGCGAGATCTTCAGTGCGAACACCGGAGGACAGTACATCGTAGTGGCGTGGTATTCCACGTCGACCTGGCCGTCCTTGATGTCTAACTTGTCGATCAGGTTCATCTCGACGATGGGCATCCCGATCTCAGGGTCCACTATCTTCGAGATCTGCTTCTGAACTTCCTTCACATCGACCTGCTCTGTTGACATGAAACTCGAAGAAAACCCTTGTTTCCGCTACAAAAAGCTTGTCCTGCTTCTGTTGATTTGGCGAGGCATCACCACTTCATTCCGCGTTTCGTTCGGGGGTCAGCTGGCCGGAGACGGTTAAATGAGGCTGCGGCAACAGTGGACGACATGAAGGATGCGAGAAGGCTCCTCCTCACCTGGCTCGGAGCGGTAGGCATCATAACTCTGGCAATCATCCCGGTTCGTCTGTATCTACTCTCTGTTGACGATTGGCTCATCGGTGCGCTTTCGATGCTTGCACTCGCCTTCTTTGTGGCCTATTTCCTCATCGCTTGGTTTTGGAAGCCCGAGGGAGTCGGATCCGTTCAGACTCCTTGAGGCCTACCGACAGGTTTACAGCCCAAGCTCGGATGGATGGACCCGGTCGTGACCCCGGACGAGGTGCTGGAAGAAATCGAACGAGTAGCGCCCGCCCAGGGGCTCCCGATAATAGGCCCAAGACGCGGTGAGTTCCTCGACGAGGTCGTCGCCGAGCACAACCCTTCGACGATACTAGAGGTGGGGACCCTGGTAGGGTACAGTGCCATCAGGATGGGGAGGCACCTGAAGAAGGGACAGAAGATCACCTGCGTCGAAGTATCCGAGGGCATGGCCCGGGTCGCGCGTTCAAACTTCGACCGGGCGGGTCTGGGCCAAGTCATAGAAGTAGTCGTCGGGGACGCGACGAAAGTCCTTCCTAAGCTTGGAGGCCGTCTCGACATGGCCTTCTTCGACGCGGTCAAGGAAGACTATCTGGGCTACCTGAAGGCGATTGAATGGAGGCTTCATCCTGGGAGCGTTGTCGTGGCTGACAACGTAAAGTCGCACGCCGAAGAGGTCGCAGCCTATCTAGACTACGTCAGAAACTCTGGGAAGTACTCGAGCACCTACAGAGAGTCACCGCCCAACTATGGCTCAGGCCAAGGCGACGCTGTGGAGATCAGCGTCAGGCTCTAAACCCCCGGACCAAGCTACGCCACTTTTCGTCCCCATCGAAGGGCAGATACAGCCGGACTCTGTCCACCAGGCCATCATACCTCTCCTTAAGGCGGCCGCCCATCTCCCCCCAGCTCCCTTCCACCACAAATTCTGCGAGGATGTCATCACTAATCTCCCCTGTCATCCTCTCCCACTCTCCCTTGGTTGAGAACGCGTGAAGCCTGTCGCAGACGTCCCCCCAACCATGAAGCTCCATGACCTTTCTGTAGCTCCGCGTCGAAGCGTAGAAAGAAATCTGCTCCCTGTATGCTTCACTGACGCTCCTGATCTCCTGCTCGCTTTCTCCGACGGCGGCGAAGACGGACGCCGCAACGGCGACTCCTTCCCTCTTCCTTCCCGACCTGGCGGCGCCGGCCTGCAGGGCCGGGCTGATGACCTCGCGAAGGTACCTGACTGTGTGCAAAGGGTGCACATGAAGGCCGTCCGCCACGGTCCCGGCCACCTTGCACATGCCCTCGTTCACCCCAGCGATGTAGACCGGAATGTCTGGATGCTCGACGGGGCCCGGGCTGAAGTAGGGCGTCATCAGGTCGAGCCTGAAGAACCGACCCCCGAAATCCAACCTCGTCCCGGTCTGCCAGCTTTCCCACACCGATCTCAACGCGAGCACGGTCTCCTTCATCTTCGGGGCGGGAGCCTCCCACCTCATCCCGAACCTCCTTTCAATGTGGCCCTTGACTTGGCTTCCGAGGCCAAGGATGAACCTGCCTTTGGAGAGGCTCTGCAGATCCCAGGCAGTGTACGCCAGAGTCGTGGGACTCCTCGTGAACGCGAGGGCGATGGAGGTCCCTAGCTCGATCCGTTCCGTTGTGGACGCGGCCAGGGCCAGCTGGAGAAAGGGGTCATGCTTTGTCTCGTTGACCCAGAAGGCGTCGAAACCCAAAGACTCGGCTTTGCGGGCGAGTCCCCCTGCCTCCGCCGGCGAAGGGGGGGCGACCTCCGCATCGATCTTCAAGCAGGAACACTGCCTCCGGGACTCCTCTTAAAGACGAGACATCTTAGGCAGCCAGCAGGACTCCTTGGTCTACACATCAATCGCCATCGGCCTGTTGGCGGCCTTCTGCTGGGGCACGTCAGACTACCTGTCCAGGAGCCAGTCAGAGAAGGTCGGGTACTATCGTACCGTAGTCTACTCTCAGATGACCACCCTCATCGTGATCTTGGCGCTGACGCCGTTCATCAGCCCCAACCTGGTGGCTCCTGTCTCGACGCTGATAGCACTGGTAGCCGCCGGGGTGCTCAACTTCGCCGCGTTCATCTGCCTCTACCGAGCATTCCACTCTGGGGTTGTCTCAGTCGTCGCTCCCGTGGCCTACACCTATCCTGCGGTGACAACGCTGCTATCCATCGCCATCCTCGGGAGCGCGCTATCCTCAGCGATGATTCTGGCCATCGCTGGGATTATCGTTGGCGTCGTACTTCTTTCGACCCGGTTCTCCGAGCTCGCCAGGTCTCTCAGGGGCGAGGGGAGAGCCAGTCTCACGGCTGGTGTCGGCCTGGCCTTGGGCGCCTCGGTGTTCTTCGGGACAGTCTACATCGCCATAGGGTACGCCGCCCCACAGGTGAGCGTGGTCATTCCGGTGATGGTTCTGCGAATCGTGGGGGTTGCCGCTGGATTTGCCCTCGCCCCAATCCTCCACCAGGAGGTCAGGCCATCCCGGCTCACCTTCTCCAGGATCATGGTCCTGATGGGCGTCCTTGAGACGGTAGGTTTCCTATCATTCACCTTTGGGATCGCCGGAGATGTAGGCTCTCTGCCTGTAGTGGTGGCCATCTCGGGAATGGGCGGGGCGGTCGCCGCCAGCTACGGGCTGTACTTCCTCAAGGAGCATTTGGAGCCGAACCAGATGCTGGGGGTCGTCCTCTCGCTACTGGGGGTCTTCACACTGCTGTATCTCGGGGGCTAGGCTAAGATTGGACTACTTCGAGGCTGTCCAGGAAGGGAGGAGACGGGTGAACAGGGCCGTCGGAGTCCTTCAGGAAGTGGCCGGACCCTGCTACCCAATGCTCTTCCTCAAAATGGGCCTCTCCGAGTGGACCCCTGTCGGTGATGAGAATATGCACAAGGTCATCCCTGGCAGGGCGGGGACAGCCGCCCTCGTAGTGTGCGACTCTGAGGGAAACTCCAAGGCCATGAGCGCCTGGTTTCCGGAGGGGAAAGCGACGGAGTTCGCCAAGATGATCGAGAGGAAGGGGATTCCCGAGTTCCCCGGCGAAGTCAAGCTCCCGATTTGAGGCTCCAGTTTATTAACAGGCCACGCTCAGCAGACCTTTGCGCCTTACTAACACCGCTCTCGGCTCCGACGAACTCCAATCAGCTCGCCAGAACCTCGGGTCGTGCCCGTTCGACGCAAAAAAATTGGGGGTGAACGAATGGCAAGATGTTCGGTATGCAAGGGTCACGCGGTAGCGACGTGCGCTGAATGCGGCGCTCTAGTATGTATGTCACATTCTACTACAATCTTCGACGAAAGCAGCAGGGCCATGAAGACGTACTGCGGGAACTGCACGGCAAAACGGATGCCGCTGTGGGTCGCGCGACGAAGGTAGTCCTCTAAATCGCCACTTCAAGGGCGACGTCCTGAGCGGGGTAGTACCTCTTCACGTCGCCTTCACCGTACTTCGCTGCGAACCTATGTTTGATCCCCTCGATTCTCTGAATGTCCCGGATGATTACAGGACTCGCCTCTTTCTTCCAGTCCTTGACCGCAAGCTCGAGCCTACTGCTCTTCTGGACGTCCACGAACCACTTCGTCCTCAGCCCGTGCATCGGGAGTAGCTCCAGCTTACTCTCGTTCACAGTGAACCAGACAGGGATCGTCCTCCTCTTCCCATTCTTCGACCAGAGATACGTGATCTCGACTTCGTCTTCACTCGAGATGTCTGACCCCAACCCTGCCATGTCGAAACCTTTTGGAGCGTTGACTCTTAACCCTACTCACACGACCGTGAAGTAGAGTCTCCTGTTGTTCTTCCCCTTGTTCTCGGTCTTCAGCCCTACGACCTTCCCTATCTCGATGGTGTTCTTCACGTGCACGCCTCCATCCGCCTGCGTGTCGACGTCGCCTATCTCGACGATCCTGAGCATTTCGAGGGAGGGGGGCATGGCGTTGGCAAGCTTGACGAACCCCGGATTTGCCAAAGCTTCCTCCCTCTTCATGAAGAAGGTCTTCACCTCCAATCCACGGCCGATGGCCTCGTTCACTTTGTCGATGTAGTACGACATCTTCCCCTTGTCAAAATCCTCGAGGTTGAAATCCACCCTCGATTCGTCCGGGCTGATCTGGTTCCCCGTGATCAGAGCGCCCGTCTCCCCGTTCACCACGGCGCTTAGGATGTGGGCCGAAGTGTGCATCCTCATGATCCTGAATCTCCTGTCCCAGTCGAGCACTCCGTGTACGGCAGCGCCTGGCCCGAAGCCGGGCGGCGACTCCAGGACATGGAAGATCCCCTCTCCTTCCTTCACGACTTCTGACACCTTCAGTCCCTCAAGAGTCCCGACGTCGGACACCAGGCCCCCGCCTCGCGGGTTGAAGGCAGTCTGGTCCAGCACCACACGGGTCCCGTCCACCGACTCTACCTTGGCGTCGAATTCGCGGGCGTACATGTCCTCCCAGAACAGCTTCCTCGTCATTCTTGGCCGCCCCATCCTATGCCTGCTTTAAGATTCAACCGCCTGAGTAGGCGCTTATCTTCGTCTGGGAGAGCTCCCTCGATATCAGCACGCTCTCCCTCGTCCACTTCGACTTCGATATCACCATCTTCGAGAGGGCCGAATCTAGTGCTCCTCTGAAGGTTCCGTGCCTTTCGTAGGGTTGCCTGAGGAGTTCTCTGATGCTCTCCCTCACATTCCAGACCCCCAAAGGCATGATGAACCCAGGATAGGTCTCGCGCAGGACGATGGCCGCCGCCTGTTTCCTTTCACGTTCCAGCGCCTCCCCCACGGCGAGCCTCGTCGAATAGTAGCACCCCCCGACCCGGGCGTACCTGGTCCTCCCGAAGTACTCCTCATAGTCACCAATCATGTAGGGGGTCGTCGTGAACTGGTTCCAAGTCGTATTGGGGAACCACGCTTCTATCCACTCGAAGCGCCATGGCTCCGGAAGGAGTATCGCTACGTACTGATTGTCGTAGACATTGAACCCGTAGACCCTGTACTCGTCTATGGTTGGCCGGTGCTTGACCTTCTCGATGAGGTCAAGGCTGATGGAGCTGTCCACCGCGGTGATGCTCCACCTTGTCGGGACGATCCGCCTCCTGCCGCCATCCCCGAACATTCCCAGGCTGAACGCCCTCTGAATCCGCGTCACCAGCACCCCGTCTGAGTACAGATCCTCGATGGCGTCCATTGCTTTCAGGTCCCTGTCGTAGTAGGCCTTCTCTATCCTCCTGTCTACCGAC
>Ga0187804_10000408_pt1 | contig 10556 bp, 5 predicted proteins | sample NC_wetland_sal_i_3_FD_132961 | JGI IMG/M metagenome (GOLD analysis project Ga0187804, IMG submission 132961) | Wetland sediment microbial communities from Neuse River Estuary, North Carolina, USA - Control_4 | ecosystem: Environmental > Aquatic > Freshwater > Wetlands > Sediment | place: USA...
CCGCCGCCGTCGTTGTGATAAACGCCGTAAATTTCCCGGGGCAGTTCGGTCACGATAATGTCTGGCCGGCCATCGTTGTCATAGTCTTGAAAAACTACGCCCATGCCGGATAATCGCCGGCCGTCTTCGGAAAGTGCCGCGCCCGCTTCGAGGCCCAGTTCCGTGAAGGTTCCGTTCCCGTTGTTATGAAACAGGAATTGCTGCATGCCGTCGTTGGCCACAAATATATCCGGAAAGCCGTCTTCGTCGTAATCAGCAAAAGCTACGCCCAAGGCTCGCCCCTTTTTTGACGCGATACCGGAGCGCTGGCTCACATCGGTGAAGGTTCCATCCCCATTGTTGTGATAAAGGATGTTAGTGGTAGCGGGAAATTCTTCCGGTGGGCAATAAGTATGGTAATTGCCGCCACAGTCTTTACTGTGCTTGGTGTCCCAGTCCATGTACCGGGTGACAAACAAATCTAGTTTCCCGTCATTGTCGTAGTCGAAAAATCCCGCAGACACGGACCAGCCGCCACCAGCTACGCCTGCCTTCGCTGTTACGTCAGTAAAAGTGCCGTCCCCGTTGTTGTGATACAAAATGTTCTTTCCATAGTTGGTGACAAATAGATCGGGGTAGCCGTCATTGTCATAGTCACCCACGGCCACCCCCATGCCATAATTTCCATCCCCAGCATTCGCCAAGCCCGCTTGCTGGGTTACATCGGTGAAACTTCCGTCTTTGTTCTGACGGTAAAGCCGGTTCCAGTAACGCGGGTCATGACGTTCGAAGTTCTCCGGCATTTGCATCGGGCTGCTTATGTGTCCGCCGTTCACAAGGAAGATGTCCAACAAGCCGTCGTTGTTGTAGTCGAGCAGGGCAACTCCTCCGGGCATGGTTTCGATCAGATATTTCTGCGGAGTAGGTGAATTCTGCAAAATGAAATCCAATCCGTGCGGCAGAGTGACTTCGAACACGGGCGCCGCGAGCGCGGCTACCAACAGCACCGATGTCATGACCAACGATATGCGTAGCAGAGTTTTCGACAACGGGGGTTCCTTCAGTCGCTAGCATATCGCGCTCATGGTGCTCGTTGCACGCTCACTTGCTCAAAAACAGGTTCGCCTCAGGATGGCTGGTAAATAAGTATGCGACGAAGGAGCAATTACGCTTGAGAGCCGACCGGCCCGCAATTTCAGAAATGCCAACATCGCAAGCATGGACTGTACTGTTAAGTTCTAACGCTACCGTCGGGTCGATTCCCGTTCCACCAGCTTGGGTGAAATCAGAATCTTCTTGGGTCGAGCTGAGCGTTTCGACAGGATTCGTTCCATGAGGAGTTCCGCGGCCCGCGCCCCCATTTGGCAAGTGCCCTGATCGACGGTAGTGAGTGGAACCGCTAACAGGTCGGAGTAGTGAACGTTGCCAGCTCCGACCACCGAAATGTCATGGGGTACTCTATAGCCGGCCTCCAGGATCGCCTTGATGGCGCCGATTGCAACTGGGTCGCTGTAGCAGAAAACTCCGTCCGGAATGGGACGCACTCGCAGCAATCGCCGCATCCCCTCATACCCGGTTTCATCTCCGTGGCCGCCTGCGACGACGTAACGCGCATGAACCCGCAAGCCGCCCTTCGCCAGCGCTCGGCGGTATCCTTCCAGGCGTTCGGCGGCGATTCCAATTTCGGGACCGCGCAGGTGGCCGATGCGGCAGCATCCGCGCGCGATAAGATGCTCCGTTGCCAGCCTGCCGATTGCGCGGTTATCGACCCCGACGAAGGAGGCCTGCAGCCCGACGATCGGGCGATCAATCAAAACGTACGGTACCTTCCGTCTTTGGATTAGCTGGAACAAATTCAGGCAACGGACCGGTTGCGCCGAAGCGATGATTAAACCATCCACTTGCCGAGCCAGTAAGGAATCAGCTTCGCTCATTTCTAATTTCGGATCCTCCTCGGAATACGAAATGATCACGTGATACCCGTGGGGTCGCACCGTCTGCGCCACAGCCCGGGCAATCTCCGCAAAAAATGGATGGGTGAAGTCTGGCAGCAGAAGGCCGATTGTGTAGGTGCGACGGGTTACCAGACTGCGAGCCACCCAATTCATCTGGTAATGTAATTCCTTCGCCCGCCGTAGCACGCGCTTACGAGTGGCCGCGCTGATGCGTCCTTGGTTTCGTAGAACCTTTGAGACCGTCACTACTGAGACCTGCAGATCTCGCGCAATGTCCATCATGGTGACGGCCATGGCCAGCCAGCATAACACTACGTACGCTAAAAGTAATCGATTACCCACATTTAACGATTACCCTGAGGTAAAACCGCTGCTGCCAGTATTGGAAAAATCGATGCGCCTAATGTAAAAAGATTACTTTTTACTTGACAACCAGCGCTCTAGTGCTTCAAACTTTCGCGGTTCCTAAAAATGTGGTGTGGGGGTTGTGTATGCCGTCTCGCAATTTGTGGACGCTGTTTCTATCTGCCGCTCTAGTGCTCACGACTTCTCTTTCCCTTCATGGCCAAAGTACCTTCGGTACGGTGGATGGCTCCGTGGTGGACTCTTCCGGAGCTGTTGTATCCGGCGCTCAAGTCACCCTCACCAACGTAGGGACGCAGGAAAAACGTACTCAGCCCACGGGCAATGAGGGCCTGTATCAGTTTGTGAACGTGGTCCCAGGCAATTATCGCCTGGACGTCGAGAAGGCCGGCTTCAAGCACTTCACACGAAACGACGTCGTAGTCCAGGTCCAGCAGGATACTCACATCAATGCCACCCTTCCGGTGGGCCAGGTTACGGAGACGGTAGAAGTAACTGCCGAGACTCCGCTGTTGCAGGCCGAGACTTCATCTCTGGGTCAGGTCGTCGAAGAGCGCAAGGCCAACGAACTTCCGCTGAATGGCCGCAACATTTTCAACCTGATCACGATTTCTCCCGCGGCCGTTGCTCAGGGCGGATCGGGTGGTACCCCGGTCGGCCAGAATCCCTTTAGCTGGGGCAATTATCAGGTAGGAGGCTCATTCGCGAATGAGAGCGCCGAGTACCTTGACGGCCAGCCTCTCAACATCGGCTACATCAACCTCCCCATCGTGATTCCGACCCAGGATTCGGTCGGCGAATTCAAGGTGCAGTACAACAACCTTGGACCGGAGTTCGGCAAGTTTTCCGGCGGCATCATGAACTTCAGCACGAAATCGGGTAGCAATAGCTTCCACGGCGAGGTTTACGAGTTTCTCCGCAACAAGGTTTTGAACTCGAATGAGTATTTCTTCAAGAAGAGTGAACTGTTGGCCGGAAAAACCGACACCCCTCCTCCGTACGTTCAGAATCAATACGGATTTAACATCGGTGGCCCGGTAATTAAGGACAAGACATTCTTTTTCGTGAGTTGGGAGCAGTTCCGGCTCCGTACCGGTGGTGTTGTCACTACCACGGTGCCAAGTGTGCCGATGCTGACAGGCAATTTTAGTGAGCTGCTGGCCCAAGGCATTCAGCTTTACGATCCTTACAGTGTGAATCCCGCGACAGGAGCGCGCACGGCTTATCCAGGCAACATCATTCCGACAACCGAGTTCAGCAAGGCCGGCGTGGCATTGTGGAACAAGTACTACGCTCCGGTCGCTGTACCGGCCTTCTCAGTCGGCGACTTCACCTCGGCAACCAGCAGCGGTGGAAATAACACTGAGTTCGTGGCGCGCGGCGACCAGAACATTACCGACAAAACACGTCTCTTCGCGCGTTTTTCTTACTTTGGCCTGCTGGACCTTCCGACCAATCCCTTGGGCACTGGTTTGTGTCTGGACCGCTGCGCCGAGGACTATCACACCAAGGCTCTCGCCATTGATCTCAATCACGTATTCAGCCCGAACGTCATCGGCGACTTGAATATTTCAGGAAGTCGTTTTATTTACCTCCGTGGGCCGCTATTGGCCGGTTACGATCTTACCCAGCTCGGTTGGCCGGCAAGCTATAACGCCGCAGTTCCCGAAATTATGCGGACGCCCCCAACGCCTGCGTTCCCGTTCCCGGGCGACGTCGGCAAGAGCCAAGGCAACAGCGCGATTGGCGACCACAATACCCAGTACAACGTTTCGCCCTCTTTGACGTACATTCATGGCAAACACACATTCCAGTTCGGCGGTCAGTGGGAGTTGGGTCTGGACAATTACTACCAGACCAATATTGCCAGCGGAGCGTTTGGTTTCTCGGGAGCCTGGACGGCGAACAATGCTCTCAATCCCGCGGCAAACAGCGGCTTCCCGTTCGCTGATTTCTTGCTTGGCTTAGGCCAACTGGGCCCTGCTTCTTTCGTGAACCAGACAGAAGGTGCGGCTGAGGTTCCAGCCCAAACCGCTGGCCGTCAGACCTACCGTGCCTTTTATGGAGGTGACACCTGGCATGTCAGCCAGAAATGGACCTTGAACGCGGGACTCCGCTACGAACTTCAAGGACCATGGTCCGACCGTTACAACCGTTTGAGCTACTTTAATCCAACGCTCACTAATGCCACGGTCACAGGTTGCAACGGTACCGCCAATTCTCCATGTATCGGTGACGCGTCGCTCGTCCTGACGCCCCCGAACAACACCAGGGGCAACATACCCTTGGATAAGAAGCAGTTCTCTCCCCGCATTGGATTTGCCTATAGCTGGGACCAGAAGACTGTGATCCGCGGAGGGTACGGAGTATTTTGGATTCCGAACTATGTTTCCTTCCAGCTCAATCCAGACAACGATCTGATCAATCTGGCGACCACACCGTTCTTTGCTACGATAAACCATGGTCTGTCGCCGAGTGCCAGTCTTGACTTGAGCGGGTGCTCGGCAGTCGGCGGAGGATATGCCGCCTTTACCGCCTCATGCTTAGACGCCGGCCCCTTCGGCGCGAATGGAATTTTGCCGCCGCCTGGCAGAAGCGGAAATATCTCGACCTTTGCTGCTACCAATGGTGCTCCCACCTTGGCGCCGTATACCACCCAGAAACCAGGCTACGTGCAGCAGTACAACCTCGATATTCAACGTCAGCTGCCGGCGGGGTTCTTTGCCGATATCGCTTACGCGGGTTCGCACGGCGTCCATCTTCCCCAGTACAACCCCAATTACGTTGCCGATCAAATCCCAGATTCGTTCATTGCCCAGGCAGCTGCGCAGTACAACCCAAACCTCCCGAATCCTAATCAAAACGTGGCGATCGACACGCCCATACCGAATCCGCTACATAGTCCGAACCCCTCACTCAGCGGTCCCACAATTCTTGCCGGACAGCTTGATCGGCCCTACCCGCAGTACACCAACCTGAGTCTGGCCGGTTATGGATGTTGCAGCAGCAACTACAATTCGCTCCAAGCCAGCGTGACCCGTCGGTTCCAGGGTGGTGGCACGCTTCTGGTGGCTTACACCAACGCCAAGTTGTTGAGCAACACCGACACGCTTACCAGTTGGCTCGAAGGATCTACGGGCGGGGTTGGACAGGTTCAAGATTGGAACAATCTCGCTGGAGAAAGATCGCTGTCATCTCAGGACGTCTCCCAGCGACTGGTCGTCAGTTACGTGCTTGATCTTCCTTTTGGGCACGGCAAGAAATTCCTTGCGGGAAGCTCTGGAGTGACAGACAAGCTTGTATCCGGTTGGGGACTCGACGGCGTAACCACCTTCCAGCGCGGTTTTCCGCTCAAGATTTCATGGGCTGGCGCCGCGACTTCTTTGGAAAATGCCGGTTTCGGGGTAAGCAACGTGCGTCCGGACGTCGTGGCTGGATGCAGCAAGGGGGGCCCTCGCAACCTGACCGAGTGGTTCAATACGAGTTGCTTTGCAGCACCGCCGCAGTGGGGCTTTGGCACGGAATCGCGCGTGGATTCCTCACTACGTGCGGCCGGCATCAACAACTTTGATTTCGCTGCGTTCAAGCGGACGATGATTGGCGAGAGATTTGGCTTGGAATTCCGGACGGAGTTCTTCAATTTGTTCAATCACACCCGCTTCGGCGTACCAGGGACTGGCTTCAATGGCACTCCCACGGGCAATGGATTCGGAGAGGTGACGTCCACCAATCCGGACAGCAACCCGCGTCTGATTCAGTTTGCACTGAAGCTTGTTTTCTAAGTTGTGGCGAGTTTGACCGGGCTGGGCATTTTTGCCCAGCTCGTTTTTTTTCTCGCACGATACCATGTCGCAGAGCAGCAAGGGCTCGACACTTGCGCTCGCGCTTCCGTCAATTGGTTTTCCTCCGACCCCATGAGGAATGTTCCCGTTATCGACTACTCCGAGGCCAAGAAGATCATTGATCTGATCGTGGAAAAGGCCGCACACATGCAAAAATCCGTCGTAGTCGCGGTCGCCGACCCGCATGGGGAACTTATCGCTTTTGCCCGGATGGACGGCGCTCCGATTTCTTCCATCCGAATTGCGGAGAATAAGGCGTGGACCGCCGCCCGAGAACGAAAGCCAACCAAAGAAATCGGAGAAAAGGTGCGCCATCCCGAAAAAGGGCATGACATCGCGTACTATGGCGATCCCAGATTTGTCGGGTGGGGCGGCGGTATCCCCATCTGGAAGGACGGCGTGGTTGCCGGTGCCGTCGCCGTCAGTGGCCTTTCGTCGAGCGAAGACATCGAGTTGGCCACGCTTGCCACGGAACTGGTATCCGGGCAGAAGATTCCATGAGAACGCGGCCGAATATGGTCGACTAACTTGCGTCAACTTAGAAGGTGGAGGTTCTAATGGTCCGCAGGCTCCAGCCCTTTTTTCTTCTCCTGGCTTTGCCGGTTGTCCTGGCATGGTCCCAGGCGCAGACATCCTCGGCGAATGTTGACGCCCGAGTTGATTCCCTTCTCAAGAAACTGACCCTCGAAGAGAAGATTGACCTCATCGGCGGAGTGGACGATTTCTACATTCGTGCCAATGACAAAATCGGGTTGCCGAGGCTGAAGATGGCCGACGGACCAATCGGCGTGCGGAATTACGGTCCCGCGACGGTGTTTGGCGGCATCGGCCTCGCCGCGACCTGGGATCCCGAACTGGCGGCCCGGATCGGAGCTGCCATCGGACAGGACGCCCGGGCCCGCGGGGTGCATTTCATGCTGGGGCCGGGGGTGAATATCTATCGTGCGCCGATGAATGGCCGCAACTTCGAATACTTCGGCGAAGATCCGTTCCTCTCTGCGCGCGTTGCGGTTGCTTACATCAACGGCATGCAAAGCCAGGGGGTCAGCGCAACCATCAAGCACTTCATGGGGAACAATTCGGAATACGATCGTCACAACGCCGACTCCATTATCGACGAGCGGACCATGCGCGAAATCTATCTTCCGGTGTTTGAGGCCGCGGTCAAAGAAGCCCACGTAGGCTCGATCATGGATTCCTACAATCTGACCAACGGCGTGCACATGACCCAGAACGGTTATCTGAACAGCGACGTGGTGAAGAAGGAGTGGGGATTCCCAGGAATCGTTATGTCTGATTGGAGTTCCACGTACGACGGCGCCGCTGCTGCGAATGGCGGTCTCGACCTGGAGATGCCCTCGGGAAAATTTATGAACCGCGTGACTTTGCTGCCCGCGATCAAAGCCGGCAAGGTCAGCGAAGCAACCGTCGACGATAAGGTCCGGCGCATCCTGCGCACCGCGATTCAATTTGGATGGCTCGATCGCGACCAAACCGACGTGTCAATTCCGCTGCTGAACGTCGCCGGAAATCAGGCGGCGCTGGAAGCTTCTCGCTCGAGCATAGTTCTCCTCAAGAACGATGGCAACCTTCTTCCTCTGGAGAAGGGAAGCATCAAATCGATCGCTGTCATTGGGCCCGATGCTTATCCCGCGCAACCCGGTGGCGGAGGCAGCGCGGAGGCCAAGCCCTTCACGCCGTTAAGCTATTTGGAAGGCATCGCGAGCTATCTGGGCGACAGCGCGAAGGTCTACTATTCGCGAGGAATCCCAACTCTGGATGACATCTCCAAGCAGATGGAATTTACCACGCAAGCGAGTGGTGGGAAAAAGGGACTCAAGACAGAGATTTTTCTGAATTCGGATCTGAGCGGCGCGCCTGCGATCGTGCGAACCGACAAACACGTCGCCTACGAGCCGGCCCGGGGAGTGGACGGCGCAGACAGCAATGTCTCCATTCGGTGGAGCGGATTTTTCACGCCTAGTGCCCCCGGACAATACCTTGCGTTCGTGCAGGGGCCCGGGGAGAACGGGGGCTACCGGCTCTACATCGACAAGAAGGTCGTGCTCGACAACTGGAAACAGTGGTACGCCTTTGTGGGCGAGGCTCCGGTTACTCTCACGGCGGGCGCGCATCAGATCGAACTCGACTACTATGCCAACAACGGGTGGGGCAAAACCAGGGCCAACCTTGGCATCGTCCGTCCTGAAACGCTCGTGACTGCGGAGGCGAAATCGCTGGCGGCTCGCGCTGATGCGGTTATCGTCGCCCCGGGTTTTGACGCCGACAGCGAAGGCGAGAGCGCTGACCGGACTTTCCGTTTGCCGCCGGGCCAGGACGAACTCATCAACCAGATTGCGGCCCTGAACAAGAAAACGGTTGTGGTCATGACTTCGGGCGGCGGGGTCGACATGACCGCGTGGGTTGATCGTGTTCCTGCACTGCTCGAGGCCTGGTATCCCGGTCAGGAGGGCGGGACCGCTGTGGCTCAACTGTTGTTTGGCGACTTCAATCCATCTGGGCGTTTGCCGATTTCGATCGAACGCCGGTGGGAGGACAATGCCACCCATGACAGCTATTATCCAAAAGCTGGCAGCAAGAAAGTTGCATACACTGAGGGAGTTTTCGTTGGCTATCGCCACTTCGACAAGTCCGCCGTCAAGCCGCTATTTCCTTTCGGGTACGGATTGTCCTACACATCCTTCGCCTACAAGAATCTAGTGATTTCTCCCCCGTCGTCTACTGGGCAAATCTCCGACCAGCAAGTCAGCGTCGCATTCGACGTTACCAATACCGGTACTCGCGGCGGAGCCGACATCGCGGAGGTGTTTGTTGGTGACCATCATGCTCCAGTGCCTCGCCCGGTCAAGGAACTCAAAGGTTTTGCGAAAGTGAAACTGAATCCAGGTGAGACCAGGAACGTCACGGTCACACTCGACCGGCGAGCGTTCTCCTATTATGACGTCAAGAGTCACGGATGGACGGTGGCGCCGGGAGACTTCGACATATTTGTTGCCCGTTCGGCGGCTGAGATCGAACTTAGCGGGAAAGTAGCTCTGCACTAAATTCCCATTTTGGGGTGGTGGTTTACTTTCTGGTATGGGTACCCCCCACCCCCCTTCTACTTCGCAAAATCTTGAAAAGACGAGGTTTATTTTGCGACTATGTGCTAGATCTTTGAGTTTAAAGGAGTTACGCGCAAAATCTAGAGAACATGGGAGTTATGGGTTGGGCGAGACGATTTGCGCCTCCCGTTTTGGAACGATCTCAGCGGCTGGAGCCGGATTCAAAATAACGCCTGGCCGCAGCGTTTGAGTATGTGCGTGGAGAAACTTAGCCCCATGCGGGGCGTAAATCTTGTATAGAGCGTTTAATGCAGCGCTGGAAGCGCTGCTCCACCCAAAATCAAAGTTGTCAAAGATCTTCGATTATCTTACGGATAATGTCCGCTGGGTTAGATTATCCTACATTAGACATGCGGTCAATCGAGCGCAAAAAGTTCGCACATCAAATCCCGCGGTGTCGATGTGGTTTCATCAACTCACACTGCGCGCAATACGATCATGGTGGCATCGTCCTGAAAACGGGCGCCGCAGTGCTCCGAGGCGGCTCGCATCAGCAGGGTCTTCAATTGCTCTGCACCAATGCCGCGATTCTCGCGGGCGATCCTGACGAGGCGTTCCTCGCCAAAAGCGTCGTCCTTGTCGTTGCAGGCTTCGACCAGTCCGTCGGTAAACATCATTAGCCGGTCGCCCGGAAGTAACTGCAGCTCGCTCTGCTCATAAATCCAATCGGGGAACTGTCCGAGGACGGCTCCCGCCGCGTTCAATTCGCAGGCCGTGCCATTTGCCCGCACCAACACGGGAGGATTGTGTCCGGCATTGCAGTAGGTGAGGCGATTGTCGGTGCTGTCGAGCACGGTTTTTCAGCAGCCTGTTCGGCCAACCTGCGAAAGGTCAAAATGCGTAACGCAGGGACTCGGTCAACGCGTTAGCGTGAAAGTAGCGTGGCGCGGTTGGCCCGACAAACGAACCCTCGTTGTACTGGTAATAATTCCAGCCGTTATTCCAAGCCAGCTTATGGCCCAGATCTATGCTCAGGTTGGCCACCGGTTGGTAATAGTTGTATTGAGAAGAGCCGAGCGGTTGCAGAATGTTGAATTGCGGGATGCTGCCGTCAACCTTGGTGATGCTGTAGCCGAGGTTTGCGGTCGCCCGGGGTACAGGCTTGACTCTGACAGCGGCCATTCCGAAATTCGTATGGTTGGTGTAGAACGAGTTGGCCAGGAGAGGATTGGCCGCATCGTTCGCCGCACAGGAAGCGGCATTGTTCACGAAGGGAAGGCTCACTCCGTTTGGCGGCGTGTCGTTGAAGCAGATCAGCGCATTCTGGATCACGTCGTTGTAGTTGTAAGCCA
>Ga0187804_10000410_pt1 | contig 10537 bp, 8 predicted proteins | sample NC_wetland_sal_i_3_FD_132961 | JGI IMG/M metagenome (GOLD analysis project Ga0187804, IMG submission 132961) | Wetland sediment microbial communities from Neuse River Estuary, North Carolina, USA - Control_4 | ecosystem: Environmental > Aquatic > Freshwater > Wetlands > Sediment | place: USA...
ATCTGCTCGCCGCGCAGCCCGCGCGGATAGCCGGTGCCATCGAAGAACTCTTGGTGCGCCAGGACGATTTCCGCGGCATCGCGCAGGAAGGGAATCCGTGTCAGCACGTTATAGCCAATCTCGCAATGCGTGCGCATGATCTGTTTTTCGTCGTTGTCCAGCGGGCCAGGCTTGCGCAGAATCGAATCGGGAATTGCCATTTTGCCAATATCATGCAGAAAAGCGGCGCGTGCCAGAATCGGTAGGTAGGTGAGGGGCACAGGAACTGTCTTCGCGATGGAAATGGTAAACGCGGTAACGCGTTGGCAATGTCCTTCGGTTTCGGCATCCTTGAGGTCCAAGGCGCTGCCGAGCGCTTCGAGAGTGTCGTCGTAGGACTGCTCGAGTTGCACGAAGGCCGTCTGCAGCTGGGCCGTCTTCTCGTCCACCTGTTGCTGCAGGTTTTGCTGATAGCTGCGGTTTTCAATGACCAGACGGCGATGTTGCAGCGCGCGTCCGACACCGTGGTACAGCTGGTCCTTCTCAAATGGCTTCAGAATGTAGTCGTAAGCGCCGCGGCGGATGGCTTCGAGAGCGGTGGAAATGTCGTGGATCGCGGTCACCATGATCACTGGGACTTCCGGGTCAAAGTTGCGCAACCAATCCAAAAGCTTGATGCCGTCCATTTCCGGCATGATCATGTCACTGAGAACGAGATCGGGCGTTTCCTTGCGAACATACTCTTGAGCGGCGCGGCCATTGCTCACCGCGGCACAGCGGTACCCCCGCGATTCGAGCATGGTCGAAACTACCTCCCGAATCGCCTCTTCATCGTCGACTACCAGGATGTGATCTGCATTCACGGTGGTCTTTCTCCCAACTAGCATTATAAGGGACGGCACAGAGTCTTTGCGGTACCCGTGCCCAGTCAGAAAATAGCGTGTTAGCGTCAGAGAACAAGGTGTCAGCTCCCGTTCGCGGGCGCCGACTCAAGGTCAGTTTCCATCTTCAGCCAGTTTGACTTTGACCGCTAGGGAGGATCCACTGTGGTGCCGAATCAAGGCCTCCAGGGCATTGCTTTCTTTGAGGCGACCGTCTGCCTCACCCTGTTGGTCTTGTTCGTTCATCTCAAGCGGGATAACTCCGGAACCTTCTACCGTTTGTGGCTCCTCGGCTGGATCTGCCTGACCCTTTCCTCCTTCTGCGAGTTGGCGATGTTCTACGGTCAGCATCCTTGGCTCCAAGTTGCGGTTTCCGGCGCCGGGGCTGCAGCGCTGGCGTTATTCCTGGCTTCCATCGTGCAAGTTACCGTGGCACAAAACCGCCTTTATTGGCCAATGTTGTGGCTTGCGACGTTGATGGCTCTGACGGTGAGTTACTACCAGAGCCGGACCTCACGCTGGGGCGACACGCGCTGGGAGACCGCAATCTTGGAGAGTTGCACCTGTTTGTGTGCTGGATGGTTCCTCTGGCGCGCCTCCAGTTCCCGGCCCGGGCACGGAGGCAAGTTGCTGGCTGGGGCTTTCGTGCTTCTGGGCTTGAATAATTTTGACCGCCCGCAGTGGACGCATGAAGAAGTCCATCTTCTCCGTTTTGCGTTCGACCATTTCCTGAATGCCAGCCTGGGGATCGGTATGATCGTGATGCTGTTGGAGTCAGCCCGCACGCGCTCCGAAGAAATCAGCGAAAAAATGCGGCAATTCACCATGCTGACGGCCTCCAGCAGCCAGTCTGTCTCCCTGCAGGAACTCCTGCGAAAGGTGTTGAAGCAGATCACCGGGAGCGTAAATGCCAGCCATGGGATTATCCGGCTGCTCCAGGGCAAGGGGGATACAGCGGAGTTCGTGGTCTGCGCGTCCGTTGGATTCTCAGAGACCTATCTGAAGCAACATGAAAGACTCTCCTTGAACCAACTCTGGGTGCAAGATGTCTTGAAGGAAGAATACCGGACCTCCCGTTTTGAGGACGAAAAGGACGTCAAGGTCCGTCACGCCATGGCGGAAGCCGGAATCACGCAACTCGTCACCGTGCCGCTCTGTGGCAAAGAAGGCCCCGTGGGCCTCCTGAATCTATGTCCCGTGGCCGGGAGGCGATTCCAGGAAGATGAATTGACCTACCTGGTCAACGTTGCGAATTTCCTGGGAACCACCATCGAGAATGTAAACCTTTTTGAACAGATCAAGTCGGTCCAGCAGCAGTGGGTTTATACCTTCGATTCTATCGGCGATCCGATTCTTGTCCATGACGAAGAAGGCCGCGTTCTGCGCACGAACGCCCGGCTTGCGGATCTTCTGGATCGGAAGAGCCGCGCGCTTGTCGGCCGTGCCGTCACGGACTTGTTCAATCCGCGAGAAGAAGCCTTCACAATCTGTCCCTATTGCGAGGGCATTTCCGGGGAAGGGGACTCTCCCGATCCCTGGCTACAGGGCTTCTTCCTGGCATCGAACTCTCAGTTTACCGATCCCGCCGGGCGGAAACTCGGCACCATTCACGTGCTCAAAGATATTACCGAGCGAAAAAAGGCCGAGGAAAAATACCGGTCGCTGGTAGCCAGTGTCCAAGAAGGCGTCTTCATCGCCACGGTTCAGGGCAGATTCCTCGATTTCAATGACGCTATGATGCGCATCACCGGTTACGAGAACCGCGAAGAACTATTGAGTTTGGACATTGGACAAATCCTGTACGTGAATCCAACCGAACGGGATCGGCTGACAAAACTGCTGTATGAGCACGGCTCCGTGAATGATTTCGAGTTCGATATTCGACGCAAGGACGGCGAAATCCGCACCGTCAGCGAATCCTCCACGGCAGTACGAGATGCCGCGGGTAACCTGATCGCCTATCAAGGTTTCCTGCTGGACGTCAGCGAGCGCCGGCGCGCGGAACAGCAGATCCGTCGCCGAAATCGCGAGCTGGTCGTGCTGAACTCGATCGCGGAGACGCTCTCCTACACGCTCGATCTCGGCGAGTCCGTCCATCGCACCTTGCGCCAGATCCTGGAGTTGTTTGAACTGGACGCCGCTTCACTCTATCTCTTCGACCGTGACGGCCTCACCCTGCGGCGCCTGGCTGCCGTTGGACATCGTTCTGAATTTTCCAGAACTTTCCCTTCCGTCGGCCTTCCTGCTGGATTGGTTCAGCAGCTCCACGCCACTCACGCCACTTTCCTCTCCGCCAACGGACTTCCCCTTCCTCCCATCGCCCGTGAAATGCAAAAGAAGGAAGGAATTGAGTCCGCCTATATCGTCACGCTCTGGTCGAAGGAAAAAATCATCGGCGGACTTGTCGTGGGTAGCCGCCATGTCAGGGAGTTTTCGGTCGCGGACATCAGCCTCTTGATCGCCGTGGGCAGCCAGATCGCCAGCGCGATCGACCGCAGCCGGTTATACGAAGAGACGCGCCAGGCCTACGAGAACCTCAGGCGTACCCAGGAGCAACTGGTCCACAGCGAAAAACTTGCGGCTGTCGGCCAGCTTATCTCCGGTGTCGCTCACGAATTGAACAATCCTCTCACTGCCATACTTGGTTACAGCCAGCTATTGACGTCAAACGGGGAAGTTGGACCGCAGGCTCTGGGATACAGCGAGAAACTTTATAAGCAGGCCCTAAGAACTCACCGCATTGTGCAGAACCTCCTCAGCTTCGCCCGACAACACAAACCCGAACGTGTTCCGGTTCACCTGAACGCGATCCTTGAGGACACGCTGGCCTTGCGCGATTACGATCTGCGGATGAGCCAAATCCGTGTCCATCTGGATCTTGCCAGTGAGCTACCCGAAGTGCCCGCCGACCCGCACCAACTGCAGCAGGTATTCTTGAATCTGATTAACAACGCCGTCGACGCCATCCTGGAGACAGGCACCGAAGGCGATCTCCACGTGCGTACAGGCGCGGAGGCGAATCAGGTCTTCGTGGAATTAACAGACAGCGGACCGGGCGTAAAGGATCCGTCGCGCGTTTTTGATCCGTTTTACACCACGAAACCCGTGGGCAAGGGAACAGGGCTTGGCCTCAGCATCTGTTATGGCATCATCACCGAACATGGCGGCAGGATTCTGGTCAAGAATGCGCCGGAACGTGGCGCCACGTTTCGCATTGAGCTGCCCATTCAGTCGAAAGTAAGGGCTCAGCAATCCGCCGAGACGGAGGCCCCACGCCCGACACGGAGCGGCCGGATCCTGGTCGTAGACGCAAATGAATCCGTGTTGGAAACGATTGCGGGGCTGCTGACGGAGAACAACCACCTGGTCACTACTTCAAAATCCTTGGCCGAGGCCAGGCGATTAGTTGCCATGCAGGAGTTTGATCTGGTGGTTGCCGATTGGCAGATGGTCTTCCATGGTGAACCGCCGAGCTCCAAGACGGGGAGCGGGGAGAATGAGCATGGCTTGGGATCGCGAATCCTGTGGATGAGTTCGGTGTCGGCAGAAGAAAAGAGGCCCGCCCGTTTTCTCTCGCCAGACGCATCAGTTCTGCAAAAGCCGTTTCAAGCAGGCGAATTGTACGCCGCGGTTGAAGCGAAGTTACTTCGTGTCGTCGCTGCGCCCCTTCTCCAGGAATAAAGGAAACTCGGAAGCCATGGTCGCGCGTTCCCCAAGGCTCGCGGTTGCGGTCTCCAGCCGGAGCGTCAAATCACCTTCCATATCGGAAATTGTCCCGAAGACATTCCACGGTTGCAGACCCAGCCGCAACCGCCAGCGTAAATAGCGGCAGCAAAGCACGAAACGCACGTTCCGCTTGAGCCGCTCGAACTCGTGTAAGGGAGTGATCTCAGGCGCAATCCTTGCCAGAATGCGCGAAGCTTCGAGAAGAAGCTGATACTCGTCCTCGAGGTAATTCAGGTAGCGAAGGGCGATGCGCTTGCGTTCTGCACGCAGGCGCCCGGCGAGCTCCTGATGCCCGCCGACACGGAGGAATTCCGTATCTTCCTCGCGCAGCGACTGCAGGATTTGCGGCAGTCGCGCATAATGTCGCTCTTCCGATAGCGCCGTGAATACGTCATCGACCGAAAGAAGCACTTTCCTGGGCGGACGGACCGCCCACGCGAGCAAGAGGATCAGGATAACTGCGAAAGCGATGAAGAGTAGAAGTGGTAGGCTCATGAACGTGAATCCTTAGCCCGTAGAAGATGATCAAGTTGCTTATTCAGCAGGTGAAGGCGTGTATTCACTTCCAGGGAGAGTTTCGCGTGCGTCTCAGGGGAAACGGGTGCAGGGGCAGTAACCGGCGCGGCTTCCGTGCTCTCCTGTACCGCTCTAATCCACAGAATAAGAGTTGCGAAGAAAGTTACAACGTCCAGAAAGCCCCAAAGGCCAGCAAGAGGAGCGCGCCAGTGTGCCAAAATGGAGTCGTCGATGACCCAAAAGCAGGAGTACAAGCAGAACCCGATAACGAGATAGCGCTCCAGAGTCGCAATGGGCACTCTGTAGTAGCGTGCGGAGAGAAGCAGCACCACCAAAAACGCGGCAATCGATAGTTCCACAGCGCGGTCCGCATTCAAGACTGCGGATTGCCAGCTGTTCTGTATAGCCAGCACGGAATAGACCAGAACACCGATTCCAACGGCGAACAAAAAACGGCTGGCCAGTTTCCAAATGCCGGAGTAATTCGCCAATATTGTGCGCGCAATTTCCGTGATGGCAAGCCAGCGCGCACAAACCACCACGCCCTGGCTGACCCAGAATACATTCCAGGATTGAATACTCTGGAATCCCCAGTGCCTGTAAGCTATCGCCGCCGCCATACTCTGAAAGATAGTCGACAGAATGTAGGCAAAGAAGGCCGGATGGGAACGATGGAGTTTTCGCCGGAGGAGACAAAACAAGAGAAGCACCTCCAGCACCGTGGTGAGGGCCCATGCAAGGTTTTGGAGACTTAAGGGCTCAACCATCCCAGGCAGAGTATCATTACTTAACTCGAAAGTAAATAGCCATACCCTGCCAGGGTGGTTAGTACTTCCGTCTGGATTAAGAACTCCTCACGCCAACGCACTCGCCCAGTCGATTGTTGCCGGCATCGCATTCTGCAGCGGTGCCATTGGTATGCGATCTGGCACCAGGTTCTGATTCCCCTTTGGCGGCGGTGGTGGGGGTGGATACGGCGGTCCCGGCACGCCATCTGCCACCAGAACTACACCTTGCTGCGTTGAGGATAGGGAAGAATGATTGACCGGCACGGCAAAAGCCAGTAGCATTAATGTTACTGATAGCATAACACCCAGGGTTAGAAATCCTGCTTTCATGGGAGACCCTCCTGGATTCGAAGGGTGCACCTACGCCGCGGGAATCGTGCTTCAAGCGGAAAAAAGTTCCGAGGACGGAACAGGTAAGGGCAGGAAATCGCCATGCTCGAGCACTTTCAGACGCACCGGCAGATCCTTTTCGACCTAACCGCCAATTACCTCGAGCCGCTGAATAGCTCCTACCAGCGGCTTGGTTATCTCTTCAGTTTGCGCGACCCTTCTTCCGGGCGGTATCAGCACGACAGGCTTGCCGCGGTTTATGGGTTGGAGCAAGTGGACCAGGTACTGGCTCACTGTCACGAAGAGGTATTCGAGCGCCTCCTGGAAATGCCTCTGAATTCACAGGAAAATGATTTGCGTCGGCATCTGAGCTCGTTGCCGGGATCATTTGAGGAAAACGTGAACCTCTGTCGGGAGACGGCCAAGCATTGGGTCCCACCCCAGGCCCCCACCTACCTTAGAGAGCTTTTCTGTTCCAATCTGAACGCTCTCCTGGAACTGCTCCTTGACCACAAGCCCACGGTTCGCTCAGGTAGGTGACCACCCCTACCACCTGGCCTATTACTTCTGCGTCATCCGGCGTACGCCATGCCTCCGGTGCACACCGCGAAAGCGTATGGGGCTGCATAATGAGCCTTGATTTTTCCTTCTGGAACCAACCGCATCGGTAGCCGTTGCGTATTTCCACGAAATACATTGGCCGGTCATATTCGCTCGACCACTCCGCGTCCTCGATGTGCGTCAGGGTCGTGTCAATCAGAACGGTGCTGCCCGGTCGCAGTACTGGCACCATGCGACGGTCAGAAAGCCCCACATAGCCATACCGATACCGGCCATTGCCGGAGCCTTCTATGTTCGGCAAGGGCACTATTGTTGCCGGCTTCCGTTGCAGAAGTTCGGTAATCTCTGAACCGAAAGAATGTTCGGACGTGCGAGGCGCGCTCGGTGGGAGCAAGCACTCGCTTAAGTGCGTACGAGGAGGGGGAAAGGAAGCGCCATCATGAAATGATTGGCGGAAGGGAGCTTCGTACCAGCAGGAGATTTCCAGGGGATCAAGGTGCAGGATGGTTGCCAGGGAGTACAACTTGTGCAGACTGGGCACCACATTGCGGTTCTCAATATCCGCCAGGCGGCTGATGTGCAAGATAAAGTCTGGGCGGCCGCGTTCCACGGCGATCTGGTAACTGGCTTTCTCTACATCACGGTAGGTGAAGCCGAGTGCTTCTCTGGTTTGGCGTAATCGCAGGCCTGGTGGGTACATTGGTGCTCCTTCTGGCGGGGTGACTTGCCATATTCACACTATATGAAATTACCACTTTGTTACGAATGCGGAACAGGTAAGCGCCTGTGGAAACTTGAGGAAGATTCCACCCTCCCCGACCACTCCCAGGAATCTGCTATCCTGACGTTCTATGCGTTTGATACCCGGTTTTCATCGCTCCTGGCTTCCTTTGGCGCTCCTGATCGCTGCTTGTTTGGCGGCTACCGCCCCGGCCTGGCCGCAGCAGGCTGCCCCCGCTCCTTCCGCTCCCTCCGCAGCCAGCAACAACCCGGAATTTCTCGCCACCGTCGACGAAGTCCTGAAAGACATGAGCGAGATCACCGGTTGGCAGCTCAAAACTCCACTCAAAAAGTCCATTCGTTCTCGCGAGGAAATTCACGCCTATGTCATCGAACAGATGAACGACGAGAAGGACGCCAAGGAGCGCTACGCCTCCGCCCGCAGCGCGGAGGCGTTTGGCCTGATCCCGAAGGGTTTCGACCTCGATACCTTTCTTGTCGATCTTCTTACCGAGCAGATCGCCGGACTCTACGATCCGAAGGCACATGAGTTCTATATCGCGGATTGGATTGCGCCTGACGAGCAGCGCATGGTGATGTCCCACGAACTCACCCACGCCCTCCAAGACCAGTACTTTCACATCGAGGCCTGGGCACACGCTGCCAGGCCCAATGACGATGCGGAGATGGCTCGCGAATCCGTGCTGGAGGGCAGCGCGATGGCTGGCATGCTCGAGTACACACTCAGGGATAAAGGCCTGAAATTGCATGACCTGCCGGACATGGATCCCTCCATCTTCGTTGGCGACCTTTCCGATACCCCCATGCTCAAGAAGGCCCCGCCGTTCATCAAAGACTCGCTGATGTTTCCCTACTTCAGCGGTCTTCGTTTTTCCATGTACGTGCTGCGCACTGGGGGCTGGAGCAGCTTCTCTTCGGTGTTCGCTAATCCGCCCGCCAATACCCAACAGATCATGCATCCCGAGCTCTACCGTGCGAATAAAGTCCCTGCGCCGCTCAAGGTCGGTCTCCCCAATGGCGTGCCCGGCGGGGGTTGGAACCTGATGGAAGAGAACTCCATGGGTGAGTTTGGCTGGAAAGAAGTTCTCAAGCAGTTTCTGGACGACGAGCGCGCAAAGAAGCTAGCCGGCGGTTGGGATGGCGACGATTACGCCACCTTCGAACAAAAAGAGACCAAGCACTTGATGCTCTTTACTCGCACGCGTTTCAATTCTGAGGAAATGGCCTCCAGCTTTTTCCGCGCCTATTCGGAAGTCCTGAAGAAAAAGTACCCCGAGCGCACACACACCGCGAACGGGGATCAGGATCTGGAGTTCGACACAGCGGACGGCGGCGTTTTTCTGCGTTGCGCAGCGAAGGAGTGCATTACCCTAGAAGGCGGAGACTCGGCTCTCTTTTCACAGTGGACAAAGAAACTTGACTGGCCTGCTCCTTCCAGGGCCCCGGCCAATCCCGACAACTTCGCCCCAATGCCCACTACTGCAAGCCCTGTTCAAAAAACACTCTAAGCGACTTTCCCTTGTTGATTCTCTCTTCCAATTCAAGTCTTTGTAGCGCCGGCATCGTGCCGGCTCTTGGGTTTCTCCGTGTAGAGACCGCCTTCCGAGGCGGTCCGTCAACGCGGTGCCTTCGCGCCCACCTCGCGCTCACTGTGCGCGATGCAAGACCAACAACGTCAAATCGTCGGTTTGTTTTGCTGCCGCCGAAAAATTGCGGATTTCTTCTAGACACGCCGTAAGCATCGCCTCTGGATCGGCGGCCGCATGCTTCTTTGCCAGTGCATGCACGCGTGCCACGCCGTACTCGTCTCCCGCCGCGTTGAACATTTCCGTCAGCCCGTCGGTATATAGCAGAAGTTTGTCGCCCGGCTCAAGTTCCAGTTCACAGACCGGGAATCTCGTGGTGCAAAACATCCCCAGTGGGACTCCCGTAGCTTCGCGCGGCCGCACGCCGAAGGAAGAAATGTGGAAGAGCGGCAGGTGGCCCGCGCTCACGTACGAAACTTTTCCATTTGGCCGAGCGTAGCCCACGATCATGGTGGCGTACTGGCCCGCGGTCGTGCTTTCGCTGAATAGCCGGTTCGCGTGCTCCATCATCTTCTGCAGCGGAAGATGCTGCTCGGCCAGAGTGCGGAAGGTCGCGTGGAGATGGCTCATCAACATCGACGCCGCCACCCCTTTCCCCGCCACATCGCCCAGCAAAAACAGAAATCCCCCGTTGGACTCAATCAGGTCGCAGTAATCTCCACTGACCAGATTGGCCGGCTGGTAGTGGTAACGCGCCTGCCAGCCGTCGACCGACCAGTCCGCACGCGGCAAGAGCGTCCGTTGAATGCCCGCCGCCAAGACCAGGTCCTTCTCCAGGGCACGCTGTTCCTCCGCGGAAAGGTGGTCCAGGCAGAAGCGCACCAACGGGTCATACAGGAGGCGATCCGCCTCAATCGATTCGTGGCACTGCTCGCAAATCCCAAACGTGCCCGTTTTCAAGCGCGAGAGCGCGGCGTCAACGCTGGCGAGCAACTGGGGAAGAGAGCTGTCGGCCGAATTGCTCTGCGAAGCAGCCAGCAGGCGTTCGCGCCGAACTTCCAGTTCCGTACGAATATAAGCATTCTCGGTAGTGGCCATGGTTCCTCCACCAATAGTTTGTTGTTTTGTTCCTGGGGAATCCATCCGGTTTGTACCTCCAAATTCGAGAAGAATCGCAGAGGTTGCGGAAATTCAGCGTGCACGCTGCCGGGAGCCCGTAGCAGCCACAGCTTGGGCCAGCAGCGGAGCGCCTGTGGCGGCATCCGCGCTATTTATGCGATGCCACAAACGTTCCAGGCGGCACACGAATTTTCCTTCCAGCCGCCTCTGGCGCGCGCTTGCAAAAGGATCGCGGGAACTCGCAATCTGGCGCTGCAATGTCTTCAGGCCAAGCTGCGTGAATTCCAGGGCCCGCGCAAAATTCCGCGCGTGGCGTTCGTAGTGCATGGCCAATTGCTCGCATGCTAGGACGGTTTCCTGCGGATTGGCA
>Ga0187804_10000413_pt1 | contig 10497 bp, 7 predicted proteins | sample NC_wetland_sal_i_3_FD_132961 | JGI IMG/M metagenome (GOLD analysis project Ga0187804, IMG submission 132961) | Wetland sediment microbial communities from Neuse River Estuary, North Carolina, USA - Control_4 | ecosystem: Environmental > Aquatic > Freshwater > Wetlands > Sediment | place: USA...
ACGCGGCGATGATTGCTGCTGCGGGCTACCCGCGATTCCTCGCGGGGCAGCACGAGGACGCCACCCTGAACGCTGAAGCCAATTTTCCTCTGGCGTAGGTGGCGAGGGGGGCTCGAAAGTCGAAACTCGTGGTTCGTTTTTGGTATCGCGATATCGCGCGCGGATCTGCTTCCCTCAGCTCGACCTGCACCCAAGCATCGCGGACTGGAATCCTAGGTCGTAGACCCAGTCGGGAGGTTGTGTGCGTCCAGGGGGTGCGGCTGGATGCGAGGAATAGGTACATGGGCGCCCATAAGAAGGTCGATTTCAAAATTGCACTCGATTGATTTTGAATGGGTTAAGACCATTTGCAGATGGTTTTGAGAGTCGATTGAAAAGGGCGGTGGCTAGTGGCTAGAGAAGCAGGGACATCATGGATTGAGCCGATTTTCGTCGGGTGGGCAATTTTGTGGCGGTTGGAAAATTGCGATCTTCTTTCGTTGCAATAGATTAGCTGGAGTCTTGAATCAGTCACTGTTGCGATTAACCTTCCGGGAAGCTGGCGGCCAGATTCTCCGAAATATTGAGCGGCAAAGCCTGCCAAATACCGCCGGGCAGGGATTGGCGTCTCGTGGAAGGGCTGGTCCGATTTTGGATGAGTGCTCTTGGCGAGAAGGTAGGTCGTCAGAGCGCAGACAGGAGTGTCTGCGCCACTGAAAGCGAGAGCTAGCTCTCGGTCCGCAGAAGCGTCCGGTCCGCTAAGTCGCCCGGACCGCAGAGAACGCGGACCGCAAGAGGCGTGCACTCCACATTTGGCGGTGCTGTCGGCTCTATCTCCATATTGCTCGTGACTGAGGAAGAAGTGAGCGCCGAATTGTTTCTGCTGTGCCGCCATAATATTCTCCATGGCTAGCATCGCCAGGGGAACCGCCATGCGCAAGGGATCGGGTGTGTGGACATTTGGGGGCAAAGAAAGAATTCAGCGGGTCGAAAACCTACGATGTTCCGCGTAGAAAAGTGTGCTGCGGGCATGCTATAAAATCTGGATTCGCGGTCCAAGACCAGCAAGGAGTGATCCATGGAAGCGACCTGGGAACCTCACGAGAAACACGGGCAGCTTACGATGCAAAGCGACTTGCCGGACAGCGTCTTCGCGTTTCCCAAGCAGCGCAAAGAACCGCTGACGGATGCGGAGCATGTGCGGAACGCCGTTGCGCGGTTCGATCAAGTGATGGATGTCTCGGATGCGGATCGCGCGCTGGCATTCGCGAACATCGAGAAGGCGGCGAAGCATTATGGCGTCGACCTATCGGAGACGTCGTGGCACCAGCTTGGCGTTCACCCGCAGCGAAATCGAAAGGCGGCTGCCGCAAAAGGCGTGGCGACGCGCAAGCGGAAGAAGAAAAGCTAGAAAGCCGGGATTGGCGCGGGCGCAAGGGATCGGGTGTGCGGATGCGGCGGGCTTTCTCAGGTCCGGGATACTGAACGGGCGCGCGCGATGGAGGCTGGGGCGATCCTTGGTTGACTTGACGGGGTTGGTGCCGTATGCTTTCGCCCAAAGGCAAGTACGACACTCGTTAATCCGGCGTAGGCTCATGTTCAAAGCGCTTGGGAACCTGAATGTCCTGGAAATCCTTCGGGTAGGACTTGCCGGACTGTGTTTCCTGCTCTCGCTGCTGGCCTTCTGGCTTATTCAACGGGAACAGCAGCGAGCGGCGAGCCCACGCAAAGGCATCCTGCAAGCGACCTACATTTTCATGTCCGTCAATTTTCTTGCGGCGGTGCTGGTGGGGGTAGCGGGCTACCTGGGTCCACGGCAGCAGGGTGGCGCAGGGACCGGCGACCTGGGCGCAAAAACCTATCTGACGGACAGTCTGATTTTCCTGGTGGACTTGACCAAATGGACGGAGCAGGCCGGTGGGCCAGTGGACATCACGCGCACGGACAACATCCGCAAAGTCTCGGCCACGAGCGACGACTACGTGATCCCCTATTTCACGACCGGCAGAGGCATCGAGGCCAAGTTCCTGAGCTACTCTCAGCAGCCGGAATTCTTGGGTCCGAAGGAGCAGCACGGCGCCGCGGGGAAACACTACTCATACCGGATTCCCGTCGGGGGGCAGCCGGCGGGATCCACGGAATCGGTTTCCTCGATATTCACGTTTCTCGACGGGTTTGGGAACCCCACGCACGAATGGTGGCAGGCTTCGGTGGCCTACCCATCGAAAACCGTTTCGGTAGTGATCCGGTTTCCGGACGGCAAGCCATGCAAGAAGATCGAGGTCTCTAAGGTTCCGGGGATCGGAGAAAACCAACCGATCAGAAACAACGAGCCGGTGCTATCGAACGAGCGAGTGATTGCGACCTGGGTGGGCCTGAATATCGAGGGAAACTCGCGCATGCAATTCGATTGGGATTGGTAGGCGGCGTGTCGTTTCGGCAAGGCTGCGTGATGGAAGCTGCCCTCAGCCCGCAGCGTCAGTGCTGTGAAGAATACAACGCATCTCATAAATGCTGGCGACAGTAAAGTCGGTACACCTCAGGGGCTGAAGGCCCCTTTTTCTGCTGCTTTTCATGTCGTAGCTTCCCGATAGAAACCATCGGGACGCAAAATGCGCGAAAGCTCCGACCCCCCAAAGAACAATTTATGAGACAAGTTCTACTTGCTAATCACGCATCACGATTCGCCAACTGGCACCACGAGGACATTCTCGGCTACAATGGAATGCGGGCGTCGCATTTGCGCTGCACGATGTATGCATAGGGACGCGGAGTCGGCGCGCGACCGAGATACGATGACACAGAGGCGGCACAAGACGGTTGGGGTGAAGGTGGGCAAGATCCAGGTGGGCGGGGGCGCGCCTGTGGTCGTGCAATCCATGACCAATACGGACACGGCGGACATTGGCTCGACGGTGCAGCAGTGCTACGAACTGGCGCAGGCGGGGTCGGAGCTGGTGCGCATTACCGTGAATGTGCCGGAGGCTGCGGCGGCGGTGGGGGAGATCAAGCGGCGGCTGCTCGATGCCGGATGCAATGTGCCGATCATCGGGGATTTCCATTACAACGGGCACGTGCTGCTGACGAAATATCCGGATTGCGCGCGGGCGCTGGATAAGTACCGCATCAATCCGGGGAACGTGGGGCACGGGCAGCGTCGCGACGAACAGTTTTCGACGATTTGCAAAGTGGCGCGGGACAACGGCAAGCCGGTGCGAATCGGTGTGAACGGCGGGTCGCTCAATCAAGAGCTGGTGATGCGCAAGATGCAGGAGAATACGGACAAGGATTTGGGGAAAGCGTCCGAGGAAATCATCAACGAATGCATGGTGCTCTCGGCGCTCGAATCGACCGGGCTTGCGCTCGAATCCGGATTGCGTAAGGAGCAGATTATTATTTCGTGCAAGGTGTCGCGGCCGGGCGATTTGGTGGCGATTTATCGCGACCTGGCGCGGAAGACGGAGCAGCCGCTGCATCTGGGACTGACCGAAGCGGGGATGGGCGCGAAGGGGCTGGTGTGGTCGGCGGCTTCGATGGGAATTTTGCTCGAGGAAGGGATTGGCGACACGATTCGGATTTCTCTAACGCCGCGGCCGGGGGGCGACCGGCGCGAGGAAGTGTATGCGGCGTGCGAGCTGCTGCAATCGCTGGGGCTGCGGACGTTTGCGCCGAGCGTGACGGCTTGCCCCGGGTGCGGGCGGACGACGAGCACGACTTTTCAGGAGCTGGCGGAAAGTATTCAGGGATACATCCGCCAGCAGATGCCGGAATGGAAGCGGCATTACGAGGGCGTGGAGGAATTGAAGCTGGCGGTGATGGGCTGCATCGTGAATGGGCCGGGGGAATCGAAGGCCGCGAATATCGGGATCAGTTTGCCGGGGACGGGCGAGGCGCCGCGGTGCCCGGTGTGTATTGATGGGCAACATTTCAAGACGCTCGAGGGGACGTACGATGAGCTTTCGGCGGCGTTTCAGGCGCTGGTGGATGATTACGTCGCGAACAAATTTCACCGGCGCGAGACGCCCTTGCCTGCGGCGACGGCTCCGCCTGCGCCTGCCGCTGCGCCGGCGGCAAAATCCGCTCTTCGCGTGATTGCTTGAACTCCTCACGCTGCTTAACACAGAGTGCACTGAGAAATTCTGAGGGCACGGAGGCGCTTGCGCTTCGTGACGGCTCAAAGTCGGCTAAATGCGGCTGAAATTGCAGTTCAGGACACGCTTCACTCCTCGCTGACGCACAATTCCCTCCGATTGCGCTAGACTCGCTCGAAACGCATGACCAGGACGCCACACTCCCCTTCCGGGCGCGGTCACTCGAATGGCTGAGGGCGCAGCAAGTCCTCCGAGCAATTCGGCCGCGGAGAATTCCGTCGGCTCCCCGCACGAAACTGAATATTCCATTGAAAAGCCCGGGTGGCGAAGCGGATTTTGGAGCCTGATCGTCACGCAGTTCCAGAACGCGTTTAACGATAACGCGATCAAATTTCTGGTGATCTACATCATCGTGGCGATGAATTTCCCGAAGGCCACGCGGGAAGACCTGATTCTGCTGGTGGGCGCGATGTTTGCACTGCCGTTCATTTTTTTCTCGATGATCGGCGGAAACCTGGCGGACCGCTACAGCAAGCGCAGCGTGGTGATCGGAACGAAGCTGATGGAAATCGGGGTGATGGGAGTGGCTATCGCGGGGCTGGCGATGCACAACCTCGTGATCGAGTGCGCCGCGGTTTTTCTGATTAGCTCTCAAGCCGCGCTATTTGGGCCTTCGAAATACGGATTGCTGCCGGAGCTGGTTCCCGAAAAGAGGCTTTCGTGGGCCAACGGCATCATCGAGCTGGGGACATTTCTGGGCAGCATTACGGCGGTGATGGCGGCGGGATTTCTGGCGGAACATTATCGCGGGCGAGAAGGCATGGCCGGCGTGATTCTGCTGGGATGCACGCTTTTTGGGTTGGCGGCGAGTTTTGGAATTTCGCGCGTGCCTGCCGCCGATCCGAAGAAGCGAATCCGGTGGGACCCGGTGGGCGATCTCGGCGGGCAGATGAAAACGATTCTGGCCGATCGCGCGCTGGCCTGGGCGGTGATGGGCAATACGTATTTGTTTTTCCTCGCGGCGCTGCTGCAATTCACGATCGTCATCTATGGCCACGACATTCTGCACGTGGATGAAGGGCACATCAGCTACTTGCAGGCCGCGGTGGGAATCGGAATTGGAATCGGGAGCGTGGCTGCCGGATATCTTTCGGGCGGGAAGATCGAGTATGGATTAATTCCGCTGGGCGCGCTGGGGATGACGGTTTTCGGGGCGCTGCTGTATCACCCGGGGCAAACGATGTGGAGCGCGAGCACGCATCTGGCGCTGCTGGGATTTTTCGGCGGGTTTTTCGCGGTCCCCATCAACGCCATGATTCAGCACCGGCCGAAACCGGAGGAAAAAGGGGGCGTAATCGCGGCGGCGAATTTCTGGTCCTTTGTGGGGATTTTTATTGCGGCGGCGGCGTATGACATTTTTTCCGGGAAGCTGCACCAGACGGCGGCGGAGATTTTCCTCGATGGCGCCGCGCTCACGCTGCTCATGGCCGTCTATAGCGTTTACCTGCTGCCGGATTCGCTGCTGCGGCTTTTGCTGTGGATGATCACGCACACGGTTTACCGGATCAGGGTCGAGGGCCGCAACAATATCCCGGAGCGGGGCGGCGCGCTTTTCGTGGCGAATCACATGTCATTGATTGATGCGCTGCTCTTGCAGGCCTCCACTGACCGGCCCATTCGCTTCCTGATGTTCAAGGATATTTTCGAGCTGCCCTACATCAAGCCCTTCGCGAAGATTATGCGCGCAATTCCGATTTCGTCGCAGCTTCGGCCGCGCGACATGATTCGTTCGCTGCGCGAGGCGAGCGATTCGATCCGCGCGGGCGAGGTGGTGTGCATTTTCGCCGAGGGACAGATTACGCGCATCGGACAGATGCTTCCCTTCCGGCGCGGATTGGAACGCATCATGAAGGGCCTGGACGCGCCGATCGTGCCGGTGCATTTGGGCGGCGTGTGGGGCAGCATTTTTAGTTATGAGCGCGGACGATTCGTGTGGAAGCTGCCGCGCAGGATTCCCTACCCGGTGACGGTGAGTTTCGGGAGGCCCATGCCGGCGACGGCGAGCCCATTCGAGGTGCGCGAGGCGGTGCAGGAATTGCAATCGGACGCTTACCGGCATCACAAGGACCTCTTGAAGACGCTGCATCGCGCGTTGATACACACGGCGCATCGGCATCCGCTGCGGTTTGGGATGGCGGATAAGCGGCGGCCGCGGATGAGATGGGGCGGGGCGCTGCTGGCGTCGATTTTGCTGGCGCGGCGGCTGCGGACGGCGTGGGAAGGGCAAGAGATGGTGGGTATCCTGCTGCCGCCCTCGATTCCCGGGGCGCTCGTGAATTTTGCGGCGCTGCTTTCGGGGAAAATTCCCGTGAACCTGAATTACACGTCGTCGAACGAGACACTCGAAAGCTGCGCGCAGCAATGCAAGCTTGAGACGGTGATCACGACGAAGATACTGCTCGAGCGCATTCCGCTGAAAGTGCCGGGAAGGACGATTTTGCTAGAGGAGGCCGCCGCGCAGCCGCGCCTCGGCGAAAAGATCGCCGCGCTGCTTTTGTGGTTATTGCCGGGCGCGTGGCTCGAGCGCGTGCTCAGCGGGGGAAGGACGCAGGTGCTCGACGACCTGGCGACGGTGATTTTTTCGAGCGGGAGCACCGGCGAGCCCAAGGGCGTGATGCTGACGCATTACAACATCGCCTCGAACATCGAGCAGATGGGTCAGACGTTCATGCTGAACCGGGAGGATACGCTGCTGGGCGTGCTGCCCTTTTTTCACTCGTTCGGCTTTTCGGTGACGCTGTGGCTGCCGGCGGTGCTCGGCGTGGGCGTGGCGTTCCATCCGAGCCCGCTCGATTTGACGGCCGTGAGCGAGCTGGTGCGGGATTATCGCGTGACGTTTCTGCTGGCGACGCCGACATTTTTGCAGGCGTACATTCGCCGGTGCTCGCCAGAGGATTTTGGGAGCTTGCAGTTTGTGGTGGTGGGCGCGGAAAAATTGCCGGAACGATTGTCGCTGGCATTCGAGGATCGCTTTGGGATTCGTCCGCTCGAGGGGTACGGGTGCACGGAATGTTCGCCGGTGGTGGCCGTGAACACGCGGGATTTTCGCGCGCCGGGATTCCGCCAAGTGGGAGCGAAACGTGGGCATATCGGGCATCCGCTGCCGGGGGTGAGCGTGCGCGTGGTGAATCCGGATACGGGCGAGCGAGTGGCCGTTGGGACGCCGGGGCTGCTTCTCGTGCGCGGGCCGAACGTGATGAAGGGCTATCTCGGCAAGCCGGAGAAGACGGCCGAGGTGTTGCGCGACGGCTGGTATGTGACGGGCGACATCGCGGCGGAGGATGAGGAAGGGTTTCTGACGATTACGGACCGGCTGAGCCGGTTCAGCAAAGTGGGCGGCGAGATGGTGCCCCATATCAAGATTGAGGATAAGTTGCACGAGTTGGCGGGAACGACGGAGAAGTGTTTCGTGGTGACGGGCGTTCCGGACGGGAAGAAAGGCGAACGGCTAGTGGTGTTGCATACGCTGAAGCCGGGGGAGTTGAAGGCTGTGCTGGAACACTTGCCGGAAGCGGGCTTGCCGAATTTGTGGACGCCGCGCGCGAACCAGTTTTTTCACGTGGAGGAATTGCCGCAGCTCGGCAGCGGAAAGCTCGATTTAAAGCGCGTGCACGAGATGGCGGTGGATTTGTCGCCGGGCAGTGAATAAGAGCGGAGATCGAATCAAAGAGTGCAGGCAGGAGTGCCTGCGCCACGAAAACCAATCCAGGACGAGAAAAAGCCGCGGGCAGCCTTCCGAAGAGATGGCGGGCGTGCCGGATGCTCCCTCGGCTACGTTTGGGACAATGCAGTGGTACGAGAGCCAAGTCAAAGGCAAGAATAAGCAGCCGGCGGGACACTCGCGCCGAGGAGGCGGAGACGGCGTTGCCGCAGATTATTTTGGGCGGGCTTGGCGAAGTTCGCGGAGGTGCTTGAGGATGGTGATCAAGTCGGCGTCCTTTGCGTTGGCATGTTCGAATTTCGGGTAATGAAAATTTACGAAGAGCCATTGGTCTTTTTTGCGGGTTAGCTCGGCGATTACTTTTTCCTTCTTCCCCGTGGAGGAGATGCCATTGACCTCGACGAAATAAGTGCCGCCTTTGTGACCGACGTCTGTGACGACAAAGCGTTCGCTGGGGTCCTGGCTGCTGAGAAAGGGATCGAATTCGAGGCCCACGATCTCGCCGGGATATTTGGCCTGGGATTCCGCGTCTTCCTGGAGCAGCTTGAAGAGCTCGGGACTGAAGCCGAAGACTTTGGAGCGGAGCGCTTCGTCGATGGCGTGGGTTTCATTCACGTCGAGCGCTTTGGGGAGATACCAGCTGTAAAAGCTTTGGACGTAATCGCGGCAGGATTTTTCGAGGTCAGTCTGCGGCTGCAATTGCGGGCTGGGGAAGGCGGCTGCGGCAAGGAGCAGGAGGAGAGTGCAGGCGGCGAGGGGCTTCATCGTTTTGGCTGGGCGATTCATTTACGTTCGCTTGGATTATAGCTGGAATGGCTTGATTGGCTGAATTCCTTAAGTTGCTTAACACAGAGAGCACTGAGAAATTCTGAGGGCATGGAGGGGCGTGCGGTGTGGACGGGTGTGGATGAAAATTGCGTTTCGACCCCGGTAGATCGCCATTCGCTGCGGAAATCGGGCAACTCGCGGGGAAATCGTTGCGACCTAGTAGGACATCGTTTAGGATCGGGCACGCTGGAGAAAGTTCGGCATGATGATTCGCAAACACAACTCGTTCCCATGGCAAGCGGTGCTGATGACGCGCTGGGATTGTGGCCGAACGGGGTCCAGTCCCTCACGCTAGCCGGTTTTTGACTCAGCCCATTTGCCAATAAGCACGCACTGACTGGGGCGGCGAAGTCCGCGTTGTCGCTGCCCATGCGACGAAACGCACGCAGGGGCGGGTGTGCGAACCGAGGCGGATTTCCGCGCCTCAAAGAAAGCGAGCTGCCATGGGCATACATGTGAAGAACGGCACGCCTTTACACGGCGATTCCATCTGTGGGAGCTGTTCGCACGCGCACATCGTGAAGGGACTTCGCGAGAGCGAGGAAATTGTCGTTTGCCGCGCGACGTACCCCGAGCTAAGGGTCACGTTTCCCGTGCGCGAATGCTCGGGCCACGCGGACAAGACCCGGCAGGACCTGGAGGAAATGGAAAAAATCGCCTGGGTGCTGCAAGTGCGCGGGTCGAGCCGCAGGGCGGGATTTGTTCCCGCGAGCGAGCTGCGGAAGGAGCCGGATGGCGAGGGGATCGAATTGATCTTGAAGGATGAGAGGTGATGCGCGCGTGCCGCCAATGGCGGCACGAGAGAGACCGAAGCGTGAACGCGACGGCGCAGAGATAGCGATTGGGGGAGCGGTGAGTTTCCCGCCCCCTGAAGAAATGGCAGAGCAATTCTGCGCCGTTGCTGCCACACGCGGCGGTGAGGGCGAAAATGGTTCGTCCTAAGACAACAACAACGAACGGGCGGAGGCGCGGCGGGATTGGATCTTGCTGCGTTTCCGCTCGATGCATCTTGCGGATGGAAAGCTAAGGGCAAATTCAGATTATTATTGCACGCGGTACGACGGTGAAACTGCCGTTCGTAGCGCAAGTGAACGGAAGAGCGCAGACAGGAGTGTCTGTGCCACACGAACCAAAGAGCCGGGCTCAGAAGATGGCCAGCTTTACGTGCAGGAATTTTTTCGGGTTTTGGCGGAAGTCGCTGACCATCAGGCGCAGGTCGCCGGCGAGACCGGTGAAATTGTCATAGAAGGCGGGATCGCTGAAAAATCTTCCGGCGGTGCCTTGATTGGAATTGAGCTTGGCGGAAGCGTCGCGGACATTCGCAGACGCGTCGCGCAGATTGCTGTACAGGGTCTCGTCGGTCGTGAGTTTGCCGAGCGTGCCTTTTCCGGCGCGGACGTCGGTGAGGAGCGCGTTGCCCTTTTCTACGAGGCCTTTCGCGTTTTCGTAGACGGCCGGGTCGTAGATAAGCTTCCCCATGGTGCCTTTCTGATCGCGCACGGCCTCGACCACATTTTCCACATGGCCGACAGTCGCGTCCACCTTGTTGTAGAGCTCATCCGAAGCGATCAATTTGCCGACGCTTCCCTGCCCCTGCTGAATGGAAGCGGTCATCGAGTCGATTCGGGCGACGGTGGCGTTGACGTGGTTATAGAGCGCCGGATCATTCAGGAATTTCCCGAGCGTGCCCTGGCCCTCCTGGACTTTGTTGACGATGCCGCGAATGTCCTCGGAGAGCGCGCCGAGATTTTGCATGAGGTCCGCGCCGCGCTCGACCATCTGTTTCATGGCGGCCTCCTCTTTGCCGGGAATCGTGCCATTGGCCTGGAGAGGCGTGCCGGAGAGCCCGCGGCTGATGGTGACGTAGCGATTGCCGAG
>Ga0187804_10000414_pt1 | contig 10495 bp, 15 predicted proteins | sample NC_wetland_sal_i_3_FD_132961 | JGI IMG/M metagenome (GOLD analysis project Ga0187804, IMG submission 132961) | Wetland sediment microbial communities from Neuse River Estuary, North Carolina, USA - Control_4 | ecosystem: Environmental > Aquatic > Freshwater > Wetlands > Sediment | place: USA...
GTTCGGTTCGCACGCGGGACAACTCGGAACAGGCGATGGTGTGCGGTAGAACACCGAGCTATTGATTGGGTATCCCGCTCCCCTTCACGGGGGAGTCCGCAGTAGTAATCATGATCGAGGCTGTGACCGAAGAGATGCATGGGTCGAACTGGAGTTTCTGACCTGAAACCGATTACGAGCGAGCCTGGGTTGGTATGGCAAAAGCAAAACCTTCCACGAGAGCGCAATGGCGCGCTCTTCGGAGTGCACGGACTAGTGCGCCCCAAAAGTACTTGACACGGCCGACATTGTTAGAGACGCCTGATTACAACATTTGATTGGGAATTGGAAACGACGATGGCATCTCTACCTCATCAAAGGACTTAGTCCGCCCACTCTTGGGAGTGATGGTGATCTGCCACTTGCCTGAGGACGACCGGGTGAAAGTGACGCAGCTCAGGTCGTACACATGGCAGCTCTTCAACTTGTTGCTTCCGCGTTTGAATTGCGCAACGACCCAACATGCGCCGGTATTAAGAATGCGATAAGTCCAATAGCCGGTTGAAAAATCTCCTGCTGGGAACTCGGCTACACTTGGGTCATTATGGCCGTTCAACAGCCTCTTCCACTTGTCGAATTGGTTCTTCTCGTCCCGAAAACCAATGCTATTTGTCACCGAATAGCCTCTTGCAAGCATCCACACACGGTAGCCGTAATAAGCCAATACTGGCGCGAGAGCGTGGGTGAAAACCCATCCGAGCACCGTATGGGAACTTGGGTGATCGTGCGATAGCACTTCAAGGAACGCGACCAGAAACCAAAACAAGGCCAATGCAAAAACCTTGTATCGCCAGTTGAGCCACAGAACCACCGCTGTGAGGAGGCCCGAAGCTCCTAAAATAGCCACCAGAACCGTCTCACGGAAAGGGGCCGTGCTGCTTACAGCCAGAAGAATGCAGAACGGCGCGAGGAACAAGAGAAATATTCGAGACTTCGAGATAAACGTACCAACCACCTCGGAGTGCGCCACTAAATCCAACTTTTCGGTCGTAGACAATGCCATTGCCATGCACGACATTTTCGTACATTTGAGAAGATAGTTGGTGAAAAATCGCGATATCGCTCACTGACAAGATCTGGCCCTCGACACCTCGACAGAGTAGGGTTCGGGTTTCGACCCGCTCCCCTCTTGAAAACACACTCCCCCCTTGACCAGCAAAACCGTGCCACAAACGTGACCCTTCTTCCGCCGTCATATGCAGCACGACCGCCATTCTCGCTGGTTTCCCAAAGTGCCTCCGTGCGGGCTTGGTTTTCGGGTAAGTAGTTGATGTCAAAATGAGTTGAGAAGAAATCGCGACCTGAAGTCGGATGACCGACAGTCAGTCAGCTCTCGCTCAAAAACTGTAGATTCCGGTACAGCGTCAAACCACAGTTTTGCACGGCGTGAAGCAGCGTGTTTTCAGCGCGGTCGGGCGAGGGTGGAACCGAAGATTTTGGTACAGCCACCGTGGTTCATAGGATCAAGCCCCGACCCGATCCAGATACTGCTTTAGCGCCTGCCGCAGAATGTCTTGATGCGTTCGTAATTTTTTTCCGGCTGCACGTAGGCCGACCAGCCGCCTGTACATGGTGCGGTCGATCTTGACTGTCAAGGCTATGGGTTTCCCCTGTGCCGCAGCCCTACTGGTTATGCGCGTTGCTCTCTTCTTCTTTGCCATCGGTACCCTGTCCTTCGCACGCCAGTATATCCGCACCGACGTATTTACGTAGTCGTTTCATCCGCTCCGACAGCAGTCGCAATCACCAACTTTAGTTCCGGGAGAAATCGGCGGAGCGATATGAGCGCAACGACGCGCGCGAATCCAGCAGAGCCAGCCTTGATCTTCACCGGAAAGCAAGACACTGTAAATCCCGTCGCTGGAAGGACCTCCAAATTCGCGAGCTTCTCGATTTGGCAGTAGGCTCCTTCGCGCCCTGCTTTGTGACCTTCCCAAATAATGGAAGGGTCTCGCTCCGTCGCAAATCGCTTCCGCCTGTACGAAAAGGGTGCGTCCCAACTCCAGGCGTCCGTTCCTACGACCTTAATGCCCCGGTCGAGCAGCCACAGAGTCGCCTCACGCCAAAGCCGCAGCCCGATCCCAAATAGCTATCACTTCCGTAGGCATCGCCGGCAGAAGTATTCATCAAGACGATGTCGAATGGCTTCAACTGGTAGTCGATCGTGCGACATGCCTCCTCAAGCTCCCGTGCCGTTACAACATGGCCAGACTCCATGTGGCGGAAGTCGAGCTTGACCCCAGGTCAGAGAAACCAGTCCAGCGGCATCTCATGAATGGTCATTGCGCGCTTGCCGCCATTCGTAGTCGAGGCATAGTGCCAAGGCGCATCCACATGCGTTCCGTTATGAGTCGTAACGGATAGTCTCTCCACCGCCCACCCCTCTCCATCGGGAAGGTCCTCAACACGGAGGCCAGGAAACATGGAGACCATCTCTTGTGCCCCGGTCTTATGGTCTGCGTATGCAACGACTGGGCCAAAACTGGGAGGGTCAGCCGGGACATCGTTCTCGATAGCCCGCGAAAGATCGATGATCATGCGCAAGTTCGCAGGAGCAGATTCTACCTGCTTCTCCGCACAGCCGTTCCAAAGACGGTCTCCAGGTTTCGAGCTACCAGCGACGCAAAATCAACAACTTAGCGGGATGCGCTTCGACGTTCCAAAATCGACCGTTATTGGCACGGAAGTGTAATTACGTACATACGTACACACGTATATAATGAAGTTCATGAGGGCAGCGATCTACTGCCGGGTGAGCACACGCGACAAGGGGCCGGATGTTGAAAACCAGCTACGGCAATTAAGGGATTTCGCCAAGAAGCAGGGCTGGGAGATCGTTCACCAGTTCAGCGACCACACCAGCGGAAAGACCAGCGACCGAGAGCAGTTCAAAAACATGTTCGCTGCCGCTTCCAAGCACAAGTTCGATGTTCTGCTGTTTTGGAGCTTAGACCGTCTATCCCGCGAGGGTGCGCTGGAAACACTCCAACACCTGCAAAGGCTGACGGCCTGCGGTATAGCGTACCGTTCCTACACCGAGCCATACCAAGACAGCCTTGGGCCGTTCCGTGACGGCGTTATCTCGATCCTCGCGTGTCTGGCGCGGCAGGAACGCATCCGGCTGAGTGAAAGGACTCTTTCGGGCCTGGAACGGGCTCGGGCTCAAGGGCGCGTCGGCGGCAGACCACGCATCGACTGTGACCGGGGCAAACTTCTGAAACTGCGTGCCGCCGGAAAAAGCCTGGGCGCAATCTCCCTAGAACTGGGACTCAGCAAGACAACGGTTCAGCGGATAGTGAAGGGCTCACGCTGAATCCGCTCCGACAACTGCGCAACCGACCAAAGGGGGGAATCGTGTCCAGGGGTTATGAAACGGAAATGCAAGAAGTGGCTCAACGGTGGCTCGCAGCCCGGCGAAGGTTTTACGAGGACGACGACGCTAGCGTGCTCGCTGATTATCTGGCAGCCGACGAGCGGCTTCTGGAAGCATTTACGGACAACTGGGAAAACGATGACCAAATGATGACCGAAGCATACGGGGCGTTCCGAAAGATCCTCGTTGGAAGCTGCGAGTCGGCTGGCGCCAGGCGAACTGTGTACCACCAAACACAATGCTAGGGGAGGGAGATCATGGGACAGTCACAGTTCCGCTTCAAGCTGAACGGAGAAATCATCACCGAGGTCTGTGTGCGCCGTGAAACGGTGAGCGGAAAGCGGACAGACAAGCTGGAAATCGCTGTCAAGAGCACGGTGGGGTGGTTCGCTATCGATGACAACCGTGACCTCTGGGACGAAGCCCTGCCGAAATTCTTCCTCCAGTATCGCAACGAGACTGAGTGGCAGATGAGCCCCTTATCTGAGCGCCGCGTGAGCAAGGACAAAGGCTGGAAGACGGTCACGCCCGATGAGTTGTTGGTGATCTTGCGGGAGAGCGGAGCCATCAAGTGAGCTCAAAGTTTCGCTGAAGGTGCAGAAGTCCAGAATCCAAGATCCTTCGCCCGCGTTGCTGAAGAGTCCAAAGGAGAAAAAGAATGAAGAGAGCAGCCATTTATGTCCGCGTTTCCACGCTGGATCAGAATCCCGAGACCCAACTGCATGAACTTCGGCAGTTCGCTGTACAACGCGCGCTCCAGATCGTGGGTGAATACACAGATCACGGATTTAGCGGGACGCGAGCACGCCGACCCGGTCTCGATCGGCTTATGGCCGATGCCCAACACCGCCGCTTCGATGTAGTCATGGTCTGGGCGTTCGACCGAATGGCTCGCTCGGTGCGGCACTTTCTGGAAGTGCTCGACGAACTGAACCACCTAAACATCGAGTTCGTCAGTTTCCGGGAGTCCGTGGACACCTCCGGCCCGCTCGGGCGAGCGATGGTGATCATTGTCGGCGCCATCGCCGAACTTGAGCGGAACCTAATCGTGGAGCGGGTCAAGGCGGGCATGCGGCGAGCCAGGCTCGAAGGTCGGCAGATCGGGAGATCGCGTTTGGATGTCAACTGGGCAGAGATCGTCTCCGACCGGCGTTCGGGAATGTCATTGACTCAGGTCGCGAAAAAGCATGGAGTCTCGCGGGCAAGTGTTTGCCGCTTGATGAAAGTGAATTCAGTACCCAGTGCGGACGTTTCGACCGCAGTCCTCTCAGCACCGCAATTTCAATAGCGACAGGAGAGACCAATATGAACTCACACGCAAAAGCCGATCTGAACCAGTTAACCAGCGACGTGCACGTGTTGACCGCCCCGATCCGTTTTGTCATCGATTGCATCAGGACGGCGATCTTCGTTGTTCTGTTCATCGCTGCCGTCCCGCTGGTTTTCGCGGGGCTAGTCGCGCATTACGTCATCACCGGACAGCCCCTTTTGGACGAGGACGGCGTGCTGGCGCTCAAGGTGATTTTCACGTTCGTCATCCCGTTTGTGCTGCCCATGGTATACCGCATTGGTCAACACATTCTGCTTTACGTGCGGGGCAAGTCTGTGCGCGTTGAACCGTTCTTGGCGATTAAGCCTTACGTGTTCCAACACTGGCACATTTGCCTTATCACCTTGGGCTTGATGCTGGCGGGTGCCCTCACCAACTATGCGTGGTGGGAGTGCATGAAAACCGAACTGGACCTCGGGATACTGGTGGTCTACTTGACGAGCCCGTTGCTGCTCCTGTTCGTGAAGAAGCTTGACCGACTATCCGCGACAAGAAATAACGTTCCATCCTTTCCCCGTGTGGCAAAGGCGTCCCGAGAGCCGCGAGTCTGGTAGGACCCGCCTCCCCCCGAAACTGAGGTTGACTATCTTTTTGGGACTCCTACTTTTGAAAATGGCTGGGGGGGGTGGGTCGAAATTTTTCCACATTAAATGACTGCTGACGAAAACACTCATCGAGGTGCAGGCTCTATCCGCATCGACAGGATTGGCAAAGTATTCCTTGTCGTTGGTCAGGACGTTCACCAATGTTCGATTTGCGAAGGTGTGTTCACGCGGCGAGCCGCCTCCGAGCATTCGACGGTTCCCTGCATGCCGGGGATCAGCATGAAAACTGGGAGGAAATGAATGCAGATCGGTGAGCCGCTGCGAACCATCGTCGTGGAGCCGCTTGAGTCTCCGGTGGAACAGCCCACGGTCAAACCTGAGCCAGAGCCGATCCAGTCGCCGGAGCCGGAGCCCGAGCAGGTGCCAGAGGCGCCGTGAAAATTCCCGATCTCATTTCGCCGATCATCGGCCACCGCGTCTGGCGGTGGGACACCGCTGGCCTCAAGTCGCTCAACGGCAAGCCATGGTCTCCGGGCAAGCCGCTGGCGGCGAAATGCGGGGCTGGAAACACGCATGACGCCCACGAGGTTCCGCAGACCAACTGCACCTGCGGCGTCTACGCGGCGAAGAACGTTGAGCACCTGCGCAAGATCGGATTGGACAGGCGCGGCGTGATCGGTGAAGTAAACCTGTGGGGCAAGGTCGTGGAACACGAGCAAGGATTCCGCGCCCAGTTCGCGTACCCCAGGAGCCTCATCCTGCCGCCCGGCATGGCTCTGTTCAGCACGAAAGAAGTGGAGTCCCGCTTGAAGACCCTTGCCGCGTATGACATCGACATCTTCATCGGCGGCGGCAGGGAGAGCATCCGCCTCTGCCGGAGGGGCTCGGGGTTTGATGCGGCAGGGCTGGATTATCTGATTGGAACGCGCACGGAATATTACGCTCGCCGCCAACGGGACAGAACCCTGATGAAGGGCGACCGCGTGGCGGTCCTTGGCCGTGGGATAGCGGTGGTCAAGCAGGCAGACGACACAGAAGTGCACGCGCTGCTGTCGAACAGGATCATGCTCAGGATGCGGCGAAAGGATATTGTGTGGAACCGGCAGAACGTACGGTGGGAGGCGAAGGTCTCGGCTCCATAGAGCGCCAAGCCACCGCGCTAAACGGGCACGAAAGGGTGCGAAGCGCCGACGAGTCGCCAGTTGTTGGACACCGAGCGGCATTTGGAACCTGAGTCCCCAACTTCGTGTTTGCCGACCACTTGAGAGTAAGTTATCACAAGCGCGTTTATCGGTACGAATCCCGAAAACGCAGCCAACTTCTGTATTGCCCGTAGCTCGGGAGGAATCTCAGCGACTGTCAGCGGCAGACTTCCCAGAAGAAGACTTCCGGCCCGGAAGAATCTCCTGTTAGCCCGTCATCCAACCGGAACCGGTGCCGACGACGCCCCTGATCGCCGTAACTCCCAGGTCGGGATTTCTGGACTACGGACAACACCTCATTAGGGAGCTGCCGCAGGGATGCCGACCCGAAGGGGTGATGTCTTGCCCACCGTTTTGAAGATCACCAAGAGTGTTCTGACTGGTTGTGAAAATGCTCTACTCTAACTGATTGCTTAACCGCTACCAGAAATGGGCTCTGACGCGTTCTGATCGACTTTGACCCGTTGTGACCATGGAACTAATCACGTTCTTATCACAGCACTTTCCAATTCCCCAGTGGGGGAAAATATATCCGATTCCGAAGCCCTCAAGTCGTGGATTCCATTCACGAGTGTCAAGGGCGGAGTAAAACCATTTTCTTGCAACCACCGCCTGCAACGCTCGTTTGTCCAGCAGCAGTTCGACGACGGTGTGCTTGAGCTGGTGGTTCTCCTCCTCCAGTTGCCGCAGCCGCTTCGCCTCACTTACCTCCATCCCGCCGTACTTCCCCTTCCAGCGGTAGAAGCACCCCCGCGCGATGCCATGCCGTCGGCACAGCTCTCCCGTCTCCACTCCCGCCTCCGATTCTTTCAGGATGGCGATGATCTGTTCCTCGCTGACCTGAAACGATTACGAGCCTTGGGTTGGTATGGCAACTCTTCAACGAGAGCGAAATGGCGCGCTCTTCCGAGTGCACGGGTTAGTGCGCCCAAAAAGTGCTTGACACCGCCGACATTGTCAGAGACGCCTGTTTACGACAGTCGTACGATCGCGAAAGTGCGTTAGCGCGCGAAGACTGCAGCCCTTGGCTCTACCAATTCCTCGATCTGGTGTAGCAGCAGTATCCCTTCGGGCAACGTTACCCCCCATCTTTCATCTGCAAATTCTTTCATCTGTTGAACCCCATTGAAAATGCTGCACGTTCAGATCGAAATACCGATCACGGTACAGTCCCAGAACTTGTTCCACCGTGGCCAGCGGAACCCGCTTGGGCGAGGGTTGGCCACGCCGCCGGTCGAACAGCCCGTCATAGCCAAACTCTTCGTAGCGCTCGTGCCAGCGCCGCGTCTGCCGGTCGCTGACGCCGAGTAGACTGCTGGAGCACGTACGGTAGGGGAGGGAATACTTGCAGCACTTGCGTCGGCAGCGTTGCCTCTACTTGGGCACGACGATCCGGACCGTCCCAAGTCCATTGCAGAACCGGCAGCGCTCTCCCTCCATGAGCTTTCCCGAACCAGAGCACTCAAGGCATTTGGCTACGATCTGGAACTCGGCGTTGGTGGTGTCGGCCACCTTGCCGGGAATTTCCTTGACGACTTCGGCCCGGTGATATTTCCGCAGCCATGACGAGAGCTTCCCTTCAATTTTTTCGCGGTCCACGACGTTGAGCTGTGCCGACAGTTTAGGCCACCACGTCGAGACGCACTCGTAACAGACGAACTGGCCATAATCAAAAAGCGTACCAGGCTCGGAAGAGCGAAAGAATTGCTTGCACTGGGAACAGCGCTTGACGCCGAGCAAGGCCAATGCGGCAATTACGTCGTTCAGATCATGCTCGACGTGTGACAGGGTTTCAAACAAAGAGGCTTCTGCACTTCTCGTTTCGTTGCCCCGCGAAAGTCCATGGTCTCGTCCTACTTCCATCGCAAACCTCCTTCGAACGAATTGACCGAGCTGTTACCGGCCGCGAGCATTGTTAACAAAACCTGTGAACCTACGCGCCAGCTCGGCAATTCGGTCCGGCTGCCGTAGTCGGATCGCTTCCCTGGGAATCAGTTCCGCGCCAACGCCAAGCGCAACCGCGCCCGCTAGAATGAAGTTGGACGCAGTCTGTTGATTCACACCTCCGGCAGCAATCAACGGCACGTTGGGGAACATGGCCTTCAGGGCCCGGATGTAACTGTCGCCGCCGACTTGCCCGCAGGGAACAACTTTGACAAAATCGGGACCCAACTTCCACGCTGCAATTACGTCGGTTGGAGTCAGCGTTCCTGGGATGACAACTGCCCCGGCCTTCACCGCGAACTTCACGGTCTCAGGATCCAGTCCGTCACTGGTCAAGAATTGGGCCCCAGCATCCAAACAGCGGCGTGCCGTTTCGACGTCTAAGACGCTCCCCGCGCCGACAATTACGTCGGGAGCATTTTGCACGAGGTGAGAAATTACTTTGTATGCTTCTGGCACCGTTAAGGGGACTTCCACGATGGGGATTCCACCTCGGGACACTGCTTCGGCAGCGAATAAGGCGTCCTCGCGGGAAAACGCGCGAACAGCGGGAATGATCCCAACTTCTTCGATCCGGCTTCGCACTTCTTGCTTGTTCACAGCTCCAGCTCCTTTGCAGATCGCGGCCCGACGCGCCGCATGAGTCGCCATGCTGCAGCGGACTCTGCTTGGTGAATCACGGTAAAGCCCTCACGCCGACCGCTTCTCGAAGCTGTTCGAGGGACAGCAAGTACGAGGCTAGCGCTTGTCGGTAGGCAAGCTGAGTGGCTCGATAGCTGCGTTCGGCGTCTAGAAAATCCAGTAAACTGGCGGCGCCGCGCTTGTAGGCGTACTCGCTGATGTCGCGATCTTTCTGCGCAACGTCGAGATAGCCCGAGCGATAGAGCGTAACCACCTTGTCGTTCGTCCGCAGACCCTCATAGGCGTCACGCACATCGGTGAAAGTCTGACCGCTTGTCGCTTTCTCCTGTTCTTGCGCCTGGGTGATGGCGAAGCGCGACCGGGCGATTTCACCCTGGTTGCGGTTAAAGATCGGCAGAGGAACGCTCCCAAAGAACGTAGCCGTATTGATTCCGTTGACGTGGGAGTAGTTGGCTTGGACGGTGACGTCGACCTTCCCAATCGCCTTCTGCAGTTCATATTGGCTGTCTGCGGCGGTCACGCCCTGTTGGGCCGCGCGCAGGTCAGGCCGGTTGTGCAAGGCCTTCATCTGCAGATCTTCCAGGTTGCCCTTGAGGGGCTGATAATCGAACGGTCCCGTCACGTCGTAGTCGGGGGAAACGGATTCGTATCCGAGCGACTGTCGCAAATCGGAGAGCGCCTGGACTCTGGCGAGCTGCGCCTGCTGCAAGTCGGTTTCGAACTGCAGCAGCTGTAGCTTGATCTTTAAGTAGTCGTCCTCACTGATCGCGCCTGCTTTGTAGCGTATCTCGCTGAGGTCCACCGTCTGCTGAAAGCTTTTCAGATCCTGCTCGGCGAGTTCAAGTGTGGATTCGGCGAGTTGCACGTTGACGAACAGCGAGGCAACGTTGAAGGTGAGGCTGCGCTCGTTGTCGGCGACGAGCGAGCGTGTCTGCGCGGTGATATCTTTCGCCGCCTGCAAGCGGTGCTGCCGCTTTCTGCCGCGCTCGATCAGGTAGCCAAGGCCCAGGTCGGCCTCGGTTGAGCCTTGGAGATACTGGCTGTTTTGCGAGGATGGAGAGAAAAGAGGCAGGTACTCCCAGTCGGCAAACAATGTGGGATTGGGACGCAGGTTGGCCGTCGTCTCCTCGGCCTGGCTCTGCTGAATCGTGGTGCGCGCCGCCAGCAGATTGTGGTTGTGCTGCAGCGCCAACTGAATGGCTTCGTCGAGTGCGATCTTCACTGGACCTTGGGTTTGCGCTTCAGCCGACGGCGTGAGCAGCAACCCAAGTAGGAGGATCGTGCCGAGTCCGTACGGGTACCCTTTTCTCAACCGGGAACACGAAACCTTAGCTCTCAAAGGACCCCTCCGGTTCCGGGAGTTCATCACGCTCGCTCGCGAACCAAACATAAAGCGTGGGCAATAGAACAATGCTCATAA
>Ga0187804_10000415_pt1 | contig 10484 bp, 7 predicted proteins | sample NC_wetland_sal_i_3_FD_132961 | JGI IMG/M metagenome (GOLD analysis project Ga0187804, IMG submission 132961) | Wetland sediment microbial communities from Neuse River Estuary, North Carolina, USA - Control_4 | ecosystem: Environmental > Aquatic > Freshwater > Wetlands > Sediment | place: USA...
CTCGAACGCGCCGGCCTCCTGCGCTACCTCGGCCACCTGGGATTCGAGGTCGCGGGGTATGGGTGCACAACATGCATCGGGAACTCCGGTCCCCTCCCGCCGGAGGTCGACCGGCAGGTTCGAGAGAACGACCTGTTTGTCGGAGCGGTCCTGAGCGGGAACCGGAACTTCGAAGCTCGCATCCACAACCGGGTCCGGGCGAACTACCTCGCTTCTCCGATGCTGGTCGTAGCCTACGCGTTGGCTGGACGGATGGACCTCGACCTCACGAAAGACCCGCTCGGCCACCGCCCGGACGGGTCCCCCGTCGGGCTGAAGGACCTATGGCCCGCTCCCGAGGAGGTCCGCCGGCTCGTTGAAGCGAACCTCGACCCGGGCATGTTTCAGGAAAAGTACCGGTCGGTCGAAGTGGGGGACGCCCACTGGGAGTCGCTAAAATCCCCGGCGGGAGAGCAGTACCCATGGTCCGCTGCCTCCACGTACCTGGCCGAAGCGCCGTACCTCACCCTCCCGCCTCCGTTCCTGGCCCGGGACGGTCGGGTCGTGACCGGGGCCCGGGCCCTCGCGGCGCTGGGGGACCGCGTTTCCACGGACCATATCTCGCCCGCCGGCGAGATCACCGAAGATTCGCCCGCGGGGGCGTACCTTCTCGCCCGCGGGGTCCCGGTCGCCGAGTTCAACACGTACGGGGCCCGCCGGGGACACCATGAGGTGATGGTCCGAGGGACCCTTGCGAACGTACGGCTGAAGAACGGGCTTGTCTCCCCGAAGGAAGGGGGGTTCACGGTGCACGTTCCTTCCGGCGAGGTCCTCACGATCTTCGACGCCGCCGAGAGGTATCGCAAGGAGCGGACCCCGCTGATCGTGCTCGCGGGGAAGTCCTACGGCCAGGGGAGCTCGCGGGATTGGGCGGCCAAGGGCCCCCGGCTCCTTGGGGTCGGCGCCGTGATCGCCGAGAGCTACGAGCGGATCCATCGCACGAACCTCGTCCAGATGGGGGTGCTGCCGCTCACGTTCCGAGAGGGGGAGGGGTGGAAGAAGCTCGGGCTCTCCGGCCGAGAGTCGTTCGACCTCGAGGTTCCGAACGGAGGCGACCTCGTTCCCGGCGGGCCGGTGCACGGGGTCGCTACCCGACCCGACGGGTCGTCGACCCGATTCACCGTCCTTTGCCAGATCCATTCGCTGACCGAGCTCGAGTACTATCGGGCCGGCGGGATGTTGCCCTACGTCATGACCCACCGCTTCGCCCGTTGAAGCCCGGCGAACGGGAGACCGAGCCCGGGCGTCTTCAGAATCGCATCCGGCGGACGACCGGGACGGAGCCCGACGCGACCCCCGCGCCCACCAGTCCCACCGCGACCAGGTACCCAAGCATTCCGGGCGAAAGCCCGAGGGCGAACGTCCCGAAGGCCAAGGCGCCGAACGCGCTGGCGATCCCGGGAAGCAGGTACATGTTCGAGACCACCCGGCCGATCGCCCCCGGCGGCGTGGTCGCCTGGAGGTAGGCGTAGAAGAGGGTGGGGGGAACGCTGCTCGCGAGCCCTACCGCGAACCAGGCGGCGATGCTCGGCAGCAGTTGCGGAACGACCAGAACGGCGAGAGCGACCGCAGCCCCTTCCCCCACCATCGAGAGCGCCATCCACCGCCCGAGGGAGTGCCGAGGATTGGTGTGCGAGACCGTGAGCCCCCCGGCCACGGCTCCGACCACGTAAGCAGTGAACAGGAGCCCGTAGGCATGGCTCGGGTCGCTGAACCCTCGATTCGAGAACAGCGTGATCAGTAGCGCCGGAGCTCCGAGGAAGAATCCATTCACGGCGAACAGCGCCCCAATCTGAAGGAGAGGACGGCCGGGACCTTTCGCGAGCATCCCCCAACCCTCTCGGAAATCGGAACCGAGACGCGAGGCGGGGGCCGGGGGCGACGGGATGGAGACCGGGAGGACCAGCAGGGCGGCGATGGCCAAGAGGCCCGCAAAGAGGAACGCCCCCCCGCTCACCCCGACGAAGATGATCAGCGCGGCGCCGACCGAGTACCCGGCGAGCGACCCGCTGCTGCCCGAGGCCGTGGCCAGGCCGTTCGCCCGGAGCACTTGGTCCTTTCCGACGAGGATCCGGGGGACCGTGTTCGAAGCGGTCCACCAGAAGTCTTCGAGCAGGGCCATGACGGCGACGGCACCCAAGAGGAGCGGAACCGTGAGGTGGCCGGTCGCGAGCGCCACGCCGACCGTGGCGGCGGCGACCGCCTCGAGCGGGTAGGTAACGAGGTAGACGGTGCGCTTGTCCGGCAGCCGGTCCACGAACGGACCGGCGATGAAGGTGATCGCGTAGAACCCGTATTGGACCAACAGCACGAGCGCAGAGACGAGGAGGGTACCCGAGATCTGGTAGGCGAGCCAGAGGACCGAGATGCTCCACGCCGAATAGCCGAGGATCCCCGAGAACTCCGAGGCCAGCCAGAGCGCGAACCGTCGGTTGGCCAGGACCGAACGGAGTCCGGTACCTGCGGCCGATTCCGCCACGAGGTCGGGTCAGCGTTCTGGGGATAAAGACCGCGCCGCGGGCGGCCGGACCCTCCTCGAAGGAGCACTCGGGCGGGCGGGGCGGCGAAGGGGCCGGTCCCGTACGGCGGTTGACAGTGCGTTTCGGTAAGGCCTTGGGTTTGTGGCCATCGGGCCAGGCCGCCGGTCCGAGGGCACCTCCTCGGGGGCCGGGCGGAACCATGTGGGTTCTTCAGCGCGGAGGCCGGACGTGAAGGTCCTCGACGCGCCCTCCTAGCCTCCAACGGTGGGCGAGGTCGTGGCGCATCAGCGCCGTGCGGCCGCCACGACGAACCCTTCGCCGGCCTCGAGGACGCCCGGTCGCCGGCCGACCTGCTCCTCGATTCGAAGCAGGGCCTCCCACATTCGCCCCTCCCGTCGAGCGATGGCGGCGATCCGATTGTGGGTGGCGGCGATCGGGGCCACGCTCATCACGTCGAGCAGACGAAAGCCGGCGCGAACGATCGCCTTCTTGGCTTCCCCGACGGTGTAGAATCGAAACGCCCATTGCGCGAACCGGTCGGGGTCGTACGGCTGGAACCCCGTGGTTAGAACGCGGTCGATGAAGAAGTAGTGCGGCCGACGGAGGATGCGGGGAAGGAGGCGTCGATGAGCGGCGACGTAGAAGAACTCCTGCGTCGCGGCCGCCGGAGAAGCAAAGTCGGCGATGAGCAGCCCGTTCGGCTTCACGACCCGTCCCAGTTCCTTCAACAGGACCGGCCCGTCGTCGGCCGCGAAGCTGACGATGTTCCCGAACGCGACCGCGACATCGATGCTGCGGGTCGAGAGTGGAAGATGCTCCCCCGCCCCTTGGACCCAGTGGGTCGCGCGCGACGCGGACGTTCCTCGGGCGCGCCGACGGGCGGCCCGGAGCATTTCGCGCGAAAGGTCGACCGCGATGACCCGACCTCGAATCGCGCTGCGGAGGATGGGACTGAAGCGGCCGGGGCCGGGCCCGAGCTCGAGGGCGTTGCCACGGGAGCCTCTCAAGTGCAACCGAAGGAATCTCTCCCGGAGGACGCGGTTAAGGACACGACGAGGCTCCCCCGCGTAGCGCTTCCATTCCAGCTGGACCCGGTCGTCGAAGACCCGGCGCACGTGCTGGCGGCGGGTGGCAGGGGAAGGGTCACGAGCTCGTCGCATCGCCAGCGGGGCTTGCAGGCGGTCCCTCTATTTCCGTTGTGACGGTCCGCCCCCGGGTCGCCCGGTCGGATCCGGTCGCGAGCGAATCCCTGGAGCGCCCGGAGGGGGCAGCCGGCCGAAGGTGGCGAGCGAAGGTCAGTCCGCCGCCCCCGCCGACCGCGAGGGCTTTGAGGGAACGGCTCTGTTGCTCTCGGGACCGAGAGCGGCGATTGACGGCCATCGACCAGGACGTTCTGAAACGGGTCCGCAGGATCGCCGGGGTGGTCCGTGTGGAATTCCTGGCCTCGGCGGACCGGGAGGCGCTCCTCGCCCGGGCGTCGCGGGGTTCCTCGACCAACGAAGGGGTTTCCGTCACGTTGCGGCATGACCGCGTGCTCTGCGTGTTCAAGGATGCGTCGTTCCGCCCGCCCCCGGCGCCCACGCTCCGGTTGGTCGACGCGGTCGGCACGGTCGTGGGCGAGGAATCGATCCCGGGAGTGCCGTCCTCGGGACCCGAGCGAGGGCGGGTCGAGCTGCTAGGGCGGGGGTTCGTCCTGTGGTCGAACGTCCGCGCCCAAAGTCCGCTGAGATGGCAGCTTCCCCCAGTACCCTTTCCCGAGCTCGCCGACGTACCCGGCGTGTCGAACACCGACTCCGGCAGCCCGGATCCTTTGCAAGACCAGTACTTGCGGGAACGGTTTCGCATCCCGGACGAGGTCCGATGCGGCTCGGTGCTGGTCGGCTACGACCTGGGCACCCCATAGCTCCCGGTCATGTCACGGAGGGAGACCATGATGCGGCGGGTCGTGATCTTCCAACCGGAAGGGCGCCGGGTGGACCTCGGAACGGAGGAGGATCTCCTGGATGCCGCGGTCCGGTGTGGCGCCGGCCTCGAGGATCTCTGTGCGGGCCGAGGCACGTGCGGGAAGTGTCGCGTCCTGGTCCGGCACGGCGCCGAGCTCCTGAGCGCGCCGACCCCCTCCGAGAAACGCTCCCTCGGCGAGGTTGGTGGGCATCGAGTCGTTCGCCTCGCATGCCAGGCGCGTCCAATCGCGGGAGGGACGGTCGTGCTCGGGATCCCTCCCGAGGCCCAGCGAGGATGGCAGCGGCTCCAGACCTCAGGGATGGTTCCCCGCCATCGCCTCGACCCGGCAGTCCGGGAGCTCCCGCTCTTCCGAGGGACGACTGCCGCTGAGCTCATCGCGCGGGGCCTGCGGGTGCGGCCCGTTAGGGCCCAGCTCGCGCTTGCTCCTCGACTGCCGGGGAAGTGGCCCCGAAAGCTGGTCGTGCGGGGCCGTGAGGTCCTCGCGGTCTCCGCGTCCAACACTCCCCTGCTCGGGATGGCGTTCGACATCGGCTCGACGAAGATCGCCGGGTTCCTCCTGGACCTGTCCAGCGGCGCCGTCCTCGCGACCGTATCGGCGCCCAATCCCCAGCTCGTTCACGGGGAGGACATCATGTCCCGCCTCGCCTTCGCGCTCCAGCAGCCGTCGCACGAGGCGGACCTTCATCGAGAGGTGGTCGGTTGCGTTGGTCGTTTGATCCAGGACGCCTGCGCTCGCGCCCACCGACCTACGGAGAGCGTCTACGAGATCACGGCCGTGGGGAACACGGCCATGCAGCACCTCTTCCTTGGCCTACCGGTGGACCGACTCGCCCGGGCCCCGTATACTCCGGCGTCGCGTCGCGAGGTCGTTCGGTCGGCCAGCACACTAGGTCTTCCCGTCGGTCCCGCGTCCGAGGTGGTGGCGCCTCCCGTTGTCGCGGCGTTCGTCGGAAGCGACCTGGTCGCAGGGGTGGACGCGACGCGCATGGACCGGGCGCGGGGCCTGAACGTTCTGGTCGATGTGGGGACGAACACGGAGATCTGCGCGGGGGATCAAGAGCTCCTGGTCGCCTGCTCCTCGCCATCCGGGCCGGCGTTCGAAGGCGCCCACATCCGGTTCGGCATGCGCGCGGCCGATGGAGCCATCGAGCGGGCGAGCGTGGAGCCCGAGACGTGGCACGTCGATTACCGGACCATCGGCCGGAAGAAGCCCCGTGGGCTCTGCGGCTCCGCGTTGCTCGACCTCCTCGCGGGACTGTTCCGAGCGGGCGCGGTCGACTCCGTCGGCCGCCTTCAGGCATCGTCGGGTTCGGACCGGATCCGGCGGGTTTCCGGAGAGACGGCGTTCCTGGTCGTTCCCGCCGGGGACACCTCCATCGGCGAGGATATCGTGCTGACGCAGAACGACCTTGGCCAGCTGCAGCTCGCGAAGGCGGCAATCCACGCCGGGATCGACGTGCTTCTGGCGGAGCTCGGTCGATCCCCATCGGATATCCGGAGGCTGTACTTGGCCGGCGCGTTCGGTTCCTTCCTTGCCCCGGAAAGTGCGCGGACGGTCGGCATGTTCCCGAACGTCTCGCTCGACCGGGTTCGGTTCGTGGGGAACACGGCAGGATCCGGCGCCCGGCTGGCCCTCGTATCGTTGAAGGAGCGAGATAGGATGCGAACCCTCGCACGTTCGATCCGACACGTTTCGCTCGCCGGAGACCCCCGATTCTCCCGGGCCTTCGCCTCTTCCCTGGCCCTTCCGCACCGAGACGCGTCGCGATTCTCGGGCGTTCCGCGGCCCGCCCCTCCTCGCTGACCTCTCGAAAGGAGTCGGGTACGCCGCGTTTGGCTCCCCTGGCCGGGCCGCCGGAGGCCGCGGAGGACGTTCCCGACGGTCCGCCCTATCGGGAGTCCGCGGGGGCGTCGCCGCCCAAGAGCCGGCGAACCAGATGCACCGCTTCCGCCGCGTCGGGCGCGGTCCCGTCGGCACCGATCTTCGTGGAGAACTCGTCGGTGACCGGGGCGCCTCCGACGATGAACCGTACCTGCTTTCGGACCTTTCGGTCGTCGGCGAGACGGAGGAGCTCGCGCATCCTCGGCATCGAGGTGGTCATGAGTGCGGAGACCCCGACCACATCGGCCTCGGCCTCGTTGGCCTTCGCCAGAATCTCCTCCGCGGGTTGGTTCACCCCGATGTCCACGACCTCGTAGCCCGCGGCGGTGAGCATCGTGGCGACCAGGTTCTTTCCGATCTCGTGGATGTCATCCTGCACGGTGGCGAGGAGGACCCGCCGGGACTTCCGGGCTCCCGCACCCTTCGGAATGCGAGGTTGCAGGACGGCGACGCCGGCACGGAGCGTCTCGGCGGCCATCACGAGCTCCGGGAGGAACAGTTCGCCGGCCCCGAACCGCTGGCCGACCTCGCGGATACCCGCGGCGAGCCCATCCTCGATCCCTCGCAGCGGGTCGAGGCCGTGGTCGAGGCCTTCCTGGGCGAGCGCGGCAACTCGGTCCATGTCGTATTCGAGCACCGCCTGCTTCAGGCGGGCGACATAGTCCTCTTCCACCCGCTATCCTCGGAAGCCCTTCTCGGGAGGGAACGCCTTAGATGAATTCTTTTCCGGGCCGTGGGAAGCCGTCCTCTCACGTCGAAGAGGCCGCTCCGTGGTCGGTGCGGCGGCCGCCCGGGGAACGATCATGCCGCCCCGGAAGGGCTCGATACCGGTCGGAGGCTCGCTAGGACCTGCTCCATCTCGAGGACCAGCTCCGGGTCGATCGGGTCTGGCCGGTGTTCTCGAAGCAGCCGGCCGGCTCGATCGTGCGCCTCACTCAGGAGGGCGAGGGGAGAACGGGGGTTGAGGGGATCCGGGGCCGAACGCCGCAGGACGTCGGGGAAATAGAACTCCTTCCGCATTCGCTCGCGGGCGAACTTAAGGGCTCGGCGATTGCGGAGAAAGCCGCCTCCCGGACCGACCTCGCGGAGGAGGTCCAGGCCGAGCGTCTCCTCGGTCACCTCGATCCCTTCGGCATAGCGGAACGCGTACCCCGCGATGTCATGATCGAGGACGATCTGTTCGAAGCTCGTCGTATCGTACCCGGCGTACGACCCGAAGAAGAGGTCCACGAAGTCGGCTCCCGCGAGGACCGCGGCGAGCAGCGTGGTCGCCTTTTCGAGGGACGCCTGGGCATCGTGGACCGTCGCGTCGGACTGTCCGCCGACCGTGCACGGCAGGCCGTAGAGGTGAGCCAGTTGGACCGACGCGATGCTGAGAAGCCCGGCCTCGGGTCCGCCGAGCGCCGCGCTTCCGGTTCGCATATCGAGCGCGCCGCTCACGCTCCCGTAGATGACGGGCGCACTCGGGTTCACCAGATGGGCGATGACTACCCCACTGAGGACCTCCGCGTTCTGCTGCAGGAGCGTTCCGGCGAGGGTCGCCGGAGCCGAGGCCCCCGCGAGGTCGAGGACGGTCACGAAGACCGGCTGGCCCATCGCGGCGTACTCGATCAGGGTCTCCGTCATGGCGCGGTCGTGAATGAGGGGACCGACCGGGTCGCAATAGCCGGCGACCATAGGATGCTTCCGAAGCTGCTCCTCGCCGCCGGCGAGCACCGCCGCGATCTTGAGACCATTTCGAGCCATCGTGCCGTCGTACGAAGGGCCGACGAAGACCTTCGACGTGTTCTGGACGTCCCGAACCATGCACGCCACCTCAACGTAGCTCGGGGGACCCTCGGATTCACCAAGCGAGACGGGAGTGTAGGCGATGTCCACGAGCTCAAGCGCGTCCAGGAGGCGAACAAGCTCGTCCCCGTCCCGCGGGGTCGCTGGCCGGACCTGACCAGTGTCGAAGTCGATGATCCGGTTGCACGCAGACCCCGGACCGAGGCGCGTGCGCCCGCCGTCGCCCACGACGAGGTCGTGCTTGCTTTCCCGGGCGTACCACGTCCACCGTTTCGGAACCGCCGCGACCGCGCGTTTCACGAGATCACTCGGGAGCCGGAACCGGTCGGTCCCGGCGTCGCGCTGGGCTCCGGCGGCCGTCAGAAGGCGTTGCGCCCGTGGCTCGCGGACGAGGACGCCGACCTCTTCGAGCAGGCGCAGCGTGGCCCCATGAATGGACTCGAGCTCATCCCGCGAAAGAACTGTGACCCGGGTCGCTCCCACCCGAACCTCACCGGAGACGGGGAGCGGGGTGTGGAGGAATACCTTTTGGACGGCGGCCCGGGCGGCGGAACCGAGCCGCCGAGAGGTCGTCAGCCGCCGAAAACGGGCTAGACCGGCTCGGCGGAACCGGACTGGCGAAAGGGTGTCTCGTTAGGGGGCGGCCAGGCCCGCAAGTTCCCGGACCCGCCGGCGCACGTCCGGCTCGAGCGGAGCGGGGCGGTGGTTCTCCACCAACTGCCGGCCCCGAGCCCGCGCGCGTTCCCGCACCCGCGCGTCCGAGGTCCGACCTTCTTCGTGACCGTCGCGGAGCAACACGCGGGGGTTCCACAACACCTCACGGAAGTGGGCCAACGTGTGCCGTTCCTTCAGGTAGTTGCCCGCAGGTCCGACCCGGCTGAGCATGTCGAGATGGATCGAATCCGCGTCGACCCGGAACGACTCGGCCGTCCTTCGGGCGTACTCGACGAGGTCCGCGTCCAGCACAAGCTGCTCTATGCTGAACGTATTGTCGGTCTCGAGAGCGCCGACGCCGGCGACGAGGTCCGCACCAGCCAGCATCGAAAGCAGCCCCGTCGCCATCTTCTCGGCGCCCGACTGGAACCCGAACGAATCTGCGTCGGTCACGAACCCCGCGACGAGGCATGGGAGGCCGTAATGGCGGGCCATCTCGACCCCCGCGACGTTGAGCAGGCCGGACTCTGGCGCCCCGGCGGCAAAAGCGCCCGTTCGCATATCAATCGGGCCGGAGGCGCTGCTCCACAGCACCGGGGACCCCGGGGCCACCGATTGCGCGACGCACAGCGAGGCGAGATTCTCCGCACTGGCGACCACGAGCGCACTCGCCGGATCGACCGGGCTGCTTCCGCCGAGGAGGACCATGGACACGGGCACGATGGGGACGCCAGCCCGGGCGAACACCATGAGGCCCTCGGTGGCTCCCTCCGCGAGGGTCAGCGGGCTCACCGGACACTGCACGACGGAGAGGAGCGGGCGCTCGCGCAAGGCCTCCGGACCCCCCGCGATGGCGGCGGCCATGGCCACGAGGGTCTCCGCGTCGCCGGCCGAGAGCGCCTCATGCTGGACATGCTTGGTCGTGTGCTCAAAGACGGTGGCGGCCTCAACGAGCCCGTGGGTCTCCTGGGGGGCATCTCCCGCGACGACCATGGGCCACTGAAGCGCGATGGGGTCGAGAGCATCCGCGACGCGTGTGAGATCCGCAAGGTCCCGCGTGCGGCTCGAGCGGCGAGCGCCCGTGTCGAGGTCCAGAACGTTCACCCCGCATCCGTCCGAGGTGACGTTCGTGCGCCCGTTCGGAACCCGCACGTCGTGCCTGCCGTCCCGGGACGCTAGGAGGATCGTCTTCGGCGCGGTGGAGAGGGCCCGTTCGATGATGCCGGGAGGGAGCCGGACCCGGGAGAGGCCTGGCTGGGTCTGGGCCCCTTGCCGTTCGAGGGCCTCTCGCGCGGCGGCGCTATGAACCTCTACGCCCGTACTCTCGAGCAGTTGGCGCGCCGCCGAATCGACCGCAACCCGGTCGGCGGTGGATAGGACCTGAACGGCCGGCGTCCCCACGGTTTGCCCCGGTGTCGCGGAATCGTCGACGGGGTCTTGGCCTTTCGGGTACCGGGTCGCACCCGCCGGGGTTCACCGAGCGGTTCAGCTGCCGGTCCAGCGCGGGGGACGTTTCTCTCGGAACGCTGCGCGGGCTTCGCGGTTGTCGGGACTGTCCCGCAGGGGATTGGCCAGCTCCTGCTCGAGCCGCAGACCTTCAGCGAGCGAAAGGGTCAGGCCGCGGCGAACTGCCTCGAGCGCGGCGTGGACGGCACGGGGAGGATACGCGACGATCC
>Ga0187804_10000416_pt1 | contig 10475 bp, 11 predicted proteins | sample NC_wetland_sal_i_3_FD_132961 | JGI IMG/M metagenome (GOLD analysis project Ga0187804, IMG submission 132961) | Wetland sediment microbial communities from Neuse River Estuary, North Carolina, USA - Control_4 | ecosystem: Environmental > Aquatic > Freshwater > Wetlands > Sediment | place: USA...
AGGCAGATTTCGACGCCGAACGCTGGTACGGGCTCTTGCGCGATGAGCGCGTCAGCGTCTGGTACACGGCGCCGACCGCCGTCCGCATGATGATGCGCGCGGGCGCCGAGGCGGCGCGAAGATACGCGCCTGCCGCCCTGCGTTTCATCGCGAGCGTCGGCGAGCCCCTCAATCCAGAGGCTGTCTTCTGGGGGCAGGAGGCGTTCGGCCTGCCCATTCACGACAACTGGTGGCAGACCGAGACGGGCGGGATCATGATCGCCAACTACCGCTCGATGGACGTGCGACCGGGGTCGATGGGCCGTCCGCTGCCGGGGATCGAGGCGGCGGTGGCGCGCCGCGACGCGGAGGGCCGGCCGCTGCTCGCGGGCGACGGCGGCCTGGAGCTGGTGAGCTCGCCGGAGGAGCAGGGCGAGCTGGTGCTGCGCCCGGGCTGGCCGTCGATGTTTCGCGGCTACCTCGGCGAGCAGGAGCGCTACGAGCGCTGCTTCGCGGGCGGCTGGTACCTGACGGGCGACCTCGTGCGCTGCGACGAGGACGGCTACTTCTGGTTCGTCGGCCGCGGCGACGACGTGATCAAGTCGGCCGGACACCTGATCGGCCCGTTCGAGGTGGAGAGCGCGCTGCTCGCGCACCCGGCGGTCGCCGAGGCCGGCGTGATCGGCAAGCCCGATCCGGTGGCCGGGGAGATCGTCAAGGCGTTCGTCTCGCTGAAGCCCGGCCACGAGCCCGGCGAGGAGCTGCGCCGCGAGCTGATCGGCTTCGCCCGGCAGCGGCTCGGTGCGGCGGTCGCGCCGCGCGAGATCGACTTCGTCGAGATGGTGCCGCGCAACCGCAGCGGCAAGATCATGCGTCGGCTGTTGAAGGCGCGCGAGCTGGGCCTGCCCGAAGGCGACACCTCGACGCTGGAGCCCGCGCCATGAGCTCGGAGCGCCCGCCCGAGCATGAGCACGGGCTGCACCTGCTGCACCAGATGCTGCGCGTGCGCCGCTTCGAGGAGAAGTGCGTCGAGCTCTACAGCGCCGGGAAGATCCGCGGGTTCATGCACCTCTACATCGGCGAGGAGGCCGTCGCCGTCGGCGTGATGCAGGCGCTCGAGCCCGAGGACGCGATCGTCGCGACCTACCGCGAGCACGGACACGCGCTGGTGCGAGGCGTCTCGGCCGGCGCGGTGATGGCCGAGATGTACGGCAAGGTCGAGGGCTGCTCGCGCGGGCGCGGCGGGTCGATGCACCTGTTCGACGCGGCCAGCAGGTTCTGCGGCGGCAACGCGATCGTCGGCGGCGGGCTGCCGCTCGCGGTCGGACTGGCGCTCGCCGACAAGCTGCAGGGCCGCGAACGCGTGAGCGCCTGCTTCTTCGGCGACGGAGCCGTCGCCGAGGGCGAGTTTCACGAGTCGATGAACCTCGCCGCGCTGTGGCGCCTGCCGGTGCTGTTCTGCTGTGAGAACAACCTCTACGCGATGGGCACGCGGATCGACCGCTCCGAGTCCGAGACCGACCTCGCGCTGAAGGCCGCCAGCTACGAGATGCCGGCGTGGTCGGTCGACGGAATGGACGTCCTCGCCGTCGAGGGCGCCGCGCGCAAGGCCGCGGCCGAGGTCCGCCTCGGCGGAGCGCCCTGCTTTCTGGAGCTGCGGACCTACCGCTTCCGCGCGCACTCGATGTACGACCCGGACCTCTACCGCTCGAAGGAGGAGATCGAGCGCTACAAGCAGCACGACCCGATCACGGCGCTCATCGCCCAGCTGCAGGCGGCCGGGCGGCTCGCGGACGGCGACCTGGAGGAGCTCGAGCGCTCGGTCGCCGCGGAGATCGAGGCGGCGATCGCGTTCGCCGAGGCCGGGACGCTCGAGCCCGTCGAGGACCTCGAGCGCTTCGTGTATTGGAGCCCACCCGCCTCGGAGAGCTCCAGGGAGGGCTCCAGGGGGAGCTCCGGAGAGGGCTCCAGGGAGGGCTCCGCGGCGTGAGCGCACCGGCGACCGTCACCATCAGCTACCGCGAGGCGATGCGCGCCGCGATCCGCGAGGCGCTGCTGGCCGACGCGCGGGTGTTCCTGATGGGCGAGGACGTGGGCGCCTACGGCGGCTGCTTCGGCGTCAGCAAGGGCCTGCTCGACGAGTTCGGGCCCGAGCGCATCCGTGACACGCCGCTGTCGGAGTCCGCGTTCGTGGGCGCCGGGATCGGCGCCGCGATGGGGGGCATGCGCCCGATCGTCGAGGTGATGACCGTCAACTTCTGCCTGCTCGCGCTCGACCAGATCATGAACAACGCCGCCACGATCACGCACATGTCCGGCGGCCAGTTTCAGATCCCGCTCGTGATCCGGATGACGACCGGCGCCGGGCGCCAGGTCGCCGCTCAGCACTCCCACAGTCTCGAGGGCTGGCTCGCGCACATCCCCGGGCTGAAGCTGCTCGCCCCGGCGACGCTCAAGGACGCGCGCGGGATGCTCGCCCCAGCCCTGGCCGATCCCAACCCGGTGCTGATCTTCGAGCACGGCTCGCTCTACAACATGGAGGGCGAGCTCGCCGCCGGCGCCGGCGCGGTCGACATCGAGCGCGCCGCGATCCGCCGGCCGGGCGCCGACGTGACGCTCATCGCCTACGGCGGGACGCTCGCGACGGCCCTGGCCGCCGCCGAGGAGCTCGCGGCGGGCGCGATCGAGGCCGAGGTGATCGACCTGCGCGTGCTGCGCCCGCTCGACGACGCGCTCGTGATCGAGTCGGTCACGCGGACGCGTCGCGCGGTGATCGTCGATGAGGGCTGGCGGTCCGGCAGCCTCGCGGCCGAGATCAGCGCGCGGATCATGGAGCAGGCCTTCTACGAGCTCGACGCGCCCGTCGTCCGGGTCTGCTCAGCCGAGGTGCCGATGCCCTACCCGCACCACCTCGAGCAGGCGGCGCTCCCGCAGGCGAGCACCGTGGTCGCGGAGGTTCGACGGATGACGGGCGCCAGTGGCTGACTTTCTGATGCCGACGCTGGGCGCCGACATGGAGTCCGGCACGCTGCTCGAGTGGCGCGTCAAGCCCGGCGACGCGGTCAAGCGCGGCGACATCGTCGCCGTCGTCGACACGAGCAAGGCGGAGATCGAAGTGGAGATATTCGAGGACGGCGTGATCGACGAGCTGCTCGTCAGCGAGGGCACGCGCGTGCCGGTCGGAACGGTGCTCGCGACCCTGCGCACCGGCGCGGCAGACGGCGCTCCGGCGCCGTCTCCCGCCCCAGCGCCGCCGTCTCCCGCCCCAGCGCCGCCGCCAGAGCCGGCCGTGACGCCGCCGGTGGCCGCGCCGCAGCGCGCTCCCGAAGAGCGCCGCCTGCGGGTCTCGCCGGTCGCGCGGCGCGCGGCCGAGCAGCTCGGCGTTGACCTGGCCGCGGTCGCGGGCAGCGGACCGGACGGGGCGATCACGAAGGCCGACATCGAGCGTGCGGCGGGCGCTCCCACGCCAGCGGCCGCGCCGGCAGCGGAGCCCGGCGAGCGCGCGGGCGCGATGCGCCTGGCGATCGGCGCGCTGATGGCGCGCTCGAAGCGAGAGATACCGCACTACTACCTGCAGACGCAGATCGACATGAGCCGCGCGCTGGCGTGGCTTCAGGAGGAGAACCTCAGGCGCTCGGTCGCCGACCGCCTGCTGCCGTCGGCGCTGCTGCTGAGCGCGGTGGCCCGGGCGGTCGCGGCGATGCCGGCGATGAACGGGTTCTGGGTCGATGGGGCGTTTCGCGCGGCCGGCGGGGTCCACCTCGGAGTGGCGATATCGCTGCGGGGCGGCGGCCTGATCGCGCCGGCGCTGCACGACGCGGACCGCAAGAGCCTCGACGAGCTGATGTCGGGCCTGCGCGACCTGGTGACGCGAGCGCGGGCGGGCAGGCTGCGCAGCTCGGAGATGTCCGATCCGACGATCACCGTGACGAACCTCGGCGAGCAGGGAGCTGAGCTGGTGCACGGCGTCATCTACCCGCCGCAGGTGGCGCTGGTCGGCTTCGGCGGCATCCGCGAGCGGCCGTGGGCGGCGGACGGGATGATCGGCGCCCGGCCGGTCGTGATCGCGACGCTCGCGGCTGACCACCGCGCGAGCGACGGCCACGCGGGAAGCCGCCTGCTCAAGCTCATCGACAATCGACTGCAGGAGCCACAGGAGCTATGAACGAACAGCAGCTGCACGACGTCGTGATCCGCGCGTTGAGCGAGGTCGCCCCGGATATCGACCCGGCCGGGATCGATCCGGGGACGGACCTGGCAGAACAGCTGGACATCGACTCGATGGACTTCCTGAACATCGTCGTCGCCGTGCATGAGCAGACCGGGATCGAGATTCCCGAGCGCGACTACCCGAAGCTGTCGACGCTCGAAGACGCGGTCGCCTATCTGCTGGCGGCACAGCAGCAGGGCGCGGACGCAGAGGCGCGCGAAGGATGATGCTCGCCGGTAGGCTGCTTGACGTAGGAGCAACTGATGCCGAGCTTCCCGTCGTTTCTCGATCGCTTCCGGCGGCTGCTGGCGCCCCCCGGACGCCCCGGCGAGGCGCTCGGCGTGCCTGCGTCGGGCGAGGATCTGCGTGGCGAGCTGGAGCCGCTGTTCGAGCAGCTCGACACCCTCGACGCGCAGTCACAGCAGATCGAGCGCGACGCGGTCGGCCAAGCCGAGGAGCGACGCGCGCAGGCGCAGGCGCAGGCGACCGCGATCCTCGAGCAGGCGCGCATCCGCGCTGAGCAGGAGCGCGCACGCGCGGCGCTCGAGCAGCGGGCTGAGGTGAAGCGGAGCATCGTGAAGATGCACGAGGCCTCCAAGCGGGAGGCGGAGCGGATCCGGACAGTGTGCGAGGAGCGCGTGCCGGAGCTCGTCGCAGAGGTGTTGGCGTGCGTGCGACGCGCCGGCCGCTGAGTCCTGGGTGGGTCGCGGGCAGCGTGCGCGCCCGTCACATGCTCGCGCGTCGACTCGGCCGCGAGGAGTCGGGGGATCTGGCCGCCTCGGAATCGCTCGAACACGCGCTTGGCGTGCTGGCAGGCAGCGCCTATGGGCGATCGGTACGGCGCGGGATGGACCTCGCGTCCGCCCAGCGAGCGATCGCCGAAACGGCGCTGTGGCACGTGCGCGTGCTCGCCGGCTGGATGCCGCCGCGCGCACTCGAGCTCGTCAGGGCGCTCGCCGGGTGGTTCGAGCTGGCGAACATCGAGGACCGCGTCGCCTACCTGACGGGCGGGCCGCTGAGAGCTCCGTTTGCGCTCGGTGGCCTCGCCGGCGCCGGGCCGCGCGCGCAGAACGCGCTCAGCATCGCCGAGCTGCGCGCGGCGCTCGCGGGGTCGCCGTGGGGCGATCCTGGCAGTGACGACCCGGCTGCGATCCGGCTGGCGCTGCGGCTGGCGTGGGCGCGCCGCACGCTCGCGTCGGTGCTGGAGGCTCGCGAATGGGTGCTCGGCGCCGTCGCCCTGCTGCTCGCCCGGGAGCTGCTGCTCGCGGGGCGCTCACCGGAGGAGCTCGCAGCTCTCCGGCCACCCGTTCCGGGCACGGCGTGGATGCAAGCCCAGAGCGTCGACGGGTTGCGCCGGGCGTTGCCGCCGGACTGCGGGTGGGCGCTCGCCGGTGTCGGCGAGCCCGATGCGATCTGGCTCGGCGAGGCGGCGTGGTGGCACCGGGTCGAGCAGGACGCGGAGCGTTTGGCGCGTGATGTCCAGATGGGCAGAGCGACCGTGATCGGCGCGGTGGCGCTGCTCGGCGTCGACGCCTCGCGCGCTGCAGCGGCGCTCGAGTCCGCGTACCGCGGCGGGGACCAGATCGCGATCGAGGCGTTTGAGCAGCTTGCCTGACCTCCCGGCCCCCATCGCGATGAGTCGCGTCGCGCTGATCGCGCCGGGCCCACGCCTGCGCGCGATGCTCGTGGTGCTCGGGCGATCGGGCTCGGTGCAGCTCGTGGGCCCGCTGGCAGCGGCGCAGGGAGAGGCGCTGGAGGCGCTGAGACGCCTGGAGCGCGCCGAGCCCCAGGCCGAGCCGGCGGGAGCGCAGCTGCCCGAACGCGCGCGAGAGGTGTCAGAGCTGGAGAGGGAGGGCAGGCGCGACCTGCTGGCGGGGGAGGTCGAGCTCGCGCGGCGCGCCGAGGCGGCGGTTCACCGCGGCGGGTTCGCGGTGCTGGTCGGGTGGGTGCCGAGCGTCGATCTGGCGGGCCTGGCCGCTGCCCTGGCGGCGGTCGGGGCGGCGGTGGTCGAGCTGCCGCGACCGCCGCTCGTGGAGCCGCCGACGCTGCTGCGAACGCCTGGGCCGGCACGGCGGTTCGCGCCGCTGGTGGCGACATACGGCGCTCCTCGCTATGCGGACCTCGACCCGACGCCGTTCGCGGCCCTGTCGTTCGTGTTCATGTTCGGGATGATGTTCGGCGACGCCGGTCACGGCCTGCTGCTGGTCGCGCTCGGGCTCGCCGTGCGCCGCGCGACCGGCCCTCGGGGCGCCGCTCGCTGGCGGCGTCTTCAGCCGATCCGCGGGCTGTGGCCGTTCGCGGTCGCGGGCGGGCTCGTGGCGACGCTTTTCGGCCTGCTCTACGGCGAGGCGTTCGGACCCACGGGGATCGCTCCAACGCTGTGGATCAAGCCACTCGATCACCCCACGCGGCTGCTCGCGGTCGCGCTCGCCGTCGGTGCGCTGCTGCTCGCCGCGAGCTACGCGCTCGGGACGGTCAATCGCGTGAAGGAGGCCGGCTGGGCTGGCGCGTTGCGCGCGCCGTCTGGCATCGCGGGCGTGTGCGTATTTGCCGGCGGTGGACTGCTCGCGCTCGGGATCTACCTCGCCGCGGACGCGCTGCTGATCGGCGCAGCCGTGCTGGCGTGCGCGGGCATCCTGCTGCTGTACGGCGGGTTCGCCGCCGAATCCGAGCATTCGGGCGCGGCGGTCGCGCAGGCGCTCATCGAGGTGCTTGACGCGGTCATCCGGGTCGGCGCGAACCTGATCTCGTTTACGCGCCTGGCGGCGTTCGGGCTGATGCACGCTGCGCTCGGCTTGGTCGTGCTCGACGGCGCCCGGTCGCTGTGGCATCGCGGCGCCGGCGGCGTCGCGGCCGGGATCGTCCTGTTCGTCGTGGGCAACGCGGCCGCGTTTGCGCTCGAGGCGCTGGTGGCCGCGGTCCAGGCGATGCGCTTGGAGTACTATGAGCTCTTCTCGCGGGTGTTTGCCGGCGAGGGCGAGCCGTTCTCCCCGTGGAGGATACCCGTGACCGGTCGCGTGAGTCCCACATGATCGCCTCGTTGCTGGCTGCGGCTCCCGTGGCCGGGGGCGTTGGATTCGCCACCGTGAGCTGGCTGCGCCGCTCACCGCGCCACGCCGTGCGCCGGCTGGTTGCGCTCAATGGAGCCGCGTGCCTCGGAGCGCTTGCGGTCCTGGGTGTGATCGCTCTGGGCGTGGTCGATCCGGCGCAGGCGGCGGGGTCGACCGCGGGCACGAATCCCGGCGCGGCGTTCATCGGCGCAGGCATCGCGATCGCGGGCTCGACGCTCGGCGCAGCGATCGCGGTGGCCTACACCGGCGCCGCGGCGCTCGCGGCAATCAGCGAGAAGCCCGAGCTGTTCGGTCGGGCGATGGTGATCGTGGGCCTGGCCGAGGGGATCGCGATCTACGGCCTGGTGATCGCGATCGTGCTGATCGGCAAGGCCTGACCGTGGGTGGCGTCGCGGCGATCGGCGAGCACGTGCGCCTGCGCGGCTACACGCTCTCAGGCGCCGAGCTCCACGCCGCGGCCGGCGAGGACGAAGTCGCCGCGGAGTGGGAGCAGTTGCCCGACGAGGTCGCCTGCCTGATCCTCACGCGAGCCAGCTACACGGTGCTCGCGCCGCGACTGCATGAGCGGCCGGATCTCCTGTGGGCGGTGGTCCCGGATTGAAGGAGACCGCGAGCGTCGAGCCCGCGCGCGCAGCGCTGCTCGCCGACACGCGCGAGCGGGCTGAGCAGCTGCTCCAGCGGGCCGAGGCGCAGGCGCGTGAGCGAACCGCGCAGGCTCAGCACGATGCCGATGAACTGATCGCGCGCGCCCGCGAGCAGGGTCTCGCAGAGGGGCGAGCGCAGGCGGCTCGGGACGCTGGACGCGATCGCATGCTCACCCGCTGGGACGTGCTCGCGGCACAGCGGGCCGCCTACGAGGAGCTCCGCGAGCGGGTGCGTACGGAGGTGATGGCCCTGCGCGACCAGAGCGGATACGCAGAGCTGCTCGGGCAGCTCACCGCGGCAGCTCACCGCGACCTCGGCGAGGACGCCGAGATCGAGCTCGATCCCGCCGGACGCGGGGGAGTCCGCGCCAGGGCCGGCAGCCGCGAGGTCGACTACACGCTGACCTCGCTCGCGGAACGCTGCGTGCGGGACCTGGGTTCGTCGCTGGCACAGCTGTGGGCGTGACCGGCGAGACCGGCGAGAGCCGAATGAGCCAGTCGAGCGTGGTGCGAGTGAGCGGCCCCATCATCGAGCTCGATGGGATGGGCGACGCCCACATCCTCGATCTGGTCGAGATCGGCCACCAGCACCTCGTCGGCGAGGTGATGTCGTTGCGCGACGAGCAGGCGGTCGTGCAGGCGCACGAGTACACCGGCGGCCTGACCCCGGGCGAACCGGCGTGGCTCGGCAGTGGTCCGCTCACCGTGGAGCTCGGGCCGGGATTGATCGGCGGGGTGTTCGACGGGATGATGCGCCGGCTGTCCGCAGTGGGGGAGCGCATCGTTCCGGGAGCGCGGGCGCCGACGCTCGACCCCGAGCGCCGCTGGCGCTTCACGCCGCGCGTGCGAGCCGGCGAGCACGCAGGCGCTGGAGCGGTGCTTGGAGTCGTGCCCGAGAGCGAGGCCATCGAGGCGCGCATCCTGGCTCCGCCAGATCTCGCGGGCAGGATCGAGTGGGTGGCGGCGGAAGGCGACTACACGATCACCGAGCCGATCGCCAGGATCGGCGGACGCGATCTGCGCCTCGCGCAGCCATGGCCGCTTCGAGCGCCGCGGCCGAGCGGCATGCGGATCGAGGCCTCGTTGCCGCTGGGCACCGGTCAGCGTGCGCTCGACCTCCTGTTCCCCGTCGCCCGCGGCTCGACCGCGGCGGTGCCGGGCGGCTTCGGCACCGGCAAGACCGTGCTGCTGCAGCAGATCGCGAAGTGGTGCGACGCCGACGTGATCGTGTATGTGAGCTGCGGCGAGCGCGGCAACGAGCTAGCGGACCTGCTCGAGGAGATCTCGGCACTGCAGGACCCGCGTACCGGACGCTCGCTGCTCGACCGCACGGTCCTGATCGCAAACACGTCCAACATGCCGCTGATGGCGCGCGAGCTGAGCGTCTATGCCGGCGCGACGGTGGCCGAGCTGTATCGCGACATGGGTTATGACGCGCTCGTGATAGCCGACTCCACCTCGCGCTGGGCCGAGGCGCTGCGCGAGCTCGCCTCCCGTACGGGCGAGCTGCCCGCCGAGGAGGGGTTCCCAGCGAGCCTTGCGCCGACGCTCGCCTCGTTCTACGAGCGCGCGGGTCGCGTGCAGACGCTCGCGGGCGGCGTAGGCTCGGTGACGATCCTCGGCGCCATCTCGCCTCCGGGCGGAGATATGGCCGAGCCGGTGACGGCGCACACCGGGCGCTTCGTGCGCACGCTGTGGTCGCTCGACCGCGACCTGGCCTACGCACGCCACTATCCGGCGGTCAGCTGGGCCGCGTCGTCCTCGCGCGACGTCGCGCCTGTGGCGCGCTGGCACGCGCAGCAGGGTGATGCGGCGTGGGCCGAGCGCCGGGCGCAGACAGTGGCGCTGCTCGCCGACGCCGACCGGGTGCAGGCTGTGGCCGAGCTGGTCGGTGTCGCCTCGCTGCCCAACCACGAGCGGATCGTGCTGCTGACGGGACGGCTGTTGCGTGAGGCCGTGTTGCAGCAGAGCGAGCTCAGCGAGAACGACGCGCGCTGCGCGCCGGGCAAGCAGGCCGCCCTGCTGGCGATGGTCCTCGACCTGCACGACCGCGCGCTCGAGCTCGTGGGCCGCGGCGTCTCCGCGGCGCAGATCGAGGAGCTCGATCTGTCCGCGGCCGTCAGGGCGCGCGACAGCGTCGGGCCCGATGATGCGGCTGGCGTGGCCGCGATCCGCGAGCGGCTGCTGGAGCGCCTGGGGGAGCTCGGATGAGCGCGCCGATCGAATACACGCGCGTGCAGGAGATCCGCGGCCCGCTGCTCGTCGTCGCGGACATCGAGGGAGTCGGCTGGGACGAGGTCGGCGAGATCCGGCTCGCGTCGGGCGAGGTTCGCAACGGGGTGGTGATCGACGTCGAGCGCGGGCTGGCCGTCGTCGAGGTGCTCGAGGGCACGAGCGGACTCGGCACCGCCGGTGTGCGGGTGGCGTTCAGCGGCTCACCGATGCGGATCCCGGTGGGGGAGGGATGGCTGGGCCGGATCTGCAACGGGCGCGGCGAGCCGCTCGACGGCGGGCCGCCGATCCTCTCCGAGCGCACGCACCCGATCGCCGGCGAGCCGATCATCGACAAGC
>Ga0187804_10000417_pt1 | contig 10465 bp, 5 predicted proteins | sample NC_wetland_sal_i_3_FD_132961 | JGI IMG/M metagenome (GOLD analysis project Ga0187804, IMG submission 132961) | Wetland sediment microbial communities from Neuse River Estuary, North Carolina, USA - Control_4 | ecosystem: Environmental > Aquatic > Freshwater > Wetlands > Sediment | place: USA...
ACAGAGCCGGCAGCCACCGCACCTGGAACTGCGCTCGCGACAAGGACCAATCCTTTGGACTCTTGGAGCCACCCTTCAAACACGTCACCCTTCACTACGGCCTGCGCAGAAAGGCTGTCCTCGCCCAATAACAAAATAGTGCTGCCCTGCTCGACATTGATCACGGCTTCCAAGACCAATCCCGGCCCTTTGAGTTTGCTGCCAAGTTTCTCAAACTTTGAAAGCACGCCGATCTCCTTTCCAGCGTACTCGAAAGATGAATTCAAGGCTTCCGAGAAGCTGGCAACGAACAAACAGGTGTCCCGGCCGAGCGCGGCGACGGCCTCAATTTTCTCTCCGGTCGTCTTTTCTTCCTCTCCCTTAATCATTCCGATGATCTCGGAGATACTCATCGCCAGCGAGATGAACGTGCCAAACGTTTCCAGCCACTCCGGCCATTCTTTGAACTCCTTAAAAGGGGGTTCCTCCAACTCGTAAGTGGTTCTCTTAACTATTTTCTTTTTCCATACCTCCTTGATTCTCTTGCCTCTCCTTACTTTGTGCGACACTTCAGTTGTCTCGGTGTCTACTTTCTTTAAAAAGTGTAGAGTGGTTACCAGTTTGCCATCTTCCACGATGAGAATGGTTTGCGAGGAGAAGTTGGCCTCCGCGGTGACCTTTTTTTGCAGTTTACGCGTGAAGGTCAGGCCGCCCATTCGCTTGTTGAGCTTCGCGAAATCCCGGAACATTTCCCTGAAGGCTTCGGCCCTCTCCTCCAACATCTCGTTGTACCGTTTAATTGTTTCCAGAGTTCCGAAGTGCTCCTTGAACAATTCACCGACCTTGTGCGGCAATTCGCCGACCCATTCCAGGTCGGGTTTGCGCTGGTTCCACAAATCTTCGGAATCGAGGTCGAGGTTCTCCCACCACCGGTGGTGGACACTGAGTGCGAGTTCAAGGTAGCGCGCATTCAAGTCACAGCGCTTACATAAATCCGCCTCACAATGAGTATCCATATGGGCAATCAGGTCGCCCCAAGGAATACGGCGTCGCAAGAAATCACCAAGATCCGCTTGAATCGCCTTGAGCCTTTTTTCGATGTTGTTTTCCGTGTAAGGGAGGAAGTTGCGCTGCCATGCTTTCAATGCCTGTTCATTGCCAAAGCGGTAAAAATCGAAATAATGCATCACTGGCGGCGTGTAAGTCGCCTTGAAGTGGTTTAGGTTCCGGACCACGCCATCTTCGTCGGCGCAAGGGTGGACAATTCCAAATTTCTCATAAATTTCGTTCGCTGCGTTAGCCCAGCTGTCGCCCGTCACCATGACGTTGATGGCGGTAGAGAATAGCTTGCTGCTTATCTCATCTTTCAATCTCTTGGCGCAATCGAACGCATAGTCCACGTAAACTTTCCGGTAGTAGGCTTGTTGCGGGTTGTCCGTTTCGAATTGAGGAATCGTTTCTTTCTCTTCGGCCATCCGGCACATGTCTTCCACTTGTTTGAAAATTGCAAAATCCTTCATGGTCTTTTGCCGCAGCGAGATCGCGTGGTAATGCACAAGCTCGGCGAGGTAGAGCGCGTCGATAAGGTCGCAACGCGCGAACAGATAGTCACGGTTGAAAGCAATGTTCGCCGGCTGGGGCTTCTTGCAGGCGTGATGCAAATCATAAAGGAGGAGATGCCCCGCGTAGGTGCCCTGAGGGGAGGAGCCGCGAGCACTTGTAAACAGGAAGGGCTGCAAAAGGTCATATGCCGGTCTTTCCATCAGCTCCCAGCTTCGCTTGCCGCCACTTTCGTAGGCTGGCCGTTCCTGATCAGAAACCATGAAGCTGCCAAATTCGTAATCACAAACGACGTTTTCGATATTCGCCTTCGCCTTTCGGACGACGTTCTTGTAAACTCTCTTGGAAAAAGTCCAGAAATACGAATAGGTCGAATCCGCGCTGAACAGCATCCAGTGCGCGATGTCGCTGTTAGGCACACAGCTTTCCACTTCACTTTCCTGAATCTTCAGGATTTCCCCGTCCTTGCCGGTGCGGCAAAGGATGGGGCTACACGCGTTTGGGGCCACGCTGGTCAGCCCGGAAGAGGTCGGGATCAGGAGAACATAGGCCTCCTTCAGCGGCTCTACTTTCAGCCCGTTCATATATTTGTCGAACCAGGTGTCGGGATCTTCTTTTTCCGACTCCTTCGGGGCATCGGGCTTGGTTTGTTGCGGTATTCCGGCGAAGCTCAATCGGCACATCCAGAGCTTCCTGCACTGGAAGGTGTTGGTGCAGTTCGGCGCTACGTGGGCGGTCACGACCGGTTGTCCTAAGTTGTTATCTCAAGCTGCTAAATTCACGCGCCCCAGCGTTGCGTGTTTGCCTCGACGGACTTCGCGCCGCGGCCCCCCGCTCGGGCGCCGTTTCGAAGGCCCTCGCGGACGCGGCATTTTCGAGTCCGGAGTCCAGACAAGTCCAAATGCTAACAACCGTGCTCCTTGACGAGCGCGTCGCGCGTGTCCTTGTCCGCAACTCCGCTCGGATCCTTCTGGCCGAGCGCGGCGCTCTGAAAACTCTTCAACGCTTCGGTGGTCTTTGGTCCAATCAGGCCGTCCACTTCGCCGACGTTGTATCCGAGATTTTTCAGGCGGGCCTGGATGCCCGTAGGTGTTTCGACCGGGTCGAGGTGGCCGATGTTGATCGGCCAGGACAGTCCCAGCTTGTCCAGGCTCAATTCACCGAATTCGATTCCAATGGGAATTTTCTGCTGCAGCAGGCCAGACCCATCGGTCGTCCCTTTCACTGTGAGCCAGGCAACGGTGAGAGTGTACGGTTGGTTCGCCAGAGGCTTGCCATCAGGATCCTTCACGACAATCTTCAGCAGAGCTTTCGGAACTTTCACCACAAACTTGTGCTGCTTTTCGTGATCGCAGGCCTCTTGCTTCACCCCCTTATCGGGAATGACCACCACATCGCCAGCGCAAAGCACATCCGGATTAGGCCGCACCTTTTTCAAATCAGCATTTTCGGGGTGATTGTAGATGGTTTGCCAATCCGAGAAGCCGTACTTCTTCGCGATGCTTGAAAGATACTCTCCTTGTTGAACCGTGTGCGCGATGGGCATGGCAGCGCTCGCTCAGGACTCAGGATTTCTTCCAATCGTCCGCATGGATGCCCGGAAATGAAACCTTGCTCGATCCGGGATCAATTCCTTCGATCCGTGCCTGCCCACTTGCGTCCAGTTCCCCCTTCAGAACGGAGCCATCTGGGAGCTCGATCTCGTACGGCTCGAACGCGCGCGGGATCCCTTCCTCGTCTTTCACTTCGATTTCCACCCTAGACGTCTTGCCCGGCGATACGACCACTGGCTTGTCTTCCGACTCTTCTTTTCCGGCAGGACCTGCCGAAGCGGCCAGGACGTGTCAACCCGGGCACGGCTGGATGAACGGCGAGGCGTCTGTCGCCGCCGTCGCCAGAGAAAGGGCCGCGGAGGAGGCCGCGTCTCCGTCGGCGCTTCCGCTTCCGCTCATCGCTTGCGCCATCATGACCAGCGGCGGCACGGGCGGAACAACCGTGGGCGTGCCCAGCCCTACTTCTCCGATCATCACCGTCGGGCAACCCATGATGATGGGATTCACGGGCCCCATGGCCAGACCCGGTATCTCCATCACAATGTCCATCGCCCGGCAGGCAAACATGTTGTTGATGAAGACGGTAGGGCTTCCAATCATGACCATACCGACCCCGTCGGCTCCGGAGATGCTGACGGCGGGGCAGGCATGCTGATCCATAAGCGCGCGCCAAGCCGGCATGCTGCCGATGAGTACGTTCATGCTGCCCGGCCCGGGCGAGAGGGGCGCGCCGTGAGTTGTAGGGTCCGCTACGCGCGCTGCTGGAGGCATATCGTTATCACCGATTCGATTTCCATCTTCGGCACTTGCGTGCGCCAATGTCGCGCGGTGCGGCGCTACTAATTCAATTTCCCGCCTTTGCTGCCGTCATCCGCAGTATCAGGATCCTTCGGGTCTTTCGGAGCATCGGGCGAATCCGGTGAATCAGGGCTCGCACCCGGTCCGCTGCCTGCTGAGCCGCCGCTATTGATCATCACCATCGTGCCTTGAATTGTGACGCCGGCCGGCCCGATGTCCACAAAACCGCCCGGGCCCTTGAGTGAAAGCTCCATGCCCGCCTCGATGACGACGGTCATACCGCCCTTGAGGTGGATTGTTTGCGTTGCTTCCATGGCGTGCGTGGAGCCGATCTTTTCGTTGCGGTTTTGCGAAACCGTGAGGGAAACGTTCCCCCCGACCTTTGTGTTTTGGTCTTTGCCGATTTGGAGCGAGCAGGATTTTGCGATTTTCTCCTTGTGGTCGCCGCCGGTGTCGACGCCTTTGTCTTTGCCGGTCTTTTCCAACTGGCTCCCGCCCACTTGCAGCGACATGTCACCGGTAATTTTCTCGATGTGATTTCCCTTGACGGTCCCGTGCTTGTCGCCCTGCACCTGCTCCAACTGGTCCTTGGTGACGATCAGGTTCCGGCTGGCGCCGATGAATTCGCGCGAATTGTTCTCGACGCGATGGTCCATGTCCTTCTCGGCGTTTATAAAGATCTGCTCGCTTCCTTTTTTGTCTTCGAAGCGAAGCTCATTGTAATTCGCGGTCCCGCCGCCCTTCGAGCTGCGCGACATCATCGTGCTGCGCGTGCTGTAGTCTGGCAGCGTATACGGCGGCATGACTTCCGCGTTGTAAACGCGTCCGGTGATCAGCGGGCGGTCCGGATCGCCGTCGATGAAATTGACGACGACTTCCTGCCCCATACGCGGAATCCACATTCCGCCCCAGTTCTTCCCGGCCCAGGGCTGCGAGACGCGAATCCAGCACGAGCTGTTCTCGTCTTTCTTGTCGTGGCGGTCCCAGTAGAAGTGCACCTTTACGCGCCCATATTTGTCCACGTAGATCTCTTCGCCCGAAGGGCCAACAACAAGCGCCGTTTGCGGCCCCTGGATGATCGGCTTTGGCGTGAGGCGGATGGGACGGTACGGCACGTCCTTGCGAATGCAGGTGAAGTGATTGGTGTACATCTCCGGCCCGGCGGCCTCGCGGCCAAAGTACGCCTGCCCGGCGCTGGCGACATGCTCGATCTCGGTCAGTACATAGGTGGTGTTGGCATCGTCGCGATAATGGTCCTGCAGTTCGAATGTGCACCCGGCGGAAAATGACCGCACGTTTCCTTTGCCGTCCATCACCAGGTGAGTGGATTCTTCCTCCTCCATGCGGATCTTGGCCAGCGAACTGCCCTCGTCCTTGGTGAGATAGTCGCCCGGATAATCGTAAATCTCATAGCCGCTGTTTCCGCCGACGCTGACGACGGTGGGATCGTCGGCGAGGAGGTTCGTACTGGGAGTCTCGAAATTGTAGTCCGACAGCGCATACTTTCCGGTGCGCAGCTCCTGCTGCGCGCCCCAGTCCGATATGGTGTCTTCCTCACCCACGGGGAGGTCGGTTTCGTGGTAATGGACGGTCTGCTGAGTGCACGGCTGGTGCGCGCTGGCAGAATCCGCCAGGACCATCGTGTGCTTGCCGTTTTCGTGTTCGAAGAAATAAAAAATGCCGAATTCCTCCATCAACCGCGAAACAAAATTAAAATGCGTCTCGCGATATTGCACCACGTAGTCGAGAGGCTTGTAGGTTTCCTGCGTCGAGTCCTTGAAGTCGCTGAACTTGAGATCGCTGAACACCTGCTTGATGATGTCGGGGATGGATTTGTTCTGGAAAATGCGGCAATCCGACCCGCGGGTCAGAAACCAAAGCCAGGGAACCATTTCGGCGTGGTAATGGAAAAACTTTTCGTCCGTGGTGCTCTGGAAAAACCGCGAAATCATTCCATTGAAATACCGCGGCGTCCCATCGGCCTGGAGCAGCGTGAGCGTAACGTTTTGCCCGACAATCTTCATGAAGTCCAGTCCCGGCTGATGCGAGAGCAGTTCGAGATCAAACTTGAACAGCCGGGAGATGGACTCGCGGCCGCGGAAGCCCTGCAGAAGCAGAACATCTTCGCCGAGCGAAGTCGCGATCGCGATGTGTCTGTTTTGTTGTGTGTATTCCATATTGGGAACGAAGTTGGCCCTCCGCTTTGCGCCGGGCCAGCCGCCGGATCATTGTACCCCCGCACGCAAGCGGCGGGCCGCTCCAACATCTCTCCATCAGGAATAAGCAAACTCTCCGTTGGCCCCGATGCCGACGTGAACCGAATTGAGCTTTTCACCCGCCGCCATCCGGCTGAGAAGCTGGCGCGAGACGTCCGGAAGCAGGGAATTGGTCAAAATGTTGTCCACATTCCGCGCGCCGCTCTCAACTTCCGTGCACCGGCGCGCGACCTCGTCCACCAGAGCAGGGTCGTAGGTCAACTCGATCCGGTGATTCTCCTTGATGCGCCGCTGAATTTTTCCCAGTTTGAGAGCGATGATCTTCTTCAACGCTTCGTCGCGAATCGGATAAAACGGGATGACGACCATGCGGCCCAGGAACGCCGGCTTGAATATTTTGTTCAACTCCGGCTTGATGGCCTGCACGAGCGCAGCCGGGCCCGGAGCGGTCTCCGGATCGGCCAGCAGCTTCATCATCTGGTCGGTGCAAGCGTTAGTGGTGAGGATGATGATGTTGTTCTTGAAGTCGATCTGGCGGCCCTCGCCGTCTTCCATCCTGCCCTTGTCAAAAACTTGATAGAAAAGTTCGAGCACGTCGGGATGCGCCTTCTCGACTTCGTCGAGGAGCACGACGGAATACGGGCGCCGCCGCACGGCCTCGGTGAGCACACCGCCTTCGCCGTAGCCCACGTATCCCGGGGGCGAGCCTTTCAACGTCGAGACCGTATGCGATTCCTGGAACTCCGACATGTTGATCGTAATGACGTTGTGCTCGCCGCCGTAGAGAAGATCCGATAGCGCCAGCGCCGTTTCCGTCTTGCCCACGCCGCTCGGTCCGACCAGCATAAAGACGCCGACGGGCTTATTCGGATCGTCGAGCGAAGCCCGGGATGTCTGGATGCGCTGGCTGATGATATCGAGCGCGTTTGCCTGGCCGATGACGCGGTTGCCGAGCAGCGATTGCAAGGAAAGGATGGTCTGAATTTCATCCTTCATCATCTTGCCCACGGGGATGCCGGTCCAGCCGGAGATGACTTCGCCAACGATCTGCGCATCCACGCAGACGCGGATCAAACCCGCCTCGCCTTGGAGCGCGGCAAGCTCCGCCTCGAGCTGCTGCAGCTCCTGGCGCAATTCCGCAGGCGTAGGTTCGGGTTGCGCCGCAGGAGCTGCTCCGGCCATGGGCGCTGAGGTTGCTCCGGCGGCGGCCGTCGCGGCTGCCGCGGCGCCGTCGCCATGGCCATCGGCCTGCGAAGCGACTGCGGGCGCGGCCGCACCGGCGACGCTGCCTTCCAGTTTTCCCCGAATTTCGCGGATGCGCCCGACAAGCAGCTTTTCCTTCTCCCAGCGTTCGCGCATCGCCGCGAGTTCCGCCAGCGCTGCGGTTTTCCGCTTCGCGATGATGTCCAGCCGCTCGGCATGATCGGCGCCGGTGACCTCTTCGCGTTCCAGAATGCGTTGCTGCACTTCGAGGTCGTCAATCTGGCGCGTCAGGTCTTCAATCGCCGGAGGCGTCGCATTCTGTCCCAGAGAAAGCCGCGCGCAGGAGGTGTCGAGGATGCTGACGGCCTTGTCGGGAAGCTGACGTCCGGCCAGGTAGCGATGTGAAAGCCGCACGCCCGCCGCAACGGCTTCATCGAGAATGCGCACTTTGTGGTGGTTTTCGAGCGAGCCCACGATTCCACGCATCATGACCATGCACTGCGCTTCGTCGGGTTCCTCGACCTTGACCACCTGGAAGCGCCGCGCTAGAGCGGGGTCCTTCTCGAAATATTTTTTGTACTCGGACCAGGTGGTTGCGGCAATCGTACGCAACTCGCCGCGAGCCAGTGCGGGCTTCAGCAAGTTGGCGGCGTCGTTTTGTCCGGCTTGCCCGCCAGCGCCGATCATGGTGTGCGCTTCGTCGATGAAGAGGATGATGGGAATCGGCGAGGCCTTCACCTCTTCGATCAGCCCTTTCAGCCGGTTTTCGAACTCGCCCTTCACGCCGGCGCCAGCTTGAAGCAGGGCCAGGTCAAGCGTGCGCACCACGACATTGCGCAGCGGCGGCGGGACGTCGCCTTGCGCTACGCGCGCGGCGAAGCCTTCGACGACGGCGGTCTTTCCCACTCCGGCCTCGCCGGTCAGAATCGGGTTGTTCTGGCGCCGGCGCGTGAGAATGTCAATCACCTGCCGAATCTCAAAGTCTCGCCCCAGCACCGGATCAATCTTGCCTTTTTTCGCATTTTCCGTGAGATTGACGGTGAACTGGTCGAGGTTCGGCGTCTTGCCGCCCATCGCGCGCGGGCCCGCGCCCGGCGCGCCCGGCGCCGCGACCGCCGCCGAGACGGTTTCCTCGTCCGATTCCGCCACGATCTGGTCGAAATCCTTGCGCAGAGATTCCGGCTGGATCTTCTGGAACTCGCGGCTGATCTCGCGCATCAGGCGGGCAAGATCGTCGTTGGAAGCCAGGGCCATAATCGTGAAGCCGGTGCGGACCTGGCCCGCGCCGAAATCGATCGAGCCGATTGTCCAAGCTTCCGTCATCATTTTCATCACGGTCGGGCTGAGCGCCGGCGTCCGCGCGTTGCCGGACTTTAGCTTGTCCAGGCTGCGACTCAGCTCGCCGGTGAGGCGCGACTTGTCGATCCCGAAATGCTGGGCAATTTTTGGGAAATCGCCGTTGGTCGAATCGAGCAGCTTCATCAGATAGTGCTCGACTTCGATGTCGTAGTGCGTGCGGGAGAGGCAAAGCCCGGCCGCCGCTTCGAGAGCCGAACGCGTGGGATCGTTGAGCTTCCCGATGAGTGATTTCAGATTCAAGCCCATGAAAGACTCTCCCTGTTAGAGATTTAAGACCGTATCGCCCGGATCGCGCTCGGAGGGGACGGACTTGAGCCAGGATACCCAGCCGAGCTGCGGCGTCGCCGCGGGATCCGCGCCCAGCCCGCAGCGCGGCACGTCATCGCGCTTCAAGATGAGCTGCGCTTCAAAATCGAACTCGTCGTTGGAAAAGAATTTCGTCATGGCCTTAAGCGGCTCGTACGCGCTTCCGTCGGGCAGGAATTCGCGGTAGTGCTCGAGATCCATGGGGCCGAGCTTGACGCGAATGCGCGACTGCTCGTCCCAGATCTCATCTCCGACGACCGCGCCGTTGCCCAGCTGGCGCGAGCCGCTCTCTTCCTCTTCCATGCAGCATTGCGTTTCGGTGTCGAGCCGGTACCACGCGCCCTGAAACTGTTCGACTTCCACGGGAACGTCAAAGTAGCTGCTGAGGATCTGCTCGAGAGCCGCCGCGGACCGCACGTGCCATCCCAATAGCCCCGTGTAGTGCAGCAGCGCGCCGTCAGGCACGGCCTGGCGCCCTTGCAAGCCGCCGGTGCCGATGCCGATCAAATCCTGCAGGTGATGCGTGAACAGGTCTTCGTCGCCCAAAAAGTAAGTGACCGGGAAACGGTATTTTTCCCACGCCCGGTAAAAGAACGAGATCATCCGGTGATTGAACATGTCGAGAAACGACACCAGGGTGGCGTCTTTCGCGCGCAACCGCTCGAGGATCAGCTCTGTGTAGCAATAGGGCAGGACGCCTTCCGGTCCGGTGAGGCCCATGAAATTCACCGACATTTTCGGCGGCGCGTCCTCCGGCCAGGCGATGCCCTGAATCTGGCTGGCCGGAAACGCCAGCGGCTGGTTGACGCCAAAATGCACGGCTTCGCTTTCCGGATTCGAGAACCGGCCGACGGGCTGCCGGTCGCCGCGCAAGCGCTGCAGCAGCGTGACGGCTTGGAAAAACTCGAAGGAACAAGCGTCGTCGCGGAGAACCTGCTCGATCGGCGAATCTTTCAAATCAGGATTTTCCGTCCAGCTCGGGGCGGCCATTCGTGCAAGATCTCCTTTCTCTGGGGCGTGCGCACGGTGAATTGTACGAAGCTGTTCAGCGATGCGCTCAGGGCCAGGAAACGCTCCAGGACGCTGGCGAAAAGGTAGACGCCTCCGCCGACGAATCGGTCTTCATCGAGCTCCAGTTGGATGCGCGTGCCGCGGGCGAATGTGATTCCGTTTTCTGAGGAAACTCGGGCAAAATGGCGCCGGCTTTGGACCTTGATAATGCTATCGATGATGCTCTGAATGTAGGTTGTCCGGCCAAAATCGTAGATGCGCAGGATCTGCTGGAAGGCCTCTTTGCCTTCTTCGACCAGCGAGAGGTAGTTCAGCGAAAGGTGCGAAATCAAGCGCCAAAGGGCGCTCTTGCCGACGGGCGCGCGCACCGGCGGCGTGGGTTTGCGCAAGGCCACAATGCGCTTCAACGACGACGCGCCTTCCAGCTCGAAATCTCCATCCTCATTGCCGAAGGGAAGCCGCGAGGGCAGATCGCGGTTG
>Ga0187804_10000418_pt1 | contig 10452 bp, 8 predicted proteins | sample NC_wetland_sal_i_3_FD_132961 | JGI IMG/M metagenome (GOLD analysis project Ga0187804, IMG submission 132961) | Wetland sediment microbial communities from Neuse River Estuary, North Carolina, USA - Control_4 | ecosystem: Environmental > Aquatic > Freshwater > Wetlands > Sediment | place: USA...
CCCTTAACTCGGAAGAGGTTACTGCGAAGGTTGTCCTGGAAACAAAGTGCAAGATTCCGCTTCACGGGCGCGGATTACGTTAAATCGCGATACATGACGTATGCATCGACGTAGCCTTGCGCCGGATGATCAAAGGCGCCGGGCAGGCGGCCCACAATCGCGAAACCGAGACTTTGCCACAGCCGCACGGCGCGCTCGTTGGTGCTTACCACAAAATTGAATTGCATGGCGCGAAAACCGCGTTCGCGCGCGCGTTCGAGCGAATGCGCGCACATGGCGCGGGCGACACCCCTGCCCATGGCGGCCACCGACGTCATATATCCGCAATTCGCAACGTGCGATCCGCCGCCTTTCTGGTTGGCCATCAGGAAATATGTGCCGACCACTTGGCCTTCATCTTCCGCGACGAACACCTCGTGCCCGGCGGATTGCCAATAGGCAAGCGCAGCTTCTTTTTCCATGTCGCGCGGCAAGGTGTACGTTTCGCCGGCCCGGACAATGGGCTCCATGATCGACCAGATGGCGTCGCTGTCATCGGGGGCCGCAGCTCGAATCAGCATGCTCGTATCTTGCCATGACTTCTCTGTCCGGTGACGTAAGGCCGCTATGACTCTTTCGTAATCGATTCGTTGCGCGCTCTTTCCCCTGCAGCGGGGGAGGTCCCCACTACTGCTCTCAGTCTCCGTACACCCCCTCACCCCGCCTGCTTCTGGGTTATAGTGTGGGGCAATCGGGGGGCGTTCTGTGAAGGCCGTCAAATTCACAACCATCTTGAAGTGGGTAGGCTATGCGACGGCCATTCTGTCGCTCCTCTTTGGCATTCGCGAACTCGTGAAGATCGTTTCCGATCGCATCGAGTCCCGTCGAAAAATTGAAGACTTGCTGAAGTCCGAGGACGTGGAACTAAAGGTCCGGGATTACGCCGCGGCTTGGCGCTCCCTGGATCAAGCTTCTCAAGTAGACGCCAATTCGGGGAAGGTCCATCTGGCCCAGGAAAACGTAGCGATGGCTTGGCTCGAAGACGTTCACCTGCGCGAGGGCCAAAAATTTTCCGATATCTCGGAAAAGGTGGAACCAGTCTTGAGCCGGGGCATCACTTCCACAAAGGATCCTCAGCGATCCGCGGATCTGCTGGCACACCTCGGATGGGCCTATTTTCTGCGTTCACGCGACGGAGTTTTCGGATTGGATCCGGTTGGTGCGTATTCCAAAGCCGCTGCGGAGGATAAGAACAATCCTTACGCAGAAGCGATGTGGGGCCACTGGATCCTGTGGAATCAAGGAAAGCTGAGCGAAGCCGCGCAACACTTTTCGTCGGCGCTGGCTTCGGGCCGGAAACGCGATTTTGTTCGCGCACTGCAATTCGCCGCGCTGGAGAATTGCCCCAACGGTGAGTGTGACGCGGAAATGATCCGCGTCGCCAATGACATCCGAAAGGAAAACGGCACAATCGACGCCCTTACGGTGCATAGAATCTATTCCAACTACTACGACCGCGTCTTTTCGCCGAACCCGCTCACCAATCAATTCCTGAATGTCATTCCCCCGGCGGAACACCTCGCCACGTTCCACTGGCTGTGCGACGGCCTCGATTTGGATGATTCGGAGAGTATGCTTCGCATGGGCTACCTCGCCACACTCGAGGAGGCCGCCGGCCAAAAGGAAGAAGCGCTTGCGACCTACCGGACGCTTCGCGCAAAGGTTCCGATGCACAGCGGCCCGCTGTCCGATGCCATTGATGGCGGCATCAAGCGCCTTGGGCGCCTTGGGGCGGCCCAATAACACAAACTATTCTCTGAGGAGATTGCAGCAGAGAAATTTGCACGTCCAAGTCGGTGGCAGGATTAAGCGCCGGGGCAAGCGCAGAGAGGGTTTTGCGGCGAATACATGGCGTGCTCAAAAGAGGCCGGGGATTTTCATTCCCGCAATCCCGGGAATTCCGCCGGCCAGATTCTTCATCTGGTTGGCGAGTTCTTCATCCACGCGGCGCGAAGCTTCATTCACCGCCGCGCGAATCAAATCCTGCAACATCTCTTGATCTTTGCTTGCGAAAACGTCCGGCTCGATCTTCACGTCCACAATCTGCTTCTGGCCGTTCATCTTTACGGAGACCATTCCGCCGCCGGCCGAAGTCTCGACGGTCACGGAATTGACCTGCCGCTGCAAATCTTCTTGCAGTTGCCGGAATCGCGAAAGCATCTGTTGGAGAGCGCTGACTTCCATCAGGATCCCTCTTGGCGCCGCCTCACTTCGGTGATCTTTCCTCCGAAGCGCTGCAGCATGGACCGCACCATCGGGTCGCTTTCGAATTGCGCGCGCAGTTCCTGCGTGCCGGAGGCTGCGCGTGACGCCGACGCCGCTGCAACAGATTCAAGTCTAGCACAGACTCTCACGCTGCGGCCCAGTACCTTGCTCGAAATGCCACGGATCTTTTCGAGTGTGTCTCTTCCTTCCATGAGTTCCGCGAATGTTTTGTTCTGTGGCGAAAAATAAATGCGCAGCTCTGCACCGTCCAGTTCCCACTGGCTGCTGTGTTCTACGAGTTCGCCGAGAAATTTCTGCTGCGCCTGCACCATGGATTTGATTTCGGCCACTTGCTCCGGCGCCAGCCCGATCGCTCGCGTTTCAGCAACGGCGCTCTTTGCTCCGGCGGTCTCCACGAATTGTCCGGCTTCTTCTTTCACGATTGGCGCAACAGGCGACGGCCGTACGGAAGGGGTTCCAGGCACGGCGGGCGTCGAACGAGGCAGTGCCGGCGGGGGCGCAGACGCGTTCATTGCGGAAGAACTTCTTGAAATTCCCGTCGTAGCGCCGACAGGCGCTCCGTTCTTCAATTCTGCTAGCAGTTCTTCCATCGGCGCGAGTCTCGAGGCATTGATCAGCCGCAACAGACCCATCTCCAAATGCACGCGCGGGTCGGGCTTGCGGCGCAGGTCGTCATCGGTTTGCAAAAGAATCTGGAAAAAACGCGTGAGATCTTCTTCGCTGAACCGCGCGGCGGCTTTGGCAAGCGCCGGGCGCTGATCTGGCGTTGCGGCGATTAAGTCCGAATCCGCGCCACACACGCGGGCGATCAGCAAATTGCGCATGTGCCGAATGGCCTCACGGCAAAAATGTTGCAGGTTGCGGCCTTCCTTCTGGAACGTGTGGACCAATCCCAGCGCGCGGCTGGCAGAGCCTTCGGCGATCGCGCTCACCAATTCGTCGAGCGCGTCCTCCGGGACCACGCCGAGCAATTCCCGGACTTCCTTGTCCGGGATGTGGTCACCGCAGAACGCCCGCGCTTGTTCGAGCAAGGACAGTGCGTCGCGCAAACTGCCTTCCGCCATGCGCGCAATGACCGCCATTGCTCCCGGATCGATCTTCAGATTTTCCCTTTTGGCGATTTCTTCGAGGCGGCCGGAAATCTCCGCGAAGGTGAGCGCGCGAAAATGAAAGTGCTGCGACCGCGACCGGATGGTGTCCACGAGATCTTCCGGCTGCGTCGTGGCCATTACGAAGATCACGCGGTCGGGCGGTTCTTCCAGTGTTTTCAGGAGCGCGTTCGACGCTTCGCCCGTCAGCATGTGGGCTTCGTCGAGAAGCACCACTTTGCTGCGCGAGGCCGCCGGCGCGTACCGCACCATCTCGCGCAATTCGCGAATTTGATCGATGCCGCGGTTCGAGGCCGCGTCGATCTCGATCACATCCAGCGAAGTTCCCGCCGCGATCTCCTTGCACGAATCGCACTCGCCACAAGGCTCGGGCGTGGGCCCTTTCACGCAATTCAGCGCTTTCGCCAGGATGCGCGCCGCGGTGGTTTTTCCCACGCCGCGCGCACCTGAAAAAATGTAGGCGTGCGCAACGCGATTGTTCTTGATAGCGTTCGCCAGCGTCTCCGTTACGTGCTCCTGCCCGACGAGATCCTGAAACGTCTGCGGGCGCCACTTTCGCGCAATAACCTGATAGCTCATTTTGAAGTTGTCAGTTCTAAGTTTTTAGTTCCAAGTAAAACCAAAAAACTGAAGTTTTCCCTTTGACTTTGCCTTGCGTCCCAGTTTTGCCTGAGGCCTTGTTCGACGCGCCAGCGTCTCAGTTCATCAATTCGACCGCTTTAGTTCTTGGAGCAATTCATATATCACAGGACTCTAAGAACTCCCCGCTCTTTTGGACAAACAAAAAACTCAAATGGGAAGTTTCGGAACTTATAACTTAGAACTCACTACTGAGAACTGCTCTCAGCGAGAGGAACTTCGGGTGATCTGCGGCACCCAAGGCGTTCCCGGTACCGTTGCTCCCTTCCGGGCCTGGCGGGGTTCGCGGGACCTCGTTGCACAGAGCCCGAAGTTCCACGCTCCGGCGCCCGCGAATGTTCTTCGCGAGCGCAAAGAAAATACTAGCACAGCGTTCTTTACGCGGCCAGAAAGCCCGTCCTTTGAATCGGCGCGCGCGTAGCAAAATCTCGTTCTGCTTCGTCGCGTTAATTACGATTTGGGCTTGGCTGCGGGCGCGTCCGGCGGCTCGACGTCGGCGGGATTGAGCCAGTTCACTTTGAAGGGGCCGGCGCCGTGAACCTGCACGATGCTGTCACCCTTGCTCATTGCGAAGTGATGCATCTCCTTAGGCACAGAAATGAAGTTTCCAGTGTTCATGGTTTGCAGCTTGCTCTCGTCCAGTTTGTCGCCCATGCCGACGAGAAACGTTCCCTTAAGGACGGTCACGTTTTCATCCGTGGGGTGCCAGTGCGCGGGAATCTTGGCGCCGTCCACGCAGCGAATGCGGATGACAAACGGCGCGCCTTCCGCGTTGGGATCGCCGGAAACCGCGGCGAGATCGCAACCCTTGATAATGGGCGTCCACTTCAAATCGGCGTAGTGCACGATCTTGTGCGCGTCCATCGCTTCTTTTTTCTCCTGGGAAGACAGGGCCATGGCCGCCACGGCGATCGCCAGCAGCCCAAGCGCAGCATTCACCACTCGAATTTCTTTCATCGAATTTTCCTCCGTGAAATGAACTACAGGCAAACTCCGCCAAACATACTCTCTCAAACCTGTTCTCGGCAAGAGATGGTCCGATGGGTCTCGTTCTTGCCTGTTTTGCCAGACGTGCCTCCGAAGAAACATCCGGAAAAACCGGCTTGCCGAGTCGTGCAAATCGAGTATTCTGCTCCCGGATGGATTTCCTCCCCATCCACCGGGTGTTCGCCCGCAGCGAGCGCCAGGTCCGCCGCGCCAGCGGTACGCGCCGAGGCATCGCCCCGGCGCCGCCTCACGAGACGAGGCCAGCCCGCACTCTCCGTGCGCGCAGGAGGATTCCATGAAAGTTGCTTTGTCATTTCTTTTGGCGGCCGCTCTCGTTGGCGCCGCCGCTCCCGCATCCTACGCCGACCCGCATCAGGTCATGCAGGGAACTCAGGTCCATCTCACGCTGCTCAGCAATATCAATACGTCGATTTCGAAACAGGGCGATCCCTTCGTCGCGGTGATTGCCGAGCCGCTCTATCTTGGCAATCAGTTGCTCCTTCCGGCGGGAACGCGCGTCAACGGGCTCATCGGCACGGTCGAGAAGTCCAGGCATTTTTCGCTGTTCCGCGGGCAGGCCTACATGAATCTCACGTTTCGTTCGATCGAAGTCGATAGCCGCATCATCCCAGTGCAAATGAGCATCATTGCGCTCGAGCAGCCGCACGGGCAGGCGGAGGGCAAACGCCGCAAAGATGTGAAGATTGAAGAAGGTCAGGTGGTGCAGGAAAAGCACGATTACAAGGGCGACGTGCTCGGCGCCACCATCGGCACAGGCGGGGGAACGCTGATCGGCGCGGTGTTCAGCCATGTGGTGCGAGGATTTGGATTCGGGCTGGCTGGCAGCGCTGCGTACATCGTCGCGCGCAAGGGCAAGGACGTCGAGCTTCCGGCGCAAACCGGCATGCTCGTACGCATGGAGAACACCATCACTGTGCCCGCGAGCAGCACCACCAGCGCGAGCTACTCTGCCACACGGTAACTGGAATCTGAGACAGGAACGCGCTGCGCGGGGATTTTCTTGAACTTTGAACAAAGTCAGGTTTAAGACCAGTTTGAGAAAGGTCCAGCGCAGCGCTCGTCGGTCGCGTGATCTCAGTTTTTCGGAAAATTCGCGTCGGCCTTCACTTCATTGATCTGCTTGGTGTGCCGCTCGCTGTGCGCGGCAATCAGTAGCACCCATTCATAACCATCCAGCTTCTGTCCCATCGGACTATCGATGGCATGCGCGCGCAGGTCCGGAGTTCTCTTCAGAAAATCTTCCGTCTGCCCGCGGCTTTCCACAAAATGTTTCAAGGCTTCTTCGGGCGTGCCGAATCGATTCACCGGACGCAGCGGCTCCGGCGCATCCACTTTGTGCGAACGGTCCGGCACCGTCTTGAGCACCAGGTCATCGATCATCTTCACGTCCCGGTCCGGCGCCGCAGGCGAGATCATTACCTTTTCCACGATCATGCCGCGCAGCATGTCTTCTGCCGCCGCAAGGTGTTCGACCACCTGGGCGATCGACCAGCGCTCCGGCGCCGGCTTGAAATTCCATTGGGCCGCGGACAGTCCCTTGACCGCGTCGCGGACATTCTTCTCGGTTGATTCCAGGTATTGCAATGCGCGGTCTTTCTCGGCCGGTGTCAGTTCTTGCGCGCGTGAAGCCGTTCCCGCGAGAAGCGCCAGCAACGCCAGAGGTACGGCTGCGAATGCTTCTTTTCTCATGTTTGTTTGCTCCCTGCTCAGCTTTGGTGGTTGGTGGAACGGGGTATGTCAGCATAGCACAGCCGCGTTTCTTCCGGGCCCGTCGGCAGCCCTCACGCAGGAACGTTTCGAGCTTCTTTTTGTCCCAATCCGGCTGGCGGCAGTGTCTCTTTGGTTTTCTTTCCGACGAACTGCTCATAGACCTCTTTCACGCCGGCGGCCGCCAGCAACAAGATGATCGGATCGATGGGGTGGCGGTACCTTAAATTGGGATGCGTGACGTAGTACATCAGCGGAAAAATTAAAGGATAGGCTGCCGCGGGAGTCGCCCAGGGGCTGCGCTTCAAGATCAGCATCACGACGCCGAGAAGCCCTCCTAGCGCCGCAAACGTGTTGCAAAGAAGCAAAACTCGAACAAGGGAGGAATCCGCAGTCAGAAAGGCGTCTACGGGGCTCGGAAGTCCAGTCCAGAACTCCACAAATCTCGCGGCGTTCAGTTTCATGAAAATGTCGGGATGAGCGCGGATGAACTCCATCGCTTTGCGCTGCTCTTCCGCCATGAAGGCCGTCTCGCCCAGCCGGAAGTACCGCAGAATCTCCCGCTCCTTCGAGATCTTGGGCGGCCAGACATATTGCGGGCTCGCATAGTTGTTGTTATTTCCTATGTACAGTTCGAGCGGAAAATTCGATCGCAGCGGCACGAAGTGTCCAAAGACCACGTAGTTCCGAACGGTCCACGGAACGCAGCACAAAACCGCGATTGCCGCGGCCGCCACCGGTTTCGCAAAGCCCAGCTTCCCGCCGCGCAGCCCCCGGTATGCTGCCCATGCCAGCAAGAAGGGAAGCAACGACCCAAGCGACGGGTTGGTCATCAACGTGAATCCCCAAAGTAGGCCGTAGCCGCACCAATCGCGCAATCGCCGCGAGTCGGCCAGTTCAAGCGTTGCCCAGAAGATCGTCGCGCCCAGCAGTGCGGCGAGGCAGGTGTCCCACACCCATTCGTAAGGCATCATCACGGCGTTCGGAAAAACGGTCCATAGCCATGCGGCCGCGCTCCCTAAGGCCAGGCCACCCGTGCGTTTCCCCGCAAAATAAACGGGGAAACACACGGCCGCGGAAAACAGCGCGTTCAGAAAAACCACCGCAAAGAACGCTCCCCGGGAAAAGACTCCGAAGATACGAAACATTCCCGCCACCAGGAGCGGGTACACCGGGGTTAGCCACGCCGTGGGCCCGGTCTCTTTTCGAAACGGCGAACTGAAACCTTTTCCGGTAGCTAGTGCGTACGCGATGCTTCCCGTTTCTTGTTCGAATACGACGGACCCGATGATCTCCTGGGGAAGTTTGCGCACTTCCTTCCAGGCAAAGCCAAGCCGCGCTCCCAGCGCCACCAAGAAGATCAAGGTTACGGAAGTCGCGGTTCGAAACAGAATTTGTTTCATCCGGGAACTTTGCTGCGTTTGCATGGGTTCTTGCACTTGCTACGTCCTCTATGCGCAGCGGGCGTCGCAAGAGACGATTGTAGCTTGCCATAATCGAGGACCGAGTGCAGTCGTCCGCAGTGCGTGGGGTTTTGTCACGAAATTGTCAGGAAAGTGGCTGCCTCGCCGCGGGAGGATTGAGCGCCGCATTCCGCGTGGGGACCGGTGACGCGGCGCTCTTGGGGGTTCTGGCTGGCTAAGCGAGGTCAGTTGTGGAACTACGTTTTGGCGGGAACGGTTTGGCGAAATTGGCTTTCACCGTTTTGCGGTTTTGGCCTTCGCCTGAATCTCCTTAAACTCATCGATCTTGCGGACGTTTCGCACCCCTTGCCGCTTCGAGCGGACATGGGTTCTTTCTCGTGCTTCCGGCATTTCCAACTTCCTTATGCCAAGTTGCAGGGCGCATGCCAAAAGTCCGCCGGCGAATCGCTTGCCTTTTCAATGAGTTGGAATTTTCCTCCGTTTGTTCCGTGCATCAACTCGGAATTCTGTCCCCTCTTGGAACATGCGCTGGCAGGGATTGCTCCGTCGGAAGTCTGACTTATTTAGCTAGCGCGGGTATCGGCTATCGTGTCCGCAACGCTTCTCGCTCGCCAAACCGTTTCTTGCGCGTCCCGCGCGTCATGCGGCGGCTCCGCCCGATTTTCCCTTTTTCACCGTATCGTACCCGTCGCGCTTCAAGTAGCGATAGAGGCTCGTGCGGCCGATTCCCAGGATCTGCGCGGCCCGCAACCGGTTCCCCTGGCACATCTCCAGCACGCGCTGGATATGCAGCTTGCTCATCTCATCGAGTGACAGCGGTCTCCATTCCTCTCCCCCGCGGCTTTGCCTGCTGCCTTGCTGCAGGTGCTCCGGCAAATCTGCCAGATCGATGAAGTCTCCCGTCGCGGTAATGCAGGCGCTCGAAATAACGTTTTCCAGTTCGCGCACGTTTCCGGGCCACGGATGCTGCAAGAGCGTCGTCTGCGCGCGCCGCGTCAGCCCGGCAATATTTTTTCCATACGAGGTGTTGTATTTCTGCAGGAAGAAATGCACCAGCAGGGGAACGTCTTCGAGCCGTTCGGCCAACGAGGGAATGCGAATTTGAATGGAGCTCAGCCGGTAGAAAAGGTCTTCGCGAAATCTGCCGGCCAGCACTTCCGCGCGCAGATCGCGATTGGTCGCGGCGATCAGCCGCACGTCAATTTGCCGGACCTCCGGCGAGCCCACGCGCTGAATCTCCCGGTTCTGGATGACACGCAGGAGCTTGGCCTGCATCGCCAGCGAGGTTTCGCCCACCTCATCCAAGAACACAGTCCCCCCGTTGGCGTATTCGAACAGCCCCGGCCGCGTGTCCGTCGCTCCGGTAAACGCGCCGCGCACGTGCCCGAACAACTGGCTCTCGAGCAGCGTATCCACCATCGCCGAACAGTTGCACACGGCCATCTTTTGCGTACTTACCGGACTAAGCTGGTGCACGGCACGCGCCACGAGTTCCTTGCCCGTCCCCGTCGGCCCCACTAACAAAACATTCGTGTAATGTCTGGCAACTTTTCGCGCAAAATCGAAGACTTCTAGCATCGCCGGGCTTTTCCCCACGATTCCGTGGAACTCCAGATCCTTCAACAGCTGCTCTTCGAGGGCCTTCACGCGTCGCCGCTGGTCGTAGAGCGCGGCTACGTCATCGAGCGTCCGTCGCAGCCGCGCGCGATCAATGGGCTTCGGCAAGAAATCCGAAGCGCCTTTTCGAATGGCCTCGAGCGCGGAATCGAGCGTGTAGTCACCGGTCATCAAAATGATGTGCGCTCCCGGATCGCTGCGCAGGGCGCGATCGAGGAACGCGTATCCGTCCATCCCGGGCATATGCACGTCCACGAGCGCGAGCCGGCAGCGCCCCCGGCAAACCAGACTCAGCGCTTCCTCCGGGTCGGGCGTGGCGACCGCTTCATAGCCCATCTCTCCGATGATCGCGGACAACATTTCGAGCTGTGCGGGGTCATCATCGAGGATGCACGGTGTCAGCGATTTTCTTAGGGAACTGATCTCGATGGTCTTCTGCGCAGGGTGGGCCACGGCCCTCTTGCTGGCAACCTGTGTGCCACTCCCCCTCCTCTCCGCGCCCTTCCAGCCACACTCCTGGCTGAGCGCCGCGCCGCACCGTACCGAATTGAAGACAAAATCTTTACCTCTGAATCCGCCTCTTTCGCCGCGAATCCACTTTGACTTTTCGGCCTTTTTCGATGCGAGCGGACCCGCGGAATTCCGGCCCCGTCCTCGTTTGTCCCATTTTGGCGCAGGCCTGC
>Ga0187804_10000420_pt1 | contig 10417 bp, 10 predicted proteins | sample NC_wetland_sal_i_3_FD_132961 | JGI IMG/M metagenome (GOLD analysis project Ga0187804, IMG submission 132961) | Wetland sediment microbial communities from Neuse River Estuary, North Carolina, USA - Control_4 | ecosystem: Environmental > Aquatic > Freshwater > Wetlands > Sediment | place: USA...
CGCAGGCGGTGTGCTGACCGCAACACCTTGAGTGTCTGTTTGCGCGGCACACACACCTTGCGCAACCACAAGCACACATGCAATGGAGACAAACGATATCCAACTCTTACTCTTTTCATTCATGACTTTTTCCACCGTACGAAATTCGTAGCTGACCTTTGGAACCAGGAGTGCGAAGCCCGCGATCTATGCTTGGAGCCACCCAATCTCTTGCTGCGCTCCAGCACGAAGTATTTTACTCGCGTTTCATCTCTGTACAAGCGGCGTCAACGCTCGGTCTCTGGCGGTGTAAGGTGGTGCTGGCGAATTTTGTACAAGAGTCCGCGATAGCTGACGCTCAACATCTCCGCGGCACGCCTTCGATTCCACCCGGTTTGTTCAAGAGCTTTGCTGATTGCGTGCATCTCCGTGGCCGCACGCAGACTGCGCAGAGTGCCCACCAGTGCGGACCCAGTTTCGGCGAGAGCCTCGCTCAGAACTCGCTCTGGCGGTGTCCCCACCGCTGTTGCATCGTGCTGCTCGTCGACGTCCTTTTTCATTTGATCTGTGGTCCGTTTTCTCAAACGCGAAGATTTCGCACCCTGGTCAATGCAGTAGGATTCAAGAGAGAGCAGGGTTTGGAGGACTGGGGTGACCGCCCAATCCACCCGAAACTTCGATGGTCCGCGTAGCTCCGCCCTCTCAGTCACATCCTGTTGTTGCAGTTTGTGCCGAACCTTCTTTTGCTTTACTAGCCGCAGTAGCCATACACTAACGACCAAATCTGCGGTTGGGGAGAGAGTACGTGTTAAAGTTGGGGCCGTTATTTACACCACCCCACACGCCATGAGGTGAGCTAAAACCTATACGAGCTTGCAAATTCCTGCAAGAGGTAGAAAGCACTGGTGTCTAAAGTCTCCAACCCAGAATTAGGTCGATTTTTCTAGTTTGGGAGACCATTAAGGCAACGGTATAGCTGCACGAAAGTACCTACATTTCGGGTGTCCCCGCAACCCCTCTGCGGGCGTCTACAGCGATTCGGTACGTAGGGGATAGCCCGACTTGATTCATGTGTTTACATGACCTGCGCTGAAAAGCAAACGGCCTGCGCTGTCTGGATTAAGGGCAGCGGTTTTCGCCCTCCGCTGCGACGCGCTGTAGCGAATTTAGCCGGGTCAAAGAGCTGACTATCGAGAGCCATCCCAGAAGTCCGAGTAATCGCTACAACCGCCCTGACCGGGTGAGAACCAGAAGAATAAACCGAGCGCCTTGAGCGGCGAACCTATGTACTTCTGTGTTTGCCGTGCGTCGCCAACTGTGACAGTATTCGCATGTCCCTAGCCGTAACTTTCGGAAAAATTAAAACTTCGAGCGCACAGCATTGTGAGCCCGTCGCCTTGATTCGTTCGCTCCTCGCCTTCCGGCGTCGGTGGCGAGGAGGTTGGGTTGTCGAGTTCGTTCTTGCATAGCGCCTGACTTGGGGAGGTAGCTTGTGAAGAAACGACTGGTACCGTTATTCGCGGTTGCTTTGATCCTGCAGTTTCTCACGATTTCGAATCAGTCACTCTGGGCAGATTCTGCCGCCGACCCGCAGCCTCTGGATTCGAATTTCTTTGGGATGACCAATCACTGGTATCGGCCGTGGCCGCTGGTCCCGATGGGAGGGCTAAGGTTGTGGAATACGTCGACCACTTGGTCTGACCTTAACCCCAGCGATGGCACATACGATTGGACAACACTGGACGGTTGGCTCTCTATGGCCCAGCAGCATGGGGTGTCGGAAATCATATTGACGCTCGCAATGACCCCGCGCTGGGCATCTTCAAATCCCAACGACTCTTGCCGTTCCAATCCGGGTCAGTGTGAGCCTCCCGACGATCTGAATCCCGATGGCAGCGGCACCGACCAACACTGGAAGAATTTCATCCGCGCGGTCGCCACCCATTCCGCCGGCAAGATTAAATACTGGGAAATTTGGAACGAACCTGTCAATAGCTACTACTGGTCAGGCACGTTCGCCCAAATGGTCCGCATGGCCAAGGATGCTCGCGCCATTATCCTCAGTATCAATCCCAATGCCTTGATGCTGAGTCCCCCGAACGGCGCCAATCTTACATTCGGTGAGCACTGGTGGGAAAGTTATGCCGCCCTCGGAGGCTTACAGTACGCGGACGTCATCGCCTTGCATGGAGGTGTCAACCTCCCTCCGAGGCGATGTGGCAACTGGCCTAAGGCCGCCGACTTCGTCACCGAGGTCAAGAACCTCCAAAGCATCCTGGCCAAATACCACGTCGATAAACCCATCTGGGATACGGAGGGCGACTGGGGGAATGCGCACATGACCTGCTTCAATGACCGCGACTTGCAAGCCGCATTTCTTGGTCAGTACTTGCTGTTCCATGAGAGTTTGGATATAAAGCGCTTGTTCTGGTTTGCCTATGACGACGCGGAGGTAGGACAGCTATGGGATCCAAAGACTCAGACCCTGGACAAGGCCGGCGTCGCCTACGGGTATGTTTACAACTGGCTGAATGGCACCGTCATGACCAAGAGTTGCTCCTCTTCGGACAATGCCGTCTGGACCTGTGATCTTAGCGCCTCGAACGGTTATCTGGCCGAAGCGATCTGGGACACGAGGGAAACTTGTAGCAACGGGAACTGCAAAACTACCCCTTACACGGTGGACGCAACCTACACCCAGTACCGCACTTTGGACGGCCAAACTGTCCAGATCACCCACCATGAGGTACCAATCGGGGCCAAACCCATACTTGTAGAGAATCACAATCGTTAAGGTGTCAATTCGGACACTCCGCGAGAAACGGAAAGACGGGCAACCAGCCGCTACAGGCTTACTGTTATCGGCTACTTGCCCGCCGTCTCAAGCAATACTGGCCGATTCCCCAACGTGATGGTATGGGCCTTCGGCTCCACGCGATTGACGCCCCCAGACATGTCGCGATAGCTTGAAAAACTGCCTGCGTCGTAGCTCGTTGTTTTTTCGTATTCGTCATACCAGACAATCTTGCCTTGGTACCCAGTTGCAGTGAGATCACAAGACCACACGTGCCCCTTCGTGGAACAAGGCGAGACGGTGCGTCCAAGCAACCATTTGTGGGCTTCTTTGTACGCCACTGCGGTCGGCAGTTCGCCGGTTTCGGGAGTCCACATCGAACCGCAACACGTAGCCGGGTTCCCATCATACATATACCAGTACACACGCCGCACGCCCATCGAGGCTAGCAACGTGTACCAGCGGACAACGAAGCTCGCGGCCTGATCAGGAGTCCAGTTCGCTTCGCTGCTTAGTCCCCACTGACCCTCAGTAAGCCAGAGCGGTTTGCCTGCCAGTTCCGGGTGCTTGGCAACCTTCTCTTTAACGTTGGTCACAAGTTTGACAATATCTTCGACCACCGGGTGATCGCCCGGGTGCACGGCATTGGCGGCGCCGTGGAACGCTATCACGTCGGCGTACGCGCTCCCTCCCGCGGAAAAGTAATGATCCAGCCAATCGCCGGCCGCATTAATCCCCTTCTTCGAGTTAGCCGCCGGCTCGGGACTCAGAACTAACGCGTCCGGATCAGCCTCTTTGATGATCGCGTGTGCGTCTTTCACCATGCGTACCATTTGCGCGTCAGTTCCCTGCCAGTAATTCTTCGCCCCGGGTTCATTCCACATTCCCCAATACTTAATTTTCGCGAAGTTCCTGGAATCTAAACGCTGGTTGTGCTCAACCAGTGCCTTTACGAACCCTTTGAAAGCCGCATCGGATCCGCCGCCATCGGTGGCCACATCGCGGGGCGGAAAGCAAGCGCCCGGAAACCGGCCTGAGCAGGGGTTTTCGGGGTCGGAGGAAATCCACGCCGGCGTCTTACCGAACGTATACATCACGTCTGTGATCCCATTGCCCTTGGCCGCGGCTAACCATTTCTCCAGGTGCTTCCAATCGCACCTCGAGTAATCACTGGTTGGGCACATCTGCAACCAGTTCGTCCCTGTATCCCACAGACGAAGACTGCCAACCGGTACCGCTAGCGGAAACGAAGGAATCTTGTTCACGCACATACCGAAGAATGTTGCGTCCACCTGAGCCGTGCACGATATTGCCAGAAGAAGGATCAATAGCACTCTGCAAACATTTCGCACCTTTTCGCTCCTGACTTTTCAATGTGGGTCGGGCCTTGAACGGTTCTCAGTATACCCCCGCAAATAGAAAACTTCACAACCAGGACCTTTCGGTGCTGCCATTGCCAACTTATTTATTTAGTACTTTTCTTCGCCAGCGAAGAAACCAACGACAGCGAAATCGCCGCGTTTGGACCATGTCTAGGTAGGCTCGCCAGATTAGACTTCGGTAATCTCGTCAATCGCCCCCAACCGTGGCACTCTGAGGACATTCAACGCCGCTTCCTGAAAATTTTAGAGATATCCGGAATCGTTCGCTCGAGAAACAGTGTTTCGTTCCGCCTCTGGCTGAGGTTTTTGCTCAAACGTAGGATGTTCGCCAAATCTTTGGAGGTGCCTTCCCTCATGAAGAAGCTCACGATACTTCTGATGCTCTTCTGCTTCTGCTTCTTGTCCTTTGATCAACCCCTGACCGCGCAATCTGATAAGCCGGCAACTCGCCGTCCTGTGCCGCCCGACTTCTTTCAGATGGAAACCCACTGGATGCGTCCTTGGCCGGTAATACCCTTTGGCGGATTGAGATTGTGGGATACAGGTACAACCTGGGCCATCCTCAACCCCAGCGACGGCGTATACGATTGGACGAACTTGGATAACTGGTTAGCCGCCGCCCAGGAGCATGGCGGAGACTTTGACTTTCTATACACCATGGCAATGACTCCGCAGTGGGCATCTTCCGATCCGGGCGATGCGAGTTGCGGTTACGGTCCGGGACAATGTGCCCCTCCCAACGATCTGAATCCCGATGGCACCGGCACCGACCAACACTGGAAAGATTTCGTTCAAGCGATTGCCACTCATGCTGCCGGTCGTATTCGATACTGGGAAATTTGGAACGAACCTGTCAATAGCAACTTCTGGACAGGCAACTTCGCTCAAATGGTCCGCATGGCCAAAGATGCGCGAACCATTATCCTCAGCATTGACCCGAACGCCAAACTGCTCACCCCGCCTAACGGAGCCTTGGAAGCATACGGAGAAAACTGGTGGAAAGGTTATGCCGCCGCCGGTGGCTTAGACTATGCCGATATTATCGCTCTGCACGGAGGCGTGAATAGGTATCCTCATTATTGCGGCAACTGGCCAAAAGCAGAAGACTTTGTCACGCAAGTGAATAATCTTCAGGCAATTCTATCCGTTTACCACCAGCATAAGTACGTTTGGGATACGGAAGCGAGTTGGGGTTCGGTAGACAAGATTTGTTTTACGGATCAGGATCTGCAAGCTGCCTTTTTGGCTCAATTTTATATGTTCCACCGCAGCATGCGTGTCGTGCGCTTCTTCTGGTATAGCTACTATGACAGCGATACCGGACAACTGTTTAACACCGAAACCGGCACTCTGACGAAGGGCGGCGTTGCCTACCAGCAGGTCTACAACTGGATGCTGGGGAAGACCCTCACTGCGCCGTGCTCCGCCAATGGCACCATCTGGACCTGCAATCTAATCGGCCCGAACGGCTATGTCGGCGAGGCCATTTGGAACACCGCTTTGAGTTGCTCGCAGGGAACCTGTCAGACCGAATCGTATGCGGTCGACAAAACCTACACTCAATATCGCACGCTGAGTGGTGACACCATTGGCATCACCGACGGTAAGGTGCCGATCGGAGCCAAACCTATAATGGTCGAATAATGACCGGATCGATTGCCTCGGCCGTAGGTACCAATTGTGAGTGAACCAAAAATCGCTGACAATTGGTTTCCTACGCGTACTGCCCTACCCTTGCGCTCCGACATCACCACCCCGCGAATAGTATCCCACCAGGCAGCGGCCATTGGAGCTGAAGATTCGGTAGTGCGCCAAGCCCCATCGCTGCAATGCGAATTGCAGGGTCGTCTTCAGCACGCCGAATCCGTACGTCACGCTGCGCCGGAAGTTGATCGACGACGCCTCGTCAAAGTACTTGGTGGGGCACGAAACCTCTCCGATGCGAAAACCAAAATGCACGCATTGCGCGAGCATCTGATTGTCAAAAACAAAGTCGTCAGAATTCTCCAACAGCGGCAGTTTCGTGAGCACCTCGCGACTGAAAACACGATACCCGGTGTGGTATTCGGAAAGCTTGATTCTGAGGAAGAAGTTCTCGAATGCGGTTAAGAAGCGATTCGACAAATACTTGTACATCGGCATACCGCCGCGAAGCGCTTGCCCTCCGATGATCCGCGACCCCAGCACCACGTCATAGACACCATAAGCCACCATGCTCGCCATCGCCGTGACTAGCAATGGCGTGTACTGATAATCGGGATGCAACATGATAACCACATCCGCCCCTCCAGTCAGCGCCTCGCGGTAACAGGTCTGCTGGTTGCGTCCGTAGCCGTAATTCCGGTCATGCTCGAAACACTGCAAGCCCAACCGTTTCGCCACTTCAACGGTGCGGTCGGAACTGTGGTCATCCACCAGAATACGGATATCCACCAGATCAGGCAATTCGCCAACCGTCGCCTCTAGTGTTTTCTCCGCGTTATAGGCGGGCATCACAACAGCGATGCGCTTGCCATTAATCATTCTTTCCCTCACGAACCCAGACAGTTCCACTACCTCAAGTTGGTCAAAGCCTGATTTGAATCATTCAGGGTAAGCCTGAAAGTACTGCGCTAATTTTATCTTCACTTGAGATCTCCATTTCGGAGAACAACGGCTGTGGGAGGTAATTGCTGGGACTCCTCGGCGAACGACTGTTCTAAACGGGGGGAACACGTTCGTCGGCCGGTCTGTCTGATCTTCATCCCGCTCGTACTGCAATAGCCGCTTTTTCAGGCGCAAATCTCTCGAGAACAACCGAAACGAAAAGCGCTGCCGAAAGCCAAAGCATCCACTCCGTCACCACGCGGTATCGCTGAACGAATTGAAAAAAGTAATAGAGCACAGGATAGACGAGCAAGACCGTGCACCAAATCCGATATTGAATCTCTCCTACCCGTTTTCGGACCTGACCTAGCCCTGCCAGCCCGAGCAGCGTATACGCACTCGTGACTATCAGCTCGAAAGGATGCTGGGGAGGTCCAAACCAGTAGTAGAAGAAACGCTGCATCGACAACCAGGTAAACTCTCGCGGATGATTAAATATCCAAGTGAACCCAATGTGACTTGCCCAGTGGCCGTAGTTGAGCTCCCCCATATCCCTCACCAGCATAGCCTCGCGGATATTCCGCGAAGGATGCAGGCTTTGCTCAGCCGGTTCCGCACTGTTCAATTCGGCGGAGGGGTACGCGCCGTCGTGGTTGGAAACCCTCAGCTCAAGACCGAAGTTGCTGCGCATCAGTGTCCAACCATGCAACTGGTACTGGTTGCGCAGCGTCCATGGTGTGATGACCGCCAGGGTGGCGATCAAGGTGATGCAAGCGTCGCGCAGCACGGCCACGCTGCGATGGCTCCACACGTCAACTACCAACAACCCAATCAATATGGAAAAAAGCGAAAAACTCATGTACAGGGCAGTACCCCAGCACAAGCCCACCAGGATAGCGCTCTTGACTTCTCGTCGAGGAGCGCCATAGCGCTTAAGGGTCAGAAACAAAATATAGGCGAGAGCAATCGCTGCCCAGGGCTCTTCCCATCCCCGAAAAACCTCAAATGATCTTTTCACCGGCACCAAGGCCGCAAAAAATCCGGCAAACAGACCAGTCTCGAATGGAAACCCGAATGCCGTTGCAAAGGTCGGGTACAAGGAGTAAAGCGTGGAATAACCGAATATCACAAACAAGCATCTGGCAAATTGCCCGCTATAACCAGTCCCAAAAATCTTGTAAATACCCGCAAGCAGCAGAGGGAAAAAGGGGGTAGTGTGAGCCGTCGGTCCGGTAGGTATGGCGTAAGGGTCGGCAAATTGACCTTTAGAAATCAATGCATACGCTATTCGCGGCGCTTCGCCGACTAGCACAATGTCATGTCGGTATTGGAACAGGAGTGCGCACCGGACCAGAAACGCCAGCACAAAGATGATCGAGATCGTAACCGCTCTGTGCGTATCGAAATACGCAACTATGCGCGTGCCCATCAAAACAGCCCCCAAAAATGATCATACTCGAGCCTCAGGACCCACATGGCCGATTCCGATGCGACCGCTCCGGGCAGTACCCCACCTGATGCACGGGACAGCGATTTTACCACACTAATCACGATCTGCAACCGAATCAACTGCGGGTTTGCCTTAAGATGGATGTGCTGGCAACACCATTAGCGCTACTAAAATCCTGCCGGCGGGTTACCTTACTTTAGAACTATGAACTACTGGGTGTTGCGGCGATCCCGCCGCTCGGATAGTTTTCAGAAGCGCGAGCATGTGAGGTTCGAGATGTCTTGTGGTTACCTTCTCCGCTTGCTCCGATCCTGGTGGCAAGTCGAACTTGATTTTTTTGACAGAAAAACACCGCTTTATGATAGCTGCAAGCCGGTTGCTTGCCTGGCCGCCTCCCTATTAGTGTCAATGGTTCTTGTCACTACTGGGTGCGGTGGGATTTCGAGCTCTGCCAAGAGCGTTGCCGCTCCCCCCGGCAACTACCCCATTCCAAACCCTGGTCTAACCGGATCCTTCTTCGGCATCAATACCAATAGTCTTGACGACCCGTGGCCGGGAACCATCATTCCTCTGGCTAGTTGGCGCAGTCACGATTCAAACTTGAAGTGGGCAGACCTCAATACCGGACCAGGCGTCTACGACTTTTCCAAACTGGATCAGTGGCTTAGCAACGCCAAAGCAACTAACACGGATGTGCTGTATACCATGTACGCTACTCCTCCTTGGATCTCCTCCCGCGGCGTGAACTCGAGTTCTCCCGACACCTCTTGCGCCTATGCGACGCAGATCGGACCTGGTATTTGCGACCCTCCCGTTGATTTATCTTGTGACGGGACGGGAACTAACCAGACTTTCAAGGATTTTGTCACCGCGCTCATTCAGCACGTTGGACCCGGAGCCATCCAGTATTGGGAAATGTGGAATGAACCAAATGCATCCATCCACTGGAATGCTACAGCGGATTGTCCCAACACACCGTTTGCCGCGGATCTCATGCTCGCGAGAATGGCACGCGACATGAAAGCCATTGTTTCGGCGACTGACGCCAAAGCTAAGTTCACGACGCCACCCTTGGGGGACGATGGACAGTGGCTTGCGCACTACTTCGCCAATACCGACGGTGCACAATCCGAAGATATCGTCGCCTTTCACGGCTATCCCAGTAGCAACACTTGTCCCGGCGACTGTGCAGAACAAATCGCCGATCAAATCAATCAGCTGAAATCGCGACTACCTGCCTCTGAGCTGGGCAAGCCTCTATTCGACACCGAAGGAAATTGGGGCTACGTGAACAAAGTCAACGCGCTTACCGATCCCGATCACCAGGCTAGCTTTGTGATGCGTTATTACCTTATCCAGATGTCGAAGGGAGTCGCGAAGTTCTACTGGTACACCTGGGACATTTCCACCCTGGGTGCGTTATACGATACGAGTACCGCTTCGCTCACTCCGGCTGGCAACGCCTACGTGCAGGTTGTGCGGTGGACGAACGGTGGGACCGCCACGGTGGAACCTTGTAGCGCAAATGGCACGGTCTGGACGTGCACTCTGAATTCTCCCCGTGGCGCACAAGCAGAGGCAATTTGGGACAGTTCCCAGACCTGCAGCGGAGGGGTGTGTAGCACGACGGACCTGAGCGTCCCGTCCCAATTCAACGCTTACTTGGATTTGTCCGGGAACACAACCAATCTGTCCGGCTCGTCCGTCCCCGTGGGTCTTAAGCCAGTGCTGCTGATTACGCAATAGTAGCTTGCCTGCGGGAAAGCTGGTTTTTAGGGGTCCGCCTCAAGTTTCTGAGTGGGGCGTGTTCCTTTATTCGAAAATGAATCCTTAACCAGCATGCTACCATTTAAGCGCGATGGCGTGTCCTCCGGCGGCGTCCGACGTCTGAGGCTTCGACCCAGGCCACTAAATCCTGCGTCTGTACGCCATATCTTGCGAGTGGAAATCACGGAATGAGGGTTTATAACTACATACGTCAGAGGTAAACGCTCGCTATGAAAAAGGTCATACTTCGACCTGGAATGTTTCTGTTCTGGGGTTTACTGGTCTGCACCGCTGCTTTTCTGGCCAGCCTGGGCGGTTGCGGAGGCGGGGGAACTGCGTCCAGCACTCCGCCACCCCCCCCCCCCCCCCCCCCCCCCCCCACAAACCAACAAAATGTCGTCGTTCTTCCAAAAAATAGAAAAACAGACAACAACATTTATTATCCAAACATAAATTTAA
>Ga0187804_10000421_pt1 | contig 10411 bp, 7 predicted proteins | sample NC_wetland_sal_i_3_FD_132961 | JGI IMG/M metagenome (GOLD analysis project Ga0187804, IMG submission 132961) | Wetland sediment microbial communities from Neuse River Estuary, North Carolina, USA - Control_4 | ecosystem: Environmental > Aquatic > Freshwater > Wetlands > Sediment | place: USA...
AGCGGCGATCGCACGGGTGTACTGAGCCTTCTTTCGTTGGAACGGAGCCAACCCGCGCGGCTGGTGCTCGCGGGTTGTTTTTTGCCCAGCGGGTCTGGTGTATCTTCTGCCCAAAAATGGGAAAGATCATCTGGATGTTGGGTTCTGTTCGCGGGCCAGCTCTCGGAATTCTTGCACCGCTCGTTGCTGGTCGATCTGGAATCGTCTCCTTCTTCTTGGCAGAAGAACCACCCTCGGCCCATTTCGACCGCGGATGTGAGAGTCGCTACTTTCTACGAATTAACGGGCATCCTCGGCTATCGGGGTTGCGGGAGAAGGTCCTTCAAGGGAGTCATTCTTGCGCGGTCGATGAGCTCGACATTCCCAGCCCGGTTGTAGGTGTGCACAGCGCAAAATCCCTTCCAGAACTCGGGAGTGACCGTGAGCAGTGCCCGCTCACGGTACTGGGATGGAGAGAGCGCCGTGATTTCGTTGAGAGAGAAGCTGTAGCCGTAGGTGGGGCAGCAGCTTTGGCTGGGACGGATCAATCGTCCTCCCCCTTGCAAAACCCGCCCCGCCCCGCGATTATTGCGGGCATCGGTAGAGATTGGATTGGCCGGGTGAAAACGCCACGGTCCGGTCAGGGACTCGGCGTGCAGCAGCAGCAGGCAACCGGTCCTGGGATCAGGCTCCGAGCGGGTGGTCATCAACCACCAAAGGCCGTCATGTTGCCAGACGTTCGTGTCCACAAATTGACCCTGAAGGAAAGTGTGCGCGTGCTCCCACTGGCCGGGAAATTCCCGGCATCTGAAAAGCTCCACCCGATTGGAGTCGTACGATTCCGGCACCATGAAAATATCGGAACCGGAGCGAAACACATGCGGATAGGAGTAGTGCCGATCCGGGCTCTGCAGACAGAGCGCGGGTGAGAGCAGGCTCCCGTCGGAACCCAGTTCGGCGCAAGCGATGCATCCCCGTTTCGTCAGGTAGGAATAGTCTTCGAAGAAAACCCATTTCTTACCGTCATGCTCAAAACCGAAAGGATCGGCCCAGAAATGACCTTTTGGGGCATCGATCCAGCGAAATCCTTCCAGGTCATGACTGTCGTCGATGAGGGGCTTGTGGTGCAACCGAACGCCAATCTGCCAATGCTGAACCGTGCGGCGCCGAAACGGATAGCGCATCGCTTTCTTTAGAAAGACCGGACCGAGCCAGCGGATCATGTCCGCGTTTTTCGGCAGGCGATACAGTTTGCGCTTCCCCTTGTAGGGAACAGGGGGAATGGCGTTGTTCTGCAAGTGTTCCCACCCAAACTGGTGGAGTTCATTCAGCTTGCGTATGACGAAATCGGTCGATCCCCAATACGGCGCATAGCGATTCACCGACATGCTGATCGTGGGTTGAGTGGTAAACAGAGACTTGCACAGGACCAAGCCACCGTCGAGTTCTTCGGTCAATACCTGAAGAATCACCCCCGAGAGCGGGGAACCTTCCTGCAGTTCCCAAAAGTGCGAGGGACCACCTCGATAGAATTCGTTGTCGCCATGGTGGTAAGACCAGACTCCGTAACGCGCCGCCTTCAGAATGTCGCCACGCAGGATGTTGAAACCGAACCGAATCAGGACGTCCAGGTTCTTGGACCGGATCTTGTCCAGGGCGTCTTCCGGGAAACGATGAACGAACTGGCTGCCGATCGGCTCCACGGTGATGCTTTCGATACCGGCGAGCAAGTTCGAACCATCGCTCTGGTCCAGAGGATGGTTGGGCGGTTTCTTGCGCCGATCAAGGCGAAGATACAGACTGTAAAGAGACCGTTGCCTCAGTTTGGCGTCGAACAACCTTCGCCCACAGCTGCCCATCCACGAACCGGCGCGATGGTTGGCGGCGGGAGGCGTTGCGGTCTTTCGAAAGACCAGCAACTCGATCTTGGCAAAATTGCTCGCCTGGATGTCTTCGATAATGCGGGCGTAGAACAGGGACAGTTCCCTGCTGTCCAGCAGCAGGCCAATGCGCAGGCGGGGCCGGTCGGCGGGAGAAAAGCGCCACGGCGCAACGCCCGGAGTAATGATCTCCTGCGGCTGCCCGGTGTTCCCAGAACTCATTTCTGACATATCTCCATCCTGCTACTCGGTTCACGGCAGGAGTTAGGGGGGAGGCTTGAGCCAAAGAAGCCGAGACTCTTGAGCACGATTCTCCGGGTTGAAGTCGCGAGTTGTCAAGGCGGCTGCGGCAGGGCAAACGCATCTAAATTTTCAGGGTTCAGAGATTACCACCTTGATCTCTTTTGAGTAGTTTGGCAAACGACTTTCGACGACGGCATCGCTGCTCGGGTAGGAACTCGTCTCTGCAGCACGGCACCGGACGACGAAGGGCTCCGTTTACACGCATTTTTTGCCCATTCCCAGGGTCTCCAAAGAGCGTGCTACGGCCTTGAACCTGCGAAAAGAATTAAGATGCGTTTGCCCTGGCGGGTGCGGTTGGTAGAGTTTCTCCGCATACAATTCACGAACTTCAACAATGTATCTTCCGCCAAGAAATTGTCTACGTCGAAGTGCCCGCCCAAAAAACACAGAATTTCGCAACCAACGTGCGCGAGCCGGGTTGTAAATGCACGAGCAGTGAAGGATGCAGGCGCTGATCGCATGATATGATCTCGTGTTATTCTGGTTCGACAGTCAGGTGATAGCAAACTCTTGTAAGTGGTGCGGTTCGAGGTAAGGGATGAGGACCATGCGTTGGCTCGGGTTGCGAGTATCTACCTGTTTGCCTTGTATTTTTTTGTTGCTAATGGCAGCTCCTCTCACCACAGGCGGGAACGCCGCTCCGGCGCAACAGAAACCCGGCACAGAAGACCGATTTGATGGACCGGCGGAACTCCCGCGCATTTACGTTAAGTCTTCCTTAGCTGACACGCCAGCTCCCGGTCATGTCCGAATAGTGAAACGCGGGGACAACCTGCAGGAGGCGCTCGACCAAGCGCGATGCGGCGACACACTGGAGTTGGAGGCCGGGGCAACATTCAGCGGCCCGGTAGTATTCCCGCGTAAAGAATGTGACGATTCTCACTGGATCAGGGTGCGAACCAGTGCTCCAGACGAAAGTTTGCCTCCCGAGGGCACACGCATCACTCCCTGTTATGCGGGTGTTCCATCCCTGCCGGGACGTCCCGATTTCCACTGTACTTCCGTTCGCAATGTAATGGCCAAGATTGAGTTCGAGGCCAAAGCGGGTTCCGGGCCGTTGCGTTTCGAAGCAGGAGCAAACCATTATCGAATCATCGGATTGGAGATCACGCGCGGTAGTCCAGGAGCAACCATAACCGCGCTGGCTTTTGCGCAGGATGACGGCACGGCGAATCACCTCATCTTCGACCGCGTCTGGATGCATGGCACAGCCCAGGATGAAACCACCCGCGGTATTGCTCTCCGCGGCATGACGTATGTCGCGGTGGTGGACTCGTTTCTTAACGACTTTCACTGCACCGCGGGCGTCGGTGCGTGTACCGATTCTCAGACCGTAGCCAACGGAGGCTTTTACAGTCCCGGCGGCCCCTACAAGATCGTGAACAATTTCCTGGAGGCGGCTGGCGAAAACGTGATGTTCGGAGGCGGGCCCGCAACGCAAATACCCGCCGACATCGAGATTCGCCATAACCATCTCTTTAAGCCGATGATCTGGAAGCGGGGCGAACCCGGTTTCGTCGGCGGTCCCGACGGCCATCCTTTCATTGTGAAGAATAACTTTGAATTAAAGAATGGCCAGCGAGTACTGCTCGAGGGCAATGTTCTCGAAAACAGTTGGGGCGGATTTACCCAAACTGGCTTCGCCATCCTGCTGACTCCAAAGAACCAGACGGGGCGAGGCAACACCAATGTCTGCCCCATATGTCGCGTCAGTGATGTAACCATCCGCTACAACCGGATTACCAACGTGGGAGCGGTGCTGCAGATCGGGAACATCCGCTCCGATGCGGGTGGTGTAAGCTCCGGAGGCGAGCGCTATAGCATTCATGATCTGGTAGTCGACAACGTGCACTTCAAGGACTACCAGGGATTTGGCCTCTTCCTGCTGCTGCTTTCGGTCGCGCCGCCGCTTCACGACGTTCAGATCTCACATGTGACCGCGTTCGTTCCGGGCCCACTCGTCTCCATTCGTGCAGGCCATGAAGGCATCGAGAACTTCAGCTTAACCGACAGCATACTTTCCACTGCCACAGAAAGACCATCTGTCGTGTCCGCCGGTGGAGGCCCTCAGAACTGCGCTTTTCGGCCCGAGGTCCAGGGCCCGGCTGGAGTTTTTAAGAGCTGTTTTGCCAATGGAAACGTCGCGCACAATATCATCATCGGCAGCAGAGGGAGCTGGCCTCGGGGCAATATGAATGTCGGCGACGCACCAGCGGCCGGACTAGCTGGTTCGGGCCGTGGCAAAACCAGTTTTCGGCTGTGCCGCGCCGCGGATGAAAAAAGCTCCTGTAAGAAGGCTTCTCCGGCAGTGGGCTCTGCTAGCGACGGCAAGGACACGGGGGCGGATGTCGACGCTATCGACAAAGCTACCAGTGGCGTGCTCTGAATTGCTTGCGGCGGCCAGGGTTTCAGGAGGGCAAGACTTTCTTCAGTGGCGTCATCCGAGAGCGTAAAGTGCAAATCCCTGCAAAGGAAATCGCTAGCGTTGGATAACGCCACTCAAACCGAGCCCATCAACCGGAGGGAAACCGGAGGCACTCGGGAGCAGCAACCCAGGATGGCGAAGGGAGCACCCCCGGAAATTTTCCTGATGATAAACAGTCTGGAGACGGGGGGTAGCGAGCGCCAGTTTGCGGCGCTGACACAGAGTATTGACCGGTCCTCGTTTTCCCTGCACCTGGGCTGCATCATGGCAAAGGGCGCTTTTCTGGAGAATCTGGGGCCAGTGGCCCCGTTCCGGCTGGGAGGCAGCCTGTACAGCGCCCAATCGTTCCGCAGCCGTATCCGGCTGGCGCGTCACCTGCGCCATCACGACATTGCCATTGCTCATTCCTTCGATTTCTACACGAATCTTGTTCTGATTCCCGTGGCCAAGCTGGCCGGAGTACCGGTTGTCCTGGGCAGTCAGAGGCAAATTGGGGATCTGCTCACCCCGCGCCAGTCCCAGGCACAGACGCTGGTGTTCGGCTGGTGCGACAAGGTGGTCTGCAACTCGCAGGCGGCGGCGGACCGCCTGCGGGAGCAAGAAATAGCCGCAGAAAAATTGGTCGTCATCAGGAACGGCCTTCCGCCATCGGCGTTCGCCGACACCAGCCCCGCCCTACCCGCGGTTCCTGGACTCGTACGGGTGGGCATGATTGCACGCATGAACCACCGCGTCAAGAACCACCAAGGATTTTTACGTGCTGCGGCACGCGTTGCCACTAAATTCTCCGCTGTGGAATTCGTGCTGGTGGGCGACGGGCCTTTTCGCACCGAGCTTGAACGAGAAGCGCAAAGCCTGGGACTGGTCCATCAAGTCCGGTTCCTGGGTGACCGTCGAGATGTCCCCGCCGTCCTGGCCTCATTGGATGTAACCGTACTGCCATCTTCATCGGAGAGCTTGTCGAACTCGATTATCGAGTCCATGGCCGCCGGTGTGCCGGTAGTTGCCAATCGCGTGGGTGGCAATACCGAACTGATCAGCAACGATAGAGGTGCTTTGGTGACTGCGGGCGATGAGGCAGAACTCGCGGCGGCGATCGAATTATTATTACGCGACGAGGGGTTGCGTAAGCGCCTTGGACGAAACGCCAGAGCGTACGCGCAAGCTAACTTTACTATCGAACAGATGCGCCGTAGTCATGAGGAGCTTTATCACGACCTGTTGGAACGGAAGGGCTGGCGCGGGAAAGCACGTCGCTAAGCACCGATTTCGCACTTTTACGCCATGGTATGATTGATGCATCTTCCCCTCCAAGCTCATGATTACTATGGTTTTCCGAGGTCAACCTGGATTATGAAGCGAGTCATCCGAAGGGGCTTGAAAGAAATCATCGTGGACGAAGTGCCCGACCCGATCGTGAGCTCGCATCACGTCCTGGTCCGGCCGCTCTATTCTCTAATCAGCAGTGGCACGGAAACCGCCAGCATCCACCAGGAGAGCGTAGTACGAGCGGTCGCCGAGAACCCTTCTCATCTGAGCAAGATTTGGAACGTGCTCAAGGTATCCGGTCCGAGCAGAACGTTTGCCGAGGTCCGGGCAAAATTAGAGGAATATGCCATTCTTGGCTACGCCGGCGCGGGCGTGGTCGCCGAGAAACACCCGTCGGTCGCTAGCCTGGAAATCGGTGACCGGGTGGCTTACGGCGGAGAGGGCACGGGACATGGCGAGTCTGTCCTAGTCGGGGAAAAGCTTGTGGTCAAGGTCCCTGATCAGGTCCCATTCGAGCACGCATGCTTCGCGACACTCGGCAGCATCGCGATCAATGGCGTTCGCATCGCCAATATCTCTCTCGGAGAAAAGATCGCAGTCATTGGATTGGGGCTGGTCGGACAACTCATCGCGCAACTGGTGCGGCTCCAGGGCGGATACGTCATCGCCACTGATCTAAGGGCGGATCGCGTGGAGCTAGCCCATGGTTTGGGCGCGGACGCAACTCTGCTCGGAGGCTCGCAACTCCAGGAGCAGATAGCAGTTCTTACGGACGGACAAGGCGTCGATTGCGCGATTGTGGCAGCGGCTGCGAAATCGGCGGCTCCCTGCCAATTGGCGGTCGATATCTGCCGCGATCGCGGAAGAATCGTAGATGTGGGCGCAGTGGAGTTGAGTTTCCCCTGGTACGAAATGTATCGCAAGGAAATACAGTTGCTGATGGCCCGCGCTTATGGCCCCGGCAGTTACGATCCTCTGTACGAGAAGCAGGGGCAGGATTATCCGCTCCCGTACGTGCGCTGGACCGAAAATCGCAATATGCAGGAATTCCTGCGGTTGGTGGCCACCGGTCGAGTGCAGGTGCAACCGCTCATCACTCATGAGTTCGCTCTCGAGGAAGCTCCCAAAGCGTACGAGACGATTATCGACGCCGCCTCAAATAGCCTGGCGGTGCTGCTCAGATATCCGGCGGCAACGGCCACCGACCCGCTGGCAAATTTCCAACCCAAAAGAAAGATAGAGGTTGGCACCGCTGCACCAGCATTATCCAAAATCGGGGTTGCGCTGGTTGGGGCCGGTAATCTCGCACGCTGGGTTCACCTCCCGAACCTGAAAAAGATCCCCAATGTACATCTGCAGGCGATTCATTCCTCGAGTGGGCACCGGGGGAAAAATTACGCGCTTCGTTTCGGGGCGAAGTACTGCGTTTCCGACTACGACGAGATCCTGCGCGATCCCGAGATTGATCTGGTCGTGATTGTAAGCCGAAACCCGCAGCATGCTTCTCAGGCCATCGCCGCGTTGCAGGCGGGCAAGCACGTGTTCGTAGAGAAGCCGATGGCACTCACGGAAGAGGAATGCCGCCTTGTCTACCACGCCGTAAAAGAAAGTGGAAAACAGATCACCGTAGGTTTCAACCGGCGATATGCTTCGACTTATGTGGAGTTGAAAAACCTGCTGCGGCGGCGGACAGGGCCAGCCGTAGTCGGCTGCCGCATCAATTCGCCCGGAATTTCCGGCTCCTACTGGATGGCCGATCCGGCGATTGGCGGCGCAATTTTAGGAGAGGCGTGTCATTTCGTGGACTTGATGTACTGGCTGCTCGATGCCGAGCCGATTGCGGTTTCCGCCTTCTCACTGCCTACGGGAAAACAGGATCCGATTGGCGAGAACAACATAGCAGCGAGCTTCCGTTTTGCCGATGGCTCCGTCGGAAATCTGACCTATTGCACGGTAGGCAGCCGCACCTCGGAGGGTGAGCGCGTCGAAGTCTTTGCTCCCGGCATGGGCGCAGACGCGGAGGATTTCAAACGAGTTGCGATCCGCACCCGTATCGTTCGCAAGCATTCGAGCTTATTTGCCGAAAAAGGTCATGCCGCCCAGATGAACGCGTTCCTTTCCGCCCTGCAGAATGGGAAGACGCCTGAAGTCACCGTCCGCGATGGAGTGCGGGCGACCATCGGGTGTCTGCGAATGCTCGAGTCAACCCGCAGCCTGCAAACTTGCCCCATTGATCTCGATTGGGTGCTGGACGGCCCTGCTCAATGAGAGTGCTCCAACTCGGACCCTACCCGCCGCCACACGGTGGTGTGCAAACTAACCTGGTCGCGATACGCAGCTTTCTCGTCAAGCGGAACGTACCTTGCGCGGTTATTAATATTACCCGTCATCGAAAAGCCGACGCCGACGACGTCTACTATCCGAAAACCAGCCTCGAGCTTTTGCGGCTTCTGTTCCGGCTCGACTACGACATTATTCACTTGCACCTGGGTGGGATGCTTACCAAGCGATTGCTTGGCCTAAGTCTGGTGTGTTGCCTGATGCCTCGAAGCAAAGCAGTTCTCACTTTTCATTCGGGGGGCTATCCCTCGTCGCCACAAGGGAGAAAGGCCCACCCTGCCTCTTTAACCGGCTTCGTGTTCCGGCGGTTCGATAGGCTCATCGCGGTGAACCCCGCAATCGTTGAGTTCTTCCAAAAACTAGGCGTCCCCGCCGACCGAAGGCGCTTGATCTATCCTCATTCTTTTTCCGACGACGGGGGTGGATCGGAGCCTCTCCCTCAAAACCTCGCCAGCTTTTTCGAAAGCCACAGCCCGGTGCTGATCTCGGTAGGGCTGCTCGAACCGGAATACGATCTTCCGCTTCAGATTGCAGTGCTGGACAGGGCACGCGAGAAGTTCCCGAATGCAGGCCTGGTGATGATCGGCTCGGGAAGCCTGGAAGGAGAACTGCGAGCCCAGATTGCGGCTCGACCTTACTCCAGCCACCTACTGCTGAGCGGCGATGTGCCGCATAAGGCTACCCTCGAAGCCGTCTCGCGCAGTGACGTGATGCTGCGTACTACGCTCTACGATGGGGATGCAGTTTCTGTACGCGAGGCGCTTTATCTTGGGACTCCAGTCATCGCGAGCGATAACGGAATGCGCCCTCAAGGCGTGCGGCTGATTCCGAGTTCCAATCTGGACGCGCTCTCCGATGCGATCCAGGAAGTTCTAAGCGTAAAAACTGAAAAGGGTTCTCGTACCGCGGCGGCCGATGAAACGAATATCGAAGCAGTCTTCAAGATCTACCATGAGCTGATGAACATGAGCCGATGAACCGGAAATAACGCAGATCGGCTGTGCGCCCGAACATCCTCGGACCGAACTTCTTCGGTTCGACTCACAGACAAGGCGACTTTAGATCCAGGATGGGTTAGATCCAGGATAGGTTGCGAGTTACCAGCAGCCGCCCCAGCGGAGTCTTAGCTTTCAGGTAAAGTTTCGTATCGAAGTAGCGAAGGTAGAGCGCTCGCATGCGTTTCAATTCTGAGAGGTTATTTACCTCGCCCGGGCTGGTTTCCAGCTCGTAGCCCAAGTCCCGCAGCGTGTTCCCAATGAGCCCTTCCATCGTGGCGAGGTCTTTCCGCGTGTAGCTAGTTTTCCAACGCCGCACCGGAGAAAACGCTTGCTCCGAATCTGTCTTAAAGGATGTGTTCGGTTCGGTCACAGAACCTATGCCAACGGTCTTAATTCGATCGTAATCCAAATCGTGTTGAATAAAGGCACCGAGCCTGGCGAGGGTTTCGCGGGGATTCGCAACCAACTCTTCAAAATGGACCTCGGTATAGTCGTCCCTCAACAAACGCCCATCTCGGCGGCCAGTGTTGACCATCCACTCCCAGTAAAGTCCGCAGGCCATCAACCCGGGCTTGCGGTCCCAAGGCAGTCTGCGGATGTAGCCTTGCCTATCGGTGGAGAGCGCCGAGTCTCTGCCGTCGCGGATAATGTGAATAATCAGGGCGTTCGGAATCGTCTGTTTGATTCGCGGTAAGTGGAGAATATGCTCCGGGGTGCATTCCGCCCAGCGCTCCACCCTTTGTTGCCGGCACATTTGTTCCATGATGACCCGCAGGAAGTCGCCACCGTTCCTGACGTCCGCCATGACCTGCTTGCCGATTTGATCGCGGTCAAGGCCCGACAACGTGTAGAGCCGGCTGTTGAACCACGCCTCGAGCAGATGGCGCTTGTTGCGGGGCAGGCTCAAGTCGCCGAACCGGGGCTCCAGAAGATTGATGGCGTTGGATTCGGTCCGGTAAACAGCAAAGTTCCCCGCCGACAGGATCATGTGATAGAGCAACGTCGTACCCGACCGGCCGCACCCGATTACGAAAACCGGCGCCTTGCTCCTCCACCCTACACCTTTTTGCGAAACTGTCGGGACTTCTGTGCCCTGCATAACAACGAGTTCCTCGGTTCGTTATGTTCTTAGTTAGCTAGTACCGTGACCGCGTGATAGTGTAGCCAAACTTCTGGCGGGCCTTTTGGCGAGTGAATTTCCATTCGATCTTCACCCG
>Ga0187804_10000422_pt1 | contig 10405 bp, 6 predicted proteins | sample NC_wetland_sal_i_3_FD_132961 | JGI IMG/M metagenome (GOLD analysis project Ga0187804, IMG submission 132961) | Wetland sediment microbial communities from Neuse River Estuary, North Carolina, USA - Control_4 | ecosystem: Environmental > Aquatic > Freshwater > Wetlands > Sediment | place: USA...
TGCCAGCTTGCAGGAAGACCCCCTCTCCTACCGCGAAATCATCCACCCTGACGACCGCACTCGAGTTCTCAGCCGGTTGGCGGAAGCAGCGAAAACTGGCAAGCTCGACGAGAAGTTTCGTATTACCCGCCCCGACGGGAACATCCGTTGGGTAGCCGCACAGGGCTTTCCCATACGTGACGCATCGGGAAACACTTATCGCTTGGCGGGAGTTGTCCAGGACATCACCGAGCGGGAAAAAACTCAGCAGGAGTTGCTGGCGCTAAAGGATGAATTGGCCGCCGATCTGGCCGCCATGACCCGGCTTCACGAATTGAGCACGCGCTCGCTCGCGAGCACCGAGTTGCAGCCTCTCCTGGAAGAAGTCCTGAACGCCACCATTGCCCTGCAAAACGCAGACTTTGGCACCATCCAACTCTATAACCAACAGACCCGCACACTGCAAATCGTGGCGCAGCACGGCTTTCAACAGGACTTCCTCGACCACTTTCGTGACGTGCGCGAAGACAGTGCCGCCTGCGGCCGCGCTTTGCAACTAGGGTCGCGCGTCATCATCGAGGACGTACAAGCCGATGCGGCCTTTCAGCCGCATCTCCAGATCGCGGCTTCCGCCGGCTACCGCGCGGTGCAGTCCACGCCTCTGTTCAGCTGCAGCGGCCAGCCGCTGGGCGTTATCTCCACTCACTTTCGTTCGCCCCACCGCCCATCTGAGCACGAACTGCGGTTCACCGATCTCTATGCCCGGCAGGCCGCGGAGATCGTCGAGATCAAACAGGCGGAGGCCAGGCTGCGGGAATACGAAAAGACCGTCGAAGGTCTGGAAGAGATGATCATGGTAGTTGACCGCGATTACCGCTACGTGCTCGCCAATCGTGCCTTCCTGAACCGTCGCGGCCTGGCGAGAGAACAACTCCTGGGGCGTTCAGTCCCAGAAGTATTGAACGAAGGAGTTTTCGAGAAGGTCGTCAAAGAAAAGTTGGATGAGTGTTTCCAGGGTAAGATCGTCACCTACGAACTGAAGTACACGTATCCCAAGCTCGGCGAAAGAGATCTGTTTGTATCGTACTTTCCCATCGAAGGTCCCAACGGGTTTGACCGGGCCGCCTGCGTTTTGCAGGACATCACCGAACGCAAGCAGGCGGAACGGGCAGTGCTTCGGCTGGCAGCCATCGTGGAATCATCCGACGACGCGATTATCTCCAAAGACCTGAACGGTGTGATCACCAGCTGGAATGCCGGCGCCCAGCGCATTTTCGGATACACGGAAGCCGAGGTCTTGGGCCAACCGATAACCATCATCACCCCTCCCGAACTGCAAAATGAAGAAGCACAGATTCTGCAACGCCTGCGAACTGGTGACCACATTCAGCATTCCGAAACCGTCCGGGTCACCAAGCAAGGCAAGAGAGTCAACGTTTCATTGACTATTTCGCCGATGCAGGATTCAGAAGGCAGGGTCGTGAGCGCCTCCACAATCGCGCGCGACATCACCGAGCGCAAGCTGGCGGAAGAAGCTCTGCAGCGCAGTGAAGCCGAGGCCAAAGCCCGGGCGGAAGAACTGGCCGCCATCTTCGATGCCGTGCCGGGATTGGCTCTCATTTCTCAAGACCCCGCCTGCCGCACCATAATCGGCAGCCGCGCCGCTTACGAGTCACTGCGGCTGCCCTATGGCGTCAACATTTCCAAGTCCGCGCCCGAAGAGGAGAGGCCTTGGAATTTCCGCGTGGTTAGGGACGGCCAGGAACTTCCTTCCAGCGAGTTGCCGGTGCAGAAGGCAGCAGCTACAGGACACGAGGTTCGCGACTCCGAGATTACTCTGCTATTCGAAGATGGCACCTCGCGCGATATGTTCGGCAACGCCGCGCCCCTCTTGGATCACAAAGGCGACGTCCGGGGAGCGGTGGGCGTTTTTGTCGACATCACCCACCGCAAGCGCGCCGAAGCGAAAATACGGGGGCTGCTCGAGGCTGCCCCGGACGCAGTGGTGGTAGTGAATCGAGAGGGCAAGATTGTGCTCGTCAATGCCCAGGTGGAAAGGTTGTTCGGCTATCGGCGGGAGGAACTGTTGGAACTGGAAATTGAGATGCTCGTGCCACCCCGCTTCCGGGGTCAGCACCCAGGCCACCGAACCGGCTTCTTTGCCGAGCCTCGAGTCCGACCGATGGGGGCCGGTCTGGAACTGTATGGCTTGCATAAGCACGGGCACGAGTTTCCGGTAGAGATCAGCCTGAGCCCACTCGAGACGGAAGAAGGCGTGCTGGTTTCGAGCGCTATCCGTGACATCACCGAGCGCAAGCGCGCAGAACAAGCGCTGCGTGAGAGCGAAGATCGCTACCGCGACCTCGTCGAACACAGCCAGGACCTGCTCTGCACTCATGATCTGGATGGGAAACTACTCTCGGCCAATCCGGCTCCGGCGCGGATCTTGGGGTATGAAGTCGCCGAACTCCTGGAAATCCCCATGCGCGACCTCATCGCTCCCGAATATCGTCAACAGTTCGACGCCTACCTGGCCAGAATCAAGACGGTGGGCACAGACGAGGGTCTGCTGGCAGTCATGACGCGGTCGGGAGAGCGCAGGATCTGGGAATACCACAACACCCTCCGCACCGACGGCGTGCCTTTCCCCATCGTTCGTGGCATGGCTCATGACATCACCGAGCGTTTGCTGACGGAAAACGCCCTGCGCCGCAGCGAAGAGAGCTACCGCAACTTCATCGCTCAGAGTTCCGAAGGCATCTTCCGCCAGGACCTGGACAGTCCCGTGCCCGTGGACCTGCCGGAGGACGAACTCGTGCATCACATCCTCCACCATTCCTACCTCGCGGAATGCAACGACGCAATGGCCCGGATGTATGGCTTAAATTCCCATCAAGAATTTGTCGGCAAACGCTTGACCGACACGCTTGATCCCAACGATCCCCTGAATGTCGAGCTCACTCGCGAATACATCCGCTCCGGTTTCCGGGTGCTGGAGCGCGAATCTCACGAAATCGACGTGTTGGGCAATCCCAAGGTTTTCTTGAATAGCATGATTGGCATTGTGCAGCACGGAATGCTGGTGCGAACCTGGGGCATCCAGCGCGACATTACCGAACGAGTGAAATTGGAGGAGGCCCGCAAGCTGGCCGAACGCGCCCTGCAGGAGTCGCAGGCCGAACTGGCCCGCGTGGCTCGCATCGCCACCATGGGTGAGCTGACCGCGTCCATTGCCCATGAGATCAACCAGCCCCTGGCGGCGGTCTCGACCAACGCCAGCGCCTCGCTCCACTGGCTCGCCGTGCAGCCGCCCAATCTGGACGAGGCCCGCGAAGCGATGGCCAGTGCCATGCGCGAAGCGGATCGCGCAAGCCGTGTGATCGAGAGAATTCGAATCCTGCTCAAAAAGGCATCCCCGGAGTTGCGGCCGCTGGATGTGAATGAAGTGATCCAAGAGGTGTTGGCCCTGGCACACGCCGAGCTGATAACCGGCGGTGTTGCCGTACACACTGAGCTGTCGCCTGATGTTCCCACCGTGCTCGGCGATCGGGTCCAGTTGCAGCAGGTAATGCTGAACTTGATCATCAACGCCATCGACGCCATGTTTACCATCAAGGACCGGCCCCGGACGCTGGTCATCAAGTCAGCCATGCACGCGGAGGGGGTGCTGGTCGAGGTTCAGGATTCCGGCAGGGGACTCGATCCCAGGCAAGCATCCCGTATCTTCGATTCCTTCTTTACCACCAAGCCCGACGGGATTGGATTGGGACTGTCGATTAGCCGTTCCATTGTTGAAGCCCATGGCGGCCGCTTGCGGGCTGCCCCTGCGTCCCCACAGGGTGCAGTTTTTCAAGTGATCTTGCCCAAGGCTGCGTAACCCATGACAGAACCGCAATCCATCGTGTTCGTAATCGACGACGATGCAGAGGTGCGCAAGGCACTCGATAGCCTGATCCGCTCCGTGGGTTTATCGGCTCGGCTCTTCGCCTCAGCGCAGGAGTTTCTGGAAGCGAAACGGCCGCAGGTGCCCAGCTGCCTGATCCTCGATGTCAGATTGAAAGGAATCAGTGGGCTGGATTTCCAGAGCAAGCTGGCTGACGCCAACATTCCCATTCCGATTATCTTCATTACCGGCCACGGTGACATTCCCATGTCAGTCCGGGCCATGAAGGCCGGAGCCATCGAGTTCCTCCCCAAGCCATTCCGCGATCAGGATCTCCTGGACGCGATTCACCTCGCCATCGAGCGCGACGCAGCCCGACGCCAACAGGAGGCGGAACTTGCTACCCTCCGGGAGCGCTTTGAATGGCTGACACCGCGGGAGCGCGAAGTGTTGCCTTTAGTAGCTTCCGGCCTTCTCAACAAGCAAATAGCCGCTGAGATCGGAACCAGCGAAACCACGGTGAAAGTCCATCGTAGCCAGCTCATGCGCAAGATGGGTGCGGACTCCTTGCCGGAGTTGGTAAGAATGGCCGGGAAAATGGGAATCCCCGCCAAAAACCCTAAACTTTCGTAAGTTTCCCCTTTACCAAAGTAAAGCCCGCCTAAACCTATGCACAATAGATTCGCCAACAGTACAATTTCTTTCTTTACGCGAAACCGGGCATCATCTGAAAAAAGCGCCTCCCGGCCCGCCAAACCCCTCGAAGGCGGGCTTTTCCCCCGAGGGGCTCGACTCCGAGCTCTACCCACCGAACCCACCAACTGCCCAGCGCGATGCTCAAGGCAATTTGTTCAGATAGCACGGATCGCTCGTGTTCTGCACCGGCGGCGTTGGCGGAGTCATCCACGAAGGATGCGCGAAATCGAAAAACTCGGTCATATCCATCTGCGCCGCATCCCGCTTAGTCAACGGCGGCAGGTTAAAACGGGTCTCAATCAATTTCAGAATCGCTGTAAGGTCCGCCACCGTGTGCGACACATAATGTTTCTTGGTATAAGGCGACACCACAATCAGCGGAACCCGATATCCGGTAAACACAAAATCACAAGTCGGTCCAGTCTGCCCTTTATTGCAAATATCGCCGGGCAAAAGATCCTTGGGCTTAATCCCGTCCGGGCTCACCGCCGGCTGCGGCGAAACGTGATCGTAAATCCCGCCAAATTCGTCATAGGTCAGAATGAAAGCCGAATCCTTCCAGTAAGAACTGCCCATCACCGAATTGATGATCTCGGAAACGTACAAAGCTCCGTTTTGCGTCCGGCTCGGAGATGAGTCCGATGAAGACGGATGCTCGTCCAATCCCGCATCAGTCGCCGGCTCAATCTGCGCCACCGCCGGCAAAGTGCCATTCTTCAAATCGTTCTCGAAATCCGAGTTTGGAATACCGATAGTGCCGATGTTTTTCGGGTACTTAGTCGGAATCGTCTGCCCCCACTCGAAATACTTGATGTAGCTGGTCTGCAGCAGGCACGCCGGATCGTAAGGAGGCCCAGTGCAACCAGTATTCGTCGGATTCACATAAATCTTCCAGCTCACATTCGCGGCTTCCAACTCTTGAAAGATGGTCGTGGCCGTTAGCAAATTCTTGTCCCCGCTGTCCGTCCCTATGGGATAGGCATCGCCCTGAGAAGTTGCCGCCACCAGGTATTCGCGGTTCGGATGGGTGCGAGTCATAGCCGGATTAAACCAATGGTCCGAGGTGGCAAAGTTGGACGCCATGAAGTAGTAGTAATTCAGGTCAGTCCCGTCGTAGTACCCCATCGCCCGGATTCCGTCGCTATCGTAATAGTTAAGAACTCTGCCATCGTGTGCCGCCGTATAAACGAAACCATTCAGCTTGGCTTTCGACTTGCCCATCGGATCGTAATAATCCCAGTCCACGTGCGCCTCATTCCACGAAGGGCTCGTATTTTCCGTGCACTGCGTGATCAACTCAAACGATTCGACCTTGGGGCTATTCGAGTCGATGGTGCAATCCTTAGGCGGTGGATAGGCCGGATCGCAACCCGGATTGGTCGGCGGCGGCCCGTAATGCGGCAGCAGCCCCGTAGACGGATTGAATTGCGGCAACCCGTTGAACGATCGATCCGCATAACCGTTATCCGCCCAGTACTGCCGCAGTTCCCCAAAATAGTGATCGAGCGAGCGATTCTCCTGTGCCAGAAAGACGATGTGATTAAGCTTGGTGAGTCCCGCCGGAGATTCTGACGGCACCACCTGAGCCACAGCGCTGAGAGCCCCGCAACCGAGCGCTCCCAGAAAAATTGCAAACCGTACAAACCCATTCTTGGACATGGCCGATTGGATGGTCCAGCGAAATTGCCGGTTGTCTCCTGTGATCCCCTGAAACCACCGCTGCGCGTAAGTCCACCGCTCACTCGGGCGAAAGCGCCTTAATTTTTTTCCAGCGCGGATCTTCGTTAAGGGTCGTGAACGTGGGGCTTACGGGGATTATCTTGGCCTTGGGTCGTTCCGGTAGCTTCGCCGCGTTCAACAACACAAGCTGGCCGACGGCCGATAGCGGGTGAAGTTTTATTGGAATTTCGCCGAGATTCTCTAGCTCCAGAGTCAGGCAGCCCCTCCAACCCGGGTGGACAAACGTCGCAGTTGCGATAAGAAGCCCTGCTCGGCCATAGGACGATCGGCCAGAACAAACCCGCAAACGTCGAGCGGTAAGGCGATGAATTCGAAAGTGCAGCCAAGGACGAAGCTGCGCGAATGCAAAATGTAGTGCTCCCCAAAAGGCACCACAACGGACTCCTGGAAGGAGCGTATCTTTTCCTTGTCGAGCTCGCGGAAATTTATCTCCGTCGCCTTCGCCCGTCGGCTTCTAATGAACCGTGTGCCGAGGGAAATGTCAACCGAACCGTCCCCAATTTGGGAAGGCTCTAAGATAGGAGAAACGATAAGGTCTTCTTTCAGGCGTCGCAACAGCGTCTCCTTGGAGAGAACGGCTGCGCTCGTCAAGCTCTCGCTTACTGGCATACTCTGGTCTGCACTCATTTCCACCGCCTGGCAACCTCGCTTGCTTCAATGGCCTTGAAAAGCAGGTGATTCAAGTTTGCAAGCCGCTCCATCTTTGGCACATCCCCCCGGAACTCACCGTAAAACCCGTCAATGTCCGTCTTATAGAGCTCCCACCCTGCGTTTAGAATCGCAACCACCGAAGCTGGGCTCATTGCGCCGCTGGAATCCAAGACCTCGATAGGTGCAATGCCAGATCTCAGCCGCCTCAGCACATCGGGCACCTGCTGCCCGTATGCCGACGCTTTGAACGAGTAGCCTGAAATGACGGGCCGGATTTTGGCCAAAAAATTGTCGGCATTCTTGCCCGGATTTTTTTCGATAGTCTTCTGTACTACATTGGCCTCGTCTTTATACTTCGCGGCATTCGCACCCGCAGCCACACGTGGCATTGCCTCGGTTAACACCGAGTCAATTGCGCTTGACGAACTCATGTAGCCCATAGTGTCCTTGAGTTCGTCAAGCATAAGCTGAAGCCTAAAGGCAGGCGCCGGATGGGAGCTTGAGGGAATGTTCTCTGCGCCCATGTAAGCAAAGAAATCATTGAACGCAAAATAAGACGCCGGACCAATCGCGTGAATCGCGAGAATGTCCGCGATTATCTCGCGAATCCACCTCTCCAGGACCTCGTTACACGATAAATAGCAGCGCGCCTCAACTCCGGGCTTCGTGAATATTTTTTCAAAGGTTAGTTGGGGACCGCTCGTGCTCGCAGTTATGCCACCGTAGGCGGGGGTGTTGCACCTCGCGTCAACGAGCTCATCAAACGAGCTCTTGTCCAGCTCAATCGGCAGAAGTTTCTGATAAATCTTGGTTGCCTCATCAACGAGATGCGCGAGTTCGTGGGCTAGTACGCACAGGTTCAGCGCGGAGTCGCGGTCAGCCACGGGAAAATGCAGGAAAGTAATCCATTGCTTGAGAGCGGTCTTGCCTCTTAGGGCGGCAAGAGCCGACTTAGTGCCCTGATCCGAGTGCGCCTCAAGTAACTCAATTTCTCGACTTGCAAAGTTCTCCTTGCCAACGAAGGCATAGTTGTACTCGAAATCCGGCACTAACGTGAGCTCAAAACTTTCCGTGAACAATCTCACCGCCCTGTCGATCGACGGGTAAACAAGGTACTCGTTACGCTGACTTTCTGCATGCAATAAGGGAAGATATTCCTCATGCAGCGCGCCCAGAATTCGGAGCGCCACCTTGGAGTGGAAAGCGATCTGCTCCGCCAGTTCGAGCGGATTTCCTGCGAGTGCGGCCTTTAGGTTGTCAACACGCTGGTGCAGAAACAGCTCTACCGCATCGATAATCAGGTTAAGTCCCTGTATGAACTGATCCGACGTCCGATTTGGCAGCCCCCGCCGGAGATCCTGGACAAGCTTCCGGAGGGAGTGAAGCTTTTGCTCAAAGACCTCCAAGTACGTCTTCTGGTCGATACTCTGCACACAAGGAATTTACTCTCTACCAGCTAACTCTTTCCACAGTTCTTTCCGTGCTCGCTAGCGCAATGTTTCGAATCGTTCGGAAAAAGTTTGTAAGGTCCTGAACCGCCTTATCGTTCGCCCCAGCGTGTTGTCGGAGCGCGGCCGCGCAATTCACGAGCTCCTGCAAGTAAGGTGCGGGATCGTCGCTCTGACCTTGCCGGTATCCCAGAAGCTCGAAGGCCTTTACCCCCTCCCCATAAGCAAGCGCCGCCTTATATGAGTCAGGCTGAACCGAACGCGATGTAGCAAACCGTCGTCCCTCAAGCACGGACCTTAGGAATCGCAGGCCATCCTCCACTGCGTCCTGGGATTCCTGCGAGGCCAAGTCATTGGAGGCCAACGCTGCGAGCACTCTGTTTGCAATGAGGGCGTGCTCCAAGGAAGCGGGAACTACCTCACGAGACCTGATCATGACGCCTCCATCGGCGGCTGCACACAGCCGCACTCTTTTTAGTCGCCTGAACCAAATAAGTCAACACTACGCCACGTCAGTATAGCGAACAAATGACGAAAGTGCTGGCTCCCCGATCCCGCGACGATCTCAGTTATAATTTCACTTATAAGTAACTTAAAAGTACCTTTTAAGTTACGAAAAGGCGGTTTTCTGTGGAAAACAACCAGCCAGCATCGAGAACCGGTAGACCGAGGAGCAAGGCACCAACCGAACCGCTCAAACTACGCCTCGACGCCGCGACATCTATGATGCTTGAAGAACTGCGTGCGTACGGTCGATTTGGAACGACCAAACAAGAGATAGTAATGTTCATCGTTCGCTCCTGGCTATGGGAGCACGAAGCTCGCCTCAAAACCGGCATAGCTTCAAAGGACAGACCCTTCGGCCCCGCTCATGGTGAACCAGAATAGAAAGTTGACCACGAGGGAGAACTATCTCCTCCGTCCGGGTGCGAGTTCTCAACCCACAGTCCAATCCGCGGGCCGGTCCCCTTTTCTATTGACCACATGCCTCAAGTTAGATAAGCTTGACCAGAAAACATTATCTACAAGATACCATGGATCTTTGACAATTTGACCCGGCTGGAGGGCTTCGCATAGTTCCAAAACGGGACTGCGACCCAGCCGCAACTCCCGTGTTCTCTAGATTTTGCGTGTAAGTCCTGTAAACTCAAAGATCTAGCACATAGTGGCAAAATAAATCCTGTGTTTTCAAGATTTTGCAAAATAAGAGGGGGAGGGGGGGGTACCCGGTACTAAAAAGTAAACTCCGTTCCGTTATGGGAAGTACGCCTAGCTAACGCGCCGCCGTCCAGACTTGATAAAACACCACCGCCATCATGAACAAAAGGTAGATTCGAAGCCCCCACAGCACCACGAGTTCCGGTCCTTTGAGGTGCCGTCTGGGGATAAAATGCTTCTTCGCCCGAGCCAGTTGGTCGTGTTCGAGCGACGACAAAACCCAGCTCTGATCCGCACTGGCCTGATCAGACTTCGAACTGGAACCCGGAAATGGTGCTTCGTCTTTTCTCGCCATGACTCTCCTACTTTCCGCCCAACGCAGCAAAAATGTTCGGCGCAATGACACTGATTCCGAAAAGCACGCCAGCCGTCGTCAAGAGAAACACAACGCCCGTTGACAGCACATTAGCCCAAAGCGGACTGACCAGGTCCCCCATGATTTCCTTGTCATTCACCAGCATGAACAAAAACACCAGCGCCGGAGGCATCGCCAGCACCGCGACCACATTGACCAACAGCACCACATACACCAGCGGCAACCCCGGAATGAGAACGATCGCAGCCGCGGCCACAGCACACAGAGTCAGCACCGAGTAAAACGATTTGCCTTGCCCCATGGGCAAGTTCAGGCTATGCGGTTTGTGGGTCACTTCTCCGAAGGCATACGCCGAAGAGGTCGAAATCGTGATCGAAGCCACAATCCCGGCCTCGACCATACCAAGCGCAAACAGCGCAGCCCCAAACCGGCCAATAATCGGCTGCAGAGCTTGCGCAAACTCCGCCGCCTGAA
>Ga0187804_10000424_pt1 | contig 10386 bp, 6 predicted proteins | sample NC_wetland_sal_i_3_FD_132961 | JGI IMG/M metagenome (GOLD analysis project Ga0187804, IMG submission 132961) | Wetland sediment microbial communities from Neuse River Estuary, North Carolina, USA - Control_4 | ecosystem: Environmental > Aquatic > Freshwater > Wetlands > Sediment | place: USA...
TCCCGACGAACGAGTACAGATTCAGTTCCTGGTGGAAGAGGGTGAGAGTCAGGAGCGCCCCGACGCCGGCGGAAGGTAAACCGGAGAGAATGGTTAGGGGATGAATGAAGCTCTCATACAGAATCCCAAGAATGATGTAGATCACCAGAATCGCCCCAGCAGCAACAGACCCATACCGGTGAATGAGTTTTGGAAAGCTTGGGCAGTCCCCTGGAACGTGCCTTGGATATCCCCGGGGAGCACTCGCATTGCCTCGTGATCGACTAGTTTTGTCACGTCGCCCAGAGCGGTTCCGGGCCTAAGGTTGAAGTTGATAGTTGCGGCTGGCAACTGGCCCACACGCCAGTGCGGGCATGATCGGACTTTCACATTCAAAGGTGAGGGACACCATGAGCAAGATCAGGGAGACGCGAAACCAATGCCCAGCACGCGTGCTGGAGTATCGCTTGAATTGCGGTCGAACGGTGTACGTCGAGGAAATCCGCATCAGCCCTTCGGCGCTCGGCTATCTCGCCGGAAGCAAGGATGCAATCCTCGCCGACATCGTGAAGCGGCTCCCCGAAAGGGCCCGTGAGCAATTCCCCGGAAACTGCGGTGTCTTCGTCAAGCCCTTGCCTGAGGGAGAATTGCCAGCATATACGTTCATGGTCGCGTTGGTCTGCGACCACCCGGTGCACGATCCCACGAACGACATCTCAAGCTCTCAAGCCTCGTCGTTTGCTGGATGGGCGACGACATCGAAGCGAGTCTGCCTCAACTGATCGAGCGCGAGATTCGCTCCGTCGAGTGAGACAAGTATGCGGTGGACGGCAACGTCTAAGGGCGCGGCGGCGATGGGTTGGACGGAAGCGGCGTCAGGCTCGACTAGGCCGAACTGGAGACGCACCACGGTTTACTACACAGTCCCAAGCACGCACGGGCACTCCCGTTTAACTTTGGCTAGGTCCTTCGCGTCGTCGTAGCTGGAGACGAAATTCTCTAAGACATGAGCCGCATCGTCCCGAACCTCCTTCACTCGGTAGTCGAAACCGCAACGCTACCCCACTCGCACCCGCGCCCCCCTGCGCTTGCACTTGTGTACCCATCCTCTCGCCCGCTAGCCTAGCGCACCACGCACCCCTCGCAGCGAGCCCTTCGAGCGCGCGGGCCCGACCCCCGGGGCTCCGGAGGGGGTGAATTTTCTCGTCTGTGACCGCTCCTAGATTCGCTGTTTTCAGGTGTGTCACTGCGCCACGGGCGGGGCTCAAGCCATTTCTCTTCTCAGAAGAGCCATCTCCAGATCGATCCAGCGTCGGGGCAGGCGCAAGAGTTCTCAACGGATGGGGCCTGCAGTGAGAGGGCGGAGGTAGTTCTCGCTGACGACCTCGCCCGTATGGGCGTCGATTTCGCATTCGGCGCCGTACGCGTTCTTGGGCGTCTCGACTCGCCCGTTGAACATGAGCGTCAGGCGGTAGATAAGGCGAGGAGGCCTCGCCGTCTCATCGCGCCGGGCGGCGGAAATCCCCAGCATCGGCTTATCGTCGGCGCGAATCGCGTCGACCGGCATATTGACTGAGGTTGCCAGATGCTTGCGCGCTGCCTCGATCGCCTGTGCGCCGCTGAGCTTCGCCGACTTGTTGAGCGGGTCAAGGCCAGGGATATAGTCCGACCGGACCCAGAGGGGTACGCCACGCACGAATGACATGTGGATTCCGGCCTCGAACACACGCACCCCACCGTTCCACTGCCTGAACTCAACGTCCCAGTTGGGTTGGCTGTAGCGTCGCTTCAGTTCTTTCGCCGGGTTCTTCAGCTGCCACAGATCCGCGTACTTGGCGAGAAAATCGAGCGCTGCCTGCGTGACAACATCCGCCGTGGCGGTTTTGGGATCGAACAACGGCGGACACTTCCAGTTCAAGAAAAGACTTGCCGGATTGCTTTCGTCCGGCGACTTTTTAAAGCACTCACCGGTGTCCTGGTTAGGACCGCTCTGCCCCGAGTCCGTGTGGTCCGTCGGACCCTTCCTCGCGCTGCCAGAGGCTGCCCCCAGTTTGACCAATGTAAAGGTCTCCCACTCGGCGTGCTGCACCGCGTCCGTATGGATTGGGGAGGCAGCGGGTCCACTCATCCCACCGCCATTGACTGCGGTCAGGAACCGACCGTTCGGCACCTTGATCGTGAGTTGGTTATTCGGCAGGAAGTTGAGCGTCAGCGTTTCCCAAATTCCAATTGTCTTCGCATCCGTATGAGCTGGCGCCGAACTGTCGTTCGGTCCCCCCATCCCCCCGCCATTGACTGCCGTCACGTAGTGGCCGTCGGATGTTTGAAGGGCGAACTGCGTGTACGTCGAGTTGAGCCAGACGATCGTGAACGTCTCCCATGCACCCGCTGAGGTGGCGTCGATGTGCAGTGCAACCGCGGCCGGTCCTGTGTTTGAGCCACTCAGCCCGCCCCCGTTCACCGCCGTTAGATAATTTCCACTTGCGGTCTGGATTGCCGCAACTACAGCATCCGCAGGAGGCTCCGCCGCATGACACATCACGGAGTACACCACCGCGACGAACACGGCAGCAACGGTTCTTAACCGCTTCAGAAGCCCGCGTTTCATGAGGCCTTCCTTAATATCGTTTCGCGTTCGCTGCCCGCCTCGCGTAAGAAATCAGCGATCTCCAATCCGTCGCATCCTTATTTGCAGGTATCGATCAATACTTCGACGCGCCGGTTCCGGGCGCGCCCCGCGGGGTTATCCGATCCGTCCGGATTTGTATTGGGAGCGGCGGGGTCCTTCTTGCCGAACCCCTGTATCGGAGTTGTGGCTGCAATGTAATCAATGTAATGATGTGCCGCGAGCCAGTCGCGCACCGCTCTCGCGCGTTGTTCGCTGAGCAATTGGTTGTAGTTATCGGACCCTATCGAGTCCGTGTAGCCGTGAATCTGCACCGGATGCTGGCCGATTTTCTTAATCGCGGGACCCAGCGCCACCAGTGTTTTCTGAGCGGTGGGCGTCAGCGTTGCCTCGGCGAAAGCGAACAGAGCATCCGAGCCGACCGTCAACTGCTGCGTGCACCCGTTGGCCACCGTCTGAACCTTCTCAACTTCCGCCACAGGGGCGGCCACCAGCGTAATCGTCGCCGTGGCCGTGTTCCCCTGACCGTCTTGGCCGTTCACCAGGAACTCATGCCCGCCGGATCCTGCATTGGCTGGGACGTCGATCGTGAGAGTCACAGGCGCCACGTCGCCTTTCACCGTGACTTGTGCGACGGAGAGCGCCGTCTTCCACGGAGCATCCGCCGGCGCCTTCGGGGCGAGCGAGACTGTACCCGCATATCCCAGGTTGGCGATAACCTGGAGCGGGACACGCACCTGTTGGGCGCGGCCGGATGCGAACGGGACCTGTTTGCTCGGCGCAACCAGAAACTTCCCAGCGACCGACTCCGTACACGGCAAGAGCGCTGGCACCGGTTGCTGTAATTCAAGCAACAGCACCTTGGCGTAGGCCGTTTCTTCGTGATCATCTTTGTCGAAGCCGTTATAGATAAAAAGGCCCTGGCCGAAAGGTGCGTACATGTGCACGAAACCGTAGACATTCAGTGTGTTTCTGGCCATCAGGTGCCCGCACCAGTGGGGATCGTTCGTCGTGACCGTATTGGAATCACCGATTTCATTGCCGGGATCCGAGAACCAGGCCTTCAGATCAAGACTCTGCTTGGAGCCCTTTGTGTCATTGCCGAGTGCACTAGGCTCGACGAGGATGACGTCGGGTGAACTTGCCCCCTGTCTACCGGGATTCGAGGTGTGGAACGGATAGGGCAGAAAACTGTAATCGGTGGACGTGCAATCGTCGGCATCGTGAATGATCAGCTTGTGTCCAGCCTTGGTGAATTCGACCAGTGCCTGCGCTTGCCAGGGAGCGACCCTCTTACCCCAATCGCACAGGTATCCGAGGACGACGGTGTCGACGCCGGACAACGCCTCGGGGGTAAATACCGCCATCGACAGCGGCACAAAACGGCTACCCGGAAACTTCTCTAGATTGGAAGGGGGCGGATACGGGTCAAAGCGGCCATCCGGGTTCAAAACCAATACGGTTTGACCTGAGCCGGCAGGCTTCACAAGATTAGAGCAGTCGGGGCCTGGAGCGAGACGCATCAATATGTACGGATCTTGCGAATCGGAAGTCGCGCCGACGATCATGGTGCCTTCCTGATTGAGCACTCCATCGCCCAACCCTTGGTCGGGGAGACTAGCCCATGCGATCCGTGAACCGGCCTGCGAACCGCCCCGCAGCCCACTGACCCTCGGTTCGCCCGATATGGGATGACACAACCCGCCACGGAACTCACTGCCCTGCTGCACAATCTGCAGCATGTCGTAGGATTCATTCACCAACGTCGAGTCTGGAACCGCCGCGAGTTTGCCTGGGCCTTGGAAGAGTTTGTCGTCGGATTGCCACGGCCCGATATCGTAGAGCCACGCCCCGGAAATCGGATTCGCCGTCGGCGGCGATTGAAGCTTGCCATAGGCGAAGAAATGGCTCAGCGAGGTGTGCTCGGCTCCAGGCCGCTGCTGCAATGTAACCCGGAGCCAGCGCCCCATGGCCGGGCGAGGAAGTAGAAAGGTCTGCTCGTCCGTGGTGGGCTGCAGAGCATATTCGCCCAAAGCGCTGTAGCCGGAATCAGAACTTTGCGTCGAGACTTCCACCCGGATAGCTTGGGTCGGGTTGCTTTCATTGGCTTGAAATACGAGTGAATCAATTTCCGCCGGAGCCGCAAATTCGAACACGAATGCATAGGGACCGGGTGCACCGCTCTTGGAGTACCAGGAATTGTGGAGGGTAAATGCATTCGGCCCCCCACCCTTCTCGGTCGCTGACGGCGGCCACTCGCGCGTGATCGTGCCCGCGGCCATCGAAATCAGGTTCACCGGACCGGCCGACGTAGGCTGCGCAGACGTGCCCGCCCCGCCCGCCCCGGGCGCCGACGACGGCGAGTTCGGCGATCCGACCGGCGGCGCGCTGGTCCCGGACGAACCTCTCCCTGCCTCACGCTCTGCGGAACCTCGCGATGATCGCTTACAGCTTGAAGTCAAAGCGAGGGTCAAGCACGTCAGCGCAATTTCAGTCCAGCGAATCCATCGCTGTGTCATTGGCACCAGTCACCTTGCCGCAACTACAGCACCTGCAAGAGGCTCCGCGGCATGGCACATCAAGGAGCGACCCACCGCGACGAAAAGCACTGGAACGGTTCCTCCCCGCGCTAAAAGCCCGAGTCTCATTGCGGCCTTCCTTATATTGTTTCGCGCTCGCTGGTCGACAACCGGGACTAAACAAAAGTGGTTCGATTCCTGGAAAGACTATTGGGTTATGTTGGCCTGCGCCCTGTCCGCCGCAGCCTGCATCACGAGACTGTGCAGGCGCTTGATTGCGGGAGCGTCGTGCGCAACGAGCGCCTGATTCGCGGCCGCAACTCGCCGACGATTCGCCGCGTATGCCAGTTGTTCCGTTGTCGGTTTGGATCCGGGGCCATCGTCACCGGAACCGTACCCAGTAGTAGCGTCCACTCCTGCGGCGTATTCCACCACTTGGCTCAGCATGTCCCACTGCCCGCCAGGCATGCCCGTATCTTTGGCCAGCATTTGCGCTAGGCCGTTATAGGTTAGAGCGTTGCCGCGATCTAAAGTCGCCTGTTGTTCCGGGGTTGGATGAAACATGTCTTCGTTCATCGCCTTTTGCATGTTGCCGGCCTTCATATCCTCAGCCATCTTGGTCTGGGCAAGCACTTGGAGTTGGCGCAATCGCTTGGCCTCGGCGATGTCCGCGAGATCCTGCGGCGTCGGATGCTGGTATCGGTCGAGAGTCGCTTGCATGTTCTTGATATAGAACTGCACATCTGCCGGCTTCAGCGGGACCACGCCGGACGCCAGGTCCTTCTGCGAGGTGATGCCGGGCAGATCCGTGAGCGTCTTGTGACTCGCCGCCGCATTGCCCCCGGCGTTTGACTGTGCGCTCATACCGTTACCCGTTGCTCCTGCTGTTCCCGCGGCCACAGGCTTATTCTGTTGGCAGGAAGTCAATCCGAGAACCAGCACAACGATGAGAAACGTCCCTTGACGGCCCATGCTCATCTCCTTTGCACGGCACAAACTTCTTCTTCTTTTTCGGTCCGGCGTCACCTTGGCCGGAAGTACGAAAATACCTTGCTCAGCCAGTAAGATTTGCAAGATTGGCACATCTCCCCGGAGATTGTCGAGACTGCCGGCTCAGCCCAAACCCGTTAAAGCAAATTCAGCGGCGGAACTTTTCGCTTGACGCCGCGAGAGGCCCTACTTACATTGGCTACCATCAATCTGGGGAGTTTACGCTAGTTTCTGGCTTGGCGGTAGTTGTTGTTAATAAGCCGACTCGGTTCTACCAGTTTTCTCGGCCTAGCAGCAGATTGGCAGTTTGGTGTTTGCAATCCGTAAAATCGCGCACCTTCAGACAGGTGTCCCATGCGCTGTCCCTCATGTGGTCAGGAATCCCTAAGCAAGGATGAACGATTCTGTGAAGCTTGCGGCAAACCGCTGAATGCCGGGTCGCAGAATTCCGATAAAGTTGCGTCGCCTCTCGCCTCGGTAAGTCTTCCTCAGACATCGCCGGAGATCAGTTCTGCGGATCACGCCGCCAGCACTTGTGACCCTCAAAATGCGAAACGCGGATCAGCGCGTTGGCGGCAACTGGGTTGGGCGGCCGTGGCTGTCTTGCTCTACCTGAGCGTCGCCGACGCCGCAGTCGAGACATTTCTAAGTCAGTCTCCGCTGCGCTGGTGGGTTGCGGGAACGGCGGCGGTCTACCTGGCGCTGTGCGTGGCAGTTTGGCGTTTCATGCCGAAGCTCTGGCGGCGCCTGAGTTGGGCAAACCAGGCAGGCTTCTCGCTGATCGTCTTAGTCGCACTGATGAGCGCGACCGCCTGGATGCCGGGCGGTTTGGAGCAGGGTCTGAACTTGTTCCGGCAGCCGACCTCGATCGTCCTGGCTGTTGTGAGTGCAGTCGTAGTTGCCTTTTCCGGGATATTTCTCGCTCGCCTGCGCTTCATCCCTCTGGCGGGGAAGATCGCCGCAGGATTGCTCACCGCCTATGGAGTATTGGCATTCTTGTTGGCGGTGAATGCCGGAACGCCCTACTCCTCGCTGTTTCACGGCGGCAGTCAATGGACGCGCCTTCCATCCTGGCTGCAGGGGGCTACTGTGGGCTGCCTCTTCCTGGTTCCTCTGGCTCTGCTGCTGGAAATTGTGACGAGCATGCTAGGAAACACGCGCGGGACGCCTTCGAAACTTGGATTCAAAGAGCTGAGAAGCAACCCTTCAAAAAGTGATCATCCAGAAAGTATCGCGAGCTGGCCGGTCTCCGTCGCCATTGCCCTGAGTATGTCCATTTTTCTGTCCGGCATGAGAACTCCTGCGGACTACAGCGGTCTTAAATCGCAAGATGGCCCATCCGCTCAAGACCAGAGCACCTACGATAAGCGGATGAGCATGGCTCGTGCTTGGCCGGACGCGATAAAAGGTTATTTGGATCGATTTCCTGATGCACTCATCAACGTCGATGCCCTCGCAGAGTCCTTAAAGACTCCAGAGACAGCTTTCCAATACGTTCGCGATAAGATTGCGCTCGAACCTTATCCTGGGGCGCTTAAAGGCGCGCAGGCGACGCTCGTCACCCGCGGCGGCAACGACCTCGACCGAGCCATGCTTCTTGTGTTCTTGCTCGACAAGCAGGGTATAAGCTCCAAAATTGCGCACGGAACATTGTCCTCCCAACAAGCGGCTACGTTGTTGCAGCAGATTTCGACGCGCCGGGATGCTACGCAACTCATTCTTGCCTCGATGCCAGCCGACCAGAAAGCATCGGACTCAGGCGCTTCTAAGATTCTTCAAGATACTGCAGCAGCCCAGCACAAGCAAATCGAAGAGATGTCTGAGGCCGCTTTTGCCAACTTGCAATCGTCGTTGCGAGCCGCACATATTAACGTCGGCCAGGACATGAGCAACCAGCAGGTCGATATTCTTCGAGATCACTCTTGGGTACAGGCAACGATTAACGACCAACTCGTGGACCTCGACCCCAGTTTTGTCGATGCCACGTTCGGGCAGAAGTTCGCCGATGCCACTGACGCTTTTGCGCCCGACAACGTCGACGAAGCCAAGTTCCAAAAGGTAATTCTGCGTGCGGTCGCTGATTACCTACAAAATGGAGTGATTTCGCCAAGAGAAATTCTCCATGCCGAATTCAAAGCCCCTGATCTTTGGGGCAAGAACATCCGCTTCGCGATTCTGCCCACTTCGGATGCTCAAAATGCGGATGAGTTCCAACCTCAACTGAATGTCAATGGCAACGTCACTGCCGGCCAATCATTTCGTCTGAAAGAGTCAGCCGACCCAGCCGCCGCTGATCCCGGCAGTCACGGGTCCGCCGCCGGCGATGTTGGCGCAGCGGTTGCTGGGATTGGCAAGCACACAGGCGGTCTGACCGAAAACCTCGGCGATACGCCCGGTGGCAGGGCGTCGGAAGCTGGCACAGTCTCAAAAACCAGCGCGTCGGTTTTGGGTCGGCTCTATTTCGAGGTTGAGACGCTAGGGCCGCACCTCGCGCCCTCCCATTCGCGCAGGACTATCTTAGATCGAATTAGAAAATCGCCTGACCCCCCGTCGATCGAAGAGGGAATGAGTGACCCCAGGTCCCTGAGTGCTCTAATGATCCAAATCTGGGATGGAAGCATTGCCGTCGGTACGGTGCACCCGCTATTCGTCGCCAAGAGCACCCTCGAGTGGTTGCAGATGTATGCGGCCTTGCAAGAGAAACTGCTGGGAGCGACGTACCTCGGACAGAATTACAACCCTTCCGATCTTCCGGGTCCGCTTCTTTCGCCGCGGTTGCTTACGTTCGCCTTAGCCAGTGGGTTGAGGGAGCACGATCTTCAGACAAAGTCTGCTTCGATAATGCGTACTTACTACGAACGTCCTCGTTTGCTCTTCTTTCGGCGCGGTTTCGTCCCCGGCGATTTTGCCGACAATTCCGCTCCGCCGGCCTATCGCGAAGGCATCGATTTGATCAACGCACCTTTTGGATTTGTAGGAGATCGGGACGCATCTGCAGCACTCGCCATGAAATGGGGGCTTTCAGACACAGCACTCGAACTAGTTTTTTCGGCCGACCAAAACTCATTTAATACATTTCCGATGATGGCCGCCGCCTCCTCGGAGCATGTATCAGTGGACGTGTTGGATGGTGATCGTGGCGGAGGACTTTCTTCATTCTCGGTACCGGCAGCTCTGAAAAATGCGCTTGAAGAAGATCTATCGAGTGGCAAAGCCGTCCTCGCGCCGGAGAGGCTGTTACGCGTGGACGCAATCAACACCTATGGATGGTGGAGCGTGGAGAAAACCACCGGTTACGCGATAGGCAAAATGGAGTTGGGCGGCGCCCAGGCCCTCTCGGAATACTCGGTGCAGCAAACGCTTTTGGTTAAGTATCCGCTAATCGCAGCTAGCTTGGTCGGAGAAATCGATATGTGTTACATGGCGCAGATCGCCAGCTCTCTTTCTGGCGATACTGCTGGCGGCGACACGGGAAAGTGTGTGACCGATGCTTGCTGCGAAGCTTTGGCTCAATTGATAAAAATCGAGGTTGGTGCTGCTCCGGGTCTTCTCGGATTGTCGGAGGCGAAGGATGAGCTGAGCGCGATCGAAAAGTTGCTGGCTAAGTTTGCCAAGCAAGGAGCGAAGAAAGGAGTTGCTGACGCTGCCCGGAGTGTCTGCGAGGGTGACTAGTTTCATGCTCCTGGCGCAAAGGATGGGCAAACCGTTTGACCTCGAATCAACCCAAGTGTTCTTGCTCTCCGCTTATTGGGCACCGATTCACTGACCTCCCGATGGTACGGAGCCAGTTTAACGAATCTCGTGCTTCACGACAGATTCTTTGCCGATCGCATCTCCTTCCCGTACCGAGGTCGGACCGTGCATCCTGGTTGGGACTCTGTCCTGAGAACAAGATCAGTGGTGGCAAAGGTGCTATATACGAAGAGTCGCCGCATCAGGAGCCGCGTTGCCACGGCGCTACGCATGGCGGCGAACTCGCTGCATCATGCAAAAGATTATCTCGGTGAGTTCTTTCGGCGCATCACTCGCAAACTCGGCAAACCCCAAGCCATCACCGCCACAGCTCACAAGCTCGCTCGGATTCTTTACCATCTGAGCAGTAAGTACTTCCACCTGGCGATGCGGGGGGCGGAAGAGTGCCAAAGTAGCGATGGCGCGGAGACTCGCCCTTCGCCTGTACTGGATGTGGCGCAAGGGATGGGATTACGAGCAGTGGAAAGAGTTCGGTTCGCACGCGGGACAGCCTGGAAATCGCCATGGTGTGCCGTCGAA